>ERZ1035001.335-NODE-335-length-26349-cov-19.502434_pt1 | contig 26349 bp, 24 predicted proteins | sample MGYA00520685_ERZ1035001 | MGnify/ENA primary metagenome ERZ1035001 (study PRJEB33766, sample SAMN09781749) | gut metagenome | biome: gut microbiome | host: Homo sapiens | place: Madagascar | study: EMG produced TPA metagenomics assembly of the PRJNA485056 data... | reverse complement strand
CTGCCGCACCTCGCTCGCCGTATCGGCACTTAGAATTATGCGGTATTGCCTTAAAATCTCCCGCGCGTCAATTCGTCGAGATTCTGCGCAAAGCAGGGCAGCATATGCTCGATGAAGTATTCGGCCTCGGGGCAGTGCATTTCGTGCAGGGCGGCCAGCTGCTGGGCCTCGGCGGCCTCAAACTCGTGGCTGCCGCTCTGGCGCTCCTCCATGCACTTGATGAGCGCCGAAAGCCGGTCCGCTGCTTTTACAATTTTGCGCTCGGCATCGTTCAGCAGACTGCCGGTCAGCCAGGCCTGCGTTTCGGCCTGCAATTCGGCGGGCTGCAAGCTCGCCATGACCCGTGCCCCCTCGTGTTCCACGGCCTTGTAGGCGGTGCGAAGCGCGTCGTTTTTGTACTTGACCGGGGTGGGCAGGTCGCCGGTTAAAATCTCCGGTGCATCGTGGTAAAGCGCCGCCGTGGCGACGACCTCGGGCCGCAGGGATTTTCCCGTGGCCGTGCATTTTTGGCCAATCAGGCAGAGGGTGTGCGCCAGCAGCGCCGTGTCGGCGGTGTGCTCGCTCAGGGATTCGGCCCGGGTGCTTCGCATCAGGCTCCAGCGGGTGATGTATTTCATGCGGCTGAGCAGCGCACTGAACGGATAGGTTTTCATCTTCACTTGACCTCCGGTTTGTGGTATAATGGGGCGTATCCTCAGTATACCACACCTTGCCCCAAAATGGGGCCCCATAAACGGTACTATCAATATGGAATCCGTAAATTTTAAACAAAAATCCAATTACTGGCGGGTGTTCGTGCTCTGCTTTGCCACGGCGGTGCTGCTGTTTCTGCCCCACTGCATCATAGATGCCGTCGCGGGCGGCGGGTACTTCCACTACGCGGGCGACTTCAACGACCAGCAGATTAACTTTTACCAGTATGCCAACGCCTTTATTAAGCAGGGCGGCACCTTCAGCTGGGCTACCGATTTAGGCAGCGGGTTTGTCAACTCCTACTCGTTCTACCTGCTGGGCAGTCCGTTCTTCTGGCTTTCGATGCTCGTGCCCGCCAAGTTCATGCCCTGGGCCATGGTGCCGCTGCTCTGCCTGAAAATGGCGCTGGCCGGGGGCGGGGCTTACCTGTGGGCACGCCGCTGGGTGCAGGACGAAAGATGGTCCATGCTGGCGGGCTGTCTGTACGCATTCTCCGGGTTCAGCATCTACAACATCTTTTTCAATCATTTTTTGGACGTTGTGGCGCTGTTTCCCTATATGTTGGCGTCGCTGGACGACGCGGTGCTGGACGGCAAAAAAGGCCGCTTTCCGTTCTGGGTGGCGCTGAACCTTGTCAACAATTACTTCTTTTTTGCCGGGCAGGCCGTGTTCCTCATCCTCTATTTCTTCTGCATGGCGGCGGGGCGGCGGTATAAAATCGGCCCGCGCAAGTTTGCAAGCCTTGCGTGGGAGACGGTCCTGGGCTGCGCCTGCGGGTGCGTGCTGCTGCTTCCGGCGGGGCTGTCGCTTTTGCAAAATCCGCGCACCATCGACCCGTTTACCGGGTATGGATACTTGTTCTACGGCAAATCTCAGCAGTACGGCGCCATTTTTTACAGCCCCTTTTTGATGCCGGATGCGCCCTATTTCAAGGATATGTTCCAGGAAGGCATCCTCAAACACACGAGCCTGACCGCCTACCTGCCGCTGGTGGGTGCGGCGGGCGGGTTGGCGTTCTGCCGGGCGCGGGGGCGGCACCCATTTACCTACATTCTGAAAGTGTGCATCGTCTGCGCGTTCGTGCCGGTGCTGAACAGTGCGTTCTACGCCCTCAATTCCAGCTACTATGCCCGCTGGTATTATATGCCGATTCTGGTTTTGTGCGGTGCGACGTGCTATCTGCTTGCCCGCCCCGGCCTGGCGGAGCGGCACCTGCCCCGGGCGTTCGCGCTGACGACCTTTATCACGCTGACGGCGGCGGTATTCGCCATCCTGCCCAACGAGGATGACGACGGCAACACGGTCTACGGCGTGTTGGATCAGCCTGCGCGGTTCTGGGCCATCTTCGGCATGACGGTGGCGGGCATCGTGATTTTTGCGTTGCTGTGGCATTTTTGCCGCCAAAAGCGCCGCTGGGGCAGTATTCTGATGGCGGCGACGCTGGGGTTCAGCCTGCTGTACGGTACGCTGCACCTCTCGCTGACCAAGTACGCCCAGTGGGACACCGATAGCAATTTGATCGCAGAGACGTATGATTCTGTGGATGAGATTGCCGCCGCCCTGCCGGACGACGCGTTTTATCGCATCGATGCCTATGGGGCGCACAACAATCTGGGGCTGTGGTTCGATAGGAGTTGTCTGCAATTTTTCAACTCCACCGTCGCGCCCAGCATCATGGAATTTTACCCAGAGGTCGGCGTCAAGCGGGACGTGAACTCCAAGCCCGACGCCGAGAACTACGCACTGCGCGGGCTGCTCAGCGTGCGGTACACGCTGGTAGCCAAGGACAAGGAGGCTGAGTGGACTGACAAGGCTCTGCCCGGCTGGCGGCGCACCGGCGAGACGACGGCCTACGCCATTTACGAGAACGAAAACTGGGTGCCGATGGGCTTTGCATTCGACTACTACGTCACCGCCGACCAGCTCGACCGCGTGAACGAGGACGAGCGTGCGCAAATTTTGTGCCGCGCGGTTTTGCTGGATGACGACCAGATTTCGGCGTTCGGCGGTATTTTGCAGCCTCTGCCCGATGAGGAACTGACCAACCGCAGTGAGGATGCCTACGCTGCCGACTGCGTCGCCCGGCGGGATGCAGGTGTGGCAGAATTTGCCGCGACCCGCACCGGTTTTACGGCCAGAACGAACTATGCCACGGACGAGCTGGTGTTTTTCAGTGTGCCGTATGACGACGGCTTTACCGCCACAGTCAACGGCGAACCCGCCACCATTGAAAAGGTGGACGACGGCCTGATGGCCGTGTGCGTGCCCGCAGGGGAGAACGAGATAGAATTTACCTACCATACGCCGGGGCTGAAGGTGTCGGCCACCGTGAGCGCTGTTGCTATCGTGGTGTATGGCGTGTATTTGGGAATTTTGAGGAAGAAAAAGAGAGGAAACAAACCATATGCCAAACCATGCTGAACAGTTAGCCCAGGAACTGAACCTGAATGTCAAAAATGTCCAGGGGGCTATTGAATTGATCGACCAGGGGAACACCATCCCCTTTATCGCCCGCTACCGCAAGGAGGCCACCGGCTCGATGGACGATCAGGTACTGCGCGATCTGGGCGACCGTCTGGAATATCTGCGCGGCCTCGATAAGCGCAAGGAGGAAGTCACCTCCTCCATCACCGAGCAGGGGGCCATGACGCCCGAATTGACCGCCGCGCTGACCAAGGCCAAGACCTTGGCCGAGGTCGAGGACATCTACCGCCCCTATAAGCCCAAGCGCAAGACCCGCGCCAGCATCGCCAAGGCCCGGGGCTTGCAGCCGTTGGCCGACGCGATTCTGAAACAGGACGCTGCGTTTGACCCCGAGAAAGCCGCCGCTGCGTACCTCAACGACGAGGTCCCCGACGCAGCCGCCGCGCTGGCCGGGGCGCAGGATATCATCGCTGAGGCTGTCTCCGATGATGCCGCCTGCCGCGCCGAACTGCGCCGCTACTACCGTGCATTCGGCCGCATCGCCAGCGCCAAGGCCAAGGACGAGGACAGCGTCTACGCCCAGTATTACGACTTCGCAGAGCCGCTGAACAAGATACCCGGTCACCGCGTGCTGGCACTGGACCGCGGCGAGCGCGAGGGCTTTTTGAAGGTTGGCATTCAGGTCGATGCCGACCGTGCGGCGGGTATCGTCAGCTGGATGTACGCCCGCAAAAAGACCGGCGGCAAGAGCGCGGAACTCGTGGACGCTGCCGCCCGCGACGCATACAGCCGCCTCATCCACCCCAGCCTGGAGAACGAACTGCGGAGCGAGCTGTCCGATGCCGCCGCCGAGGGTGCTATCAAGGTCTTTGGCGATAACCTGCGCCAGCTGCTTTTACAGCCGCCCATCCGCGGCAAGACGGTTATGGGCCTGGACCCCGGCTACCGCATGGGCTGCAAGGTCGCCGTCGTGGACCCCACCGGCAAGGTGCTGGACACGAACGTCGTCTACCCGGTGCCCGAGTTCAAGCGCGTGGATCAGGCGAAAAAAATTATCAAAGCGATGGTTTTGAAGAACGGCGTCGAGGTCATGGCCATCGGCAACGGCACGGCCGGCCACGAGACAGAGGAATTCGCCGCCCAGGTCATCCGCGAGCTGGCCGACGAAAAGAACCTGCATTTGCAGTATATGGTCGTCAGCGAGGCCGGCGCGTCGGTCTACTCCGCCAGCAAACTGGCCGCCGAGGAATTCCCCCAGTACGACGTCAACCTGCGCAGCGCCGTGTCCATTGCCCGCCGTTTGCAGGATCCGCTGGCCGAGTTGGTCAAAATCGACCCCAAGGCCGTCGGCGTGGGCCAGTACCAGCACGATATGCCCCAGAAGCGGCTGAACGAGACGCTGGACGGCGTGGTCGAGGACTGCGTGAACAGTGTCGGCGTCGACCTGAACACTGCTTCCGCGCCGCTGCTGCGCCGCGTGGCGGGCGTCAGCGCGGCCACGGCCAAGAATATCGTTGCCTGGCGCGAGGAGGAGGGCGCGTTCACCTCCCGTGCGCAGCTGAAAAAGGTCAAGGGCCTCGGCCCCAAGGCGTATGAGCAGTGCGCGGGCTTCCTGCGGCTGCCCGAGGCGAAGAACCGCCTGGACGCGACCGCCGTCCACCCCGAGAGCTACGCCGCCGCCAAGGCCCTGCTGGATGCCTGCGGCTACACCGCCGCAGAAATCGGCACCGACAAGCTGGCGGGCCTGCCCGGCGCTGTCAAGGCCAAGGGGGCCACGACCCTGTGTGAGACGCTGGGGGTGGGAGAGCCGACGTTGAACGATATCGTTGCCGAGCTGTGTAAGCCGGGCCGCGACGTGCGCGACAGCCTGCCCAAGCCGCTGCTGCGCAGTGACGTCATGGGGCTGGACGACCTCAAGCCCGGCATGGAGCTGACCGGCACCGTGCGCAATGTCATTGATTTCGGCGCATTCGTAGACCTGGGTGTCCACCAGGACGGGCTGGTCCATGTTTCCCAGATCAGCGATAAATTCATCAAGCACCCGCGGGAAGTGCTGAAGGTCGGCGATATCGTGCGGGTCAAGGTGCTCAGTGTCGATACCGGCAAAAAGCGCATTGCCCTGACAATGAAGGGCGTACCCCAGCAAAACTGATACAAAAGCGACAGGAACATATACAAATGTTGCACGCGAATTTACATGGTGTTTGATTTTTAACAAGAAAAGTTGTACAACTAAAGCAGGAATCAACAAAAACGTTCAGAAAACATAAGAATTCGCTTGCGAAAACGCAATAGCTGTGAACAAATGCATAGGACACAGCCCAAAAGCTGTCATTCTTACCAAAAGCCAAAAATGAAGGATTTTCTCTTTTGTGCAGGAAATGGAAAAAATCACCTTTGTGCATTATGAACAAACACAAGGCACATAATTGTGCTATAATGCACAACGTAGGGAGCAGATAGAGCATGGTGGCTCACCTCCCTGCCGCAGGCCGTGCGCCCGGTTCCATCCTGGATACCGGTGCTGAAGACGCGGCAGAATGCGTGGGAAAAATCGGAGGTTCTTTATTATGGTGAAACAAGTCAAGGTTTCCAATTTTACTGAGGTCAAGGGAATCGTGTCTGCTGCCGCCAAGTGTTATAACGATGTCGGCGTGCATGACATGAAGGGCAGCATTGCCGATGCAAAGAGCATCCTGGGCATGATGAGCCTGGATTACAGCCATCCCGTCAAGATCGTCTGCGAGGATGAGCATGACCTGAACCGCGTTGTCAGCGCGCTCAAGCAGTAAAATCAAACCGACCGCCCTGTGGTGTATGCCGCAGGGCGGTTTTTTATTTGCAGATAAAGATATTGCTGAGGTGTAGGGGCCGCCTATGTGCAGCCTGCGGCTTTCCCGCAAGATGTCGTCTGCCTTGCATGCCCGGCCCCTACGGCCCTGCGTAAATTATTATAAAAATAGAGTTTGTGAAAACGTGAGAAAACAAGAGTATTTACGAGAATTAAAGAGCTATCAAAGAATAAATTAAAATTCTTTCCAAAAACCGTTGACTATGGCCCCGCTTTCTGCTATAATCACACTTGCGCGAAAAAGCGCCCTGTGCGGCGCTGTTAAATACCGTTATAAGACGGACGTGTTAATTTCTCAATGGAGGTTCCTACTATGAGCACGACTCTCGCTAAGCCCGCTGAAATGGCTGACCGCAAGTGGTATGTGATCGACGCCGCCGGCAAGCCCCTCGGCCGCGTTGCTGCCAAGGCTGCTGTCATCCTGCGCGGCAAGAACAAGACCACTTTCACCCCCAACGTTGACTGCGGTGACCACGTCATCATCATCAACTGCGACGAGGCTGTCCTGACCGGCAAGAAGCTGGAGAAGAAGTTCCATCGCACTCATTCCGGCTGGATCGGCGGCCTGAAGGAGACCCAGTACAAGACCCTGATGGCTGAGAACAGCGACAAGGCCATGACCTACGCTGTCAAGGGCATGATCCCCTCTAACACCATCGGCGCCAAGGCTATGACCCGCCTGCACTGCTACAAGGCTGCTGACCATGCCCATGCTGCTCAGAAGCCCGAAGCTGTTGAGATTTGAGTGAGGAGGCAATAGAAGATGTACGAAACCAAACCTTATTTCTACGGCACTGGCCGTCGTAAGCATTCCGTTGCCCGCGTTCGCGTTTACAACGGCACCGGCAAGATGACCATCAACGGCCGTGACATCAACGATTACTTCGGTCTGGAGACCCTGAAGCTGCTCGCTAACAGCCCCCTGGTTCTGACCGAGAACGAGGGCAAGTTCGATGTCGTCGTCAACGTGGTTGGCGGCGGCTGCGCCGGTCAGGCTGGCGCTATCCGCCACGGCCTGTCCCGCGCCCTGCTGCAGTTCAACCCTGAGCTGCGCGCTACCCTGAAGAAGGCTGGCTTCCTGACCCGCGATCCTCGTATGAAGGAACGTAAGAAGTACGGCCTCAAAGCCGCTCGTCGCGCACCGCAGTTCAGCAAGCGCTGATTATCAGCACTACTTGCGAACTTTTCAGAACGCTTCACGACTTTTTTGCACGACTGTGTGCGGAAAGTCAGAATCGTCTGAAGCCGTGGAATGCAGCAAATTGCCTTGGAGCTTGCTGGAAAAGCAGCATACAATAAGCGAATATGCAGCAGACTTCCACAGCGCCGTAAGCCTTATCGCAGGAGATGTTTTCCGCAAGGAGAACATCTCCTGCTTTTTGTTTTGCAAAAAAAAGAAAACCTTACAGCGGGCAGATCATGTTGATACCGTCAATGAGCGTCTGAATGTCCAAGTGAGTGTACACGCGCTCTGTCAGGCTCATAGCGCCGGAATGCCCTGCAATCTTCTTTTGAATGGTAGGCGCAACCCCGGCATCGGCCATCATAGAAATGCAGGTATGGCGTGTGTCGTGCGGCGTGTGCTTCATGTCGTATTCTTCCATCAGCGGGTCCCAATAGGTGTCGCAGTAGTTGAAGTAGTCAAGGTGCTGCCCTTCGGTAGTGCAGAGCAGATACTCGCAAGGGGAGCGCTCGAACCATGCTTCATAGAACGGCAGCAGCTTGTCAGCAATCGGTACTTTACGAACGCCATTCTCGGTTTTGGCGGCAACCACATCGAAATACTGCTCTTTCAGGTGGACATTCTCTTTCTTCAAATCGAGAAATTCCGAGATGCGGCAGGCATTGTAATTCAGCATTAAGATGATTTGACAATAAGGGTTAGCCTTGTGCGCCCAAAGCGCTGTAAGCTCGTCTTTACTGAAGATATTGCGGTCACGCTTGTTGGGGTTCTTGCTACGGTAACCGACCAAATCAACATACTTGGAATAGTCTTTATTGCAGATGTCATTTTTCATGGCGTATTCGTACACCTGATTGAACAAGCCCTTTAACTTTTTGAGTGTGGGATAATTCTTGCCACAGGTGTCAACTACAAGCTGCAAATCACAGAGTTTGATCTCGCGGAAAGGCTTATCATACAAGATACCACAAACCTTGTAGGAAGCCGTGTAACCCTTTGCATTGGAGTCAGATATGGTTGGGTATTTAGACTTCGACCAGCGCTCATAAACCTCGGAAAAGGTAATTTTGGCGGTGTCAACATCATAGGGGTTCTGATTGTATTCAGCCAACATTTTTAGACCCTCGGCGCGGGTTTCGGCATAACCGATAATTTGAAAATCTTGAATCTGTCTGCCTTTGGCCTCATCTAAATGCCAGCCGATAGTTTTGCGTACCATGTAAGGTTTTCTGCGTTTTCCGGACATTTTGACTACGCTGCCGTAGCCATTGGGTAATCTCATGTTATTATCAAACTTCCTTTCGCTCAGGCACATTCTATGATAAAGAGGAATGACCTCTTATCAACATTATTTCAGATTGTCCAACTGTTCCTTGGTCATATTCTTTAATTCTGCCATGTCGTATTTGCTTAAATCGGCAGTGTACAAGGGCTTGTCGGTCAATGGTTTGTTGGCGTATTGCGCGATTTTCTCGTTTGTGAAGCTGGTAAGACGGCTGGGATCATGCCAGTACTCCTCGCTCCAAGAGCGCTCAGAGGAAAACTGTTCCAGCAAAAAGCAGAGCGTTTCGTTCAGAGTGGCATCCGGGTCTGTGGCACGGAATTTCAGTGAAGCGGTAAAATTGCCGTCATCACAGCGCTCGTGGGTAATGTCAATGTCGAAGTGAAGTTCTTGCTTCTTGTTTAACTCATAAAGTACAGTAACCACATCGGCAAGGGTATTCAGCTTGATTTGCGGCTCGCTTACGCCCAGCAGATATGCGGGCGTTACGCCTAAAGCGTGTGCGATGGTGGTTACAGTATCCAGTAAAATCCGGCTTTCGCCGCTTTCGTAGCTTTGCACGGTGCGCAGACTTTTCCCTAAAAGCTGTGCAAGCTGGGTTTGTGTCAGATTCTTTTCTGAGCGGACAGCCTTGATTCGCTGCCCGATTTGTTCATTTGTAAGATTCATGGCTTCTCACCTCGCCTTAATACTACCATATACATGCGAAGAAATCAAGCATGTTTGAAAATTTATACGCAAATAATTTGCGTATACAATATTGACATATGCAATAATGATGCGTATAATGAAATTGCTGAAAGGCAATCACAAGCAGAGGGAGGTGTAAGAAATGGTTGAGAGGCAGACCTATACGGCAATGCCGGCTTTTACCGGCAGAAATGTGCCTGTAACGGAAATTGCAAAAGCTATGCACAAGGACGCGCAGTATGTAAGAGTTGGCTTACAGCAGGGCGCATTCAAGTTTGGCTATGCAATCAAGCTGGACGGATCAAATGAGTATAACTATTACTGCCCTGACCGCAAGGTTTGGGAAGAAATCGGCTATTTCAATGCCGAGGGAAAAAGTTGAACAACAAAAAGAGCGTTTACCCGTGCAGGGGTAAACGCTCCCGATGAAAGACAGTACCAACAGCGGCTGCTGTGTGTAACTATCAGGCACCACTGATATTCTACCACAGCAGCCGCCATTTTTGAAGGAGAAAGTGGGGCTTATGCAAAGAAATAATGTCAAACTGATCTCTATGGATACGATTTCGATAGAGGAAGTGAAATGGCTGCTGTACCCGTTTATCCCGCTGGGGAAAATTACAATTTTACAGGGCGACCCCGGCGATGGAAAAACCACACTGGCGCTGCAAATCATCGCAGCGCTGACAACCGGCAAGCCTGTGTGGGAGGGAGCGCCGCCAATGGAGCCGGTCAATGTCATTTATCAGACGGCAGAGGACGGTCTATCCGATACCATCAAGCCGCGCCTTGTGGCAGCGGGCGCAGATTGTGCAAGGGTGATGGTAATTGACGATTTCGACAGGGTGCTGACACTGGACGATGACCGGCTGGAACAGGCAATAGAACAAACCGGCGCACGGTTGGTGGTGCTGGATCCGATTCAAGGATACATCGGTGCAAGCGTGGATATGCACCGCGCAAATGAAATCAGACCACTGATGTACAGAATTGCAAAGCTGGCTGAAAAGTATGGATGTGCCATTCTTCTGATTGGGCACATGAACAAGAACAGCGGCGAGAAATCCAGCTATCGCGGGTTAGGGTCTATTGATTTTCAGGCGGCTGCAAGGAGTGTGCTGGTAGTAGGGCGTATCAAAGATGACCCCACATTGCGTGTTGTCTGCCCGGCAAAAAGCTCACTGGCCCCGGAGGGCGGGGCTGTTGCCTTTCGTCTTGACCCAGAGCAGGGCTTTCAATGGGCAGGACCGTATGACATCAGTGTGGACGAACTGCTTTCCGGCAGCAGCCGAGGGCATAAGCTGCGCGAGGCGCAGAGCTTTCTGAAAGAAGTATTGGCGGACGGCCCGCTGCCGCAAACAGAGATTGAAGCAGCCGCACAACAGGCAGGGATACGCCCCAAGACCTTGCGCAATGCGCGATATGAATTAGGTGTGACCTCAACCAAAATCAGTAAACAGTGGGTATGGGCGCTGCCCGAAGCATAAAGGAAGAAGGCAAGATGCCCCTGTCTTTAGGAACAGGGCATCTTGCCTTCTTGATGGAAAATGCTTTTTCAGATGGCTTCGTACTGTGCTGTAGTGAGGCGGTACAGTACGAGCAAGCACGGCATTGTGATATCACAATATCAAAACGCCCTTGTTAGGGTGAACCCTAAGACCCTTTTACTGCAAATTGTTTGGCTGCTGATAAGCGATTTGAAAAGAAAATGTATGCAAACTTTAGGTGGCTGCGTACTGTGCCACAACAGGGTGGCACAGTATGAGCAGGCATGTCATTTTGCTGTCATGCCAGCAAAATGTCCTTGTTAGGATGTACCCTAAGACTCCAACTATCAAAGAAAAATCACATAAAAACTTTCATAGCACATCCAACCTGTGGTTGATGTGCTGTCGGATTTATGGTATAGTGATATTTAGTGAAAGTATACCCTAACACAAGAAGTTAAAACTTTTTGTCTGTAACTTCCGATAATATTTGCTATCGGGAAGTTACCGCAAAATCCGCATGAAGGAGGCTGTCTGTATGGATGTGATCTCAAAAAAGCAGATGTCGGAGGAAGATATCAAGCTCCACTACATCACCCCTGCCATTACAGCACAGTGGAATATTCAGCACATCACGATGGAAACCAAAGTGACAGATGGTCGCATCAACCTTAAAGGCAACCTTGTCATTCGTGAGAAGCCGAAGCGTGCGGACTATGTGCTTTATGTGAGTACCAATAACCCGATTGCCATTGTGGAAGCCAAAGACAACAATCACGCAGTTTCATATGGCTTACAGCAGGCTATGACGTATGCCCAAATGCTGGATGTGCCGTTTGCGTACAGCTCAAACGGTGACGGCTTTATGGAGCATGACTTCCTGACGGGCAAAGAGCGCGAGTTTGGTCTTGACGAATTCCCCACTGAGCAGGAATTGATTCAGCGCTACAAGGCTGGCGCAAACGGCGGTGCAGGACTGACCCCCGAACAAGAGAAAATCATAGCGCAGCCGTATTACAGCAGCCAAAGCACCTACCCGCCCCGCTACTACCAGCGCATTGCCATCAATCGCACAGTGGACGCTATCGCAAGAGGGCAAAACCGTATTCTGTTGGTTATGGCCACCGGCACAGGCAAAACCTACACAGCGTTCCAAATTGTATACCGCTTGCTGAAAAGCGGTATGAAGAAGAAAATTCTGTACTTGGCTGACCGCAACAACCTTGTTGACCAGTCGATTCAGCAGGACTTTGCCCCGCTGGAAAAAGTCATTCATAAGGTGAACTTTGCCAAAGATGACCTCAGCACCATTACTTCGTATCAAGTCTATTTCTCGCTGTATCAGCAGCTTGCGGGCAATAACGATGATCAAGAGGAAGAAGGCGATAATGCACTCGCCAAACTGTCGCAGTTGTTCCGTTCGGATTTCTTTGACCTGATTATCGTGGACGAGTGTCACCGTGGTTCTGCGAAAAAAGAAAGCAACTGGCGCAAAATTTTGGAATACTTTTCCTCGGCAACGCAAATCGGCATGACTGCAACGCCCAAGGAAACGAAGTACATTTCCAATATTGATTATTTCGGTGAGCCGATTTATACATACAGCCTGAAAGAGGGGATCGAGGACGGCTTCCTCGCACCGTTCAAGGTCATCAATATTATGACTGACATCGGTGAGGGCTGGCGTCCGCGCAAGGGGCAGCGCGATATTTACGGCAACGAAATCGAGGATAGAATCTACACCAACAGCGACTACGATTACAACATTATCATACAAGACCGTATCGAACAGGTTGCCGCTGAAATCACGCGCTACCTGAAAAGCACAGACCGCATGGCAAAGACTATCGTGTTCTGCGCAACAGAGGACGCAGCAGAGCGAATGCGCGTTGCACTGGTGAATCAGAACGCTGACATGGTAAAGCAGAATCCCGACTATGTGGTGCGCATCACCGGCAGCGACACCTACGGCAAGAGCAAGCTGGACTACTTTATTTCCGTTTCCGCGAAGTATCCTGTGATTGCGACTACATCGAAATTGCTCTCCACAGGCTCCGACTGCAAAATGACAAAGTTGATTGTTTTGGACGAAATGATTGGCTCTATGACAGAGTTCAAGCAGATTATTGGTCGTGGTACTCGTTTAAGAGAGAAAGAGGGGAAAACGCATTTCGTTGTCATGGACTTCCGCAATGTCAGCCGCCTGTTTGCTGACCCGGAATGGGATGGCCCTATCGAAATGAACGATGACTACGACCCAAATAAAGATACCCCGCAAACCCCGCCCAAGCCCAGCCCGGACACCCCTAACCCGCCGGTTGGCCCGAAAAATCCGAAGCCGATTGTGGATAAAAACGGCTGCCGCGTGGAAGTGATTTACAAGACTGTCTCTGTATACGATGCGAGCGGAAAATTGCTGAAACAGGAAAGCATCATCGACTACACAAAGGAAAATATCCGTGGCGCATACGCTTCGCTGGATAACTTTATTCGCCAGTGGTCGGCAGAGGATAAAAAGGAAACCATCCGGGAACTTTTGCGCAATCAGGGCATCGACCTTGAAGCGATAAAGGCCGACCAAGGTATGTCCGATGTGGATGATTTTGACTTTATCTGCCATGTCGCTTTTGACAAGAAGCCCTTGACCCGCCGCGAACGAGCCGAAAATGTGAAGAAAAAAGATTTCCTCAACAGGTACAGCGGCGCGGCAAGAACGGTTTTGGAGGCTTTGCTGGACAAGTACATGAATACCGGCATCTACGAAATAGAAAAGACAGAAATACTGCGGCTTGACCCCTTTATGCAGATGGGCAAACCGCAGAAGATAGCCTCTTACTTTGGCGGCAAGGATGGCTACCTGAAAGCGGTCAAGGAGTTGGAACAGGCAATCTACGATGGAGGAGCAGCATAACAAATGGGAAATATGTCTAACTTTGTAAAGAGAGTGCGCGACATCATGCGCAATGATGCCGGTATCAACGGCGATGCGCAACGCATTGAGCAGATCGCGTGGATGCTCTTCTTGAAAGTGTATGACGCAAAGGAGCAGGACTGGGAATGGTCGGACGATAACTATCAGTCAATTATTCCGGAGCCTTGCCGTTGGCGCAAATGGGCGCATGATGAAAATGGACAGAGTATGACTGGCGATACGCTGTTGGATTTTGTCAATAATACGCTGTTTCCGACGCTGAAAAATCTACCAGTCGATGCGTCCACACCCATCAAAAAAGCCATTGTGCAGACGACTTTTGCAGATGCCAACAACTATATGAAAGACGGGGTGCTTCTGCGACAGGTCATTGGCGTAATTGACGAACTCGACCTCACCGATTATGAGGAAAGCCACGCCTTTGGCGAAATTTACGAGACAATTCTAAAGGAATTGCAAAGCGCTGGCTCGGCTGGTGAATTTTACACGCCCCGCGCCGTAACGGACTTTATGGCGCAGATGATCGACCCGCAAATCGGGGAAACAATGGCAGACTTTGCCTGCGGCACGGGCGGATTCATCACAAGCTGGCTGAAAGAGCTGAAGAAAAAAGTCAAAACCACAGAAGACGAAGAAAAGTACGCCAACTCTATTTACGGCATCGAGAAAAAGCAGTTTCCCTATATGCTTTGCATCACAAATATGCTGTTGCATGATTTGGACGTGCCGCAGGTGTTCCACGACAACACTCTGTTGCGTGATGTGCTGGACTATACCGAGGACGATCAGGTCGATGTGATTCTGATGAATCCACCCTACGGCGGCTCGGAAAAGGCGGAGGTAAAGAACCATTTCCCATCTGACCTCGCCAGCAGTGAAACGGCAGACCTCTTTATGTCGGTCATTATGTACCGCCTGAAGGAGAACGGACGCGCCGCCGTGATTCTGCCGGACGGTTTCCTGTTCGGCACGGACAATGCAAAGGTTGCCATTAAAACAAAGCTGTTCTCGGAGTTTAATGTTCACACAATTATTCGTATGCCGGGCAGCGTGTTCTCTCCGTATACATCCATCACGACCAACATTCTGTTCTTTGACCGAACCGGCCCGACAGTGGAAACATGGTTTTACCGCTTGGATATGCCGGAGGGGTACAAGCATTTCAGCAAAACCAAACCCATGAAGCTGGAGCATTTTGCCCCGGCGGTTGCATGGTGGCATGGCCGCGCACCGATTCAGCAGGACGGCTTTGACAAGGCAAAAAAGTATACTTTGCAGGAAATCAAAGACCGCAACTATAACATTGACCTTTGCGGCTACCCGCACGAGGAAGAAGAAATCCTGCCGCCGAAAGAACTGATTCAGCAGTATCAGGAAAAGCGCGCCAGCCTGAATGCCGATATTGACAGGATTCTTGCGCAGATTACGGAAGTCCTCGGCATTGATTTGGATGCCCAAGATTGATTTGAGGTTCCGATTTGGAACCTCAAAATAGGAGTACAAAACATGAGCGAGATACAAGCAAAAGAAGAAAAATCACTGGTTTCTGCGGTTATGAATGAAACCGACTTGCGCAGCCTTGTCTATGTGATTCGCGGCCAGCAGGTCATGCTGGACAGTGATTTGGCGGCTTTGTATCAGGTGGAAACAAAAGTGTTCAATCAGGCGGTAAGCAGAAACATTGAGCGCTTCCCGGAAAACTTCCGTTTTCAACTGACGGCGGAAGAATATGTAGCTTTGAGGTCACAACTTGTGACCTCAAACGGGCGCGGTGGTCGTCGGTATCTGCCGTATGCCTTTACGGAACAGGGAATTGCCATGCTGTCCGGCGTACTGCGCAGCGATGTCGCGGTTCAAATGTCGATTCGAATTATGAACACATTTGTGGAGATGCGCCGCTTTATTGCCAATAATGCGCTTTTGTTTGAGCGTATCAGCAATATTGAACTGAAACAGCTTGAATATCAAAAAAGCACGGACGAGCGCTTTGACAAAGTGTTCCGGTACATCGACGACCATGCCGAGTCGCAGCAGAAAATCTTCTTTGATGGGCAGATTTATGATGCGTTCAGCCTGCTGGTTTCGTTGATTCAAAAGGCAGAAAGAGAAATTGCTTTGATAGATGGCTATGTGGACGTCAATACGCTGAATCTGCTTGCCAAGAAGCAGCCCAATGTGCGCGTAAAATGTTATACCTATGCAAGTGCGCGGCTGACAAATCAGGACGTTGCCCAGTTTAATGCGCAGTATCCGACACTGGAAGTGACAAGAACGCAGGTGTTCCATGACCGCTTCTTGATTTTGGACGGAACGACAGCGTACCACATTGGAGCCTCGCTGAAAGATGCCGGTAAAAAGTGCTTTGGTATCACACTGCTAGAAGAACCGCAGCTGATAGCCGACCTTTTGAACCGACTGCAAAATGTGTAAGGAGAAGTTATGACCGGGCAGCAACTGAAAAATTCAATCTTGCAGATGGCGGTGCAAGGCAAGCTGGTTCCGCAGGACCCCAACGACGAACCAGCCTCCGTCCTGCTGGAACGCATCCGTGCGGAGAAAGAAAAACTCATCAAAGAGGGAAAAATCAAGAAAGAGAAGAACCCTTCTGTAATTTTTCGTGGAGCCGATAATTTGCCTTATGAGAAGATCGGCAAAAATGACCCTGTTTGCATTGCCGATGAAGTACCGTTTGATATCCCGGAGAGTTGGGAGTGGGTGAGATTAGGAAACTTATTCCAGCATAATACAGGCAAAGCATTAAATGCCTCAAATCATGAGGGAACGCTTCTTCAATATATCACAACATCGAATTTATATTGGAATCGCTTCGAATTGGCGTCCTTAAAGAAAATGTACTTCACTGACGCCGAGATTTCTAAATGTACGGTGACAAATGGCGATTTGCTTGTTTGCGAGGGCGGCGATATTGGACGTGCTGCAATTTGGCGATACGATTACGATATTTGCATTCAAAACCACATTCATCGACTGCGGTCTTATATCCCCCTTTGCACAGAATTCTTCTACTACTTGTTTTATTTATACAAGAATGCTGGGTGGATTGGGGGCAAAGGCATTGGTATTCAAGGACTTTCTTCAAATGCGATTCATACGTTGCTATTTCCACTACCACCATTAAATGAACAAAAACGAATCGTTGAGAAACTCCAAGAACTGAAGCCATATACAAATAAGTATGATTTTGCTTCGAACAAAATCGACACACTAAATAACGCCTTTCCTGAACAACTGAAAAAATCTATTCTTCAAGAAGCCGTCCAAGGTAAACTCGTTCCCCAAGACCCCGCCGACGAACCCGCATCCGCCCTTTTAGAGCATATCCGCACAGAAAAAGAACACCTTATCAAATCCGGCAAAATCAAGCGTGATAAGCACGAATCCGTCATTTTTAGGCGGGATAATTCTTATTATGAGAGAGTAGACGGAATAGAACGTTGTATCGACGATGAAATGCCGTTTGAAATCCCGGAATCATGGAGATGGACGCGATGGGGAACGGTAGCAACATCGATTCAATATGGCTATAATGCACCGGCCAAACAATGTGGGCGTATAAGAATGGTTCGTATTAGTGATATTCATGAAAACCTTGTAACATGGACTACAGTTCCATTCTGTGACATCGATGAATTAGATATTTCAACATATTTGCTCCAACCAAATGATATTTTGTTTGCTCGAACGGGAGGAACTGTCGGAAAATCATTTCTTGTAAGAGATGTTCCATACGAGGCTATTTATGCAGGATATTTAATTCGCACGCGATATAGCGCACTTCTTTGTCCTCATTATTTGAAATACTTTATGGAATCGCCACTATACTGGCAGCAACTAAAAAAAGGAACAACTGCTACTGCACAACCGAATTGCAATGGCCAAACGCTATCTAATATGCTTCTTCCGTTACCACCTGCAAAAGAGCAATATCGAATTGTCGAAAAGATTAACCGAGCGTTCGCTAAAGTAAAATAAAAACAGAGGGCATACACTCCGCATTATAGGAATGTATGTCCTCTGTTTTTACCAATCTACGATGTTGTCTACCAAAGCCCGCTGTTCTGTTGCGGTTTTACGCAAATAAATGCGCGTTGTTTCAATGCTTTCATGTCCCATCAGATCTGCAAGAAAGGCAATGTCGCTGCATCTTTCCAAAAAGCTTTTAGCAAAGCGATGACGGAAAGAATGCGGATAAACTACGGCGGGATCAATGCCATATTGCACTGCCAATTTTTTGAGTTGACCGGAGATTCCTCTGGTGGTAATCCGTTCACCAAAGCGGTTTAAAAAGATAAAACCGCTGTCCCGGTGGATTTCATTTAGCCATGCGAGGGCTTCCTCTTGCAGTGTTTTCGGAATATAAATGCGGCGCAGTTTTCCACCTTTTGAATACAAATCAAGATGCCCCAACTTGATATGCTCGACTTTGATTTGTACCAGTTCACTGACGCGCGCACCGGTGGCAGCTAAAAAACGAATAACGAAATACCAAAGCAAATTGTCATCACGCTTTAGGCAGTTCTTAAAGTATGTATAATCCGCTTCGCTGATAACATTTTCTAAAAATGCTTTTTGTTGTACTTTTACGGAAGATAATGCCCATGCACTTTTCCCAATGCTCTCCAAATAGCAGTTGATAGCCCGTATGCGCAAATTTACGGTTTTTGGTTTGTACTGCTCTATGAGCCACGCCTTATGCTCTTTTAAGCTGCGTTTTGTCACGGAATCATATCTTTCATAAAATTGCCTTACTGCAAACAGATACGATTTAACGGTGTTTTCTGCAAGATTCGTGTCTCTTAAATGTCTTTCAAATTCAATATAATACATACGAAAGACCTCCTTCGTTATGTATTATACTGAGCAATTTACAATCTATTGATGGAATGCAATAGTCGTTCCGCGTAAGAAAGAATCCTTATTTGCTCGTTGGTTGGTGGAACAGGAACAAGAAACGCCCTCATACCAGATAGCGGAACATTTTTTATTGTTGTTCCTGTTGCCACTTTATTTGCATATTTCTGAAAATAATCTGTTTCAAGAATCAGCTTTATGTATTCCCTACAAATGCCACCTAATAGATTAAAATAACAAGCACTTTTCCCTAATATGATTTTCTCATTCTGGTAAAATGCTATATTCCCAAGTGTTCCGTTAATTGATACCAAAACAGAATTTGACCCCAATGGCCGAAAATGTTTTTGGCTTTCTTCGATTGTGACTTTTTTGGTATCTTCTTTTATTACAATGTTTCCGTTACATAAATTGTTTCCGTTAATAAAGGCAACGTCACCATTTATATCATAAATAGGTGTTCCATGAATTCCATCACCCAACACAGACGTGATTTGTGATAGTCTTGCCCATTCCCACCCCTTTGGAATCTCAAACGGTATTTCATCATCGATGCAGCGTTCTATTCCGTCCACTCTCTCATAATAAGAATTATCCCGCCTAAAAATGACGGATTCGTGCTTGTCACGCTTGATTTTGCCGGATTTGATGAGTTGTTCTTTTTCTGCACGGATGCGCTCTAAAAGGACGGATGCGGGTTCATCGGTGGGGTCTTGAGGAACGAGTTTTCCTTGGACGGCATATTGTAAAATGGATTTTTTCAACCGCGTTGGGAAGCCTTCATTTAACAAAGAAGCTTCATTGTATGTTTTATTATAAGCGGATAGTTTAGGCTTAAGGTCATTAAGTCTTTTGCAAATTCTTTCTTGTTCCCTTAATGGTGGAAGAGGAATCATCAGCGCATCCAAACTTTCGGAATTAAGGGTATTACCTTTGATAGCTGTTTTCGTTTGACCAGATTGCGATATAAGGGGAAGTATGCAAAACAAGTAATTCGTTATGATAGCGTCATTATCAACAAACGGATAAATTGAAATAATAGCCTCGTTATGATACGCGTCAATTCCTAAAAGCGAAACCTTTCCTACCGTAAGCTTAAAGCTCATTAAAAGTGTTCCCGCCTTGCTAATACGTTTTCTAAAAGTCTTTTCGGCTGCATATTCGTTAACCTTTTCTTTCGTTGAAAGAATGGTACTATCGGCGTTCATATCGGCAATAGACACCCATGGGTAAACAGGTTCAGTCCAATATTCTGACTCCTTGCGTGGTGGTGTTTTACCCATCGAATAGGATACGAGGTTTTTGAACCTTACCCACTCCCAACTCTCCGGAATCTCAAACGGCACTTCATCGGCAATGCAGACAGGCTCATTTTTGCCGATCTTCTCATAAGGCAAATTATGACATCTCCTGCTTGTGTTCGGGGATTGGGGGTTCCCCCAACAAGTTGGCGTTTGGTGTACCAAATGCCGTGCTTGCTCGTACTTTCCGGGGCGTTTGCAGTTAATCGGGAATCGCTGCTGATGATAGAAAAATCGGATGCCCTCACCGCAGCAAGGGCATCCGACAATTCTCAAATTAGCAATAAATCAAGTCACGCATAACAGTTTCTTCGGCAATGTTCTTGAAAAAATTCATCTTTTGCACCCATAGAAAGGGATTTGAAAGTTTTACCGATTCGTCAAACCGTTCGTTACGAATAAGCTGTTGCACAGTTTGTTCCACCATTTCATGGGCCTGCCGGTCAATCTCGTTTAGGTGGGCGTTGAGCAAGTTCCCTTGCAGCAAAGCCTGATATTGTGTAGGTTTGTTCTCTTTCAGATAGCGCAGCCGCAGACTGCCGTATTTTCCAAACTGTGCAGGCTCGCCCGCAGTTAAAACACTAAAATCAAATTCATTCATAATCGAATCCTCCGATTTAATTTGGGTGTGCCTTGCAACCCCGCAATTCTTTCCATCGCCCTGAGCTGCCATGGGTAAGAAGCACAAAAGAAGCAAGCCACATAGTCGATTTTTGTTACAAATGCGGCTATTTTGTCAAAAGACTTGCGAAACCTACGATTTTGTGTTATTATTTCAATTCGAAAACGCAAAGACTGAAATAGCAATAACACATCCTCTGCGCCGCATAAGTTCAGCAAGCGCTGATTGCCCGCTGCGCAGCGAAAGCCTTATCCCACAGCAAAACTGGCGCTGGTCCTTGTGGGCCGGCGCCTTTTCTATAGCAAAAAGGAGAACCCATGGCCTTATCCGTAAAAACGAAAGAGCATATCCGCCGCTGGGCGGCGCGGGTGCTGCCCAAGTGGGGCGCACTGGCGGGCGGGGGCGCCGCATTGGCGGCGGCCATCGCGTTTACCGGCACGGCGCTGCACTTTACCACCGTCAACGACACCCACGGCGGCAGCGTGCGCATCCTGACGGCATCCACCGACCTGGACACCGTGCTGGAGCAGGCCGACACCCCGCAGCTGCGGGAGCATGACCGCGCCGTCTGGACGCACACCGACGACGGTGAACAGCTCGACGTTCTGCGCGCTTACACTGTGCCCATCACGGCGGATGGCACCACGCAGGAGATCATCACCACCGGGGCAACGACGGCGGAATTGCTGGCCCAGGCCGGGCTGGCCTGGACCGAGGACGATATCCTGAGCAGCGGCCCCGACGAGATCATCGCCGAGGGTGGCAGTATCACACTGCAGCGGGTCAGCTATGTGGAGTACACCCAGGACGAGGTCATCCCCGCTGCGGTGGAGGATATCCCCACCAGCCTGTTCTATCGCAAGCAGGACAAGACGATGACCCTGCAGGAGGGCGTGGACGGCCTGGACACCGTGACCTACCGCGAGACCTGGATCGACGGCCAGTGGACAGCCACCGATGAAATCGACCGTGTGACCCAGGCTGGCATGGTGCCCACCATGGAGAAGGTCTACGGCGAGGGCGCACCTGTGTCGCAGTTCGTTGGGCCGGAGATCGTGGACGGCGTCCCCGCTGAAGGTGTGGCTGAGGCCTACACGAACCAGCGTTCCACCGGCTACTCGGCATCGGAAACGGCCAAAGGTGCCAGCGGCCGCCGCCTGACCTACGGTACGGTGGCCATCAATCCCAACATCATCCCTTACGGCTCGCTGATGTACATTACCAGCGCCGACGGCAAGTTCGTCTACGGCTATGCCTACGCCGCCGACACCGGCACGGCCATGATGGCAGGCTCGGCCTTCATCGATCTGTACTACGAGACCTATGACGAGTCCGTGATGAGTGCGGTCATCCCGGTGAACGTCTACGTGCTGGACGACGAGACCGCCGCCAAGTACAAAGAGCAGAACGATGCGATTCTCGCGGCTGACACGGTGGTCGGCAGATAAAGCAGCAGACAAAAAATAACAGGGTCGTGAACCGCTGCGGTTCACGACCCTGTTATTGTACAATTTTACTTCGTGCCGAAGATACGGTCGCCGGCGTCGCCCAGGCCGGGGACGATGTAGCCGTTGTCGTTCAGCTTCTCGTCCAGGGCGCCGACATAGATGTCCACATCGGGGTGGGCCTCATGCAGGGCCTTCAGGCCCTGGGGCGCGGCCACCAGGCCGATGAACTTAATGTGCTTGGCACCGCGCTTTTTGATCTGGCCGATGGCGTCACAGGCACTGCCGCCGGTGGCCAGCATCGGGTCCAGAACAAAGACCTCGCGCTCGTTGATGTCGTTGGGCAGCTTGCAGTAGTACTCGACCGGCTCCAGCGTTTCCTCGTTGCGGTACATACCGATGTGGCCGACCTTGGCGGCGGGGATCAGGTTCAGCATACCGTCCACCATGCCCAGGCCTGCGCGCAGGATGGGCACCAGGGCCAGCTTACGGCCGGCCAGGACCTTGGTGCGGGCCAGGGCAACGGGGGTCTCGACCTCGACTTCCTCGGTGGGCAGGTCGCGGGTGGCCTCATAGCAGAGCAGCATCGCAATCTCGCTTACCAGGTCACGGAACTCCTTGGTGCCGGTGTTGCGGTCGCGCAGCAGGCTGATTTTGTGCTGGATCAGGGGATGGTCAACAATTTCAACAACGCTCATGGTATGATCTCCTTGCAATTCAAAAATATTCAGCCTGCCGTGCAGGCAACGAAACTTAGTGATTTTCCAGTGCCATCATCTTGTCGATGCGCTGCTGGTGGCGGCCGCCCTCAAACTCAGCGTTCAGGAAAGCGTCCACAATCTGGCAGGCCAGTCCCGCACCCACCACGCGGCCGCCCAGGCACAGAGCGTTGGCGTTGTTGTGGCGGCGGGTGAACTCCGCGCTGAAGGTGTCGCTGCAGCAGCAGGCACGGATGCCCTGCATCTTGTTGGCGCACATCGACATACCCACGCCGGTGCCGCAGCACAGGATGACCAGCGCACAGCTGCCGTCCTGTACGGCCTTGCAGCCCTTGGCGGCATAGTCGGGGTAGTCCACGCTGGCGGTGGAGTCGGTGCCAAAGTCGGTGTAGGCAATGCCCAGCTCGTTCAGGTGTGCCTTGATGGCCTCTTTCAGTTCATAGCCGCCGTGGTCGGCAGCCAGTGCAATCGGTTTGTCAAACTTCATTTTGTTTCCCCTCTGTTTTTTCACGTTCCGCGCGCTCCCGCTCGGCCTGGCTCAGCCGGTGGTAGTCCGGCAGCAGCGCCGCAGGCGGCACACATTCGCCGTTCTCCCAAAGGGCCTTGGCGGCCAGCGCTACGCCCGCACCGCGCAGAACCTGCAGCGGCTGCGGCACAGCGGCCACGCCCGGAACGTTCTTATATGTATTGTAACACAAAGTTGCGCCGTCGCCAACAAAAAACAGAGGTTTTTTACAGCTTTGTACAAAATTTTCCAGAGCTGTGACCGGCTCGGCGGCGTCTGGGGTCAGGCGGTCATGACTGGCAAGGTCAAACGCGCCCCAATACACCTGCCCGCGGCGGGCGTCCTGTGCGCCGATGACGGTGCCCTCGCCCGAAAGGCCGTAGGCCAGTGCGGCCATCGTGGAGACGCCCGCGCAGGGGATCTGTTTGGGCAGGGCCAGCCCCTTGACGACGGCCAGCCCGATGCGCAGCCCGGTAAAGCTGCCGGGGCCGTTGGTCACACCCAGCACGTCCAAATCGTCCACGGTCAGGCCGCAGGCTTTCAGCGCGGTATCAATCATGGGCAGCAGTGTCTCACTGTGGGTCAGGCCGTTGTTGCACTGGGCCTCGTACAGCAGGGTATCGTCCCGCAGCACCGCCACAGCCGCCGTTTTGCCGGCGGTGTCCAAAGCCAATAAATTCATTGAAATCACCTATTTATCATTCAATCGTAATCTTCCGCGTCGTCTCATCCACACGCTCAATGTGGATTTTGATGGGATTTTCCAGCGCCAGCAGCTCGGCGCAGTTCTCGCTCCACTCGCAGGCAACGACGGCTCCCATGTCGAGGTAGTCATAGAACCCGGCAGCGGCCAGGTCGTTTTCGGTGTGGATACGGTACAAGTCAAAATGTGCGAACGGCCGCGGGCCGCGGTAATAGTTGACAATGGCAAATGTCGGGCTGGATACCGGGTCGGTGCAGCCCAAGCCCTCGGCCAGGCCCTGGCAGAAGGCGGTCTTGCCCGCGCCCAGGCCCCCGGTGAACGCGATCAGCGCCCCCGACGGCAGCGTCTTGGCAAAATCCCGCCCGGCGGCGACGGTTTCTTCCCGCGAATGGGTCGTAAATTCCTGCATAGGCAAACTCCCTGCCTGCGGCCGAATAGAACAGTGGCCGCACTCGTATATATTATAGTACACAAAAACCGATTTGTAAAATTTAATCTGTAACTTGGCAAAAACCGTCGAAATGCGGTATAATACAAATACTATCAGGGGAAGGAGTCCGCCCATGTATCCGCTTATCCGCCGGTATCTGCGCCGGGTCGATGTGTTCTATCTGCTGCTCTGCGCGGCGTGCTCGGCGCTCAGCGTCGTGGTGCTGGTGTCCATCGGCCAGACGCAGCTGGGATCCAACAACAAGGCGTCGGTGCAGCTTATCGCCAGCCTGCTGGGGCTGATGCTGGCGGTGGTGTTCTCCACTGCGGATTACCATGCGCTGGCCCGGGCCTGGCCGCTGCACGCCGTGGTGGCCTGGGGGCTGGTGCTGCCCACCCTGTTTTTGCACAACGTCAATACGGGGCTTGTCACAATCGGGTACGACGCGGGCGGCACCTCCAATTACAGCTGGTACCGCGTCGGCGGCATGACATTCCAACCCGCCGAGCTGGCAAAAATCAGCTTTATTTTGACATTGGCGCTGCATTTGAGCAACGTGCGCGGCCAGGTCAATAAGCCGAAAAATTTGCTGCTGCTCCTGCTGCACATCGGGCTGCCTGCGGCGGCCATTCATGTGCAGGGCGACGACGGCACGGCGCTGGTGTTTTTAGGGATAGGCCTCGTCATGCTCTTTGCGGGCGGGCTGTCCCACTGGCTGGTGGCGGGCGGCTTGGCGGCGGGGGTTGTGGGCGGCGCGGCGCTGCTGGTGCTGCGGCCCGGCATTTTAAAAGGCTACCAGTTCAAGCGCATTCTGGCCGTGCTTACGCCCGACGACCCAGCGCTGGCGGACATCACCTACCAGCAGAACAAGGGTGCCATGGCCATCGGAACCGGCGGGCTGACCGGGCAGGGGCTGTTTTCCGGCGAGCACATCTTTGTGCCCAACGCCTGGAACGATTTTATCTTTGCGTACCTCGCCAACGTGCTGGGCTTTATCGGTGCGGCGGTGGTGCTGGTGCTGCTGCTGGCGCTCTGCCTGCGCACGCTGCAAACCGGTCTGCGCTGCCCTGACGCGCTGGGGTGCAATATCTGCGTGGGCATCTTTGCGGCGCTGTTTTTGCAGTGTGTCATCAACCTGGGCATGAATTTGCAGGTGCTGCCGGTCATCGGCGTGACGCTGCCGTTCTTCTCGGCGGGCGGGTCCAGCGTCGTGATGATGTATCTCTGCGTCGGCATTGTGCTGAGCGTCGGCATGAACACCCGCCGCAGCAAGCTGGATATGCAGCGGATCATATAAGTAAAACGGGAGCGGCGGAAAGCTGCTCCCGTTTTTATCATTCTGCGGTTTTGGGGTCGGGCATGAACAGCCCGGGGATCAGACAGACCGCCGACACACCGACGATGATGAACACGGTGCGGGACAGCCAGCTCATGCTGCCGCCCAACAGCCACCCCACGGCGTTAAAGCCCCAGATGCCATAAATGCCCCAGTTGATGCCGCCGATAATGGCCAGCAAAAGTAAAAGTTTTTTGAAACAAGACATGGATGATACCCTCCTTTGTGGAAGAGTATGTGCGGGGATGCGGGAGTTTATGCGCGGCTGAAGCGGGACCCGCGACTTACCGGCGAATCCTTTTTACGGTTCATCCGCAGGGAAAAATCCTGCCCCCTTCGCGGGGCGTCGAGGACGCCGCCCTCTACATTCCTTGTCGTAACCCTTCCATCTATTTGTAGGGGCCGCATATAGGCGGCCCGCCAACCGTAACGCCATATCCGGTTTACGAATCGCCACCCTGTAGGGGCCGGGCATGCCCGGCCCGCAGCTTTGCCATAAGTACCCGCTTATCCTTACAAACTGAAGGTTGTCAAACAGCGTTCATTGTTTCGCTTTGTGGCAGTTTTACGCACTGCTGAATCACACCTGCAATATGCGTAATGAAATCGCCGCAGTCGTTCTTGAGCCATTCTAAGATAATTGCCATCAATCCCCGAATATAAAAGGCCATAATATAAGGTCGATCCTGCTGTAGTACACCGTAGCGGTCCAGAATCGGCGTAAACACATGACGGAACATCCTATCATAACTTTTATCCATCCCCAACACCGCCGCATTTTCTATTGCTGTGCGGAACAGCCGCTTGTTGTTCTTAATATAGCTGAGGTAAGGTGTTAAATAATCCGGCGTAATTAGATATAATTCATCCCTCG
>ERZ1035001.326-NODE-326-length-27138-cov-250.916922_pt1 | contig 27138 bp, 19 predicted proteins | sample MGYA00520685_ERZ1035001 | MGnify/ENA primary metagenome ERZ1035001 (study PRJEB33766, sample SAMN09781749) | gut metagenome | biome: gut microbiome | host: Homo sapiens | place: Madagascar | study: EMG produced TPA metagenomics assembly of the PRJNA485056 data... | reverse complement strand
TATGAGATAAAAACTTATCTCATTCTCAATCACTTATAAAAAATACGTACTTTCCTTTATCAAAACTATGAGTTAGTATTTTTAACGGAATTCGTATTCTGGGGCTGCTGAAAACCGGGGCATATCACACCCTTTTTTTATTTATTCATTACTGAGACTTGCGAAATTCAATATATTACTGTTCCCCTTTCGTTTTCTTATCCGCCACATACATTCCTATCAGGATGCAGGCGGCACCCGCCAGAAAATAGGGGGTAATCTGCTCGCCAAGCACCCATGAGGCGAAAATCATCGTCGTTATCGGGTTGAAATAGACCCAGTTGGTGGCCTTTACCGTGCCCAGTTTTGAGATGCACCAGTTCCACGTGAGGAAGCAGATCATAGAGGCAAGGCAGCCCAGAAAGAGCAGATTGCCAAATACCTGGGGACGGGTGAATACCTCGAGCGAAGGAAAACCCGGAATGAAGATATAATAAGGCAAGATGGTGAGAACACCATAGAAAAACACCTTGCGGGTGATGAATGCAGGACTGTAATCGCCCGTGGTTGACTTCATCAGCAGCGAATAAATCGCCCAGCACATACACGCCGTAAACGCCAATGCATCGCCCACCGGAGAAAGATGAAGCACAAACCTGCCGTTCAATACCACGATGATCATACCCACAAATGCCAGAAGAGAACCCAGCAGCTGGACGATATGAATGCGGTTGGAATCCTTATAGACCAGACGAACCAGCAGGGTGGCAAAGAGCGGACACGAACAGACAATGAGCGAGGTATTGGTGGTGGTGGTAAAGTTCATCGCCTCATTCTCGCTGCAGAAATAGAGCGAACCGCCCGTAATGCCCAGCAGCGCCATCTTAGCCTCATCCTGCCAGGAATCGGCAAAGAGACGGCGATGATTGAACGCCAGCATCAGCACGTAGGCGATGCTGAAACGCAGGGTGAAGATCTGAGCAGGAGAAAGCCCGTTCAGCATCAGCACCTTGGTGGAAACGAAGGTAGTTCCCCAGATCGCCACCGTCAGGAAGGCTACCAGATGGTAGAATATATTGTTATTTTTCGTTTGCATATCTTAATTTTTCTTTTAATGGTGCAAAAGTAAGATTTTTCTGTGGATAAACCAAGACTTCTGCATTTTTTTTGTACCTTTGCAGCATGATTTTCCATCCATTCCATCATACTTCAGAAAATGTTCCTGCAAGGATGAACAATCCTTTGGATTACGAACCGCATCCGCTCTGCATCCAGGCGTGCAGGGAAGTGCAGGAGATGCTTGCCAGACGAGAAGACTGGCAGGAAGAGATTGCGCGCGGCAAAATGTTTGGCGTGCTCATCGTAGAAAATGTAAAAACAGATACCGATGTCCCAAAATGGGGATACCTGGCAGCCTACAGCGGACAGATTGGCGGAAGAAGCGACTGGGAGGACTTCGTGCCTGCCGTATTCGACTATCTGCAGCCCGACGGCTACTTCAAGACCCACGAGGCGGAAATCTCACGTATCAACCAGAGCATCAGCCACCTGGAGAAGGATGAAAGGATGAAGGAAGCCAGAACCCTGATCCGGCAACTGCAGGAGGAGCGGAAGCGTACCATCGCCGCCTATCAGGAGAAGATGAAGGAAGCGAAGGCAAAGCGTGACAGCCGCAGAGAGGCTGGAAACCTATCAGAAGCGGAAGAGGCGGAGATGATCAGGGAAAGCCAGTTTATGAAGGCAGAACTGCGCCGACTGAAGAAATCGCTCTCGGAAAAGACAGCCCTGGAAACGGAATTTGATGATTATCAGGAGAATATACTGAGGCTGAAGCAGTTGCGCAAGCAACTCTCTGATGCCCTGCAGCAATGGCTTTTCTCGCAGTTCAGAATGCTGAACCAGGAGGGAGAAAGCAAGGATCTGCTGGAGATTTTCAGAGATGAAGCCCTGAAGGAGTATCCGCAGGCGGCAATAGCTACGAGCAGGATTGCAGCCCTGAAGATGGTGCCGCCAGCTGGGAGCGGCGAGTGCTGCGAACCGAAACTGCTGCAATATGCCTACCAGCATGGTTACAAGCCGCTGCAGATGGCTATGTTCTGGTGGGGAGAAAGCCCGAAGGAGGAAATCCGTCACCACCTACAGTTCTATCCAGCCTGCAACGGCAAGTGCAAGCCGATACTGCATTGGATGCTGCCGCCATCGGTATTCGAAAGCCCTGCATCGGCAGAAAACGGCATCGGCGGACAGAAGGGACCATTCCCTAAGCAGTTAGAGATGCTCTATGAGCAGGTGGAAACGCTCTATGAAGACTGCGAGCTGACCGTGATCCACAAACCTGCAGGACTGCTCTCTGTACCGGGAAAGGACGCTGCCCAACCATCGGTCTATGCGCTGATGCGAAGGAAATATCCCGAGGCTACCGGTCCGCTCATCGTTCACCGGCTGGACATGGTGACCAGCGGACTGATGATCATCGCCAAGACCGAATTTGCCTATCATCGCCTACAGAAGGAGTTTCAGAACCATCGGGTGCAGAAGAAATACATCGCCATCATTTCAGAAAAAGAGATTTCGGGAAAGGAGATTTCAGGAAAAGACATTCCGGAAAAGGAGATTCCAGAAAAGGGAATCATCTCCCTTCCGCTGCTGCCCGATTATCTGAACCGCCCCCGCCAGATAGTGAATCACGAGCAGGGCAAGGAGGCCATTACGGAGTATGAAATCCTGGAGCGCATCGACGGCTCCCATCTCCGCATCGCCCTCTATCCCAAGACGGGCAGAACCCACCAGCTGCGCGTGCATTGTGCCCATCAGGAGGGCTTGAATGCTCCCATCCTGGGCGATCCGCTCTACGGCAACGAGAAGGCTGCCCGACTGCATCTACATGCCGAAGAGATTACCTTCGAGCATCCCCTGACGGGTAAGAAAATAACGATAAAGAGAAAGGCTGATTTCTAAACGGAATCAGCCTTTTTCTGTCTATTTTTATTCAAGTTTTTCAAGTTAAGCCCTTCAGACGAAGAACATGATGATGACCTGGGCGATGATGACTCGGATAAACATGCCGAGCGGATAAACCGTAGCATAGCTGATGCTAGGCGTATCGCCATCCAGGGTCTCGTTGGCGTAGGTTAGCGCCATCGGATTCGCCATACTGCCGCAGAGAATGCCGCAGATGCTGCCGAAATCGTACTTCTTGGTCTTCAGGATGATGAAGCCCACTATGATAACCGGAACCACCGTGATGAGGAAACCGATGCCTACCCACATCAAACCCTCGGGACGAACCACCGTCTCGAAGAACTGTCCACCAGCCGACAAGCCCAGACAGCCCAGATACAGGGCAAGACCCAGCTCGCGGAGCATCAGTCCCGCACTACGCGTCATATAAGAGATGAACTGCACCCTAGGGCCCAGCGCACCAATCAGAATACCCATTACGATAGGACCACCGGCAATACCCAGACGTACGGGAGCCGTCATTCCCGGAATATTCAGCGGAATGGTTCCCACGGCGAGTCCCAGGATGATACCCAGGAAGATGGCACCCAGGTTAGGCTCGTTGAGCGTCTTCACGGCATTGCCCAGAAACTGCTCCACATGGTCGATGCTCGTAGGGTCGCCCACCACCGTCAGGCGGTCGCCATACTGCAGACGGAGGTCGTCGGTAGCCAGCAGTCGGATATCACCACGCAGCACTCGGCTCACATTCACGCCATAGGTATTGCGCATCTGCAGGCTTCCCAGTCGCTTGCCGTTGAGTCCCGGACGGGTCATCACGATGATTCTGCTCTCCAGTTTGGCATCGATGGCATTCCAGTCCACCTTATCATTATTCCACTCCTTATCCACCTTCTTTCCGAAGAGAATCTGCATGGCAGAAGCCTCATCCTTATTGGTAACCACGAGCACATTATCGTTGGTATGGAGCACGGTATCAGCCTCCGGAACGATGACCTGCTCGCCTCGCCATACACGGGAGATGATGAACTTGCGATGGGTCATCATCGAGATTTCGGCGATGGTACTGCCGTTGAGAGCCGGGTTTACGATGACGTACTGTCCGATGGATGTATGGTCATCCTCATCGGCACGGCGGATCTCCAGGTCTTCAGGCTTTACGAAGAGCTTGCGCAGGAACATCATCGCCAGGATGACACCCACAACGCCCAGCGGATAGGTTACCGCACAGCCCAGGGCAGCTCCGCCGCTAGGCAATCCCAACTGCTGCAGCGCCTGCTGGGCAGCACCCAGAGCCGGAGTATTGGTGGTGGCACCGCAGAGAATTCCCACCATATCGGGCAGGCTCACGGGCAGCACCAGGCACAGGGCAAGCGAAAATACGGTGCCCACGGCGATGACTGCCAGGCTCCAGAGATTGAGCGAGATGCCCTCGTGGCGCATCGAACCGAAGAAGTTAGGACCCACATAGAGACCCAGCACATACACGAACATGGTGAGTCCGAAGCTCTCGGCAAACTCCAGCATGTTCTCGTCGATGGAGAGTCCGAGATGGCCCGCCACGATGCCCACAAAGAATACGAAAGCTATGCCGAGGGAGATTCCCTTGACATGAATCTTGCCCAGGGCAAGACCTAGGGTACAAATCAATGAAAGAATGACGATGCCTTGCACCGCCGAATGCACGTTGATTAAATGATCAAACCACATAATATAAGTTTCAATCTTTTCTCGTGATAATGTTCAGTTTACTAAATTCTGCTGCAAAGGTACATTAAAATAAGAACATCACAAAAGAAAAACGCCCTTTTCTTCTAAATATTTGCAATAAAAGCTGAATTTAAAGCAAAAAACCAAATCTAACTCAAAGTTTTTTTGTACCTTTGCACCCGTTTAAAATAGAAATAGATGAAAGATATTTGTTGTATAGGGCATGTAACCAAAGATAAGATAGTTACCCCAAACAGAACTGTTTACATGGCTGGCGGCACATCGTTCTACTTCGCCTACGCCATCAACCAACTGCCCAAGGATGTGAGCTTTTCGCTCATCACGGCAATGAACCCAACAGAAACAGAGCCTGTAGAAAAGATGCGCCAGGCGGGCATAGAAGTAACCCTCAATCCATCGCGCAATACCGTCTTCTTCGAGAATATCTACGGAGAAAACCAGAACGAGCGCAAGCAGCGTGTGCTTGCCAAGGCTGATCCATTCACCATCAGACAGCTGGAGCACGTGGAGGCGAAAGTCTATCACCTGGGAAGCCTGCTGAGCGATGATTTCTCGCCCGAGGTAGTGGAATTCCTCTCGCGCAGCGGAAGGGTTTCCATCGACGTGCAGGGCTATCTGCGCGAGGTGAGAGACGAGAAGGTGTATCCGATAGACTGGAAGGAGAAGCTGGAAGTGCTGAAGAACACCTACTATCTGAAGGTGAACGAGACGGAGATGGAGACCATCACGGGGCTGAAGGAGCCGCGCGAGGCTGCGAAGCTGATACATTCGTGGGGTGTTACCGAGGTAATCATCACGCTGGGCAGCGAGGGTTCGCTCGTCTATGTGGATGATACCTTCTATGAGATTCCTGCCTATCCGCCTCACGAGGTGGTGGATGCTACCGGATGCGGCGACACCTATTCTGCCGGTTATCTCTACAAGCGTCTGCAGGGCGCCACTCCTACCGAGGCTGGCAAGTTTGCGGCTGCTATGTGCACCATCAAGCTGGAGCACAATGGTCCGTTCAACCGCACCATCCAGGACGTAGAACGCATCATGAAATAAATTTTAGATAATTTATCCTATTATCTTCTTATTTTTGCCTGAATTGGTGTAACTTTGCATCCTATATGGAACAGATTTCACCAATTCAGGCATTATTGCAACAACGCACCCTGCTCCAGCTGGAGTATTATACCGAGAAGGAAGCCTTCCGCAAGCTCACCGAACAGATGGGAATGCAGCGAAAGGTGAAACGAGGTGATGCCTGGTTCCCGCTCCGTGTGGGAAAAAGCTTTTATAATTCGCTGAACCAAACAGCCATTGAGGTCTTCCGTACCTCGGATCAGGATATCGAGCACAACTTTGAGTTCGGTCGCCCCGTCATGTTCTTTATGGTCAAGAAGATGGGCAAGAATGAGGACCAGGGCAGAAAAGTTCAAAGTATAAAATATTTTTCCTTTACGGGAACCGTGAGCTATGTGGATGGCGACAGAATGGTGATTACCGTTCCCGATTCTGCCCCATTGCTCGATTTGCAGCAATCTGCGGAGCCTATCGGCGTGCAGCTGTCGTTTGATGAAACCAGCTACAAGCTGATGTTCGAGGCTTTGGATAGAGTGATGAAGGCGAAAAACAACCGCCTGGCTTATCTCCGCGACTTATTCTATTCTCATCAGAAGGCAGGTAGATTCTCCTTCGAACCGATGAAGTTCCCATGGCTCAATCCTACCCAGGAAAGGGCTGTGAACGAGGTGCTTTGGGCAAAGGATGTGGCGATTGTTCACGGACCTCCGGGAACCGGAAAGACCACAACCCTGGTGGAAGCCATCAACGAAACCCTGATGCGAGAAAGTCAGGTGCTGGTGTGTGCACAGAGCAATATGGCGGTGGACTGGATTTCTGAAAAACTGGTGGATAGAGGTGTGAATGTGCTCCGTATCGGAAACCCTACCCGTGTGAACGACAAGATGCTGGGCTTCACCTACGAGCGCCGTTTCGAGAGTCATCCCGACTATCCGCAGCTCTGGGCTATCCGCAAGGCTATCAGAGAATTAAGAAAAAACAGAAAGAAAGGCAGCGAGAACTATCATCAGAAGATGGATAGGTTGAAGAGCCGTGCCGCCGAAATAGAAATCCGCATCAACAGCGAACTCTTTGGCGAGGCGCGTGTCATCGCCTGCACCCTGGTGGGTTCTGCCCATCGCCTGCTGGAGGGAATGAAGTTCGGCACCCTGTTTATCGACGAGGCAGCCCAGGCACTGGAAGCCGCCTGCTGGATTCCGATGAAGAGAGCCAGCCGGGTGATTTTGGCGGGCGACCATTGTCAGCTGCCACCTACCGTAAAGAGTATTGCGGCATTGAGAGCCGGACTGGGCAAGACCCTGATGGAGCGCATTGCCGAAAACAAGCCGGAGGTAGTAACCCTGCTGAAAATCCAATACCGCATGAACGATGAAATTATGCGATTCTCCAGCGACTGGTTCTACGGGGGCAAGGTGGAGAGTGCGCCTCAGATCAAATACCGCAGCGTATTGGATTACGACCATCCGATAACGTGGATTGATACTTCGAACGAGGAGAATCAGATAACCATAGAAGGAGGAGATGCTCCTGAGGATTCTGCTTCCACATCATCTTCTGAATCTGCATCATCTCCTGCATCTGCAGCCAATCAGAATTCTGATTTGAACTTCAAGGAGCAGTTTGTGGGCGAGAGTTTCGGGCGTATCAACAAGGCAGAAGCCGAGCTTACCCTGCTGACCCTGGCGGAATACTTCACCAAGATAGGCAAGCAGCGGGTATTGAGCGAGAGCATCGACGTAGGCATCATTTCGCCTTACCGTGCCCAGGTGCAGTATCTGAAGAAGCTCATCAAGAAGTATGAGTTCTTCAAGCCTTACCGCCGTCTGATCAGCGTAAACACGGTGGATGGTTTCCAGGGGCAGGAAAGAGACGTGATCCTCATCTCGCTGGTGCGTTCGAACGATGAAGGCCAGATAGGATTCCTGAAAGACCTCCGACGCATGAACGTGGCGATGACGAGAGCCCGCATGAAGCTCATCATCCTGGGCAACAAGGACACGATGACGAAGCATCCTTTCTACAAGAAACTGTGGGAGTATGTGGAAGCAATCAACAACAATGAATAAAAGAAATTAAGAGTGTGCGTCATAGACTTATGGCGCACACTTCCGATTGTAAACCAATACTTCACGCCATCAATAATTCACCAACAGACAGACTTGTAAAGGTTCGCCAAATTTTCAATTCTACTAACTTATATTCTTCATACAACTGACCGACATATTCTATTTCAAATACCAGTCTAAAGTCTTTTGAATCATTTTCAATTTGCCCTTCTTTACGAGTTCCAATACGTACCATTTTAATAAAATACAAATCTCGAATACCCTTCCCTTTTAAATAAGGCGTAAAGTAATAAAGTTCATCCAATGCTACTGTAGCAGGGAATTTTTTTCCTGTATAATATATCCTAGCTGTTCCTTCTTGAAATAACTTTAAATTATCAGTCTTAACAAGACTAACCAAACATTTTTTTGAAATATTTATTTTATATTTATCTAATAAAGTATAGAGTCCCCTATCATGTATATCTTCATGCACCATGCCATTATCAACAATAGGCGATTCACCATATTGTTCAAAAAGGCTCATAAAACTTAGTTGTTTTACTCGCACATTCTTTATTTTTGATTTTACTTCCTTTTCTTCCTGATTAATTTTAGAAAATTCATCCAAATATATATTTAAATTAATTTTTCCGCTAGAATATTTTTCTCTAAAAAATCTATCAAGCAAAGAAATATAATTACTGCAAACACCTCCAAAATATTGCAATTTATCATAAACCGCTAAAACAAAATGCTTTTCCTGCTCAGACAAACAACGAAGATCTGCTACTTTTCCCCTATTTAAATCATTAGGCTCAAACTTAACTAGTCCGTTACCATACTGACGTGAATTATCCAAAAATATTTCTTTCGCCATGTCTGTAATAAGATAAGCAAACAATATATTTGTATTAAATTCACTTATATTATACACACAATGAAAGGTTGTCAAATTATAAGCTTGTGCTACATTTCGTACAAAGCGCAATCCCTTTCTATTAAAAACAGAGACCCAAATAGGCGCAGGCGTTCTATTCTCCAAAGCATACCACGGAGAACGCTTTGAAGTTAGATGCCTTTTATGGATATTATTGTCTTCCCCCAACTGTATATACGTTCTCACTTGAGAATTATCACTATCAGCACATCCATCAAATAAATATACAACTTTGTCTGCATTAGACAACATTATAAAATCTTCATCTGTAAAAATCAAATTCTTCACATCTACAGCATGACAAATACAACGACGGAAAGAACCATTTGGTATGTTATATAGCTCTTTTTTAGATTCTGAAAACGTAAAATAATCATTAGCACCTGTTGCTATTCCACGAGAAACCTTAGCAAATGTAGAAAAAGGAACCAAATGAGAGTAGTTGCTAGCTTGAGTTTGCTCATAATATTGCTTCCATTTTACAGCAGGATCTAATTCTTTTAAACTATAAGATACACTATTCTGCATGAAGGATGATAAATCTTCCATGTTATTGATTGTCGAAAAAGTAACTGCGTTTGTTGTTTCTATTTTTTGGCACAATAATACACATGCAGTAGTTAGCGCATCATCAAATGCGCATTGATTAAAATCTACAATAATAACATGTCGAAGTGTACCACTCTTCAATAATTCCCGCTTTACTTCTACGCCATAATCAGAATTTAAAAATTCCGAAGGTATTATATAAGCCAATTTCCCATATTCTTTCAACTGAGAAACAGACTTTAGCAAAAATAAGGTATAAATATTAGTAAAACCATTCAAATGAGTCTGCAAGTTCTTGTTAACCAAAGGAATTAGTGTAGCATTATCATAATCATGGAACTTCAGATAAGGAGGATTACAAATTACTGCATCATATTTTTGAGTCCATGATGACACTAGATAATCCTCATTGCTAAGGCTTATCTTATAATTGGTAGCTCTAAAATTTGACAAAGCATAGTGGAATATCGTATTATCTATATCATAACCAGTAATGTTGAGGTTGGGATTTATTCTACACATCGTTCTACTAAAAACACCTAAGCCAAATGCAGGCTCTAGTACATCGGCCTCACTACTCAAACCTTCCAAAACCCAATTTGACATAAATATAGCTATTTGCTCAGGAGTGAAAAACTGAGCAAACTTTTTCCTATGCGCTAAATCTACAATTTTAGAATATTCACTTTCCGTTATCATAAGTTACAACTAAATAATTTATCAAACTCATTTTTATCAATAACAGCTTCTCCACCTTCAAATTTTACATAAAACAACAATCGTCCTTTATTCAATTCTTTTCTTACGCTCTGATGATTCGGCTCCAATACTTTTTGTGCTAAACACACACCTTCTTGAATAGGAATTTTAATCGTTGTTTTATTCTGATTTTTATTGTCTTGTTCTATAAAATACTTTTCATCTTCTAATTCTGGAGTTGAAATTAATTGCAAAATTTCTTGAAAAGACACTCCATATACTTTATCAAAAAACACCTGTACATAGAAATGCGGAACATTATAGGTCATCACCCATTTATGAACAACCTTCAAATCCTCTACTTTTGGAGTTATCGACAATGAGTTTCTTTTCTGAATAGCTTTTAAACATTTATTTATGGATGAAAGCATAGAAGACAAATCTTGAAGTCTCTGAGAAGAGCGCCAAGAAGGAGTTTTAAATTTCAATGTTCTCACAGAAACTTCATCTAACTGCTGTAGTAGAGGAATTAGCTCTGGTCTTTTCTGCTCAAGCAAATCTCTATATTGTTCTAATATCACATCTCTATTTTTTAATATAGAAACCGTATTTTCTTGAATGAATCGGTTAGACTCTGCCGTATATCTATCTACCAAAAATGCACTAGAACGAACTTCAATTCCAGCAATAGCTTTAGATACATAATCTGCAATTTCTGCATGAGACAAAGAACTAATGTCATACCCCAAATTAGCATTAAAGTCTTCTTTCTTAAAAAGTAACAAATCAGGGCGTTTACCTATCAAATCCAATTCAGCCTGATAGGATTTATAAAACTTTTCGAACCCTACATCACCAGCAACCAGATCATCAGACTTCCCATATCTAACTGCCACTATACTCCGAGAATTATCATTAACCGCTCTGAATATAACATTTTCCGCCCAATCGCCCTGCTGTTTGTTGGTTATAAATTCCGAAGAAGCTTGAGTTGGCATAGAAGCTTTACTACGAGGCATTGAAAAATCAATTAATCCCGTATGAATGCTTGAACAAATCTTATTTATTTCATTTTTATACATTGGCTATACATCTTTTATATTATGATTAACTATATTTCAAAACATTTAAACAGCAAAAACTGAATAATGCTTTACCATACCAAGACTCTCATTTATCCCTATTACGAATATAAAATCAAACCTTCTAATGGCAAGGCAAAATTACAAATAATATATGAAAAAAAAACTTCTTTTTGATTTTTTTTTGTTTTTAGAAGGAAAAAAGTTCAAAAACACATATTGGTCACCTGCATAAACCTGTGTTTAGGCATAGATGTTAGTAAGCCTAAACAGGAAGAACTTGACATCTATGACACCATGCAGTTGTACCCTAAATTGCTTTATCTTCGACTGAAAAGATTCGGCAGCAGTATTAGTGGCTCTGTTAACAAAATAGTAGAGAACCTCTCCTTGTCTGGCTTTTATAGTTGAAACAACAGCACAAAAGTTCTTTTCCCAAAAGTTATCAACTTTCTTATACCATTCCGATAGGCATTGATGTCCAGATGTCTTTGTAGCATCCTTGTTACTAAAAATCATTCTTAGCGAATGTGTAATAGAATAGACAGTTTCCAAGTTGGGATATAGTTAAAATAAGATTTTAGTTCTCTTCTTTTGAGCATCAGTCCATTTGTCAGAGGAAGTCATAAGAAGGTATCTTGAGCGTGCAAGCAACTCACAGATAGTAACGCCATTATCAAGTTCCTTCGACTCATATATCTTCTTCCTTCTGTCTGATTTGCGCCCCTGAATGCCATTTCGTTTTCAGCCATTTCTTTCGAGGAATTTCTTTCTTCTCTCGGCATTTCTTTTATTGCGTAGCTTCACATCCTTACGTACTTTTGCCTCTACTCTTTGGGCTTAGCGGCGATACTTTACGCGAAGCTGCTGCATGGTATCACAGCAGTCTTTCCTAACAAGGAAAAGGGCAATGATTATTGTTGCATATGGAAAACTTTGCACCACGATAGAACGCATACTCTCAGAGAAACCCATGGTTACTTCGAGAAGTTTGACTCTCTCATACCAAAGGAGTGCTTTTACAAAAACATTTAGTAATTTTGCACTTGCTTGTTAAATTCGCAACGTACGAAAATCGTGCTTACTCTGCTAAAAAAGTTGAGAGGTGAGGACTCATGATAACCAACTTTAACGCATTGTTTTGCCAAATCTCCCAACTTTTACGTAATTTTGCACCATCTTTACAAGAAATAACAAAATACAAAACAAGATTATGCTACAACGAGACTACATACAGCGACTGATTCGCGAGTTTATGGCGGCACTCGAAAGAATGCTCGAAAAGAAAGAGGTGGAGGTGAGACGTGAGAAGATTAAGGAGCTCTACAATCAATACGTGGGCCCTTATGCCTTCTACAGCATCGCCACCATCGAGGATGTGATGAAGGCAATGGCAGGAATCGACGACGAGGAGAAACGTCTCTCCAAAATGGATATGCTTGCCGAGCTCTATTATCACGAGGCTGACATGGTGGGGCAGCCCGCAAGAGATGAACTCCTGAACAAGGCCTTCATGCTCTTCGATTATGTGGAAACCCACGGGGATACGTTTTCCATTGAGCGCCGCAATAAAATGGCACAAATCAAACAGAAGATAGGAGATGCGCTCAAATAAAGAGTGCATCCTCCTCCTTTTTTATATTTCTAGGATAACAAAAACTAATCATAAAGTTCAATGTTCAAAGCTCAAAGTTCAAAGTCAACAAACGACATGACTGTAGGCTCGCCTTTGCGAGCCATCATCAAATTTGCGATTCCACTTATCCTGGGTTACATCCTTCAGCAGATGTATCTCATCATCGATGCCGCCATCGTGGGAAGATGGATTGGCGTGGGAGCTCTTGCGGCAGTAGGCGCATCCAGCTCCATCATGTTCCTCATCATGGGCTTCTGCAACGGCTCCTGTGCCGGTTTTGCCATCCCTATCGCCCAGGCTTTCGGTGCCAGGGATTACGCCAAGATGCGGGCTTACGTGAGCAACAGCATCCGCATCGCCATCTGCTTTGCCGTGGTCATCACCTTTCTTTCCTGCATCTTCTGCGGAAAGATTCTGCACCTGGTGAATACGCCGAAGGAGGTGTTTGATGATGCCTACATCTTCCTGATGCTGCAGTTTGCGGCGATTCCTTTTACCATCGCCTACAATCTGCTTTCCGGTCAGATCCGCGCCTTAGGCAACTCGAAGCAGCCTTTCTATTTTCTCATCACAGCCTCCGTTATCAACATTATTCTTGATGCCATTCTCATTCTCGGCATGGGGTTAGGCGTAGAGGGAGCGGGTATTGCCACTTGGCTTTCACAGGGAATCTCCGTGCTGCTCTGTATCTGGTTTATCAAAAAGAAAATGCAGATTCTGATTCCGAAGGGTGAGGAAAGGAAATTCGACAACAAGAAGGTAAGCATTCTGCTGAACAACGGCGTTCCGATGGGTCTGCAGTTCTCTATTACCGCTATCGGCCTCATCATGCTCCAGAGTGCGAACAACGCTCTGGGAACGGTTTATGTGGCGGCATTCACAGCCTCTATGCGCATCAAATATCTCTTTACCTGCGTATTCGAGAATATCGGAGTAGCGATGGCTACCTATTGCGGTCAGAACCTGGGAGCCAGGAAGCTGGATAGAATCGGTCAGGGCGTAAGGGCTTCCATCAGGATGATGCTGGTTTATTTCGTCTTCACCTTCCTGCTCATCTATCCGTTTGCCGACGAGATGATGATGCTCTTCGTGGATAAGGGCGAGGCTGAGGTGGTAACTTATGCAGCACAGTTTATGCGCATAGCCAACTATTTCTATCCTTGTCTGGGCTTGCTCACCATCCTGCGCTACAGCATTCAGGGATTGGGTTACAGCAACCTCTCGATGCTGAGTGGCGTGATGGAAATGATAGCGAGATGCGGTGTGAGTCTCTGGCTGGTGCCTGCCCTGGCGTGGACGGGTGTCTGCTTCGGCGACCCTGTGGCGTGGGTCATGGCAGATCTCTTCCTCATTCCCGCCTTCCTGTGGCTTTACAAGCATCTGAAGAAGGAGCAAGTCCGCTAGGCGTTCCTCCGGATTTGCAATCCGGAGTCAAAAAAGGTTCGACCTACTTCTTGCGGATTTGCAATCCGCACAACCAAGCTCTCATTTATTTAAAAATTTGCATTAAAAAATATTCTGCTAAGGGTTAGGAAAATGAAAAATCGATTGTAATATACGCAAAAGAAAAGAAAATAAAGTAATGCAAATAAACAAAGAAACGATAGAACAGCTCTTCCGGCAGCATTATCTGAGGATGTACCAATTGGCCAGGGTACTTCTGAAGGATGATGCAGCCAGCAAGGATGTGGTGAGCGAAGTCTTTGCCGATGTGCTCAACGGAAAGGCCCAACTGGGACTTGATGACGAGACGGCTAACGACAAGACAATAGCCAGCGAACCACCCCTGCCTTCCGCCAACGCCGGGAGCTATCTTCTGGTGTGTGTGCGCCATAAATGCCTCAACCTGTTGAGCCGACAGAAGATGAAAGACCGGGTTCATCACCTCCTGAAAGCCGATACTTCGCCTTCGATAGCTCCCCTGGAAGCGGCGATTGCCGAAATAGACAGGGAGACCGAAAAGTACGAGGCAATTCTGGCTTATATGAATGCTGAGCTCACGCCACAAACCCGCAAGGTACTCGATCTCCGTTTTCGGCAGAAACTGAAATATCGGGAGATTGCTACGGAATTGGGCATCAGCGAAGTGGCAGTTTATAAGCATCTGGCGCAAGGCATCAGAAAATTAAAGCAAAAGTTTAACCCTTAGCAGATTTATTATGGACAAGTTTGAAAAAATACTGGATATCATCGACCATCAGGAGAAGTATTCTGATGAGGAGATTCGTGAAATATTGCAGGATGAGGAATGCCGAAAACTCTATCAGACGATGATGGAAGTGGATTCTGCACTTGAAAGCCCCTCTCCTATTATTAATGTAGATGAGGAATGGGAGAAATTCAGCCAGGAGCATCAACTTCAGGAAAAAGCAACTCATCCTATAACTTCCTGGCGTAAACTGGCAGCATCCATCGCCGGCTTTGTCTTGATTTCGGGTATTGCCTTTGCCGCAATCCATACTTACATCAAGCGCAGCCAGGAACCTACCCAGGTAACGGCTGATACTCATCCGGAAGCCATAAAATCAGATTCCGCAAAGCAGGTAGCAGCAACGGATTCCCTGACTCATCCGAAACCAGAAAAGCCAGCCATTCACAAGACTTTCGAGAATGTGGCTTTCGAGAAGATGCTTTCTGAAATTGCTTCTTATTATGATTTACAAGTGAAGTTTGAGAATAACGAGGACAAGGCCCTCCGCCTCTATTACGAATGGAACAGTCATTCGAGCATCGAGAACATCGTAAAAGAACTGAACCAATTCGAGAATGTAAACATCGAATTGCAACAAAACGAACTGATTGTAAAATAACAAATAAAAAGCAACATCATTATGAGAAGATTTTCAGCCATCATATTCCTGCTGTGCACGTTCGCCCTGGCGATGAGCGCACAGCACATCCAGCGCAACTATCACGACCGCAGCATGTCGGACGTCCTCATCGACCTCGACAAGGCTTCCAAGCGCTACAAAATCAGCTTCATCTACAACGAACTGGAAGACTTCACAGTTACCCAGAACGTGAAGACAGCCAATATTCCCGATGCCATCCGCAAGGTAATCGGCTTCTATCCGATGCAGATGACCGTGGGCGACAGCCTCATCACGGTAGAATGCATACGCAAGAGCGAGCGCAAGCTGATAGGCAGACTGATAGACAATCACAATCTTCCTGTAGAATTCGCCAATATCCAGCTGCTCAACCCGAAGGATTCCTCCTTTCTCTGTGGAGGCGTGAGCAACGCCAATGGCGATTTCGTCATCCCCTGTCAGCAGAAACAGGCCCTTATGAAGGTTTCGTTCGTGGGCTACAAGACGATTTGCAAGCTGGTACCTATTGCCCGTATCGGAAATGTGAGGATGCAGGCGAATTCATACCTGTTGAAAGGTGTGACCGTTGAAGCCGCAAGGGTTGTAGAAAAAGTAGATAGACAAATCATCTTCCCTACAAAAGAGCAGGTGAAAACAGCTTCCAATGGTTATGATCTGTTGGACAACTTGTCTTTGCCTACCATTATCGTAAATCGAGCAGAACGCAAAGTTCAGTCATTAAAGGGCGGAGATGTGCAAATACGCATCAACGATGTCAAGGCTAGCATGCAAGATGTATTGGCTTTGCAGCCGGATGAAGTTACAAAGGTGGAATTCATCAATGTTCCAGGACTCAAATATGGAGACAGCAATCTGGATGCAGTCATCAACTACCAGGTCCGCCGACGCTATGCCGGTTATGTGGGTGGAGTTTCTACGATGCAAGGCACCAAGGCTGGTTTCAATAATAGCGACGGTTATTTCAAATACAATGTGAAGAAATCGGAATTCAGCATCAACTACAGTTTCTCCTATCGCTCGGTAGAGGAACGAAGCTATGAGAGTCTCGGTACTTATCATCTGCCCACAGGAGAAACTCTACATCGCAATTATTTAGGTTATGATTCTCCGTTCCTATACACCATCAATAATGTACAGTTGGGTTATAATCTTAGTGAGCCAGACAAATATACATTGAATGTACGGTTGAATTTCTACAATAACAACAGTCCTGTGAGAGGCATGAACCAGCTTTATCAGGAAAGCGGCAAGGCAAATCAATATCTGCAAAACAACAGAAAAATACTGGAGCAGATTCCATCTCTGGACATTTATTATTCGCTCAACATGCCCCATGACCAGAACCTGGCTCTGAACCTGGTGGGTACTTACATCGGAACAGATTACCAATATCGTATGAGGGAATATACGTTCAACAAATCGCCGGATGAATCTGTAAAGAACGCTCCGCTGACCGATTACAGTTATGATGCAACTGGTAGAAAGCACTCTCTTATTGGTGAAGGAACATACAGCAAGAACTGGAAACAGATGGCTTTATCGGTAGGTGGACAATATAATATCAGCCACACAGATAACATCTATGTGGGAAGCAGTAATGCTGATACGGAATTGAAGTACAGCAATCTCTATCTTTTCACCCAGCTACAGGGACAGCAGAAGTGGTTCAGTTATCAGGTGGGAGTTGGTGCAACCAGGTCTTCCATCCATCAGGGGGAGAACGGATACAGCAAATGGCTGTTTCGACCACAGGTAACTTTACAGGCAAAGGCTAGCGACCGTCTGAGTTTTAAATGGAGCAGCAAAATCACGTCAGACATCCCAAGCCTTTCCGACTTGAGCGAGTTGCGCCAATATTCCAACAGCTTTATGGCGCGTGACGGCAATAGCGGTCTGAAGCCATTTACCGGCTACAACAATACCTTGTCGGCTTTCTGGAACATTCCGCTGATGTCTGTGTACCTGGAGGGAAACTGGACGTATTACGACAAGCCTATAGCTACTTCTATCTTGCCCGAAAAGCGGGAGGATGGCTCTTATCTCTTTGTGAGCAAACCGGAGAATCAGAAGAGTCATGATTACAAGCACCTGCTGTTGACTCCAGAAGTTCACCTCATCAAGGATCATCTGGATTTGAACCTCATGTGCGAGTATCAGAATGTCAAGACAAAGGGTTTGGATTATTTCCACGAGTTCAATTACTTCAGGTATGGAGCAGAAATTCGGTACATGACGGGCAATTGGAACATTGGCTATGGTGCCTATAAGGTGGAAAAGAGTTTTTGGGGAGAAAAGACAAACGGCGGAGAGCCAACCTCCAATCTTGCCGTAACCTACAGTTATAAGAACTGGCAGTTTGGCGTTCTCGGATTATTCGTATTCTATCCTCATGGCTGCGTGTATAAGGATGAACTTTTCAACAAGTATGTGCAGCAGAAGAACAAGGTACGCCTTGCTGACCAGGGCAACATGCTTGTCTTTACTGCCAGTTTCAACTTCAGCCATGGCCGCAGATACCATACAGGCAGCCGTAAGCTGAACAATAGCGATAGAGATAATGGTATCAGATAGAACGACGACTTGTAGTTATAAAAAATAATCTTTCTAACTGGGAAAATATTTTTTCCCAGTTAGAAAGATGAAATTCTATTATTCAGTATTCGTTATGGAAAACCTTATAGGGGTCCAACTGCTGCATTTTCTCCTTAATTTTCTGCTCAATTCCTTCTGATGGTTCCGGAATTTCGGCACCCATTTCCTTGGCTGCAGCCTCATCCTCGGCAGCACCGGCACTATCACCCAGACTTCTGCGAACCTCGCTGCGCTCGCGATACGCATCAATAGAGAAAGGATTTACATCCATCACCTTACCGTAGGTCTGTTCAGCCTCCTCCATCTTTCCCTGCGCCTTCTCTACACGAGCCTTCAGCAACAGCACATCCTCGTTGCCCGGAATATGCTCATAGAGGAAAGTTGCATCGAGTTCTGCCTCGGAAAGCTGAGCCTGATCCAACAGGATGCTGCCACGAAGCAATCGGGCGGCATAGAAATCCTCACGCTTGCCTATCGCCTCAGTCAGCATCGACACGGCACGGGGTGCATCGCCCAGCCCTCTGCAGGCTCTGGCATAGAAGAAATACGTCTCTACATTCTCAGCATCCAGCTGCAGAGCCTTATCGCACACATCCATCATGGCGATATAATCCTCCATCATATACGCCACATCCGCCATACGCAGCAACACCGCCACGTTGTCAGTCTGGGCTTCCGAGAGAATCTGCAACTGCTCATAGGCTTTCTGCAGATCACCCATAGAGATGTAAGCCTGCGAGAGATAGTCACGGCATTCCAAATCTTCGGCATTCAACTGCAGAGCATGTTCCAAAGACTTGGCTGCAAGGTCAAATTGATGCATGCGGAGAGCACGAACACCATCATATTTCACCATGTCGAAGTCTTTTTCCTTCTCCTGTTTCACTTCCTCAGTAGTCTTTTGGCCACCAAATAGCTTTTTAAATATGTTCATAATCCAACTATTTTTTAGGTTTTGAATTGTTTGTTGTTGAAATCGTATCAAACGACAGGGCAAAGATACAAATAAAAGCCCAAAAACGCCTGCTTTTTGGAAGAAATATTTTCATTTTTCTGATTACGAGAAGATGGTGACAAACTTAGACGCACGAATACCATCCACATAAACATCTGCTTGATAGGGAGTTATGATTGTTTTTGATTTCAGCTAAAGGCATCAAAAATCTCAGTCTCAATTGTCTCAGTTATTTTTCAAGTACCGCCTCTTTTTCTTTTATTCTTATATATATTATATTTATATATAATTAATTAATAATCAGCAAGTTACAGAACAGCAGAAAGAAAAGGAAGAGAAAAAGGGGAAAATGATACCCCCTTATTTTTTTACTGAGACAACTGAGACTGAGATTTTTCAAATCAATTGGAACAACTGGAGCAAGCTAATTGGAACGCAGCCCCCAGGGAAATCCCCTCTTCTCTAGAAGGCAAGCCCAATCCATTTGCTTTTCACCTTAAGAACAGAAAATCATAGGAAAAACATTAATTTTCCTTAAACAAGCCGCTTTCTAGGATTATTTCGAAGTATTGTTAGAAATATTTTCGTATTTTTGCAAAGTATACTTTAAAATATTTCTGTATGGACAAGCAAATTATCAAAAGAAAGCCTTTCCAGGCTATCACGGCTACATCATCACCCGTGATTACCAGACCCAAATAAAGGCAGATGGTTATACGATAGAGGTAGTACCTATCTGGAAATGGCTACTGCTGCAAGACAACAACTAGAGCTTTAAAGAGCAAAAAGAGATTTTAGATAAAAACAGAAACTTTCCTTTTTAAAAGGAAATAATCGCCGATTTCTTTCCTTTTTAGAAGGAAACTTTCTACATTTGCAGCCGATTGCAGGAATCGATTTTGATGGAATTGGAATAGGCAAGACCATGGCTCAAAGCACCATGATCTTGCCCTTTTCTATTCTGACTTTTGCCACACCCATCTCGTTCAGCGCCGTGATGATTTCCTGCAGGCTTGCCCTGCGGGAGAAGCGGAAGTGGATGAGCTTATCCATATTCGCCTGAGACTGGAAGACTACGGTCTTGTTGTACCAGGCGCCGATGTCGCTCATCGCCTCTGCCAGCGTAACCTGATCCATATCGAAATCGCCTTCCAGCCAGTCGGAGGCTGAAGAGGAAGCCTTAGACACCACTATCTTATCCACCTGGAGCGTGGCGGTCTGCCCCGGGCGCATTTCCACCTCCGTATCGGCATTGCTCACCTTCACCTTGCCCTGCATCAGGGTTACCTTTGGGGCATCCTTGCGATAGGCTTTCACGTCGAATATGGTACCTAATACCTGCGTCTGCATCTCTCCTGCCTTTACTACGAAAGGCCGATGAGGATTCTTGGTTACTTCGAAATGAGCCTCGCCCTTCAGACGGACTTCACGGACTTCTGCATCATCGAAAGATGCAGGATACTCGAGCGTAGAATTGGCGTTGAGCATCACCTTGGTACCATCGCTCAGCGTTACCAATGTGGTGGTTGCTGCCGGGGTAGAAACCACGCAATAGCCATCGCTCAGGGTCTGCTCCACCTGCTTGGGAGAAGTGACCTCCGAGAAAAGTTCCATGGAGAACTCCGTAGGCTGAGAAATCTCCTGGGATGAACGGAAAATAAAAAGGAATAGGCTTGCCGCTACTGCAACAGATGCCGTAATCCAAGTCAGGATTCGGGCTTTAGAAACCTTTCTGGAAGAAGATTCACCTTCGATTTCATCCTCTATCTTTTTCTCAGACAATTCATCTTCTGCCTTCTGTAGATGTTCCTTCTCTGAAGAAATATGCTTCTTCTCGAAAGCTTCCCAAGCTGCCAGCGTTTCTTCTTTCGAAGGCTCATCGCCCAAGGCTTCCCCGAATATCTGGGAAAGCCGGGCATCAAAAGCATTTTCTGAAACTTTCTCAGAAGCATTCTCAGAAACATTTTCAGATACAGAATCCATTCTATAATCCAGTTTTTGATCTTGATTCTTATTCATGATTTTTCCTCCTAATTCTCTATGTTTGTATGCTTCATTCGCTCGCGCAAGATGGCGAGTGCCCTGGAAATATGCTTCTTCACGGTGTTGGGACTGATGCCCAACCTGTCGGCTGCCTGCTGATAGGTGAGATGCTCGAAATAGCAGAGGCGGAGAATCGTGCAGGTGGGTTCCTTCAGCTCCCTCGCTATCTGCTCCGCCTGTTGCAGCAGACGCTCGTGCTCCTCATACTGGGTACTCATATCATACCGGGTGGCCTCTATCAGCGCCTCTACGTTGGTCTGCTCCACCTGCTGGTGCTTGAGCCAGTTGAGGCAGGCATTTCTCACCGATGCATAGAGCCAGCTCCTCCTTGTTTCCATCTGCAAGGAGGAGAATTGGTTCCATGCCTTCTCGAAAACATCTCCCACAATGTCACGGGCCTCGTTGCCGTCTCCCAAAAGGGACACGGCATAACGCACCAATCGAGGATACATTTCCAGGAATAGCTGCTTAAAGTCGTTGTCTTTCGCTCTGTCCTGCGCCACTACCTTTATATTTATTTCTTGTTGCGTTGAATGTGTATCTCACATTCATGAGAATTTTCTGATTATCTGCATATCGGGTTAACGTGCGATGCGACTGCGTGCCGTTTGCCTCGAAATAATAATATCCTGTATGCAAGAGGTCTTGCACTACAAACATCACCTTGAGGGCATCATTCTTCAGGAAGTTCTTGGAAACCCGGAACTGCATGTTGCCCGTACATTTCCTTCTTCCGTGTCCCATCTCTGCATTCGTGCTGATGTTGCCCGAAAGATTCATGAACCATCGGTGGGGAAGCCTCAGATTGTTGTTCATGCTGAATGTAAACTGAGGCTGGTTTTTGCCAAACTCGGGGATATTGAGATGATCTACATTATCATGACTGTAGTAGACACTCGCCGTGAGGTTAGGATACCAGATTCCAAACGAAGGCGCCACACGGATATTGGCTCCACAATAGTAGAAATGAGGCACCGAAGCCATCGTCTGCAAAAGCACACTCGGATGGTTCACCTCATCGTAAGGCTTGTACCAGGTCATGTACATATCAAGTACATAGTTGTAGTAAGCCATGAACGACAACCACTTGTAATTGCCCGACAGGTTGAAACTGTGCTGCTTCTGAGGTTTGAGATGAGGGTCGCCCGACTTGTACTCGTACTTGCTTTCGTAGTCGATGCTGCTCTGAAGCATAACGTAGATAGGACTGTACTTGTTCAGACGATAGGAGAAGGCAAGATTCAGATTATCCTTGCTGTAGCCGATGGATGCAAATGGAATCCAATCCCTGTAGCTGGGACTCTGTTCCGCCTGCAGCACATCCTTCTCGTAATAATCGGTCTTCTGGTATTCGTATCGCAAACCGGCTCCATAGTTCATGAGTCCGATGTTCAGATAATACTCCAGGAATCCGGCATAGATAGACTGGCGGATGTGGTTGAAGGCATCGGCAGAAAAGCCGCTCTGGGTGAAGTCGTTGTGGCGGTTAGTAAACATCTCTTCCGTTCCGAAGGAAAGCCTACCCTTCCACAAAGGTCCCGACACCACCAGCTTGGCAGCATAGAGATTACTCTTCACCTTGCTCTCTGATTCCGCATCCAGTTTTCCGTCGTTTATCGCCGTCTGGGTGCTCTGGCTCACCTTATTATAGAAGTCGCCATTGAAGTTGATGTTCCATTTGCCGAAATCGCCATTATAATAGGCGTTCACGCTATGCGACCAATGGGGCTTGCTTTTAGAAAACAGATCTACGCCCATGCTTTCCGTCAGTTTACCATCCTCCCACACATCGGTTGCTCCCCAGCTGTGGGTGTAGTTGTTGCCTATCATATTGGTTGTTTCATAGCGCATACCCAGCGATTGCTTCTCGGAAATCTCATAGTTGAAACCCGCGTTCATAAGAATCTCTCCACCGAGGGTATTCGTGGTTCTGCGGCTGTTGAATTCCCAGTCGCTGGTGGTATGGAGCTGGGTTTCGGAATGGGCGGTGATGTGCGAGCGATCCAATCCCGCTCCCACTTCGCCGAAGATATCGAGTCCGCCCGTGCGGTAGTTCAACTGCACATCCTCATAGCCATGAGGCGAATAACGGCCCTGCATATATTCAGAATAAAGGCTTCCGCTCAAGCCCTGTCCGCGCTTGCGAACGGCACGCAGACGAATTACGGCATTGGTCTTGGAACTATACTGCGCTCCGGGAACGGTAACGATTTCTGCCTTCAGAATATCCTTGGCGCTCAATCGCTTGAGTTCGTTCAGATTCTCCAGTTTCCTGCCGTTGAGATAAATCTCGGGCGCTCCACGACCGATAATCTCCCAACTGCCCGCTTCGCCCGAAACGAATGGCAACTGGCTGATCATATCTTCGGCAGAGCCCAGTTCGCCCAGAATGGTACCTGATACCAAGGTGGTGAAGGCACCGTCCTTATACACCACATTGGGGCGGGTACTCTTGATGGTTACCGCCTTCAACTGCTGGGTGTCGGGATGCAGACCGATGTGCATGGTAGGCTTGCAGGCCAAGGTCTGCGACTTATAGCCCACAAAAGAAACCTTCAGCATCACATCCTTATCGGCATAAGGAAGCACGAAGCTTCCATCCTCTGCCGTTACGCAACCGGTCACATAAGCCTTGCTGACGGAGGAAATCAATACCACGTTGGCGAAAGGAAGAGGCTGCTGGTGCTCATCCACCACCCTGCCCTTAATCTGTTCCACCCGGGTTGTCTTGCCCGTGTATTGAACGGCGAAATAGGTATTGTGCTCAACGAAGGAGAAAGGTTTCCCTTGCAGCACCATCTCCAGGGCTTCCTTCTGTCGCTTAGCCTGGATATTGGCGGTTACGTGATATGGGTCAGTAGCCTGATAGGCAAAGAGGATATTCTTCTCGCCCGCCTTTTCAATCTTCTTCAACACGGAAGTAAGCGTTTCGTTATGCACCTGAAAGGTCACACCTCTGCTTTGAGCAAATAGGGAAATGCTCAAGACAAGACACAGTATAAGGGAAGTCGTTCTTTTCATCATTTTTCTTGTTTTTATGATTCTACTTTGTTCATAATACAACATCCCCCTGGAATCGGGTACGCCTATTTTAAAAATTTTGTTGCAAAAATACAAAAATAATTGGGAATTGCAGCATTTTAGGAAGAAATGATTAACTTTGCAAACGGAAAAATCAGAAGACTGTAGATAATTGCAGAAAATAAATATTGTTAAATGCAGCGGATAACGCATAAGAGAATCCGAATTTCCTGGCTGCTGCTATTGGTTTACCTGCCGATGCTGCTGGTCGTTACGTTTCACCATCATGGTGAAGCGCAGGGAACTCATGCAGATTTCTATTGTGCAGATTGCGCCCATCATGTTCATCACGACGGCCATCTGATAGCCCTGCAGAATACCATGCACGACTGTGTGCTCTGCCAATTGCAAAGCACACCTTATCTGGCTCCATCCCTCGTGGTATGGGTTGCCATCACCGTGCTCCATCTCTCCCCTCGCCGTGCCTTCTGCTCTCCTTGCCTGTGCAGGGCGAAGGGGGTAAAATCTACCCGTGCTCCACCTTATTATCAGTTTTTATAAATAATTGAAAATTAACATAATAAGGTAATTAATAACATAATGAGAACAATATTGAAATCAATATTGCTGATGAGCCTATGCTCGTCGGCAACAGCCCCTGCTATGGCTATAAACGGAGCAGATAATAACAAGGAAAAGTCAAGCATTCATGGTATGGAAAACAGCGATTCCATCAAGCACCAGCCTCTGACAGAATCGAGCGTGAAACTGAATGAAGTGGTGGTTACGGGATTGACTGGCAGCCAGAAACTCAAGCAGTCGCCTGCACCCATCTCTTTCGTTTCTGCCCGCCAACTCGAAATGCAGCCTTCAACCAACATCATCGATGCCATCGCTCATCAGCCAGGTGTTTCTCAGATTACCACGGGAAGCGGAATCTCCAAACCCGTGATTCGTGGATTGGGATTTAACCGTGTGGTCGTAGTGAATGATGGAGTCAGACAGGAAGGACAGCAATGGGGCGATGAGCACGGAATAGAAATCGACCCCGCTTCGGTTCATTCCGTAGAGATTCTGAAAGGTCCTGCAAGTCTTATGTATGGCTCGGATGCGATGGCTGGCGTCCTTATCTTCCATTCCGCTCCTACCCTTGCTAAGGGCGACATGAGAGCGAATTTCTCAACGGGTTACCAAACCAACAACGGACTTTTTGATTATTCGCTCAACTTTGCCGGCAACCAGGGCGGCTTTGTCTGGAATACCCGATATAGTGGAAAAATGGCACATGCCTACAAGAACAAATACGATGGTTACGTCTTCGGTTCTTCACTCCGAGAACAAGCCCTTTCGCAGCTCCTCGGCTGGAATTATCGCCAGGGACATTCGCATCTCACACTCGATTATTATCATCTCACTCCGGGCATCGTAGAGGGAGAAAGAGATGAGAAAACGGGCGAGCTGGAAATTCCGGATGGCTACGATGCCAAGAGTTACGGCAAACCGATGCCTTATCAGCAGATTCACCATTACAAGGCAGTGCTCGACAATTCCTGGTTCCTGGGCGACGGCAATCTGAAACTCCTCTTGGGTTATCAGCAGAACCGCCGTCAGGAGTTTGAGGAGGAAGAGAATCCGAAGGAATGCGGACTCGACTTCGTGCTCCATACCATGAATTACGACCTGCATTATCTCTCGCCGGAAATGAATGGCTGGAAATTCTCAACAGGTGTCAACGGCATGTGGCAGCAATCAATTAACAAGGGAACAGAGTTTCTAATTCCAGCCTATCATCTCTTCGATTACGGCGTGTTTGCCACGGTGAGCAAGAAAATAGGCAAGTTGAATCTGAGCGGCGGAATCAGATACGATCATCGCCACCTGCACAGCGAAGCGGATTCTTTCCGTTTTCAAGCCTTTAAGCGCAGCTTTGAGGGAGTAACCGGAAGCATTGGCTTGGCTTACGAAATCCTGCCCGATTTCAATATCAAGCTGAACCTGGCAAGAGGATTCCGTGCGCCTAACATCAGCGAATTATCATCGAATGGTGTGCATGAGGGAACCCAGCGATACGAATTGGGAAATACCGGTCTGAAGCCTGAGAACAGCTGGCAATTCGACCTTGGTCTGGATTATTCTTCGCCTATTATTTCGGCAGAGCTCTCGCTGTTTGCCAATCGCATCAACCATTACATCTACAGCGAAAAGTTGGCAGATGAGAACAATCAGCCTATCCTCATCGACGACACGCCTGCCTATCAGTTTACTTCGGGCGACGCCCGCATTCTGGGTGGTGAGGCGAGCATCGACATCCATCCTGTAGAGCGTCTGCACTTCGGCAACACTTTTTCATATGTCAACTCCGTGCAGTTGCATCAGCCATCCGAATCTAAGTATCTGCCATTCACCCCAGCTCCCCGTTGGATTTCGGATGTAAGATATGAGTTTGTCTGCAACGGCAGGACTTTCGACCATCTCTTCGTCAAGCTGCAGATGGATTGCAATCTTCGCCAGAACCATTATTTCGCAGCCAACGATACGGAGACCGCCACGCCATCCTACACCTTATTAAATATGTATGCCGGTACCGACGTGAAGCTTCACGGCAAGCGCCTTCTCTCGCTCTATCTTTCGGGCGAGAATATTACCAACCGTGCTTACCAGAACCACCTGAGCCGTCTGAAGTATCTGGCGGAAGACACGGTTACGGGCAGAAGAGGTGTTTACAACATGGGGCGCAACTTCTGTATCAAAGTAGTGGTTCCGATAGAACTGTAATTCGCCTTTTTAGAATAAGCAATTCCTCATCAGGAATCAGAATTTGGAATAAATAAATGCCGATAGGGTGCCAAAAACTACAGAAAAAGTAACTTTTGGCGCCACTATCGGCATTTTTTCGTCTAATTATTAGACAAACATTACCACTTTTCTATGATATTTCGTAACTTTGCACCATGATTAAGAAACAAGGAACGATATTGATTGTTGATGACAACCGCAACATTCTTA
>ERZ1035001.322-NODE-322-length-27500-cov-5.710184_pt1 | contig 27500 bp, 15 predicted proteins | sample MGYA00520685_ERZ1035001 | MGnify/ENA primary metagenome ERZ1035001 (study PRJEB33766, sample SAMN09781749) | gut metagenome | biome: gut microbiome | host: Homo sapiens | place: Madagascar | study: EMG produced TPA metagenomics assembly of the PRJNA485056 data set... | reverse complement strand
TCGTTTCTTGTCGTGCCGTCACGAAGCGTACCGCGTCATCGCTAATGAAGGCCTGCGGGCAGCGTTGCGGATCGAAGTCGGCGGCATTTCCCGCCCACACCGCGCTGATTAACACATGCGTACCGGGATCGAGCTCGCCGCGCAGCACCGGCACCGCTGCGCGCTCGGCGAACAGCAGATTACTGTTTGGCGGCGTCACCACCGTCTCGCCGCGGCGAGCGTGCGGATGTGAACAGAAAATGGCTGAGACATCCCGGGCATTGCGTAACCAGCAGGCGCCGTCGCTCTCGTGGACCTGCGGCTGCGGGCGGTTTGCCAGGCTAAAGCCGCCTTCCGCGCAGTCCAGCGCGCGTCGGGTATTGATACGATGAACGCGCAGCTGCCAGTCGCCCAGCGCCAGCAGCCAGCTATCAATCACCACGTCGTGCCACGGCAGCCAGCGGCTGTATATAGTGCCGTCAGCGGTGACCACGTGCTGACATTCGCGACGGCCACGCCAGTAGTTGTCCTTTTCGGCCAGCAGCAGCATCGAATCGGGCGCGGCATGGTTCAGGCCGTAGCGGCCGCGTTCGATGGTGAAGCCAAAGCGGGTGGAATAGGCAAATTTGCAGTATTTCGCTTCGGTGTTCACGAAGTTGTTCAGCTCCAGCTGGCCGGACGTCAGCATCCACAGGTGGTCGGCCTGATGTACCACCACCTGATCCGCGTGGGCTATCGTGTGCTGCGCGGGCAACGGCGGCAGCGGCAGCTCAGCCGCCTGCCAGAAGGCGTCGTCCTCATCTAATGCCAGCACCAGCAGGGTCTTCAGGCCCCAGTACGGCGACCCCGGCGCGTTGTAGTCTTCCGCCATCGCCAGGTTCGGATAGCTGTAACCGACGCTCAGTACGCCGTCGCGGTCGAATATCGGCTGCTTCAGCCACCAGCGCAGATGACGCAGGACGATGCCCTTCATCACGCCGGGCGAAAAGACTTCCAGCCCGGCGAAGGCCGCCGCACTCCAGAACGCCGCCTCGGCAAAGCGGTAGGTCAGGCTACGGCCAAACGGGATCGCCGCGCCGTCTTCAGCAAAGAAATGGATGAAGTCAGAGGAGAAACGCGCGGCCCGATCGCGCAGCGTTGCGCAGCGCTTCGGATCGACCCCGGCCATGAGCTTCGCGTAAATCAGGCCATAGAAATGGAAGCCCATCGAGATGTAATAGTCGCGCGGCCGTCCCGGACCATCGGAATACCAGCCATCGCCGAGGTAGTAGTGCTCCATGGCAGCAAAATGATCTTCCAGCGCCTGCGGGTTGGTCGGCATGCCGCAATAATGGAAGCCGACCTGCACCAGAATCGGGAAGAAGTGCCAGTTGTTATCGGGGATTTCCTGGGTCTCGCACTGCTTTAGCCAGCGCCATAAATGCTCTTTCTCCGTCTCAGTGAAGTGTGCCAGTACGGTTTCACCCGCCAGCGCCAGCAGCAGCCCGTAGGCCGCCATCTCGACGATTCGCTGATCGTAAGGCCCGACATCGCCCCAGTAATCGGCATGCTGCGGATCGGTGCCGTTTTTTATCGCCTGTAAATAGAATGAGAAGTGCTGCGGCTCGCTGCCGCCAGCCAACAGCGGCGTCACGCCCCACAGCAGGCGGGAAAACGTTTCCATGCTCGCCACCTGCTGACCGTAGTGAGCGGTAAAGTTCGCTAAATCAATGCGGCTGGCGTCTTTTTTAAACCAGGGTGCCACCGCGTTCAGCATGTCGTTGACCAGCCGTAGCACCTCTTCCCGGCTTGTCAGTGGATTATCCAGATGAATATTTTCAGGTTGCACAGGGTCCTCCCGCATTACACGAGGGTAGAGATAAGTTATTGTTATTAGGCTTTTTAAAGCCACGAGTGCGACGTCTGAATGAAGAGTAACTGCTTTTATTCCTGGCGCTGAGTGAGCAGACTCACAAAATTAAACCGCCATTTCATTTTTTCTGGATTTTGTCGAACGCGAGGAGGATAAATTACAAATGATGGCCTAAAAATTTAAATCTGTTGTTCTGGAGGTAATATGGGTGAAACGCAACTACTGGAACGCATTACGCTCGATCGGCAGGCCATTTCTTTTAACCGCATGTACACCACCAGTGCGATTTACTACCACTGGCATCAATGCGTTGAATTGCTTTATATCTCCAGCGGCTACGGCATCGTGGTGGTGGATAACCAGCACTACACCGCCCGTCCGGGGCGACTCTTTATCTTCCCGCCGTTCCGTTTGCACAAAGTGCAGGTCGATCATAGCGATAAGAACCCCTATCACCGCACGACGATGCACATTGAGCAATCGGTCGTCGAAAGTGCGCTCGGCGCCTTCCCGCGCCATCAGGCCCGGTTCGCCGCGCTGGCCGCCAGCAATCTGCCAGCACAGATTTACGATCTCAGCACTCACGCGGCGTTTATCGAGAGGATCCTTGAACAGTTTCAGCGCCTGGAGGGCAACGAGCAGACCGAGGCCTGCGAGGTGGCCTTTCTGATGATGCAGCTCATGACGTTTCTGCCCGAGCAGCCGCAGCCCTACCCGCCGCGCCAGCAGACCGTCGCCTCGCGGATTATGAGCTGGGTCGAAGCCCACTATGCCAGCAAGTTTTCGCTCGACCAGTTAGCCCACGACCTGGGGCTTTCACGCAGCTATACCTCACGAATTTTCCGCCAGCAGACCGGCGGTACCATCCACGAATATTTGCTGACCCGGCGAATAAAAAGCAGCTGCGAGCTGTTACGGTACAGCGATGAGCCTGTTGACGCTATTGCCCTGGCAGTCGGGTTTAGCGAGGTGACCTATTTCATTACCTGCTTTAAAAAGATGATGCGTCAGACGCCACTGCAGTATCGGCGCAGTATCCGCTGCACCAGGATTCCCTCTCAGGGCGATTTTGGACAGGTTTGCTGAACCTCCAGCCTGGCCGGAGGTTTTATGCACAAAAAAACCCAGGTCGCATAACGACCTGGGTTTCGAATTTGGCGGAAGCGTAGACCGCTTATATCAGAACTAATTCAATCCAATATAGTCCAATTATCTATTTAAAATCATAAACATATTTACATCCCTCATTTAAAGCTGTTCAATCATATCCACTGATTGCCAAATCAAATGGCATACCAAATGGCATACTGAAATCCGAGGCAAACGCATGGCAGTTATCACTGATACCAAAGCAAGAAACATCAAACCAGACGATAAACCTATCCCTCACGGTAGCGTTACAGGGCTGGCACTTCATCCGTCCTCAAAACGTGGCCGCGGCAAATGGGTGCTTCGCTTTTTAAGCCCACAAACTCAAAAGCGGCGCAATGCGGGTCTGGGGATTTATCCCGAGATAGGTATCGCCGAAGCTGGAAAACTGGCTAACTCTATGCGCGAACAACTTGCCGCAGGAATCGACCCGCTCGAACTGCATAAACAAGAAAAGGTAGTAGTCCCCACTTTCGAAGAGGCCGCACGTAAAGTTCATGCTGAATTACTCCCGGGCTGGAAAAACGACAAGCATGGTAAGCAATGGCTCAGCACACTTGAGAAACATGTGATCCCATTCATTGGTTCGATTAAGCTGGACAGTTTAACTGCCGCCAACATTGCAACAGCGTTGCGCCCAATCTGGCTGTCTCGTTCAGAAACGGCAAGAAGGACTAGACAGCGTATTCACTCCGTCATGGCCTGGGGATGGGCACACGGGTTTTGTTTAGCCAATCCCGTTGATGTAGTCGGCCATTTGCTACCGCAGCAGACAAACGTCAATATCCGTCGGCTCCACCAGCCTGCAATGCCATGGCGAACTATTCCCTTTTATATGGCTACCCATATAATTCAAGAAGCAACCTTCAACGTAAGTCAGGCATTACTTACATATGTAATACTAACTGCCTGCCGTTCTGGTGAAGCGAGGTCTATGCGCTGGTCGGAAGTTGACCTTAATAGTAGAGTCTGGACCATTCCATCCGAAAAAATGAAGGCGGGAATATTACATCGAGTACCATTATCAAAACAGGCTATTGCTGTGCTGGAAAAGATGAAAGGCTTGCACAGAGATCTTGTTTTCCCCTCCCCGCGCAAGCAGATCATTTTATCCGACATGGTACTCACCTCGTTCTTACGAAGAACGAATGCAAAAAGTGATGTCCCAGATCGGGCAGCAACGGCACATGGCTTCCGCTCAAGCTTTCGTGACTGGTGTAGCGAGCAAGGATACCCGCGCGATTTAGCGGAACGAGCGTTAGCCCACACAGTGAAGAATAAAGTTGAAGCGGCCTATCACCGTACCGACCTTCTGGAACAGCGACGCCCGATGATGCAGGCGTGGGCTGATTATGTTTTTTCAGCGGTGAAATAAACCTACTCCGCGCCTTTCGGGGCGCTTTTCTTTTTTTGCTTAACTGTTGCATCAAAAGCAGCTTTTACACAAGAGTCATTTCTGGACCAGTCGCTGACGAGACGAGGAATGCGCGCAAACTGTTCATCTTGGTTATTTACCATGTTCTGCTTCCCTGGAGAACCAGGGAAACCATAATGCTCGATAAACGCACATATATCCTCATCAATCTCCTCTATCGCCGCATTTTTGCTTTTCCATCCCTCTTCCGGTTGCCTGTCATGTAATAAGCGAATAACTTCAGCCTTGAGCGGAGCAAACAGAGCCGCTTTTGCCTTGGCGCCATGAGAAGCTTGCTCTTTTTTTGCCGACCTTGCCTGTTGCCAGATAGCATGTTCAACGAGGCCACGGCATGTATCGAGAAGCTCCATAGATTTCATTAACATTCTCACACCCTCGAGCCATTCAGACAGCACAATATGCTGTCCTGCATAGCAGTTTATTATCGCCAAAAAAAGCCGCACTTTTAATGTTCCCTGAAGAGTATCAGCGTCTTCACATAACATTAACTCCTGCTTCTGTACAAATTCCCGACGCTTAGCGCTGCTTCGCACAATACCCTTCACTATCGCGCTAATTTCAGGATCATCACCATTCAGCCAGGTAATATCGTCATCCTGATTAACCGCATGTAGAATATGTAGATCAAATACCAACCGATCTTTCTTGTGTTTGAATGATGCCTTTAGCTCTTCGACAAAAAAAACAAGATCAAAATATTCCATAAATCAATAACCTGAGATGCGTAAAAAATGAGGTAATGCAGCCGTATTTTTTGTTGTGGCGCAACGGACTATCTTCCCTCCCATCCAAAGCAAACCAGATAAGAGGGACTCCAACGATGTCATCACCGACCGTAAAAATCCTGCGCATGCGAGCAGTTGTAGCCAAACTCGGTGTAGCCCGCTCGACCATATACGACTGGCTCAACCCGAAATCGCCGCGTTACGATGCCACTTTTCCAAAACAGCTGCGATTGGGGCAACAGTCTGTGGGGTGGATGGAAGCAGAACTGGATCAATGGCTTCTACAACGTGCGACACCAACCATCTAAAAAAATCTCATGCCAAGACCAGAGGCTCTGCCTCCGGTCTAAGATTTGCTGAATGAATCGCCATGTATAATCTAGACACTTCCGAGCCGTTGATAATACTGGTTTTCATATTCAGCCGGTGACATCTGATCGATCGAACCATGCCGACGCTTACTGTTATAAAACATTTTGATCTAATCAAAAATATCGCTACGGGCTTCTTCACGTGTTCCGTAGATCTTTTTCTTTATCCGTTCGCGTTTCAGTAGCTGGAAAAAGCTTTCTGCAACCGCGTTATCGTGACAGTTACCGCGACGGCTCATGCTACCTTCCAGACAATGCGACTTCAGGAACGACTGCCACTCATGGCTTGTGTACTGACTGCCCTAGACGCCCTTCTAAGATTCAAGTTGTTATTTGAGTACTATCGATCAGCCGATTTTGGTTACGTAGCAACGTAAAAACTTCACGCGAGATATAACGTTTAAGACAACGCAGCGCTTCCATTTTTGAGTGACCTTCAGCTATCCGTCTGGCGACATATTCCTGTGTTTTCGTATCGGAACGTAATCGCCCAATAGCAATAATATGTAGGGCGCTATTGGCGGCACGATCACCACCGCGGTTAAGTCTGTGGCGATTTGTTTTCCGGAAGATACGGGAACTGGACTGACGCCACATAAAGCCGCGAGACCACACTCCGAAGTCAGGCGCTGAGGATTATCTCCGGCGGTAATCAAAAGTTGCGATGCACATTCGTACCCTATCGCTTTGCGACTGATAAGCACTGGTGCCAACTCATCAGCAATTGACGTTATCATGACATCCAGATCGGCTATTTCATCATGCAACTCAAGATATCTGCGGACCAACGTACGAATCAAATGCATCCTCGTGAGATGACGTATCTGATCACGTAACTCATTAGGAGCTGACACGATATTCATCTGGATCATTTGTAGTGCAATGCGTCGTGCAGCGACAGCTGTTTTGCGGCAGACTTTCAGGACGCGTAGTGCTTCGATCATTCCACTACGTGTTTTTGACGTGACGGTACGTATTCTGCAAAGTGCAGCGTGGGCAGCGCTTTCTGCATCGATCGTATCGCTTTTACCCCGTTTACGACGCTCCATTTTATCCGGGACGGTCACCTCCAGTACTTCGATTTTGGCACTCTGAAGGTAGCGCAACAAGCCTGCACCATATGAGCCAGTACATTCAACACCGATACGCTCAATCGTGCCGAAAGATGACATCCAGGCCAGCATTTTTCTGTATCCCTGCCGTGTCGTCGCGAAAAATTCGCTGTCCAGAACGCGGTTGTTTTGATCACCTACAGCAGCGACATCTGTAAACCGAGAGATGGAGTAAAATATGATTAAGTATACGGCAGGTGCAATGACAATCACCCTTTCCGAGTCATTCACATACGAAGGAGAGCACGTTGAGTTATCATCATTCAGTCTGAGCGCCGTTTATGGCAAACATCAATGCCGTGCGATGATGCTATTGGGTTCAATTTATCCTATGAAATGAGCGGTCGAGGCTCGGTGGTAAACGGCATTACCGTGGAAAGCTACGGTGAGGTTGTGGTGTACAGCGGCCCGCTTGATGAGCCGGAAAACTATGAGCACTTTGATGACGCACCGTTCGATACCTATTTCGAACCGCCTGCTGAGTTTATCGCCGAGATTGAAATTTATTATCGCTGATATGGGAAGAGTGAGCGCACCTTGCCCTGCGCATAATGTTATGGTGCGCTCAGCTGGCTTGACTGCATTAATGCGGTCTGTATCAGTATCTAATGAGGAAAGAGCTTCAGTCAGATGATTTCATGTGTTTTGCTGTCAACGCACAGATGCAGTTTCCGCCAAATACGGCGGCGTTCTTTGCCGTGTTTTTTGACTTTCCATTCGCCTTCACGGAAGACCTTCAGCCCGGTGGAATCAATCACAAGATGCGCGATTTGGCCCCGTGTGACCGTTTTAAAACTGACACAGACCGACTTTTCCCGCCTGCTGACACAGATGTAATCCGGACAGCGCAGCGGAACGCCCATTATGGTGAAAATGGAATCAATGAAGCCCTGAGCAGGCCGCAGGGTCCGCCGGAATACGCGTTTAATCACCAGAACAGTAGTGATGGCAAGGTCAGAATAGCGCTGAGGTCTTCCGCGTGCTGAAGGCGGGGATGTGTCATACCACGACTTAATCGCCTCATCATCCAGCCAGAAAGTCAGGGAGCCACGGTTGATTAGAACTTTGTTATGAGTATAGCAGGTGATTCTGAACTTCTGCTTTGCCAAGGGACTGCCTGCGTTGTCAGGGGATGCGTGATCCGATCCTACAACTCAGAAAAAGTTCGATTTATTCAACAATGCCAGTAAATATATGACACAACCTGTTTTGGGGAAAGGGCGTCCATCACAACAAATGTGTTCATACATGCAGGCGTGGAATATCATGAGCATAGCGAAGTGTTAAACTGTAAAACAATAGAAGCTCAATAACTCCTACTATGTTCAAAGCATATAATAATTATTAAAAATTTAAAAAAGTGCCATGTACGTTTAACATGGCACGCAATAAAGCATAACTCTGTTCGAAATACTGTAACTAATTTAAAGATCTATAAACCACTTAGAAAATCAGATATAATATGCAGTTTCCATCTTAAAAAAACAACAATAAATACAGAGGCGAAAATCAATAGAATTGCTTTAATATGCTGCCTTCTAGATATCTTTAAAACCTTAACTTGATTTACATATCTAGTTTTATAATCAAGCAGAATCAAAACAAAAGAATAATTCATGCCTACTCCGATAACAATGAATTGAAGTTATTAATAAACTCAGTTGACAATCGGTCAATATCAGAATCACTTAATACATCGGGTTTGTACCAAAAATTAAGTGAATACTTCATATTATCATTTGTCACTACCAAATGTAATGCTGGTATGCGCAATAAGGATTTAGTATCTATTCCAGAGAACAAAGTTTGTGTCACATCAGTCAATATTTCGTCTATTTTATAATCCTTAGAACATGTCTTGTTATAATTACTAAAATTAATTGACACATCAGAAAAATATGTATCAACAGGCAAGTCTTTAAATAATTCAATTTCCCTAATAAAAATAGAGGGATCCATGTCACTTCTAACCCTATATTCATTAACAAGCAGCTCAACATCATTGAGCAATTTATCGCCTTGATGATTTTTTAAATTTAAACGAAAAGGAACAGGGAATGTAAAAGGACCAATACAACACTCCTCATGTGTTAAAGGTCTAAGGCTTGTTATATTACTAATGATAAAATCATCTATTCCAAACACAGTGACAAGAGCTTTATAATAAACAGAAAGAAAAAAAGCGAAAGGAGTAACATTTTTTATTATACAAATCCTTTTAATATCGTATACAGAAAATGCATGAATCCCTACTGTGTATCGCTTAGATATAGACGGTGTATTAAAGCCGAAATGAGAGTTTGGGAAGAATTTATTATTGCCTCCCCAAAATAAACCCTTGAAGAAAGATGTAATCTCTCGCTGTTGCGCAGGCTTATATTCCCCTAAAAAATATGAAATTGAAGGCTGTAATTCAGGAACTGAATTATCATACATACTTGAATAAATTAAATTAAATTCCTTAAAGAAAATCTCTAATGACTCCCCATCAAAATCAATATGTTGCACTAGCAAAATTATAGCGAATTTACCGTCTGGCAACAAAATAACATCCATTGCCCAAGAGACTTCTTTATTAATATTGGGTGGGGTTAATTTAGCATTCTCACAAATTTCTTTAATTTCTTTTGAAATGATTAATTCACTTTGCTTGAAGCTAAGATCATGTAAACGAATAGATTTTGAAACAATACTATTAAAATCATCCGCGTATGCATGCTCAGCACTCAAATATATATTAGAGAGAGAAGAATGGCGTTCCAGCAATATCTTCATGCTTTGAAGAAAAATAGCCTCATCCCAAAAATGATTTAATATAACAGGCACCTGTCTTAAACCATATCCCTTGGTAACTAAATTATACCATCTCTTCTGAAAATAGCTTGTGGGAAAGATTTCAAAATTATCCTTTATGCCATCAATTGTGGTTAAATATTTATTTATATTACAATCCTCATTGACGCTATTAGTTGAAGATATATAATCGTTATTAGTACCAGTAAAGCAAGCCTGAGCAAGTTCCAGTAGAGATATGTCAGAGTGAATTAGTTCCAAAGGAATAGAAACATTCAAATCAGAATAAATTCTTGATCTCAGCCTCAAGCGCTGAAGAGAATCAATTCCAAGAGTTTTTACCACTGTATTTGGAGTTAAGTCAGATAAAGAGAACGAAAATAGATCAATTAATAAACTCTGCAAATAAGTAATAGGACTCTTATCGGATGTATTCTCATCAGTAATTGATATGTAATCTTTACTTTCACCCATTATTTGAGATAAAAAATCATAATTCACTGAGTTATTAATAGCCAAGTATTTTTCAACATTAAAATCTAAATAACATTTATTTGAAGTAATATTATTTGAATTGGCTATTATATTTAAAAAATTAAGGGCACTTTTGTTTTCATGAGGAGTAAACCCTTGATCGATTAAATTTAATGATGCAGTTTTATTATTAACAAGTTCTCCAACTTCAAGCCACGGCCCCCAGTTGACAGTAACACAGCATATACCATGTAATTTATTTACACGCTGAGCAAATACATCTTGAAAGAAATTAGCTGAAGCATGGGCAGTTTGACCTTGATTTCCTAAAACTGCAGAAACAGAACTAAAGAGCACAATTTTTCGTGGTTTATTATTTAACTTCAGAATAAAATCATAAAGAGTCAATAATGATTTCACCTTAACGTCAAAAACAGCAGATACATCAGTTTCATTTACATTCATAAGTGTAGAATCAGCTATTACACCTGCAGAAAAGTAAACAACATCAATGTGCCCCACGTCTAAAAAAACATTTTCGAGTGTATCCATGAACTCATCACGGTCACAAATATCACAATAATAGAATTTAATATTATGAGAATCATGTCGGCTCTTGTAATTTCTAGAAATAGATACGACATTATTCTTTTCAGAAAAATAGTTTGCAACTTCAAAACCAATTCCACTACCACCTCCAATGATCAAAACATTATGATCACTTTCATCAACATTATTGTCATAATTATTGCTTAATTCATCTTTTATTAATCTTTCAGCAAAATAGCCATGACCTTTGCGCCATGCCAAATCCAGTGCAGAACCAAAATCAATCCTAGTTAAATGATCTAATCCTATATGTTCATCAGTATCGATCAAATAAGATTGTATATCTGGGTGCTCAAGTCTAAAACACCTCACAGCCCCCCACACAGCAGAAAGGAAGAAATTATCTACAATATCAGACTCCAGTATTTTCCGAGCACTCAAAGTAAAAACATATATAGACATTTTACCAGATGAATTGTCGAATAAAGATACTATTTTTTTGAGCTCTGCTATGAATGCATTAAAAATTATGAACAACTCGTCATAATTAACTATATGATTATTTAATTCGAAAACAATTTGATAATTGTTTTTATGATTATAAACTTCTCCAGCACAATGAAACCGTCCATTGTCGAAACGATAGGTCAAAATGGTATTTTCGTTTAAATCTAAGGATTTTTGTTTATCAACAGGCAACCATATCGTTTCGTAAACATATCTATTATATTCAGAGTCATCAATCCAAGATATTTTCTTCTTGAATATTGTCTGGGCGAGTGGCCCTCGGATATGAGAAGAGAATATATCATAACAGATATTTTTAGCACCAAAGTTTTTAGCGATTAAAGATGAGAATGGGTCATCTATAAAAACATCATCATTTAAGTATGTTGAGAATAAATTATCTTTCCCTTTGATATACTTTGTTAATATATCCTCAAAACTAATCTCAATAAAACTTGTGATTCCAAGTTGGCATATTTTTTTTATACATGCATGAAAATCCACAGGGTGTAAAATCTGTTTCAACCAATATTCAGACGTACTCATGTAAGTACTATCTTCCGATTGTGATGTTAGATTATTTACACAAGGGAGTTCTGATTTGTTAAAACTAATACTTTTAATCGATTCCTTAAAAGAAGGAATCATAGCTGACATATAAGGAGAGTGCCCAGGCCGGCTGATGTTTAACGTTAGAAATTTTAGACGATTACATGTAAGTTCATCTTTAACGTTAGAATAATCTTTTTCTGCGCATGATATTATAGTATCCGATTCAGAATTAATTACTGAAATAAATGCTTTTTCTGATTGATAACATGTTAATTTTTTGATTGTCTCTGCAGGACATTTGCAAAAAATCATTCTACCTTCAATTACATAATTTGTCATGCATAACGAACGAGATACAACTAAATTCAAGGCATCATCTTCAGTCAAGACTCCAGAAATACAAGCCATACTAATTTCGCCTGCGCTGTGACCAACAAGTATTTTTGGAGAAATTCCAATGCTTGTTAGTGCATGATATATAGATACCTGATTGATAAAAAGTACAACCTGTCGGTATAAAAAATGTAAAGCATCATTCTCAACTTCCATGATTTGATTTAAAGAAGGTAAGTCCTTTAAGATAACTTTAGCTTTATTATATAACTCATCAACTTTCTGCTTGTAAAAAACATTTTGAAGATATACATCTTTATTTATAGTTGTATGCCCTCCTTGCCCTGGGAAAACAAAACAACAGTTGCTTCGATCATTCCCTTCGGCACTAACAATTACTTTTCTTAATTTTTTAATTTTGCTTAATAGTTCTTCTTTTCTTTCAAATTGAATATTAATAACATTTATCAACTTTGTTTTAGAATAAACTTCGTAGGTAGATCTGCAAGCAGCTATCAGGGCATCATCATTTAACTCATTTATAAAATTGACGTGATGTTCAACCACTTCTTCTATAGTGTACTTCTCGTAATCAAAAGGTATAGAGTATACTATTTTACCTCTGCGAAGTTTATCAGCAGTAGAAGAACTAATGTATGAAGAAAGTACAACATGGGCATTTGTTCCACCAATACCAAAACAACTCAAGCCCATATATACATTGTCATTTTTTTGAAATGTAATGTTCTCATTGCATATTTTGAAGTTAGTATTCTCAATATTTAGGTCTGGATTAGTCAGAGTATGATTTATAGTTTTAGGTATTACATTATTACTAAGACTTAAAGCACATTTAATAAGTGATGCCAATCCAGAACACCACCCAAGATGTCCAATGTTACCTTTTAGGCTACCAATCAGAATGGATTTCTTAGCAGACATTTCTGAAAATACGGTTTTCAAAGCCTCAACTTCTATCGGGTCTCCAATTTTCGTAGCCGTTCCATGACATTCAATATAGCGAAATAATGTTTTATCGACACCAGATAAAGTAATGGCGGAATTAATAACTTTCGATTGACCTTCAAATGAAGGAGACATAAAACTTTGTTTGTTCCTATTACCATCGTTATTAAGAGAGGTTGCTTTTATAATTGCATATATTCGATCTCCAGCTAACTTTGCATCTTCAACTCTCTTAAGAATGATTGTTGCAACACCATTACTAAATGTTGTGCCTGAAGCGTTGATATCGAAAGGTCTGGTAAATCCATCATTTGAAAAAACGCCACTTTCATCAGGATAATGAATGATTGAATCAGGTACAGTTATCGTAGCGGCAGATATTACAGCCGTATCTATCTCACCGGCCAGAAGACTCTGGCATCCTATATGTAGTGAAGTTAAAGAAGTTGAACATGCCGATTGTGTTGTAAAAGATGGGCCAGTAAAGTTAAAAACATATGATATTCTTGTACAGTAAAAGTCTTTATCTGAAGATATCAAAAATGATAAATTTTGAACGTCGTTAATAAAATTATCTCTGCCAGGTTCTGGCTTGTATTTCCTTAAAACATTATTTATCAAATATGAGTTGAAACCACATCCCCCAAAAACTCCAACTATGCCATCATATAAAAAAGGATCGTAGCCAGCATTTTTAAATGCAGAATCAACAGATTCCAAGGCTTTCTTATGTTGAGGATCTAATAATTGAGCTTCAGAGGCACTAATACCAAAATAATCATAATCAAAACTATTCACATCAGAAATAGCACCAGAAACGCAAAGTTCATCTTTTCGCTTATGTACTTTAACAGTACACTCACCGTTGATAAGAACTCTCCAGAAATCATCAATATTATCAATACCTGGAAATTGGCATGACATTCCTATAATTGCAATATCAAATTCTGTATTTTCTTGCTTTTCCATTATTTATATCTCCGTGAGAACAATTTTTTTCTTCTATCAGCACTGAGGTTTTGTATGGCTATATCTGATGTGGTTGATTCATTAATCCACCCTTCTAGATCCTTTCGCAAAATATACTCTACTTGCTTTCCCAACGTTTGGAACATATAAAGCTTCGCAATTTCTAATAAGGGAAATCTCTTCCTTAACAAGTTAAATAAATTTACGAATGAAAGTGATGTGCCTCCGTAATCAGTAAATGTTATCTCACGTTCAATGTTTTTGCTCTTAAGAACGTATTCCCAACAACCAATAATATAACTTTCACCAAATAATAGTTCTAAATCTTCTTTCGCTGTAAAATTATTTTGTACATAACTTTGAGCTATCTTTTTCAACTTTTTCTTATCAACTTTGCCAGTACCTGTAACAGGTATATTGTTAATATAAAAAATATCCGAAACGATAACATCATTGTCAATAATTGTATTTATCAGCTTTATGAGCTCATGTTTAAAAATTTTCTTCCTTACTATACAAAATGCAAACAATTTGTCTACATAATCGATAGAAACCTTAATTAGGATAATGTTACTTATAATATCCGAGATCTTTTTTTGTAGGTTAGCTTCAATATACCCTAAGTTAATGAGATTACCGTTCAGTTTAATTTGCTCATCATACCTACCACAGAAGAAGAATTTACCATCGTTATCGAAATAACATAAATCACCACTCTCATAGTATACTTTTTCCTCTCCATCAATTATGATATTTTTTATTTTCGATGTTGTTAAAGCATTGTTGTTTAAATATCCTTTAAATAGTCCCACCCCACCAATTACTAATCTACCAATTGCATGACGGGTGTCTATAATAGTATCATCATCTCGATTTAATAATACAAAATAACAGTTACTTATAGGTGTCCCTATTGGAATCTTGACATTTTTTACTCGATGAGAACCCTCCAAAAGAAAAGAAGAAACGACATGAGTTTCACTAGGTCCATATTGATTTATAATATTAATCCTATTATTTTGTATGAAGCTTAGTATTGCATCATTTAATATCAACTCTTCTCCTGCTGTGATAATAGTACTTAATTTAACAATGTTATAGTTCGGTTGGGTTTCGTAAAAACAAGAAAACGCATTAAGTATTGAGGGAGTAAGATATATTATTTCACCTTCAGACTCTATTATTTCCTTAAAAAAATTCGAAAAATCATTCCTATGATTTTTAGGTATTAAAAATTGTCCTCCTGAAAAGAAGGCACACAATATCTCTTGTATTGAAACATCAAAATACAATGGTGTGGAAATTATATGCTTTGCTGCCGGTTTATAAATGGAGGTATATGTTTTTAAACTCCATTCAATTAAATTCATCATTGCTGAAGTTTTGAACTCAATAATCTTAGGATTTCCTGTTGTGCCAGAAGACCTTATAAAATATAAAAGCTCGTTATCTATTTCATTACTTTTACAACTATCGAGCATTTCACTTTCAGCTAGTAATATATTTATGGGGATGACTAAAGAAGAAAGATTCAAATCGTTATTGTTCCTCTTAGTTTCATCATCTTCCTTTATAATAACTAAGCTTAATTTTTGGTTTAACTCCGGATCTAACGAAATTGTTTCTAATTCATTCACTGGGAAATAAATAGCACCTAAATTCATTATGCCAAGCATGATTAAAATAGCATTGACGTCTTTGTTGATATTACAACAGACTAACCCACCTTGACCTACTCCGTATTTATGTAAAGAGTTGGAAATTTTTTTAACCTTGCAATGAGCCTCTCTGTAAGTCATTTTTATTTCTTCTGAGTCGAAGAGGATTTCATCTGCATACTTAGTGAAAATATTATTGATGTTATAACTAATCAATGGCTACCCCTTAATATCGGATTAATGATTTCTGACTTTACTACTTTTTCAAATTTACATTCTCTAGTACTTTGTAGTGATATTGCAACTTTCAACAATATTGGGATTACGGTAAGCGTCATGATCGAGCTGTGAACGATATTATTAATAGACCACCGGTTTTGTTCCAAGGATTTTAGAGAGCCTGGCAAATGATGATATTGCTAATATTCCTCCCGCTTCTAATTGCTCAGTGATTCGGCTGCGAACTCAGTGGTGTTCTACCCCCATCTCTTCGTGATTTCCCGAGCTTCATTCAGCTTTCTGAATAAATATAAATTGAGTGTTTCTGTACGAAATGTTCGGCCAAAGCGCTCAATAAAAGGGTTTTGCATCGGCTTACTTGGCTGTAAGAACTTAAGGATATTGAATGTTTCTCTGATTATTCAGCGAGTGTCAATGAGATCAATTCCGGGCCATTATCCATGCCTAGCATGCTAACTAACTGCTCGGAATAGTAGATCACTCAGGGGGAACTCAGTCCGATTTATGCGCTCTGATCAAGCGCTGAATATCCCAAATCACCAGCCGGACTGAGCAAAGACGATCCTAGCACCAATACCCTGAGCCGAACGACGCCTGATGCAGAAAACTATCCATAAAACAAAGGACAAAACCACGCCCGGCGGCTTACCGCCATGCTGATGCTGCATCATGGTGGCACCGTCAGTCATGTTGCCAGAACGCTCTGCTGCGCCCGCTTATCCATTGGTCGCTGGATTAACTGGTTAACGCTGCCTGGTGCTGAAGGTCTGAAATCATTACCGTCAGGACGTGGGAGGCGTTGGCCATTCGAACATATTTGCACATTGCTGCGTGAGCTTGTTAAGCATTCTCCCGGGGATTTCGGTTATCAGCGTTCCCGCTGAAGTACCGAACTGCTGGCGATAAAAATCCGTGATGCCACCGGTTGTCCGCTACATGCTTCAACCATCCTGCGATGGTTGCCTGCTGCCGGACTGGTATGGCGGAGAGCCGCGCCGACACTGCGTATCCGTGACCCACACAAAGAAGAAAAAATGGTCACTATCTAAGAAGCGCTGGCGAAAAGCAGTGCGGGAAACCCCGTGTATTACGAAGATGAATTGGATATTCACCTCAATCCCAAAATTGGCCCAGACTGGCAGCTAAGTGGGCAGCAAAAGCGCGTTGTCACGCCGGGTCAGAATGAAAAATATTATCTCGCAGGTGCGCTGCACAGCGGTACGGGCAAAGTTATCTACGTTGGTGGGAACAGTAAGGGTTCATCCTTATATATCATTCTGTTAAAGCATCTGAAGGCGACATACCGGCGGGCAAAAACGATTACGCTCATTGTCGATAACTACATCATCCACAAAAGCCGTGAAACACTGCGCTGGCTGAAAGCAAACCCGAAGTTCAGGCTCATTTATCAGCCGGTTTACTCACCGTGGGTCAATCATGTCGAACGGTTGTGGCAGGCGCTTCATGAAACAATAACCCGAAATCACCAGTGCCGTTCAATGTGTCAACTGTTGAAAAAGGTTCGTCACTTTATGGATACCGTCAGCCCATTCCCCGGAGAAAAACATGGGCTGGCTAAAGTGTAGCGCTATTAGGATCAGTTATTTAAATAGAGTTCATAAGCTCATGCACGGCTCAGCAAGATGTTCAACAGCAGACTCCTTCCGTCCAGATCTTGGTGACTAAACAGCCATGAGGTGACAAAGACCATTATCTCCGGAAATATCGTGAAGCTTCTTGAGCCTCGGCAAAAAATATATGAATATGTACTAAAGATGTTTCTCTCAAGAAATGTATTGTTTTGAAGCAAAAATATTATAGAACATATAAATAACAATTATAATGGAGTGTAACGACATCTTTTTTTACGTTCCGATAAAATATTTGTGATAAATCATTAAGTGCCTTTTGCAAATCTTGCTTATCTAACCCATGCGTCAGTGAAGAAGATAAAAATCTATTTAGCATCCCATTATAGTCTAAAGATTGCAAATGATTAATCTTATAACAAAAATAATTTCTATTGTGAAACACTTTGTTAATAAAGTACCTTTGTGGAAGTGTATGTATTTCTTTCTTTTGCTTCATTTTTAGTTCGGATGTTAAATAAAGATAGTCTTTTGTTGCGCTATTAGATAAAGGGTTTAACTCATTCCATAAAACAAAATATTTCGAATTCAAACCAGAAAGTCGTAAAATCTCGCTTCTTGATTTTTCATTTGCAAACCAATGTAACGACTGGGCAAAAAAGAAATAGTCAAAGCACTCATCTTCTATGCCTATATTTTCACAGCTACAATTTAATATTTTGAAATTACCGTTGATTTCCCAAAATTTGAGCATCTCAACATTTGGTTCTATACATGTCAAGTTACTTACACCAGCAGTAATTAATAGCTCTGTAAATTTCCCAGTCCCCGCCCCAATCTCAATACATCTACCATTATTCAAAAAAGGTGCGTGTTTTTTTATTATATCAATTACATTCGAAGGATAACTCGGTCGCGCAGCTTTGTAGCTTTCAGCATTGTAGTCAACACAATTCTCATTCATGATAATTAATATACTCGTTATAAAGAAGGCTAGAAATGTCAGCAATCCACCTTGAGGCATATACCATGGACTGTTTTTGAGTCAAGGTAGGTGAATTAATTTTATCAAGAAGTATAACAAGGCACCCTAATACCTCATTGTTTTCTTTATTAATGAATACACCAGCATCTCCCATATTTTTCAGTCCCCATCCATGTTTGTGTGCTACAGTTACTGTTTCTGGTATGAACTCAGGAATTTGATCGTTAAATTGCTGCCTCATTAATATTTTTCTTGCAACAGACTTAGTAAATTCACTTAATCCTAAAGATTTTATTTCCTTGCCATTTTCTTCTAAAAATAGTTTTTCATAGAACATACCCACATCATATGCTGAAGAAACATTGACAAAATTATCATTAGAATCAACATTTGGAACTAAATAATAATGTTTTGTATCATGGAATTGATACTTCTTATTATATTCGTTTAATTTTTCTATGCCAATAATATCTCCAAGTGTTTTTGTTGCTAACACATCACTGTATGTAATCATTAAATGTAATAAATCATTATATGATAAACCTTTTTTTTGTTGATCGAGATATTGTAATACTCCAGATAAACTGTCAGTTATTTCATATCCACTCAGATTTATCGGAATCGTCTCGTTAAGGTTTATGCCTTGGTCTTCTAGATATGCCAAAACTGCTGTCATTATAAAAATTTTTCTAATACTAGATGAGGGCATTTTTTCGCGCTGATTAACTAATAAATTTTTACCGTTCGTGTAATTTTTTAAATATATAGAATAATTAAAATCTAGGTCAAATGGTTTTTCTAACATATATACCTACATATCGATTACTTTATTGAATTGAATATCAAGATTACTGTCGTGACTAATTATTATTTTGGTTTTGTTAGTTGATTTAATGAAATCCATTAATAACACTCTGGATACATCATCTAAGTTACTAGCTGCTTCATCAAATATAATTATTTTTTTATCGGCATACAAAGCTCTAGCTAAGAAAATTTTTTGGCGCTGTCCAAGAGAAAGAGAACTCCCCATATTATTTACAATAGCATTTAACCCCGAGGGAAACTTACCTAACTCAACTTCTAAGTTACTTTTTTCAATAGCATGAATGAGGAGTTCGTAATTAATTTTCAATGAAAACATTGTTATATTATCGATTATTGTTCCGCTATAAATAGTTTGATTTGGGGAGACCAAAGAAAATAAACCGGTAATTTGACAATATTGTTCTTTGGTAATTATTGATTGGTTAACATATATGTCACCTTGAATATTTTCATATAGGCCCATCAAAACCTTTGATAATGTTGACTTACCTTTTCCATTAGGACCACGAATTAGTATGGTATCACCTTCGACAAGATGAAGCTCAAAATTATTAATCAATGCTGAATCGAAGTCAGAATATGAAAAACTGATATTTTTGTATAGAAGATCGATTTCGTCTATCTTTGGTATTAAATCTGCTTTCTCTTTTTTAAGCTTATCAAAATATGATATCTTCTTAAAATTTTGAGCTATTTCGCTAAATATACTTATTTTTGATGACAAGTTCGTTAATTTAGCTATCATCATTTCAGATAAACTATAGATTATAATAATATTAGAAAACTCTAATCCTGACACAGTATATGTGTATGATAAATTTAGCAGAATCAGTATTCTTAATGTTAATGAATATAAGAATGTAGCTGTAGATATTTTCGATTCAATTCGTTGTACTAACTGACCTTCGTATAAGCTATCAGAAAACAGTTTCCTGCTATACTTTAACCTAGCGTTTTTTTCATCATATATCTTTATATCCTCTATGCCTTTTATACTTTCCCATAAAAATGCATCCTGAATATCTCTCGAATAATAATAACCTTGTTTTTGGTGATACAGTTTCTTACCAATACGAAATGAAAAATATAAAAAAATAAATGTTATTGGCAATATAACGACAGCTAAAGAAGGTATAAAAAAAACAATAGCAATAATAAGCATCAAAGAAAACACGCCCTCAGTAATAACATCAATAGTATTATTTGATAACGCTTCCTCAATTTTTGTAGCACAGTTAAATCTGAAAAAAATATCGCTTGCAGAATGCCTTGAAAAAAGTGACAGTTGTGACCTGAAAACTTTTTCTTGTATTTTATAAAACCAGTCGAACAGAGCTTCCTTAAATTTATCAGATTGAAAGACTGACTTGAGATATTTTATGTACATGCAAGAAAAAAACAAAATAAGTATCATCAGCACGTGGACATAACTATCAAAAAAACCACCTTTTCTAAGTGCTATATTAAAAATATCCCTTATAAGAAAAGCTGATGTTATAATTGCCGCCTCACAATAAAAGGCATAAATAATTAATAGTAAAAGAGAATTGGCATCAAATAAAAATCGCCTTAAAAATCTTTGTAAGAGTCGTTCATTATTTGAATCAATAGTTTTGAAGTTCTTTGTAGGTTCGACTAAAATTGCAATCCCAGTATATTTTAAATCGAACTCTTCAAGTGTAATCTCCCTAATTCCCGCTGCAGGATCAAATATCTTTGCTTTACTACCAGAAATACTTTCAAGCACAACGTAGTGTTTATGTTCCCAATGGAGAATCAAAGGCGAGTTAGTTTTTAAATTTTCTCGTTCTATTTTCAATACCTTTGTTCTACATTCATAAGTTTCAATAACCTGTTTCATATCGCGAAGCGTCATGCCCATAATTGAAATATGATGGCGATTACGCAGCCAATCAATATTGATATTCATGCCATAATAATTCAACACCATATTTATACACGCAAGTCCACATTCAGAAAGCTCTTCCTGCATTATAATTTTTATTTTCTTTATCAAAAGAGAACTCCTTATTAGTTATCTAAAAAAACGGTAGCATACAAAATTAATCATAATCATATAAAATTGCATATCCCACTTAATTTTATAATATAAATCATTATAATTATTACAAAAGATGTCACACATCTTGTCGGTACATTTTGTGTATTGTATAATTTTCTTAGTTATAAATACCTACTTCACTTGTTTCCTTTTAGCCAAAACAATCAAGCCAAATGTAAATTTTATTAACTGGGAGGAAAATTCCTAGGCGTTAAATGGACAGATCGGTTTATTTACCTTCAGTACTTTCTCTGCTTAAAGATATTTAATGATATCATAACTTTAAATATACTGTATATTTAAAGGTTTTATTGGCCTAATAATCTCATGTTCTAGCAATTAATTTATTCAATATTCTTTAACGATAAATGTTGTGCCCAATGGAGTTGTTGTTCGCGATTGAATTATTCCATTATGGATTTAACGATTCGTTTGAGGTTAACCCAACTTTAGATGTATTCTTATTAAGTTAGCAGTGTAACTATCATGATTGTCTAAAAACTCGTGTGTTGCTTTTCGAAAATTTATGTAGACATTCGCTGGCAGCCGCTCGTCATATGAACCTAATGAAGGGTTTCATTGTGCAGGTATCGCGTCGGTACTAGCTCTGCACGATCTGGAGTTATCAGCTTGCTAATGAGCTGATTTTAGATAACACCCCAATTGTTTTACCGCGCTTTCCCCACTAAATAACATTTTCATTAACCATCAGTAAGCTCTTCCATTACAAGACTTCCATAGCCACTAGACTTCCCAGGCCAGCATAATCTTGACGATGCAATTCCAGAATCTACCTCTATTCTGTGAGGTTTTACAGGCCGGTCCAGAATGCTTAGCAGCTACAATTGTGCCCATCGGTAAAGGGTAGCTACAGGAAAATACAGACCAAATTTCCATGCAACTAGTATTTTTAAGAGCGTGTGGTATCAAATGCGAGGTTTCTTTTTTATTTGTTTCGGGGTCATTGGAGGCTTTAGTCATTTTGCCATGTCATTCATCCACAATTCTTTACCATCGAGTCAGAGTAACGCTTTATATGCCTTCCTACTGCGAGACGTGCAACAGTTAAATTCCGATTTAGGACCAATTAATCTGTTTCGCTTTTAAAATTCTGAACTGAAATTTTTTGCTATTTTTGGAAATATATTTTTCTCTCAATGGATCATATGACAACTGTTAATCTGACCATAGCATGTCCATACATAAATTGAAATCTAATAGCCGAAATGTGATCTCACATTAAATAGCATTTTTATAAACAAGATGGTTAATCCTATTACTTCATTGATGTGCAACTCCTAGCAACTTTTATGATATCTTGCTTTGATTTTTAGCATTATGGATCATAATTTTCCCTCTCACTGCTAGGCTTAAAATAATATTTCAATAGGAAAAATTTTTATCTAAGATACAAAAATATATTGCATGTGACATAAGGTATATGAGTTTTTATTTATGCCCTCGGAAAAGATCATAAGCAATATATAGTCGTACATAGTTGGGTTTTAACCCAACTATGTATTTGTTAATAAAATAAAAGCAATAAATCTACAATAAATTAATAAGATTTAGCAACTACGATTTTATGTGTTGCTTTTCTATTTGTTAACACACAACATAAATCCTCATTGCTTTCTATTTCTAACTTGCATCGAATTGTGTAGCCAAAGGATGAAATAATTTCATTATAATGACTTTCTTCATTTTCATTCCATGCAACAATGGCATGTTTATTGGTATTATTAGTTAGAAACTCAATGAAATCATCTTTCCTATTAATACTTTGATTGCACAATGTTTTAAGATAACCATTTGCCTGCTCCCATAATACATTATCATTTTCCACCAGCAATCGCTTAGAATCAGAAATTAGATTAATCATTTGTGATTCATATTTCTTATTTATGTCAATACGTCTGATGAAATTATGTTTACCCGTTTTAAGTTCCTTCTCTCCTATCTCTAAGATTAAAGGTACACCTTTTTTAATCCATCTCCATTTTTCACCACGTGATTCTCCATGCTTAACAATTGTACAACGAATACCACTGTCATTTAATTTATTTTTAATGTCAGAACAGTACTTCGTTATTTCATCTTTACTTGAATCTTTTTTAATTACAGGAATAATTACAATTTGATAAGGCGCTATTTCTGAAGGAAGTCTCAATCCATCATCATCAGAATGGGTCATGATTAACGCCCCTATGAGCCTTGTGGAACATCCCCATGAGGTGGTATATGCATAGTCCAGATCACCCTTATCTGTTTGGAATTTTATTTCTGCTGCTTTAGAGAAATTTTGAGAAAGATAATGTGATGTTCCAGCCTGTAAAGCCTTACCATCTTGCATTATTGCTTCAATACAATACGTTTCTGCCGCACCAGGGAATTTCTCTGATTCCGACTTAACCCCTTTGTACACGGGAATTCGCATATAATTTTCGGCAAGCTTACCATACAGAGAAAGAATAAATTTGGTCTCTTCTAATGCTTCATCACAGCTCGAATGCGCTGTATGACCTTCCTGCCATAAAAACTCGCTGGTACGCAAAAAGATTCTTGGTCTCATTTCCCAACGCACAACATTTGTCCATTGGTTGATTTTGAGCGGCAAATCGCGATAACTTTTAATCCATTTTGCAAAAGACTCACCGATTATAGTTTCGGATGTTGGTCTTACTATTAAAGGCGATTCTAATTTTCCAGCAGGAACTAGTTTACCTGTTTCATTGGCTTCTAACCGATGATGAGTAACAACTGCCATTTCTTTGGCAAAACCTGACACATGCTCAGCCTCTTTTTCAAACAGCTCCAATGGAATAAACATTGGGAAATAGCAATTTTCATGATCACTTTTCTTTAGTTCACTGTCTAAAAGCTCTTTGATTCTTTCCCAAATTGCATATCCCCAAGGTTTGATTATCATGCATCCTCTTACCATTGAGTTTTCAGCTAACTCAGCGGCAATAATCACTTCTTGATACCACTCACTAAAATCTTCATTCCGAGAAGTTTGCAATGCGTTTCTATTACTCATAACAAGACCATAAAATTAAATAAAAATGTATTATATTCTACGGCTATGATATACTCAAGATTTTTATAAGCAATTGATTTTTATTGCTAAATTCCCAATGCTTGAGCTTTCTAGTAACGCTTGGTGGGCTATTCCAATTTGATCAAAAGTATATATCTTAGTTAACCCGGAATTAATTAGACCTCTTTCAACTAATTTAATCACATCGCTACAATTGTCTATTGAAGCGAAATGACTTCCTTGGATTCTTTTGTGAAGGCACCATAAATATCTCACATCAAAATTGCAGTTGTAACCTGACGTGGCACCGCATGTTACGACCATTCCTCCGGGATTACACATATACAATGATGTATCTATCGTTAATTGTCCGGTGTGCTCAAATACAATCTCAGGTAGCTCTTTCCTACCTAGCTGTTGATAATACGATTTTCTGAATTTTACATACCCCCTTTTACGCTCTGTACTATCAAAGGAATCTGCGTCTGCTTTCAAACTAAGATAAGGGAAATCCATTCGATTTAAAACACCTACAGCTCCATTTTCCCTACACCATTCAGCTTTAATTAGAGATGAAACTACAGCTACTGCATCAGCCTCATATGCACGGCATAATTGAAGTGCCATAGTCCCTAACCCCCCTGCTCCTCCCCATATTAATACAGGCGTCCCCTTTTTAAGGGTGTTAGGTTTCCAATGCATTAATTGCCTATAAGCTGTTGCAGCGGTTAACAAAAAACAGCCTGATTCGGACCAGCTTAAATTCTTTGGCCGATTAAAACACTGGTATTCCTTTACCACTGAGAACTGTCCAAATGCACCGAAATTTTTTTCATATCCCCAAATTTTAAACTCACTTTTGTCGTGAGTCAGATTCTTATTATCCTCATTGTAAATCCCACATGAAACTATTACTTCATCACCAACTCTTCGAGTTTTGATAGATCTTCCTATTTTCCAAACAATCCCAGCGCAGTCAGAACCTCCTATATGAAAATTTTGTAGGACGTCATCCTTCTGATGCATATTTATTACGTCGATAGGTGTTCCATTTGCTGCCCAGATATTATTGTAATTAACTCCAGCAGTCATTACCCAAATTAGGATTTCATCTTCTTTGATCTCAGGGGTATCCACAACTTCAATTTTAAAAGCGTTTAAAGGATCTCCATATCGCTCTTTACGTATAACTTGTGCATACATATATTTGGGAGTTTGACCTAAAGGAGGCGTCTCTCCAATTTCATAAAGATCTTTATCATTAAACATTAATAACCTCAGAATTTAGAAACGATCCCAGTCGCGAAAGCATATTCTCTGCCTCTTCTATCTAAAACCTTCGCTTGGCAAAAGCAAATATTTTCCGACTTTTTAATTAATGTACTTTTAGCGAATATTTCAACTTTGCTAGGAATAACTCTCCAGAATTTATAACTCATTTCTATAACACCACTTTTTTCTGGATAAAAGTATTCGACTCCACTAAATCCAAGCGCCAACTCTAACATTGATACTACAAACATACCATTATAGCTATCGCCGGCCAGACCTCCTAAATGAAATGCCTCTAACTTATCAATCCTAACAATTCTCTCATTATTTTCCTTGACACATCTTAAATTCAAGTTGCTTAGTACCGGCGAAGAGTTAAGCATATCGATAACACTCTCATGATTTATTAGGGTATCCGGCATTCTTTTAAATCTCCCTTTGCCTTCTTAAATACAACCTTTACTCTATTCATATTGTTTTGTATGAACGCTATAGGGCATAACGCCCTATAGCGTTCATACATTGTCTCTACCGTAGCAGGATTTTCGTCCGAAGGACTATAGGTTATAATAATTTCGTCTTGGGCTTGTAATATTTCAACCATCGGAGCTCCAAGAATTGAGTTATCTACGACTGAATTTAACTGAGGGAATTCGTTCGTCCTTTTAATACCATTGAAGTATAATAGATCCCGCAATTCATTCGATGGGAATAACAATGTCTGAGAATTGTTATCATTCTTAAACAAACTCAACTTTTCTCGTCCTATCTGCATAATCCCTTTATCATCAACACTCTTACCTATGTCACCCGCGAAATATTTAATTAATGGCTGAGTGTAGCCATAAGGATAAAGCTGAGTGAAAATTATCCTACCGAATTTATCTTTTGTATTGGATTTATTGGAATCACCCTCTATTTCAGCGTGAATGAGAGGCGGTATTAAAAGCTTACCACTTTGATTAACAATCATGTTTTGATTGTTAAATTCCGAAAATGAAAAGGAATTTACAACTTTAACTCCCCAGTATGCTTGTAAATATTCAACAAGTTCCTTATGCGGATAGCATGCATAAAGAACTATAAGCTTGACATTCATCTCTTCTTTTTTTACTTTCCTTCTTATAAGATAATTAGTCAATACTTTAAGCAGTCTACCTTCTGCAAGAATATAAGAAATCTGTTCTTCATACGAAGTAATAGCAAATTTTCGCTTTAGTAATTCTGCTGTTGAGGCTAACAATCTTTCTTCAAACACAGAGCATTGAAAAGTATAGCTCGCATTTGCTGTGTTTATATTATTAGTATTGATATTACTATGATAGGTACCATACAAATTTAATCCGATTTTTTTGATGTTACCATTATAGTCGTTGTTATCCCTCCGACTATTCAATTGCGAAATCAGTTCTCTTTCATGAGTATTAACGTACCTCCATTTTGGTCTTCCCGTAGATCCAGTAGTATGATACATACTACAGATCGGATATGTTGTTATTGGTGCTATTCCATTCTCATCTAAAGCATCGCTATTTGTTATCGGCAACTCGTTAAATAACTCTATCAATTCGTCATTAGATAACATATCAATATTATTTAAAACGTTACTAAAATCACTCCAATGGTTTTTATAGTACTCGAAATTAATTGCATGCTGCAATGTTTTACGTAACATGTTTACTTTATATTTTTCCATAAATTTTTATTCTTAGATTATTCCCTCTCCATAGTAAATATAGAGAGGGAAATATTATAAGATAGAATTATTAGTTCATTTCATTTCCGCCAGAGATGATATCTAACATATCATCACTAACTTCGATTTCAGAAAGCAACTCTTTTTCAAACTCTGCCATCTTATCTTCTAAATCTAAGACTTCATTTTTATTACCAATTGCTAAATTCATAGTTTTCTTTCCTATTTAAAATATCTTTTTGGCAAGTCCCCTCAACGAGACCGCCCCATGTTGGTATAATTTCTTCGCTTATTTATCGAAAACACGCTACCGCCCTTTCGCTTGACAAGCAAAATCAATTAAATCAACACATTAAAATTACAG
>ERZ1035001.317-NODE-317-length-27831-cov-7.089502_pt1 | contig 27831 bp, 20 predicted proteins | sample MGYA00520685_ERZ1035001 | MGnify/ENA primary metagenome ERZ1035001 (study PRJEB33766, sample SAMN09781749) | gut metagenome | biome: gut microbiome | host: Homo sapiens | place: Madagascar | study: EMG produced TPA metagenomics assembly of the PRJNA485056 data set... | reverse complement strand
AAAGCCTCCGGCAACGGGGGCTTTTCTTTTAGGCGGACGCCGCATGGATTCGAACCTCGGTCAAAGGGGACTATTTCTCATCGACTCGTGTAAGATTTCGAATATGCGCCTTGGTGAGCCCGTGGCGTGCTCTTTCTTTAGACGACCGATCAGGGTGATATTTCGTGGCAGAGCGTCCGACATACAAGCTCAGGTTTCTCGATCCCAAAAAGCGCTTTCCGGCTATGCCCGAGCAGCCTGCGGGACGCTCGTATGGCGTGGTTTGGAAGCTCTTTGGCGAGGACCCGCATGAATCATGCTATGTCGTCGAATTCGTCGGCAAAAGCCATGTGTCGCTTTTGGGTTACGTGTGCGTTTCGGGCGAGGTCTATAAGGTGGACCGTCCCGTTAACGAGGAATCGCTGCCCGACGATCCCGACATGCAACTGATTCTTGATGAGTCCGATTCGAGCATCGGCGAGATTGCGGTCAGGGGTGCCGATGGGACGATGCATTCCCGGGCGCGAGTCATCGGCTCTCCCGAAGGCGCCATGCGCGAACAATCCGATCGCGAGACGTGGAATTCGACGCGCAGCCTTCGCTACGGCGAGTTCATGGCCTCGATGTTCTTGCGCTACGTGATATTCGCCGATTCTGAAAACGCTGTCTCAGACACGGCAGACGGTGACGGTCTCGACGAGGGCATGAAAAATGCCGTCGACAAGATCAAGCTTGTAAAACTCCCCGAGCCGGTTGAGGTACTGCTGGGTTTTGATTCCACGCCGCTGCCCGATGCAATCGAAACGTTGCTCTACCGCATTGACCATACAGATAATCCAAGTGGCATTGAGCGCTATGCCGCCGCTTTGATGGGCGAAGTTAATCTGCCTCGCCTGCGCACCATTGCGGCCAAAACCGAAATGAGCCTGGCGCGCATCGATCGCTCGAGGCTCTTTTATCTCAATTTTGACCGTAGCCTGCTTGATCAGGACGAGATCGATACCCTGTTTGCCGTCGAGTGCCGCCTGAACCGCCTATCGGGCATTCTTGAGCGTATTGGGGCAGGGTTGGGCCCCGTTGCCTCGTCGCCAAGCTTTGAGGGCTGCTCGCTCTTTGATCTCTGGCATATCAGCAAGACGACCAACGACGTTCCTCGCCTGCTCGAAACGCTGTCGAATGACAACCCGTGGGCCAAGCCGGGGACGGTTGCGTGCCAGCCGGGTGGCGAGTGGGACGTTCGCACCCGCTTTGCGCGTATCGTAGAAGCGCTCAACGTGGTCACGCGGCTCGACTACACCTATCGTGCGAACGTCGCCGAGGGCATCATGCTGGTGCGATTTGGCCGCACGGTTGTCGATGCTATGCCGCAGCGCGAGTACGATGCTCAAGATGACGCCTGGCGCGAGGTGGATGAGCCTAAGCGCACAGCATGGGCCACTGAGCACGATGCGCGTATTGCGCTTACACTCGCGGCGGCTTGCTTTGCTTCGGGTGCTCGCATCACGCGCTGCTACGTGCAGATTGCGGCTCCCGACGGCGAGCAGGGCGAGCGCGTTGTTAAAACGTACTCCTTTGGCCGTGCGGCCTATCTGGCCGATTGCGTTTCTGTCGCCAAGGATCTTGAGAGCATGGATATGGATGACATGACCTGCAAGCATTTGCTCGAGGCATATGAGGCAGATGCGCCGGACACGATTGAGCCTGCAGAGGTTCACGCCCGACCACGCGATGACCATCGTCCATTGCCGCCTGCGCTTCGCGATTTGCTGCTCGCTGATACGGCTGACGAGCTTGAGGTCATGGAGGAGGATAACGATCCGTATGTCGCCCGCGTCGTCGAGTTGCGCGAGCAATCCAAAGTTGACCGAGCTGGTGCTTTCGAGGGCTTTTCTCGCCTTGTCGAGGAGCTGGAAGCCAAGTGTACTGTTGCTGAGCTTTTGGCGACGGGCCCGGTGCAGACCCAGTTCTGCGATAACCAGCTGGTGCGCATGGTGCTGCCGGTGATGGAGGAGGACCGTTCCGTGCGTATCCTTCGCGCCCCCGATGCACTGTATTTTGCCCAGCACGAGATCTGCGGCTTTTACGCCGAGCAAGAGGACTTTGAGCGCGCACTGCCCGAGGTGCGTCGTCTCTACGATTTGGCGCGCTCGTCCATGCAGTCTCACTTTGCCCTGATCAACGTGCTGGCGCGTTTGGAGCGGTTTGACGAGGTTATCGAGGTGGCCCGTCACGGTTTGCGCATCGCGAGCGATCGTCCCTCGATTGGCTACCTGTTTTACCGTTTGGCATTTGCGTACTGGAACTGCGACCAGCTCGAGTTGGCGCTGGCATGCTACCGCCTGGTGCCGCGCGGCGAGGAGTCGGGCGGCAGCGCGCAGGAGGAAATGCAGGGCCTTATGAACGAGATGGGCGTCATCAAACCGCCCACGTTTGAGGAGGCTGTCGAGACCATCCGCAAGGCAGGTCTTGAACTGCCGCCGGTGCCCGCCGTGACCAATCAACTCGCGGATGCTGCCGTGCAACTCGTCGATAACGGTTTCTTTTTCTTGGCGCGCGGCTGCATCTATCAAATGTGGCGCACCATGGGCAACGACGAACTCGGCTCCCTCAACCGCTCGCTGGGGTGAAGTCAGGCTGAGCCGTGCGGCCATCACCCCAGCATCTCTTTGAGCGTAACAAGCTCGACATTGCCTATCGCAGCGGCGCGTTGGCGGCAGTTGTCGGTAAATCCTTCCTTTGAGAACAAGTAGTACCGCTCGATACGCTCGCCCAAAAGGGCACCGCGGCGTAGGAGTGTATCGAGCACGTCGGCGTCCACAGCCTCATTTCGCCATTTACATTCGCCGACGATGAGCCCGTTATCGATACTTTCGAACACGATGTCGATTTCTTCCTGCTGCTTTGTTTGAGGATTGGTTCCCCACCACGTTCCGATTCCTTTAAACAGAATGTCCAGGTTGCCGTTGGCCACTTGTTGAGCTAACCATTGGCGACAAACGTCCTCGAATACCGGCCCAACGAATGTCGGGAAATCGGTTTTAACGATTGCGCTTGCAATTTTATCCTCGAGTCCAACTTCGAGTGCGCCGGCGTATTTGGGAATGAAGTAGTACCAAAAACGAAAGAGGTTATCGCCGATGCGGTAGAAAACCTGACGTTTTTTGGCATGGACTTGAGGCGTTACGCGCTCAACAAGCTGAAGCTCGGCAAGGGCGTCAAGTAATTGGGATACTTGCGGGCTGTTGAGGCCAGTGGTATCGGCAATCTCCTTAGGCCTGACGTAGCCGTTGGCAATCGCAGAAATAACGGCGTTGTAAATGGCGGGATTCCGCACCTCTTGAAGCAGGTAGTTTTCGGGTTCGATATGCAAGTAGGCGTCCTGACGCAAAACATGCTTTGCAAGATTGCCTGCCGTTGAATCCGAATCATCGAACTGGCTGAGATACATGGGGATGCCGCCCACAGCCGCATAGAGCTCGACAAGCTTTTGAGGATCGGCTTGTGGAAGCATTTTCTTGGCATCGAAAATGGAAAAGGGCTTGAGCTTTATCTGCAGAGTTCTGCGTCCGTATAGGGGGCTTTTATAGCCCATGACCTGGTGCTCCATAAAGCTCATTGAAGACCCGCACAGAATAAGGAACAGCTTGCTCGATTCGCGGTTTTGGTCGATGAGAACCTGAAGGAACGACGAGATGCCCGGATAGCAGGCGGCCAGATAGGGATATTCATCGATAACAAGAACCAGACGCTCCTTTTGAGCGATCTCAAAGGCAGCGGTGAGTGCGTTACAAATAGAGTTTGTTGTTGGCTCGGGCGTCATCAGGCCAAAGGCTGGGTCGATTTCCGAAAGGGCCTTGTTGAGCAGGCGAACGTTGTCGCCAATAGTTGTTTCGAGCGCCGTGAAAAAGCAAACTTTTGGCTTATTGGCGACAAAGGTTCTGAGCAGGCTTGTCTTGCCGACGCGGCGGCGTCCATAGACAACGGCAAATTGAAAAGAATCGCTGGAGTAGGCGGCATCGAGCTCGCACAGCTCGCGCTCTCGCCCAACAAAAGACGGCATTTGCATCACCTACATATAGATAAGGTATAACTAATTATACTATAACGAATTAAGGTATGAATTACTATATTGAACAGATGGCAGAGTAGAGATGCATAAAGACGCGGTCGAGACCATCCGCAAGGCAGGTCTTGAGCTGCCGCCGGTGCCCGCCGTGACCAATCAACTCGCGGATGCCGCCGTGCAACTCGTCGACAACGGCTTCTTTTTCTTGGCGCGCGGCTGCATCTATCAAATGTGGCGCACCATGGGCAACGACGAACTCGGCTCCCTCAACCGCTCGCTGGGGTAGGGGCGGCATAGAGGGGCTGAGCCGTGCTATTTGTATCGGCGCGGGCGAGAGGACCCGACAGGGTCGGTAAGGCATAAAGCCACCGAGCCTGCTAAAACTGTTAAACTCTGCTAAAGTTGCTAAACTTTGTTAAAGTTGTTAAAACTAGCAGAGGAGGGCCGAATGTCTAAAGCTATTAATCCTTTTAAGCCAACGGCGGGAATGAATCCGCCTGAGCTTATCGGACGCGACGCTGTTTTGGATGACTTTGCCGAGGCTCTGGAGAACGGTCCCGGCGCCCCCGATCGGCTCATGCGTATCTCTGGTGTTCGTGGCACGGGTAAAACGGTGCTCCTTAACGCATTGGGTGATCTTGCGCGAAAAAAAGGATTTGAAGTCGTTGACGTCGCCTCAAATACCGGTTTTTGCAATAGAATTCTCGAGGCTCTGCAGCGAAATGTTCGTCTTGAATCAATGTCGATTTCTCCGTCGATTCTAGGAGTCAGCCTTGGCTCCGTGGAGGTGTCGAAGTCGGCGTCCCATCTGGGCGAGGCGATGTACGAAGCCGCGAAGCGCGGCGGCTTGCTCATTACGCTCGATGAGATTCAGGACGCCTCAACTGAGGAAATGCGAGAGCTGGGCAATGAAATGCAGCTCTTGATTCGCCAAGGGGCGAATGTCGCCTTTGCATTCGCTGGTTTGCCAACGTCGGTGGATGGCGTGGTGGTGGATGATACGTTGACGTTCCTTCAGAGGGCGAAGCATATTGAACTTACGCGGCTTTCAGATTTTGAAGTCGGCGGATCGTTTGAGGATACGATGAGGCGTGCGGGCAAGGAGCTCGACGAAGGCGTTGCTGAGCTTTTGACAAAGGCTTCGGCGGGCTATCCCTTTATGGTCCAGCTGGTCGGATATTACGCTTGGCAGGTTGCTGCGCGCAGCGGGGCAGAGAGCGTGGACGAAGAGGCAGCTCGCAAGGGTATCCAGGCGGCTCTTGATAGTTTTAATGCTATGGTGATTGCCCCTGCGTTGCGCAGGGTGTCGGAGCGGCAGTTTCAGTATCTCGCGGCGATGGCGCAATGTGAGGGCGATGAGATTGCGAACGGCGATATCGCCAAAAAGATGGGCTTGCCGGCGAACAAAGTCGGGTCGTATCGCAAGCGCCTGATCGATGCGGGACTGATTGAACCTGCAGGCTACGGCTGTGTTTCGTTCGCAATTCCGTACATGCGCGATTATCTGTTGGAAACCGTTCGAAAGGGCTAATAAAGACTGGGAGCATCGGTGCCGCCGCTGGGCAGCCCTCGTATCTTTGTCTCGATTTGTAACATCTGGAGGAGATTACGGCCTGTAGATGTTACAGATTGAGACGTTATGTTTCGAGGGGCTGGTTTGTCTTGATCTGTAACATATACGGGTCGATTTGGTCGATAACTGTTACAGATTGAGACGTTTGCGGCTGGCGCCGTCCGTTTGTCTAAATCTGTAACATCTGGACGAAGATTCAGCCTGTAACTGTTACAGATTGAGATGATTGACTGAGACGTTTACTGGCAAATTGGAATCGCTTCAAAATTCCCCCTTGCCCATCCTCGACTGTTTGGTTACTATAGAACGGCTGTTACGGAGAGCTGACCGAGAGGCCGAAGGTGCTCGCCTGCTAAGCGAGTATGCCCCAAAAGGGCATCTGGGGTTCGAATCCCCAGCTCTCCGCCAGTAAGACTTTAAAGAAGGGTTCCGAAAGGGGCCCTTTTTTGTGCGGAGAAAGGAGGCTGGGGATTCGAACCCGAGAGGGCACGGGCGTTAAGCAAACGCGAATGCGTTTGTAGCCCGTGGGCGAAAAGCCGCTAGGCTTTGAAGCCGGAGGGCATGCGTAGCATGCCCGGACATCCCCAGCTCTCCGCCAGTACGAATTTGAAGAAGGGCTCCGTAAGGGGCCCTTTTTTAGTTGAACCACGTTAGCTGGGGATTCGAACCCTCAAAAAAAGAGGCGCCCCGTTGGACGCCTCATTTGGTTCGATGTGATATCACTCTGGCCCTACACCTCAGGAGCCTTGGCTACGGTCTCGCTCTCGGCTGTGAGCGGGCGGTTGTCGATGCGGCGGCCCAGGCGGTCGAGCTTCACGAGCAGCCACTCGATGGGATTGGGCCCCGTTCCTTCCTCGTCGGCAACCAGATCCATAACGGCAATCTTGGTGCCGTCCTGCTTAAGCGTAACGCTGCCCACCTTGTCGCCAACATGCACCGTGCCCGAAAGGTCATCGTAGCTAACCTTTTCGGTCACTTCACCGGCGAGTGAGAACACCGTTGCCTGTGCGGCGGGGTCGGCGAGCGTGGCGTCGATCGTCTTGTCCGTCCAATCTGTCTGGCTAATGCGCGCCATGAGCGGGTTGCCGTTGGTGGTCTTCTCCTGTGTATTGGCGATCGCGACCGTGACCTTGTGGCCGTAGTACCAGTTGGCAAGGGTGGCGGTATCGGTAAAGCGCTGGTCGGTGGTGGTGGAGTTCAAAACGACGGTGTAGACCTCGTCGCCGTCGCGGTTGTAGGCGCTCGTAAAGCAATAGCCCGCGTCGTCGGTGGTGCCGGTCTTGCCGCCAATGTTTCCGTCCTGACCGAGCAAAACGTTGTGCGTGTCCATGGAGTGCGAATGGTCTGAGCCATCGGCGCCCGTGACCTCAATCCAAGAATCCTCGCTTGCGACGACTTCACGAATCGTATCGTTTTTCATGGCTTCCCGCATCATCAGTGCCACGTCATGTGCGGTTGAGTGCATGTCGCCGGCCCATTCATCAAAGTCCAGACCGTGTGGGTTCTCAAAGACCGTGCCGGTGCAGCCGAGCTTTTTGGCGCGCTCGTTCATAGCCTTTACAAAGGTTGCCTCGGCATCTTTGGTCTTGGGATCGATCTTTTTGCCCACGTACTCGGCAAGCACGATGGCGGCGTCGTTGCCCGAGGGGATCATCAGGCCGCGTAGTGCCTGCTCTACGGTGAGCTCGTCGCCTTCGAGCAGGCCGGCAGTCGAGTTGCCTACGGTGGCGGCAGCGTTGCTCACCGTGACCTTCTCGTCCATCTTGCAGTTTTCGACGGTCAGGATTGCGGTCATGACCTTGGTGATCGAGGCAATCTTGACCTGCTCATCGGCGCCGCGTCCATAGTAGACGGTGTCGTCCTTGCCCATAACAAGGGCATTAGTTGCCTCGATATCGGGCAGGTTTTCTGTCGTGATGCCGCGGACGTCGGCGGTCTTGCCGCAGACGTCGTCGGTCGTGAGCACTTGGGCGCCGGCAACAGCGGGCGCGCCGGCAACAAGGGCGATGGCGCAGGCAAAGCCGGCGGCAAGCTGGGCGGAGCGCTTTGCAAAAGAGGTGAGGGACTTCACAGATTTCGCTTTCGACGGGATGGTCTCTTCTGGCACTAGAGTATATCGTTTGCCGGCGACGACGATCGTTGCGAGCGCGCATGGCCCGCATTCGTGCTCGAACGGGCGCAAGGGTGCTTAAGGTCGACTTAATCGCCCACGCTTGTTGTGTGTGGCGTGCGCCGCCTCGGGCATAATGGAGCGCGAGAGGAGCACGCATGAACGAGCGCATACTGGTAGTTGATGACGAGAAGGCCATCGCCGACCTGGTTGGTATCTACCTTACAAAGGAGGGCTTTGACGTCCAGATCGCCTACAGCGGGGCCGATGCGGCCAAGGCAATTCTGGAGCAAGAGTTTGACCTGGCACTGCTCGATGTCATGCTGCCTGATATCGACGGCTTTGAGCTGCTGCGTACCATCCGTGCCAGCCATACCTATCCCGTAATTATGTTGACGGCACGCGATGCCCAGCAGGATAAGATCGAAGGCCTTTCGCTTGGCGCGGACGATTACGTGGTCAAGCCGTTCCGCCCGCTGGAGCTCATCGCGCGCGTTCATGCTCAGTTGCGTCGCTACACCAGCTACGGTAGCCGCGCGCAGGTGGCCGAGTCGCCGACCATCCAGCTCGACGGCCTCGAGATCAACCGTGACGCTCGCTCTGTGACGGTGGACGGTGCGCCGGTGCGCCTCACGCCCATCGAGTATTCCATCTTGCTGTATCTGGCCGAGCATCGCGGCAGCGTAGTGCCCGTGGAGGACCTGTTCCGCGCGGTGTGGAACGAGGACTTTATGCCCGGCTCCAACAATACGGTGATGGTGCACATTCGTCACCTGCGCGAAAAGATTGGTGACGACGCTCAGAAGCCGCGTTTTATCAAAAACGTCTGGGGCGTCGGCTACATCATCGAATAACGCTGTTCGCTTGTGAGGATCTTGATATGACAAAAGACGATAGACAGGCGTTCGAGGTGCCCGATCGGCTCTTTGAATATGTAAGGGCGGTCGTCGACAACCGCGCGCTCGCGACGGTACTGCTCTTTTTGCTGAGTCTGCTGCTGATCGGCATTGATAACATCGCCGGTATCTTGGCGGCTCTACTCATCGGCTTCTTGCTGATCGATCGCTTTGAAATCGTGCGCCGTTGCGTGGTGATCGGCGGTGCCGCGTGGGTCATGACGCTGGCGATCGGCGCCATGGCACTTGGTGGTATTGAGGGACCAGTGCTGTTCGATGCCGGCTTTGTATTCAACATGCTTGGCTTTGTCTTGGCGCTCGCCGTGTGCGTCCTGTTCTTTTGCGGCCGCGCTCTGTACTACCAGGGCTATGAGCAGGGTGAGCAGCATTCCGACCGTGTGCTTGCCGCCCGTATTCAGGATCGCCTGATCGATCATCCCGACGCGTGGGATAACATCGACGGCGACTTCCTGGAGGTCGAGGGTGCGCTCAACCGCGTGCGCGACCGCGAGCGTAAGGTGCAGCAGGCCCTACGCGACGAGTCGCATCGCAAGGACGACTTGGTCACATACTTGGCGCATGACTTGCGCACGCCGCTTGCCAGCGTGGTGGGCTACCTCTCGCTGTTGCAGGAGGCGCCCGACCTGCCGGTTGAGCAGCGCGCGCACTTTACGGGCGTGGCGCTCGACAAGGCGCACCGACTCGACGCGCTTATTGAGGAGTTCTTTGATATCACGCGCTTTGACTTCCACGATATTGTGCTCACGCGCGGCTACGTCGACCTGGGATTGCTGCTGGCACAGGTGGCCGATGAGTTCTATCCCATTCTCAACGAGCAGCACAAAGATGTCCAAGTTGATGTGCGTGAGGACCTGACGGTGCTCGTAGATGGCGACAAGATGGCTCGCGTGTTCAACAATATCATGAAAAATGCCATCGCCTATAGCTACGAAGGATCGACCATCACGATTGAAGCCGGGCGCCAAGACAACGGCGGCGTGCGGGTGCGCTTTATCAACCAGGGCGATCCTATTCCCGAGGCAAAGCTCAAGGTGATCTTTGAGAAGTTCTATCGATTGGATGCGGCGCGCGCAACCAATCGAGGTGGCGCTGGGCTGGGGCTTGCCATCGCCAAGGAGATCGTTTCGGCGCACGGTGGCACTATCGCGTGCGAATCGACGCCCGAGCATACCGTATTTACCATTGAGCTGCCCGCCGCGTAGCGAAGGCGACCTTACAAACACCTGACAATGCGCTCACGTGCGTATGAGCCGCAATTTCTACTATCGATACTGCTGAATTGATATCGATGTGGAGGTATGCGGTATGACGGCTGCTGCGGCTATGGAGCCCATGGAGCTTGAGGAACTCATGGAAGCGCAGGCCGAGGCCGCGCACGAGCGCGAAGTTGGGGATGCGACTCGCCCCACGGCGGAGGATCTCGCCGCCTCGCCGACGCGCATTGATGTTGAGGGCCTCGACCTGTTCTATGGCGACCACCATGCGCTCAAGGACGTGTCCATCAAGATCCGCGACAAGCAGATCACCTCGTTCATCGGTCCTTCGGGCTGCGGCAAGTCAACACTGCTGCGCTGCTTTAACCGCATGAACGACGGCATCAAAGATTGCCGCATCGAGGGCAAGATTGCACTCGACGGCCAGAATATCCTGGGCGATTACGATATCTGCCGCTTGCGCCAGCGAGTGGGTATGGTGTTCCAACGCCCCAATCCGTTTCCCATGAGCATCTACGACAACGTCGCCTACGGTCCTCGCGGCATGGGCGTGCGCGACCGCGTCGTGCTCGACGAGCTGGTCGAAGACTCCCTGCGACGCGCCGCACTGTGGGACGAGGTCAAGGACAAGCTCAAGGAATCGGGTCTGGGTCTTTCGGGCGGCCAGCAGCAGCGTCTGTGCATTGCCCGTGCGCTGGCCGTGCAGCCCGACATTCTGCTGATGGACGAGCCGACCTCGGCGCTCGACCCCGTATCGACGCTGGTGGTGGAGCAGCTGGCCTGCGAGCTCAAGGAGACCTGCACGCTGGTGGTCGTTACGCACAACATGCAGCAGGCTGCACGCATCTCCGACTCGGTCGCGTTCTTTTTGCTGGGCGAGCTGGTGGAGCATGCGCCCACCGCTCAGCTCTTCAAAAACCCGACCGATCCGCGCACGGCGGATTATTTGACGGGGCGTTTTGGCTGATACCATCTTGCACAGGCGCCTTTAGGGTTAAGATGCGGTCATACCGGCCGCAAAGGGGTTCAACATGATTTATTACGTCGAGGACGATGACAACATCAGGGATTTGACGGTCTATGCGCTGCGCAAGCAGGGGATCGAGGCCGAGGGCTTTTCGTGCGATGGCGAGTTTAAGGCCGCCGTGGCGCGACGGGTGCCCGATGCTGTGCTGCTCGACATCATGCTGCCCGATACCGACGGCTTGGCGATTATGCGTCGCCTGCGCGCCGATCGCCTGACGGCGACGGTGCCCATCATGATGCTCACCGCCAAGGACACCGAGCTCGACAAGGTCATGGCGCTCGATGGCGGTGCCGACGACTACCTGACCAAGCCGTTTTCGCTCATGGAGCTCGCCAGTCGCTGCCGTGCGCTGCTGCGCCGCGGCGGCATGGTCAAGCAGGCGAGCGATGTGCTCAGCGTGGGCGATATCGTGCTTTCGCCCAGCCACCGCGAAGTGACTGTTGCCGGTGAACCGCTCAAGCTCACGCTGCGCGAGTTCGACCTGCTCGAGTACCTCATGCGCAAGCCCGGCGTGGTTTTTACCCGCGAGTCGCTGCTGCAGAGCGTGTGGGGCTGGGACTTTGACGGTGGTTCGCGCACTGTCGACGTGCACGTGCAGACGCTTCGCCAAAAGCTCGGCGAGCATGCGAGCGCTATCGAGACCGTGCGCGGTGTGGGCTATCGCCTGGCCGAGCCTTCTGCCGGTGACGATGCCGAAGAAGCCGGCAGCGCGGCCACCGTATCGGAGGAGTAACCCGTGGTCTTCGCCCCCCAGGGAAAACGCACCCTGTCGCAGCGCGTGTTTGCGACGATTTTTGTCTGTGCTATGGCGGTTATCGTGGCGTTTACGGTGCTGGGCGCGTTCTTTGTGCAAAACACCCTGGCAGATGCCACGAGCGCCAATCTGGCGCAGGAAACTGAGCTCATTGCTGCCGCCCTCGACGAGCAGCAGGAGCCCATCCCGTTCTTGCGTAGCCTCGATCGCGAGGACTTGCGCATCACGCTGATTAACAAGGATGGATCGGTTGCCTACGACAACGAGGCGTCACCTTCGATGCTGCCCAATCACGGCGATCGCCCCGAGGTCGCCGAGGCCTTCGAGAGCGGCTCGGGCTCCGCGGAGCGCGCAAGCTCTACGCTCGATGAGATCATGTTGTATCGCGCCGTGCGTCTTGATAACGGCCAGGTTGTCCGCCTAGCGCAAGCTCAACCCGGCGTTGCGGCGATTTTGCTGTCGATGGTGGCGCCGATGTTGCTTATCGCGGCAGCCGGCGCGGTGCTCTCGTTTTTCCTGGCGCGTCGCGAATCCCGTGCCATTATTGCGCCGTTGCAAGAGGTGGATCTGGACCATCCACGCCGCAGCTACGAGCATGCCTATGCCGAGATGGTTCCCATGCTCGAGCGCATTGAGTCGCAGCGCCAGGAGCTTAAACGCCAGATGGCAGTGCTGGCGGACAACGACCGCATGCGCCGCGAGTTCACGGCAAATATCACCCACGAGCTCAAGACCCCGCTCACCGCGATCTCGGGCTATGCTGAGCTCATCGCAAATGGCATGGTCGAGGGTGAGGACGACCTGCGCACCTTTGGCGGCCGCATCTACCGTGAGGCGGGCCGTTTGGCGGCGCTCGTCAACGACATCCTCACGCTTTCCAACTTGGATGAGGCCGAGCGTGCGAGCGATGGCGAGGCGGTGCCCATTGGCTCCACGGAGCCCATTGAGCTTTCGCGTGCTCTCTACGCGGTCGAGCAGCGTCTTGAGCAGGTCGCTCGTCAGGCAAATGTGACGATAGGCCATGAGACCAAGCCTGTGGTCGTCGAAGGTGTATCGCGTCTGATCGATGAGCTCATCTATAACCTGGCGAGCAACGCCATTCGCTACAACCGGCCCGGCGGTACGGTGACGTTGCGGTGCGGAACCAACGACGACGGGTACCCGTATCTGTCGGTTGCCGATACGGGTATTGGTATTGCGCCCGAGGAGCAGGGTAAGGTATTTGAGCGTTTCTATCGTGTGGACAAGAGCCGCTCCAAAGCGCGCGGTGGAACGGGTCTGGGCCTGGCCATCGTCAAACATGCCGCACTGTATCATCACGCTACGCTCGATCTATCGAGCGAGTTGGGCGTGGGTACGACCATCACGGTGACATTTCCCGTGCAACAGGACGAGCCGTTTGCGTAACGACGCGGTAAACGCGTGAATATGACGCCGCATCGGGGCTGCCGGTGCGGCGTTAATGTTGCGCAACAATGGTGTAAGCGCTGTAGCTTATGTATAGAGTTCGGACTTGGCAAAAAGATGCGATATCATACGAGCAGTTTTGTCGATATGAACTAGGGAAATGAAAGGCAAGCTGCATGACCCTTCTCGAACTGTTCCAGCTGCTTAAAAAGCACCTTAAGCTGGTCATCGCTCTTCCGGTGGTCTGCGCGATCGCCATGGGCGTCGTGTCCTTCACCATGATGGACAACACCTACACCGCCACGACGAGCATGTACATTCTCGCCAAGACCGATGGTAGCCAGACGAGCTACTACAACGACCTGTCGGCGAGCCAGATGCTCTCCAACGATATCGCGACGCTGCTCGATAGCGACAGCGTCAAGAGCGGTGCTGCTAAGGAGCTGGGTCTTTCCAACTTGGATGATTACAAGGTGAGCGTTACGAGCGAGACCACGACTCGTGTCATTTCGCTGTCCGTGACCGGCGCCAGCCCCGACGGTGCCGCCGCTGTCGCCAATGCCATTGCCAACTCGGTGTCTACCGTGGCTCAGGACGTTGATGCCGCCCAGGCCGTCAACGTGATCGATAAGGCAAAGATCCCCAGCCAGCCCAGCGGCCCCAACCGCAAGCTCTACATCGCGGTCGCCGCTCTGGCCGGTCTGTTCGTCGCCGTTGCAATCGTCGTGCTGCTCGACATGCTCAATACTCGCGTCCGCTCCGTTGACGATGCCGTCGAGCTGCTCGGTGTGCCCGTTATCGGTCGTTTCCCCGTTGTGAAGGGCGGTAAGTAATTCATGGCCCGTAAAAAGAAAACCAGCGATACCCTCGCCTTTAGCAACGCAGCCAAGACGCTGCTGGCAAACATTCGCTTTGCGAGTGTCGATACGCCGATCAAGTCCATTACCGTGACGTCCTCCATCCCTAACGAGGGCAAGTCCACCATTGCGGTCAACCTGGCTCAGGCCATTGCGACCAGCGGCAAGAGCGTCCTTCTCGTCGAGTGCGACATGCGTCACCGTACGCTTGCCAACCTGCTGGGCCTCCGTCATTCCGGCGGTCTGTACGCCGTCCTTTCCGACCAGATGTCGATTGACGAGGCTGTCGTCGAAACCGGTCAGCCCAACTTCTTCTTCCTCGATGCCGAGCCGCGCATTCCCAACCCGGCTGACATTATCGCCTCGCGCCGCTTTGCCAAGCTGGTTGCTGCGCTGGAGGAGAAGTACCAGTACGTCATTTTCGATACGCCGCCTGTGGGCACCTTTGTCGATGCCGCCGAGGTCGCCGCGATTACCGACGGTACCATCTACGTTATCCGTGAGGACTTCGCCAAGCGCAACGAGATCCTTGCCGCCTTCGACCAGCTCAACAAGGCCGAGGTTAACGTAATTGGCACGGTCATGAACTGCTGCGAGACCTCGAGCCATGACTACTATTACTCTTACTATGGCGAGGACAAGGGCCAGAACAACGCTGTTGCCGGAGTTAACCCTGCTGTTGGCGGTGCCGCTGCAACGGGGACCCCTGCGAAGGCGAAGCGTTTTAAGAAATAGCAACGACGCAGATAAGAGGGCGATATGAGAGACATCCACTGCCATATCCTGCCCGGTGTTGACGACGGCGCGGCGAACCTCGAGCAAAGCTTGGCGATGCTCGAGGCGGCCCGCGCCGTCGGCGTTACGCACATGGTGTGTACGCCGCACTGCCGGGACCCGTATTTTGACTTCGAAAAAATGTGGGAGGCCTATCGACTGCTTTGCGCGCATGCGGGCGATATGCATTTGCAGATGGGCTTTGAGGTCAATCATGCCAAGCTCATGGATTTGGGCATCGAATGGGCCGATCGCCTGCATTTCGATGGCTCAAACGAGTTTTTGCTTGAGCTCTCGACGCGTGCCGATTCGTATGACTTTGAGGAATACGAGAACACGATTTACGACTTGCAGTGTCGCGGTTACCAGGTGATTATTGCCCATCCCGAGCGCTATCGTGCGATTCAAGAAGATGTGAGCGTGGCTGAACGCCTGGTCGACCTGGGCTGCAAACTGCAGGCTTCAGCGGACTTTATCGCAGGTGGACGGTTCGGTCGCGAAAAGAAGCCGGCGCAGCGCCTGTTTAAGCAGGGCCTGTACAGCTATATCGCGAGCGATGCCCACAACGTGGGCCACTACGATTGCCTGGCAAAAGCACGCGCGAAGTTTAGCGTGGGAGCTCATTTCCGCTAAAATTTTTCCCCAACGTTCGCATCGAATGAAGGGGCTGCTATGGATATCCAACTTAAGACGGGTTGCTTTGAGGACGCGGCGCTGGTGCGCCGCGCCGTTTTTATGGACGAACAGGGCTACGAAAACGAGTTTGACGCTATCGACGAGGATCCGAGTTGCATCCACGTGACGCTCTACGTTGACGGCGAGCTCGCTGGCTGTTCGCGCGTGTTTCCCGAGGAACTGGAGCGTATGGCCGACGCGGAGGCCCCGGTGTCGCCGGCGTGCGATATGGACGAAGGCGTCGCGGCGGGGGAGACATACATTATGGGCCGCGTTGCGGTGCTATCCTCAATGCGCCGCCGCGGTCTGGCGAGCAAGATCGTCGAGGCCAGCAATGCTGCCGCACGCGATGCCGGTGCCAAGCTCATAAAGTTGCATGCACAGGAGTACGTGCTGCCGCTCTATGCCAAGGCGGGCTACACACAGATCGCGCCGGTGGACTACGAGGACGAAGGCCAGCCCCACGCCTGGATGGCCAAGCGCATGGGCGACAGATAGGGACGTTCCTTTTCTGCCGGTAGCTAAGGACATTCCTTGGCAATCGATGCATGGGGCGTTGCGACATACAGTTTTTCGATTCCGTATGTATATATGCGCGCTAATGGGTTATAAAATCTAAGTCTGAACATAGCAGGTCTGCGATGCGGCTCGGGCAACCGGGCCGTTTTTGCGGGCAGGGGTAGCGCGAAAGGACTGCACATGCGTCAATTTAAGACCGAGAGCAAAAAACTGCTCGACCTCATGATCAACTCCATCTACACCAATAAGGAAATCTTCCTGCGCGAGCTTATCTCCAACGCGAGCGACGCCGTCGACAAGCTCAACTTTAAGAGCCTGCAGGATCCGAGTGTCAAGCTCGACCAGAGCGACTTGGCCATCCGTGTTTCCTTTGATAAGGACGCCCGTACCATCACGATTTCGGATAACGGTATCGGCATGACCGCCGAGGAGCTCGAGCGCAATCTGGGCACCATCGCCCATTCCGGCTCCGAGGAGTTTAAGACCGAGAACGCCGAGCAGCAGGGCTCCGATGTCGACATCATCGGTCAGTTTGGCGTGGGTTTCTACTCCGCCTTTATGGTCGCCAGCCATGTGAAGGTCGTCAGCCGCGCTTATGGCGAGGATACCGCCCACGTTTGGGAGTCCGACGGTCTTGAGGGCTACACCATCGAGGATGGCGAGCGTGCTGAGCACGGTACCGATGTCATCCTCACGCTGCGCGAGAACGAGAAGCTCGACGCCGACGGCGAGGCCGAGACCTACGATCGCTTCCTGACCGAGTGGGGCCTCAAGAGCCTGATTCAGCAGTACAGCAACTATGTGCGCTATCCGATTCAGATGATGGTGAGCAAGAGCCGCCAGAAACCCAAGCCCGAGGACGCCGGCGACGACTACAAGCCCGAGTACGAGGACTACCAGGAGCTCGAGACCATCAACTCCATGACGCCGATCTGGAAAAAGCGCAGCTCCGACGTCGAGCAGAAGGATTACAACGAGTTCTACAAGTCCACGTTCCACGACTTTGACGATCCCGCGCGCACTATCAGTTTCCATGCCGAGGGTACGCTTGAGTACGATGCGCTGCTGTTTGTGCCGGGTCGCGCCCCGTTCGATCTGTACAGCAAGGACTACGAGAAGGGCCTGGCGCTCTACAGCTCCAACGTGCTGATTATGGAGAAGTGCGACGACCTGCTGCCCGACTACTACAACTTTGTGCGCGGTGTCGTGGACTCTGCCGACGTGACGCTCAATATTTCGCGTGAGACGCTGCAGCAGAATCGTCAGCTCAAGGCCATTGCCAAGCGTGTCGAGAAGAAGATCACCGCCGATCTCGAGGACATGCGCGACAACGACCGCGAGGCCTACGAGAAGTTCTTTGAGAACTTTGGTCGCGGTCTTAAGTACGGCATCTACTCGAGCTACGGCATGAAGGCCGACGAGCTTGCCGACCTGCTGCTGTTCTGGTCTGCCAAGGAGCAGAAGATGATCACCCTTGCCGAGTATGCCAAGAGCATGCCCGAGGGCCAGAAGGCAATCTACTATGCCGCCGGCGATTCGCGCGAGCGCCTGGCCAAGATGCCCGTCGTGAAGGGCGTGCTCGACCGCGGCTATGACGTGCTGCTGCTGACGCAGGACGTGGATGAGTTCACCTTCCAGGCCATGCGTGAGTATGTGGCTGCTGATATGCCCAAGGTCTACGAGGATGACGCTGCTCGCGAGGCTGCCGAGAAGGCAGTTGCCGATGGTGCCGAGCCTGAGGTCGAGGATCGTCACCTGGAGCTTAAGAACGTCGCGACCGGCGATCTTGACTTGGCGACCGATGACGAGAAGAAGGAGGCCGAGGACGCCACCAAGGAGAACGAGGACCTCTTTGGTGCCATGAAGGAGGCGCTCGGCGACAAGGTCGAGAAAGTTGCCGTCTCTGCGCGTCTGACTGACGCTCCCGCCTGCATCACCACCGAGGGTCCGCTTTCGCTCGAGATGGAGAAAGTGCTCCAGAAGGGTCCCGAGGGCGCGCCCGACGGTATGCCCAAGAGCCAGCGCGTGCTCGAGCTCAACGCCAAGCACCCGGTCTTCGCCAAGCTTGTCACTGCTCAGAAGGCCGGCGACGCCGATAAGATCAAGCAGTACTCCGGCCTGCTCTACGATCAGGCCCTGCTGGTCGAGGGCATCCTCCCCGAGGATCCCGTAGCCTTCGCTGCGGCTATTTGCGAACTGATGTAACTAGGGGGTTACGCGGTTCTACGAACCGCGTAACCACTCGACGCTGCAAGCCCGCCAGAGCGGCAATCTGCCTTTCAACTTCGGCGGCATGACCAGAAGGTCAATGCCGCCTCGTTTCAAGGCACCTTGCTCGCTCTGGCGGGCTTTCGCTGTCTGCGCCAAAACATCGGCGTTGTTATGGGTAGTCATTGGGGACGTTCTTAAATGACTAGTTGTTGGGGACGTTCTTGTTTGACTGGTCGTTTAAGAACGTCCCCAATGACTTTCCCAATGACTATTCGAACTGCTAGTTTGTGCGGGTTGTGGTTTTGGGAGCTGCGGGAATTTAAGATACTGTACATCTGTACGCTAACTCATCTTCGTAGTATATTGCTACCCGCAAAACTCAGCACCATTGTGCCGCGAGGCACTAAAGCGCCTACGTACAATGGTTGTCGATAGTACGATTCGATTCAACGACAGGATGGATGGTCCAAGCGTGAGTCTCGGCAGCAAACTATCCGATGCAAAGGTTTCCCTTGCAATTTTTAAACGCGACATCAAGCGATTGATCGTGAACCCTGTCGCCCTGGTGGTTACCCTGGGCGTGTGCGTTATTCCCTCGCTGTATGCCTGGTACAACATCGTGGCCAACTGGGATCCGTATGGAAACACCCAGGGCATCAAGATCGCCATCGCCAACAACGATCAGGGCACCCAGAACGACTTGGTGGGCGAGCTCAACGCAGGCGATAAGGTGGTCGACCAGCTCAAGGAGAACGACCAGCTGGGCTGGACCTTCGTCGACTCGGCGGCAGATGCCAAAGAGGGCGTCGAAAGTGGCGAATACTATGCTGCCATCGTGATTCCCAAGAACTTCTCCGACAATCTCGTCTCGATGCTCGATGGCAATTACCATCAGCCGAAGCTCACCTATTACGTCAACGAGAAAAAGAGCGCCATTGCGCCCAAGGTCACCGATACCGGTGCCAACACCATCGAGGAGCAGATCAACTCTGAGTTTGTCTCCACGGTGGGCGAGACCGTCGCGGGCATTGCCAAAGATGCTGGCATCGACCTTAAAGACAAGGCAACCCAGACCCAGGATTCGCTGGCGGGCTCGGTGTCCGAGGCGTCTGATACCCTGGGCGAAGTACGTGATTCCATCGGCGACATGAACACCGCCATCGACAAGACAAGTAGCTCGATTGCTTCGGCCGATGCTGCGCTGGCGGGCCTGCAGGGACAGGCGCCTTCGCTAACGCAGGCAATCGCTCAGGGTAATGATCTGCTGGGCGAAGCTCGCACGACGGCTGGCAAGTCCATCACCTCGCTCTCCAAGGCACTTTCGGAGGGCAGTATCGTGCTGGGTAAGACATCGGCTTCTGCGAACGCCGCGATTGGCAAACTCACCGGTACGGTTACGTCCACGACCACCCGTATCGACAACTCGCTCGAATCCCTTCAGGCGACGATTGACCACAACAGCGCTGTCATCGAGCGCCTGCAGATTCTCGCTAACGATACGTCGACGGGATCGGCGGACGCCGACGCGCTCATCGCATCGACCATTAATTCGCTTCGCGAGCAAAACCAGAAGCTGCAGAGCATCAAGGATGGCCTTTCTGCACAGTCGAGCGCCATGGCAAACGACGCTACGGCAATCTCGAACGCGAGCAACGCACTCAACGCGGCAATTCAGACCGGTACGGCTAACCTCGGTCAGGCTCAGACCGATCTGGGGCAGAACGCACTGCCGAAGGCTTCGAGCGCGCTTGACTCCTTTGCCGCCGTTTCGGGCGATTTGACCGGCATTGTGTCGGGTATGACCCCCACGATAGCGAGCGCGCGCGGCACGCTGGCGCAGCTCGACGCCACGCTCAAGCAGGCAAAGACCACGCTGTCCCAAACCGACGCCTCCCTTGCCAAGGTTCAGGACAAGCTCGCGACCGCCGCCAATGACATTGCGGCGCTGCAGACCTCTGAGTCTATGGGCGAGTTAGCCGACCTCATGGACGTCGACGTCAATGACGTGGCAGATTTCATGGCATCTCCGGTTGAGCTGACGTCCAAGTCAATCTATCCGGTCAAGAGCTTTGGCTCGGGCATCGCGCCCTTCTACACCAATCTGGCGCTGTGGGTAGGCGGCTATGTGCTCATCGCTATCTATAAACTCGAGGTCGACCGCGAGGGCATCGGTAGCTTTACGGCGCGTCAGGGCTACTTTGGCCGCTGGCTGCTGCTGGTGATCCTGGGCGCGTTCCAGGCCATTATCGTTACGGTGGGCGATCTGGTCATTGGCGTTCAGTGCGTCAATCCGCTGCTCTTTGTGCTGGGCGGCATCGCCATCTCGTTCACCTACGTCAACATCATCTATGCGCTGTCCACCACCTTTAAGCATATCGGTAAAGCCATTGGCGTCATCCTCGTCATTGTGCAGATCCCAGGCTCGTCGGGCATGTATCCCATCGAGATGATGCCCGGCTTCTTCCAATGGCTGCATCCGCTGCTGCCCTTCACCTATGGCATTAACCTGCTGCGCGAGACCGTCGGTGGCATGTATTCGTTCAACTACCTGTTCAACCTGTGCATCCTGGGCGTGTTTCTTATCATCGCGCTCTTTATCGGTCTGCAGCTGCGCCCGTTGCTGCTCAACCTCAATCTGCTCTTTGACAAGCAGCTTTCCACGACGGGGCTGATGATCTGCGAGTCCAACGACCTGCCACGCCAGCGCTATTCGCTGCGCACGGCCATGCGCGTCATGCTCGATTCGGATTCGTACCGTCGCGAGCTGCTCGATCATGCCGTGGCGTTTGAGCATCGCTACCCGTACTACATCAAGGGCGGTTTTGCCGCCGTGGTAGGCGTGCAGGTTCTGCTCTTTGTGCTTTCGACGGTGCTCGATATCGACAATAACGGCAAGATCATCCTGCTCGTTATCTGGATCATTTCGGTTATCGCCATCTGCGGCTGGCTCATCAACATCGAGTACATCCGTGCGAGTCTCAATACCCAGATGCGTATCTCGGCGCTTTCGGACGAGGACCTTCGCCGCGAGATGCGCGAGCACACGGCTGCCATCCCTGCCGCCCGTCGCATGTTTGGTCTCAATGCCAGCGAGCGGGGCACCAAGGACAGCGAACAGCCCACGAGCCGTCTGCCGCATATCAGTGCGCATCGTAAGGCCCAAGATGCCGACGGCGTTGACAACGTAAACGGAAATGACGGGGACACCGCACCGCTCGGCAAGCACTCCAAAGGAGGTGAGGCATAAATGAAGAACATCCTGCATCTGTTTAAGCGTGATGTCCAAAACGTGTCTCGCTCCATGATCGGCATGATTGTCGTGATGGGCCTTATTATCGTGCCGTGCCTGTATGCATGGTTTAACATCGCCGGAAGTTGGGATCCCTACGGCAATACCGGCAACCTTAAGATTGCTGTGGTCAACACCGATGAGGGCTACGAGAGCGATCTGATCCCCGTCGAGGTCAACGTGGGCGAAAACGTAACCGCCACCCTGCGCGGCAACGAGAACTTCGACTGGGTCGTCCTCAACGACCGCGATAAGGCGATTGAGGGCGTTAAGTCGGGCGCGTACTACGCTGCCGTCGTTATCCCTAAAACGTTTAGCGCCGACATGATGACGCTTTTCTCGACCGAGGTGAAGCACGCCGATATCGAGTTTTACGAGAATCAGAAGGCCAACGCCATCGCACAGATCGTGACCGAGAAGGGCTCGAGCGCCGTCCAGAGTCAGGTCAACGAGACCTTTACCAAGACCATCACGAGCATCGGTCTTAAGACGGTGTCCAGCCTGCTCGACTATATGAGCACCGACCAGGTGAGCAACTTTATCGCCAACCTGTCCTCTACGCTCGGCGATTCGGTCGAGGACCTGCAGGACGTTCAGGCGAACGCGACGTCGCTCGCGGGCATTTTGAGCTCTACGTCCGATTCACTGACATCTGCGAGCGGTATGCTCCAGCAGACGGGCACCGTCGATGAGTCGACGAAGCAGCTCATGGAACATGCCAAAAGCGGCATCGATGATTCCAAAGATGCGCTTAAGGCGGCAAACGATGCCATCGATGCCGCGATCGATGGAAGCGCGGGTTCGTTCGACAATGTGTCCGCCGAGCTTGCGAAGGCATTCGATGCCGCGAATCAGCATGTTGACCTTACGGTGTCTCAGCTCAACGAAGCCGCAGCGGCGCTCAATACGCGTGCTGACGATATCGATGCGATGGCCGATCGGCTCCGCAGCCTTGCCGACCAGGTGAGTGATGACAAACTCAAAGACGGTCTCAAGTCCGCTGCTACTTCGCTGGGTAGAATCGCCGTTGAGTACCGCAACAATGCGAAGGACCTGACGGCGACCGCAAAGTCCCTTTCGGACGGCATGGCGGAGGTCAACAGCTCGCGTGCCGAGGTCGACCAGGCAATCGCCGATGCCAAAGCGGGTATCTCGGGAGCCAAGTCCGACTACGATTCCACGTTTTCGGTTAAGGCCAAGGAGCTCAAGAAGACCATTTCGGGCATTCTGGATTCCCTGAACGGTATCTCGGGCGACTTGGATAGCGCCGTGAGCGGTCTGACCGACGCCTCTGGTTCGCTCGCGAAGGGTCTGTCCAAAGCCGCAAAGCTCGTCAACAAGGCTTCTGACCAACTGGGTGAGGCGTCGGACAAGATTAGCGCTTTCAAGGACGAGCTCGACGGTGCTCTTATGTCGGACGATCTGGCCACGATCAAGACGATGATCGGCAACGATCCCGAGGGCCTGGCCGTGTCGCTTTCCGGTCCCGTCGCGCTCGACCGCAAACCGGTCTATCCGATCCGCAACTACGGTTCGGCCATGGCACCGTTCTATACGATTTTGTCGCTGTGGGTCGGCTCGATTGTACTGGCGGCCATGATGAAGGTCTCGGTTGACGATGAGCTTATCAACGAGCTCATCCCCGTGCGCCTGCACGAGATCTATCTGGGCCGTTACCTGTTCTTTGGCGGTTTGGCCCTGCTGCAGGCAACGCTCGTGTGCGCGGGCGACATTCTGTTCTTTGGCATTCAGTGCGACAACCCGCTGCAGTTTGTGCTGGCGGGCTGGGTTGCGAGTCTTGTGTTCTCCAATATCGTCTATACGCTTACGGTTTCTTTTGGCGATATCGGCAAGGCGCTCGCTGTCGTGCTGTTGGTCATGCAGGTCGGCGGTTCGGGCGGCACGTTCCCCATCGAGATGACCGGTCCCGTGTTCCAGGCGATCTACCCGTTCCTGCCGTTTACTCACGGCATCAACGCCATGCACGCCGCCATGGCCGGTGCCTACCATATGGAGTACTGGATTGAGCTGGGCATCTTGGCGAGCTACCTGATTCCGTCGCTGGCCCTGGGCGTCGTCTTCCGCCGCCCGGTCATCAAAGCCAACGACTGGATTATCGAAAAACTGGAGTCGACAAAACTTATTTAGTACGACAACGCAAACGCCGATGTTGTGGAAATGTCAGCGAGCGAACCGCATTTGCGCCAAGGTGGCGTGAAATGAGAGGGCGCTGACCTTCTGGTCGCGCCCTCGAAATTGAACGCCAGATTGGCGTGAATGCGGCTCGCGCAGCATCGGCCATTCCGCCGTTCGTTAGAACGGCGGAACAAAAACGCTTTAGTTGAGTGAATTGCATGGGCTGCTTGGTTGTTGCTACAGTAGCGGGGCGTGCCGGGGGTCCGGTGCGCCCTGTTTTTATTTGACCATGAGGCGGCATGCGGTCAAGCGTGTGCGGACACCACGCCCAGATTGAGCGCGAGGATGCCCTATGCCCCAGCATGTCACTGACAATATCGAAATGATGCCCGATAGCCCTGTTGCTCGCGAGGACCTAGGTGCGGGCGGTATTTCCCGGGGCGCCGGCGCACGTTCTCCGCTGTTCTGGAAAGTCCTGCTGTTTTCGGTGGCAGTCGTCTGGGGCTACTCCTTTACGACCATGAAGGACGCGCTCGACACCATTCCGGTGTTTGAACTGCTCTACGTGCGCTTTCTGCCTGCGGCGTTGGTCATGTTTGCCATCTTCCACAAGCGCATCATCGCGCACCTCAACGCCCGCAACCTAATCGTTGGACTTGGAATGGGCGCACTTATGTGGGCCGCCTACGCTCTGCAGACAGTCGGCCTGGCGCACACCACGGCGGGCAAGAACGCGTTTTTGACGGGTACGTACTGCATCCTCGTGCCCTTTGCGAGCTATTTTCTGAGCGGCGAAAAACTCACCCGCTATAACCTGGGCGCGGCACTGCTGTGCTTGGCGGGCATTGGCCTGGTGGCGCTCGATAGCGTCGAGTTCAATATCGGCGATGCCATTACGCTGGGCGGCGCGGTCTTCTTCGCCATCCAGATGGCGGTGACCGCCAAGTACGGTCGCAAAATGGACATCAACGTCATCACGTTTTGGATGTTTGTGGGCAATGGCATCCTAAGCCTGGTCTCGTCGCTGCTATTCGAGACCCAGGCGCCTCTGTCCGTGTGGACGCCGAATTTTATCTGTGTGATGGCGTTTCTCTCGGTGGGCTGCACATGCGTGGCTCTGCTCATCCAAAACGTCGGCCTGGCGCATGTCCCGGCTTCGACGGGCTCGCTGCTCCTTTCGATGGAATCGCCTTCGGGCGTGTTGTTTTCGGTGCTGCTGATGGGGGAGGCGCTCACCTCGCGCCTGCTCGCCGGCTTTGTGCTTATCTTCCTGTCGATTATCTTGAGCGAGACTCACTTCGATTTTTTGCGTCGAAAGCCGCACCCGCAATTGTAAACAACTTGTTGCGCCGCCCTCCTGGGGCGGCGTTTTTTATGCCTCGCCATTAAAGTTGTACCTTGCACTTTACGCTATCAAAGTGCTTACTGCGAAAACGTTACTGGAGGGCATTTATGGCACCAGCTCAGTCCGATCTTCAACCGCAATCAGCGCCCAAGGCCACCGCAGCGGCGCAGGCCGCTATCGGTGACGGTCTCGTTGCAGAAGCTCAGGCTTTTACAGACGAGCTCGCTGCGTGGCGACACGATTTACACCAGATGCCCGAGCTGGGTAATAGCCTCCCACAGACCTCTGCGTATATTCAAGCGCGCCTGACCGAGATGGAAATCCCATTTGCCACGCTCGTCGATGGTTCCTGTGTTGTGGGCCTTGTCGGCGCCGGTGCCGCCGCGGCCCAGGGCAATGGCGTCTGCACGGACGAACAGGCCGGTACGGTCATCATGCTCCGTGGCGACATGGATGCCCTGCCCGTTGCCGAAGAGTCAGGCGAGCCTTTCGCCTCTACGAACGGCTGCATGCACGCATGCGGACACGATATGCATGCGACGGCGCTGCTTGGTGCGGCGCGCCTGCTCAAGGCCCGCGAGTCCGAGCTTGTGGACGCCAACGCCACAGTTAAGTTGCTGTTCCAGCCGGGCGAGGAAACCTTTGAGGGCGCCCGCGCCGCCATTGCCGACGGCCTGCTCCAGAATCCGCGCCCCCAGGCCGCGTTCGCCATGCATGTCAACAGCCAGTCGCCGCTTGGCCTGGTGCTCTACGGCAGCCCGGCGCTCTCGGGCGTGTACGGTTTCCGCATTACACTGCAGGGCAAGGGTGGCCACGGTTCCAGCCCCGAGATCTGCATCGACCCCATCACGGCCGGCGTGCATGTACATTTGGCGCTTCAGGAGCTCATCGCGCGCGAAGTGCCGGCGGCCAAGGAGGTCGCGCTTACCGTGGGTAAGTTCGCTGGCGGTTTGGCGGCCAACGTCATCCCCGACACCTGCGTGCTCGAGGGAACGTTGCGCGGCTTCGATGTCGAGCTCATGGCGCACCTTAAGACCCGCATCGCGGAGGTCGTCAACGGCGTTGCCGCAACATATCGTACGCCGGCAACCATCGAGACACTTTCGGACGTTCCGCCGCTCGTGCTCGACAGCGATATGACTCAGGCCTCGCTTGGCTACGTGGGCGCGGTGCTGCCCAAGTCCGCCTTCCTGCCGCTGTTCCACGCCATGGCGAGCGAGGACTTCGCGTTGATCTCGAGCGAGATTCCGAGCGCGTACTTTACCGTGGGCGCTGCCGTGACTGATACGGACGAGCATTTTGCTCAGCATCATCCCAAGGCACGCTTTAGCGATGCCGAGCTTCCCCTTGGCGCCGCGGCCTATGCCGCCGTCGCCCTGGGCTACATCGCCGACCACCGGTAGCACCCAACCTTGCCTTTCAAGCCTGCGGGCATGGCCATAAGGCCTATGCCCTTGTCTTTCAAGGCAATCTTGGGCACTACCGGCGCCCGGCGCAGGCTATTCGTTTGTTTAAAAAGGAGCAGTATGTCCCAGCAACGTAAGCTCTTCCCCGGCTGGCTCGTGGTGGCCTCCGGCTTTGTGATCATGGCCACGTGCTACACCATTTTCGTCAACTGCATGAGCCTGTTCCAGCCGCTCATCGTCAGCGACCTCGGAATCACGCTTGCCCAGTACAACATCTCCAACGCCATCTCTACCGTGGTGAGCGTTATCGGATCGCTTGTCATTGGCCATGTTGCCGATAAAGCAAGCGGTCGCGTTTTGGGCTCCCTAACCGTTATCGCCACTTCGGCAGTGCTCGCGGGCATGAGCTTTGTGGGCGAGCTTTGGCAGGTCTACGTGCTCTTTGCCGTCTCGGGCTGCTTCGCCGTGGCGTCGACCCGTCTGCTCATTAGCCTTGTCACTGCCAACTGGTTTACGGCCAAGCGAGGCCTTGCCATCTCCATCGCACTTTCGGGCTCGGGCTTTGGCGGCGCTATTCTGTCTCCCATCGTGAGCTCGCTTATCGTGAGCGTTGGCTGGCGTTCCGCCTTCCTGGTGCTCGCGGCTATCTGCATGGTGGCGGCGCTGCCCATCACAGCCTATTCCTTCCGCACCAAGCCTTCCGAGATCGGCCTGAAGCCGCTCGGCGAGAACCCGGGCGATCCGTCCGTCCCGACGGCCGGCGACAAGGACGAGCACACAGCGCCCGAGGTTAACGTCGGCTGGTCTCGCATCAAGAAGAGCCCGGCGTTTTGGCTGCTTGTCGTCGCCTTCCTCTTTATGGGGCTCGTTAACGGCGCCATCTTGCCCAACCAGGTCACCAACATGACGAGCGTTACCGTCAACGGCGCCAAGATCGTCACGGGTGGCCACGACCCCATGTGGGCCGGTACGGCGCTTTCGGCCTACATGGTTACCGTCGTTATCGCCAAGATCTCCCTTGGCGCCATCTATGATCGATTTGGCCTGCGCTTTGGCAATGTGTTGGGGTCCGTTGCATGCATCGTCGCCTGTATCGCCTTGTGCTTCCCCGTAACCGACCTCGGCCCCATCGTGGCTGCCATTAGCTTTGGTATCGGAACGTGCATGGGCACCATCACGCCTACCATTGCCGCGTCCAAGCAGTTTGGTATGGCCGACCTCGGTAAGGTCACGGGCACCATTACCTCGCTCGAGATGGTCGGCGGCACCGTGGGCGCCATCGTCTCGGGCGTGCTGTTCGATGCCACGGGCTCCTTTGCGAGCACTTGGATTGTGTGCCTGGCATGCTCCGTTGTCATGCTCGTGTTCCTGCTGGCATCCGAGCCCATCGCCGCCAAGCTGCGCGCGAGCGTGGCGGGGGAGTAGACGTCCGTCGCTCTTTTCTATTTGCCCCGTTCTGTCCGTGGCTGCCCTGGAGGCCGAATGGATGCTCGTACCATCATTCGGTTTCCAAGGCGGCCACGGATCACAAACAGCGGCGGCGTGTCTGGCCGAACGAGTCCCCATGCCCTC
>ERZ1035001.314-NODE-314-length-28160-cov-6.345455_pt1 | contig 28160 bp, 21 predicted proteins | sample MGYA00520685_ERZ1035001 | MGnify/ENA primary metagenome ERZ1035001 (study PRJEB33766, sample SAMN09781749) | gut metagenome | biome: gut microbiome | host: Homo sapiens | place: Madagascar | study: EMG produced TPA metagenomics assembly of the PRJNA485056 data set... | reverse complement strand
GGCCAGAATGAGCCCCCCAGCCAGATCCGAGTGACCCCCGCAAATCGAGGGTGAATGGTTTCCCGCGAAGTGAACGAGCCAAAACGGACCCCCGGAGCATCGACACTTTTGGCAGCTCATTTCCTGCGGTTTTATCGTTAGAATCCTGCGGTTTTGGCGTCAGAAAGTGTGGATGCTTCGGGGGTCCAAAAACACTCGTTCACTTCGCGGGAAACCATTCACCTTCAATGCGGCAGCACCCCCTACGCCGCCAAAGGCCCACCTACCAATGCTGATGTGTCTCAATAACGGTCCGCCAGAGCTTAAACTGCTTTGTCTCGACGCGCGCCTGTGCCAAATATCGCGCTTCCTCAGTCATGGGCTTGTAAAATATGGGCCGCTTGCGACGATGCAGCTTGCGCCGGACGCGTTCGCACAGGCGAACGAGCTTGTCGTAGTCGCTCGCCTGGTCAGTCGTCAGCGTAAAGTACGCGACCCCATTGAGCATCTGCAGCTCGTTGCGGCGCTCGGCATCCTTGTGGATTTTCTCGCTTCCATCATGGATGGCGTCGCTGTCGTAATCGACCAGCGCGGTAAGCACCTCGGGCAGCAAGCCAGCCCTTACTTTATCCAGGCCCACCTCCGCTCTCGCCGTAAGCGTTATGTCGGGCGTGCGCTCCAACACGCGCAGTTTGCGGTTACGCCCATCGTTGTAACCGTCACGAATGAAGTGCTTCTTGTTCAGCTCGGCCTTACCCAGCGCAAGCCCGCCGTAATGCGCAGGCAGCGACATAAACATGCAAAGCCCCGACTCCCTTGGAGACCGTGAGCCCTCTTCCACGTACGGAAGCAACGCCTTCGCCTTGGCGGCGCCCCTCACCTTTGACGCCCGGTCAAGGTACGCCGCAATGAGTTCCCTAGTCGTGAGCCTGCCATCGCGCATGCCCGCATCCCTGCTGGTCACCCCACCGGGAGCAAGGTTATCCAGCCGGTAGTCCGATGTCATGGCATAGCCGGCATAAATAGCCTCCGCCGCATCGCCATCGTGCGCGGCCTGCAAAAACGCCAGCTCGGGAGAGCACACGTACGCATCCAGGTCGCCCATCCAGTGGCCCAGCGAGATAAACGAACCCGCGGGGAGCTCGTTGGTGCACAGATGCGTCTTAACGTGCTTGGTCCGCCGGCGGTCGGCGCGCGTCGGCACCATCAGATCCAGCACGTCAATCCCCAGGTCATAGCGATCGATAACCTCCTGCGCCTCCTGGTCACAGAGCGCGCAGGCGCCCGCGATCGACACGACCTCGGGTTCCGAATCCCCAAAGCGTGGGTTCGGGATGTGCGCCAAAAGCGCCAACGCAGCGTTATGTGAAACGATAAAGTACCTCATGGCGCGAAGATAGCACGCGAGTCGGCGGCGGCTCACGGCCCTGGCGAGTTTTCGGCAGACGACCAGCAGTTTTTTGCCGCGGCGCAACCAAAGTGTTCATTCGTCGACGTCTAAATACAAATCCGTCAAGCTTTTGGCAAGGTTGCCGCTCAACTGACCAAAAGCTGACCATTTGCTTGCCCATTTGCTTGACGGCGCGCCCTCGCCAAAATGCTTCGCGACTTCTCGGGCGGTCGAAGTGCTCGTTTAGCGACCACACACCCGCCGCTGGGGTATCCTTGGAGCACATGCACCGCAAGCCGCATAAAGGAGCCGCCATGCGCACCGAGCTCGATGTTCCCTTTTCGCACAAAGACGAGGCCAAGGCCCTGGGCGCCAAGTGGGACCGGGCCAAGAAGATCTGGTACGTGCCCGATGGCGTCAACCCCGAGCCCTTTGTCGCGTGGCTGCCCGGCGTGGATCGCTCCGACCCCAGCGCGCCCTACATCTACCTGGTGCTGGGCAAGCGCGAATGTTGGAAGTGCCACGAGCAGACGACGGTCGCGGCCTTTGGCATTCCGTATCGGGTGGCCGAGGACTCGGGCAGCAAGGCCGCGCCCAGCGCTGCGCCCGCCATGGACGACGCGGGCCACATCGCGATCGACACCGCCCGCGCCAACGCCGTGGCCATCGTCCCCGCGCTGGGCTGCGTGCCGGCCGAGATCCGCGACTACCTGCGCGAGCGCTGCGGCTACAAGCCCACAACGTCGCGCACCACCAAGACCGTATCGCTCTCCAGCACCTGCACCGGCTGCGGCGCGCTGCAAGGCAGCCATTACCTGTTCGAGGAGCCCACGTCGCCGTTTGCGCTCACGGCCATCAACAAGCTGCCCGCGCTGGAGTTCGTGCGCGTAGAAGTCGCCGGCGTCTTTGGCATCCCCGCCAGTCAGAGCAACTTTGACCAGGCGCTCTTCACCTGGGCACGCGATCATCACACCCAGTTTCACAAGACCCTGTTCGAGGGAATTTACCTGTAGCTAAAACCTCGAAAATCGAGTCCAGATTTCCTCGGAAATCGAGTATGATTATCCTCGAAAATCGAGTGTAAAAATCCTCGGAAATCGAGTATGCGCAGGTAGTGAGGTTTATCAAATCATGATTTCTTATGGTTCGGAACAACCCAAATCCTACCGTCCTCGCCTTTTGGACGAACGGCTGCAAACCCTGCTCCAGATTTTTGGAGCGGTCGAGATTCGGGGCACAAAGTGGTGCGGCAAATCATGGACCGCACTCGCATTCGGCGAGAGCGTCGTTCATCTTGACGATCCAAACGTAAAGTCGCTGGTCGAAGCCGATCCTTCGCTCGCCCTTCAGGGCAATAAGCCGCATGTCATCGATGAGTGGCAGGAGACCCCCGCGACGTGGGACGCCACACGACGCGCCGTAGATGCATCCGGCGGCGAGAAGGGCCTCTTTATCCTCACTGGGTCGTCAACACCGGCAAAAGACTCTGTCACCCACAGCGGCGCCGGTCGCATAGCGCGTCTCGATATGAGCACCATGACACTTTGGGAGCGCGGGCTTTCGACGGGGTCCGTTTCGCTGAAAAATCTATTCGAAGGATCATTCGAACCTTCTGCCTATACAGGATCGCTGTCCATGTTGGCCGACGCAATTTGTTGCGGAGGATGGCCGGCACTTGTCGGGGCTAGCCCCCAAATGGCGGCAGAGGTCGTTAACCAGTATCTCGATGCCATGTACGAAGTCAGCGTTCCGCAAAAAGGTGGCGTTGGATCTACGGCACGACACATCGTGTCCTCGCTTGCACGCAACGTTGCGACCTCTGCCACGCTCAACACCATCGCGGCAGATGCCTCGTTGGGCGACAGTGACGCCCAGCCGGCAACTTCGACCGTGGCGTTTTACCTCGATATGCTGGAGAGTATGTTTACGATCGTCAATCTGCCCGGTTGGGACGCACCCGTCCGCGCAAAGTCCCGCCTGCGCACCAAGCCAAAGCGCTATTTTGCCGACCCCTCCATTCCCGCAGCCGCGCTTGGCATGAATCCCGAAAGGCTCCTTGCGGACGGCCAGACTTTTGGCCTGCTCTTTGAGTCTCTGTGTATTCACGACCTGAGCGTCTACACCTCATGCTTGCCCGGCTCGCATCCGGGCTCGCTCCACTACTATGGCGACTCCGACGGGCTTGAGGTTGATGCCATAATCGAGCTGAACGATGGCCGCTGGGCAGCGATAGAGATCAAGCTCGGCGAATCCAAGGTAAGCGATGGAATCCGCAACATCGAGCGCCTACGCCGCAAGGTCGCTATGAACCCCGCCGCACGCAACCCTCAACCGGAGTTCTGCGCCGTCATCACCGCAACCTCGCCCTTCTGCCGCCACGACGCCGAGCACGATGTCTACGTGTTCCCCATCGGAGCGCTGCGGGCGTAGGGCGGAAAATATCGAAGCTATAGCTCCGCGTCGTCATAGATAATGGAACATCCGCAGGTTGGGCATTGTTGAGGATAGATTGGAAGACGAAGGCCTGTTCGAGCACGTGTGTCGGTGGCGTGCTTGTCGCGTGTGTCGATGAAGCTGATGTCTAGGCATGGGAGCGCGGCTCCGCAGTTTGAGCAGGGCAGATAGATTTGACTGCAATTGACCTCGACCGTTGGGAACAAATTCCTATTCATCAAGGCGCGCGGCAAGTTTCCATATACGCCTCGCGCGATGTCGCTTCGCCATCCCATGGGCTCCCCTTTCCCGTTTTAACCGTTGAGGAGAGGATGGCAGGATCATGCAGCTCTCGATGCGACGCGATGCGATCCGATCAATCAACATGATTGGACTGCGGCGGGCCACACCTAGCTAATACCGAGCAACGCCCTCCGCATGGCGCCGCGATTCCGAGAAATCGAACTCGGCGCGATGAGCCTCGAGGAATCGAGCGTTGGGACGTAGGCGATGCTCGTCCGGTTCGCGCAAGACCGACCCGGCAAACGTCGCATAGTCTGTATGCTGCAGAAGGTACGATCCGCACAATTGGTAGTCTCCGCGCACTAACTCAAACGAAATCAGATGAGCGTCGAACAGCGAGTGCAGATCGCGACGCAGCAGGATTCCGTTGCTGACAACCTGCGACTTGGGACCTGAGTAGTTCTCGATGTGCGCGGCTTCCAGCGCCTCGTCGACGCTACAGCCCGAAACGGCGCACCGACCGGTATAGGCCTCAAAAAGCTGATTGCGGAAGCGCTGCTGACCGATTCGCTCGCGACGCAGCGCGTAGCGGACCTTTTCCTCATCGTTCGTCGGTGCACCAGAAAACTCCGCCGCGATAGGAGCATCCTTCATGTAACTCATATCAGGGAAGAAGCGCGCGTCGGGTCCGCCTTTGTGGGCGGGGCCATGCAGCACAAACCAGCTGTTCTCGGGCTCGTAGCGCTCAACGAATGCCAAGCCCAGCACCTTGTAGCCGGCGCTCGTCGCAAAGAACACGCCAACCGGAACGCCGCACTCCATACAGTCGATCATCTTTTGGTTGTAGTCCTGGTCACGCCAGTTTTCGACCGAAGCGCTCTGCGACGAGTACTTGAGAACCCACGTGCCGTCCTCAAGATAGAGCGGCGGAACGTCGGGGTAGGCTCCGCGCTTGGAATTGTGCACGGAGAGCGCGAAGGTCTTCTCGCGCGGATGCTTGACGCGCCCACGGCCAGGCCAAAAGATGCCCGAATCACGCGACACGGGAAAGAGCTCAGAATCGATCGTCAGGCGAAAGGGATATTGAGGGCTGTCGGCATTCGTGCGATGCGGGAGCTTGCCCCACAGCCCGCCGCGCTGCTCCTCACGCAGAAACCACTCCCAAGCCTGGACATACTCAGACGGCACAAAGCTACAAGCGCGGTCGAAACTCGGCCGAGCAATCAGCGGAACACTAGAAGCGATGCCGTCCATAAGGAACCTCCAGGAAGAACAGTTCCCCACATTATCGCCTACGCAATAAAGGCGTCGCACGAAAAGGGCCCACTTCCTTGGAAGTGGGCCCTTGGGCTATCTGCGCTTTAGCGACCGTCTGCATTACGACATCGCGACACCAGCGAGCTTGACGCTGACGTTATAGGTCGTCGGGCTATCCTCAATGGACTTGCCGTTAACGCAATCCGCGTCGGTACCTTCCATCCAGATATAGACATGCACCGCAACGCCGTTGTAGCCAACGCCTCTAGCAATCGGTTCGGTGCCCGCAGCAACCGAATAATCGCCGCTGTCACCCTTAGTGGCAACCCATCCGTCCGTGCCGCCAGTATAGATGTGCCTATAGGTCGCCTGCGCGAGCGTCGGCTTGCCACCAATGTTCTGGATGCTCGTCCAGCCAGCAATGGCGGTTGCGTCGTTACCCTTGCCCGTCTCATTGCGCATGGCATATACAACGCGCAGATCTTCTGGACCGGTGCCCGACTTACCGTCGTCCCCAATCGCTTGCGTAGTAATCGCGACGCGCAGAGAACCAACCATGGTTTCCGACGCCTCACCGCCCACGGGCTCAATCGTTACGGGCGCACCGTCAGACGCATCGAGATAAACGTCGGCCGTGCCGGTATCGGTAATGGTGTAGACGATGTAGTCGCTTTGGATGAAGGCGTTGTACTTCTTACCGGCAACCTCGTACTCGCCCGGCAAGGCTTTGACATCCTTTGAGAAGTCAGGCGTTGAATAATCAGTCACCAGACCCTGATTGTTCCAACCGTTGCAAACGTACCAGTTCTTAAGGTCGTCAGTCGAAGACGGGCTGAGCGTGGCACCTGTGGTCTGAGCCTCCAGCGACTTTTGCTCGCCACCGTGCTGGGCACCGTTCTTGAGTTCATCGATCTGGAGAATGAAGCCATTGGTCGTCGCGCTAATGGTTGATGTAGTCGCAGAGACCTTTGTGTTCGCAACGTACCACGCATAGGTCGCCGCCGAAAGGGCAAACGCAGAGAGGACCACGCTAACGGCGGCCGCAACAAGTTGCGTCTTAAGGCTCTTGGACGATTGCACGTGATCCTCCTTTCAAAAACAGAACGGGCGCCCGGCGCATAAGCCGGGCGCCCGTTAAAACGCGATGACCTTTAGATTAGCCGACGTTAACAGCGTTTCCGTCCGTATTGACCGGAGTAGCAGTAAACGCAACGGTGACACCACAGTTCTTCAGGTTAGCAAGATTGTTGGAGTAGACCGTAGAAGCCGAGCCGTCGTAGAAAACGTAAATGTCAACATTCACAAACTTGCCCGCATCAATCTTTGCCGCAAGAGCGTCCGTAACGGAATTATCAGAACCGGTCAGATTGTTGACAATAGCGGTCGTATCGCCATAGGCGGTCAGCTCGGTGCCATTGTCGGTTTCTTTATAGACACCCCACTGATCTCCGCACTTAACCAGTACGCAAATGGCACTCTTAAGACCAGTCGAATTCTCACCAGCATTAACCTTTACAGAGGCAACCTTGAGATTCTGGAACGAACCGGCCTTTGCATCCGTAGTGCCAATCTTAAAAGACTGCTTCAAAGCATAGTCGGCACGATGCTCAGCATCAACTCCACCAACAGCAAAACGAGAATTGGCGAGCATATCCCACTTGGTTGCATCGGATGCATATGCGGACTCAAATTGATAAGTGCCGTCGGTCACCTGATGATTCCACTGAGACGGGTAGAGCTCGACCTTATCGTTCGTACCAGCAACCTGAGTCTCCTCGGTCTTGGAAAGTTCAGTGTCGGTATCCTTACCGATCTTCAGGAACGGAGCGTTCGACTGAGCGGAAACAGATGCGGTCGTCGCCTCAACCTTGTTGTTGCTGACAAACCATGCGAAGGTGGCGGAGCCGAGGGCTACGGCTGCCACGAGCACCATGGCGATGGCGGCACCCATCTGCTTCTTTAATGCCTTGGTATCCATACGGACCCCTTTCTTTCCCCATTCGTCCCAGATGACCCTCGAGAAGCCCGGAAGGGGAGCCCGCGCTTTCGTGTTGGATGTTGCTTGCCCATCCTTAAAAACATGGGATTGAGAATACCATAATTCTTACGATTTCCTTATGAGTTTTCGCGACCTGATAATCCAATTGATTCAACGGTCTACCTTGGGTTATGTAAACGCCGTTCGCCCTTTTTTAACGCGCGTTTTCGCGATGCCATAAGTCTGCCTTAAGACTTGCGGTCACAGTTGCGCGCCAGCGTACGCGCTCTCCCCCACCGCGCTTCGCCCCGGGCCCTCCCCCTCGCTATACTGATGTAGCACGTGTAATTTCTGCCTGCTTGACAGACTATTTGCTAGGAGGATCCCATGGCTGCTGCCGCTCAACCTAAAGGAAGCGTTTCGTCCGGCTCCATTAAACCGGTGACGCGCAAGGCCGTTCGTTGTCAGCGCGAAGTCGCTTGGCTGGTCACGCAGGCAGCCGGCAAACTCGTCGCCACCACCGACGACGTCAATGCGCCCACGCCCAGCTTTGTGCTGGCAGCGGCGCTGTCGTATACCCGTGAGCAGGAGCAGGCCGCACAGGACGGCGGACGCGCGATTGACTACGACACTGTTATGGCTCCCGACCTTGTCAGCTTTTGCCAGGCTGCCGGGCTGCCCGCGGCGCCCAACGCGCTCTCGGACGCCGGCTACATGTTCACCCTCTCGGGCGCGGACCTGATCCGCGACGTTTACGCCTATTGCGGCGACCTGGGTGAGCGCATGGGCAACGTGACCGAGGTCAAACCGGGCTATGCGATCAAGCTCGCCCTGCGCGTGTTCTTGCTGGGCGAAACCTCAGCAGCTTCCACCGCCGGCGACAAAAACTCCGCATAACAAAAGCGCCGGGCCGGAAAATCGATTCCGGCCCGGCGCTTGTTCGTTCTACTTGTCCCCGTTCCCTGCGGGCGAGTTCTTTTGGTTGCGGCGGTTACTCCAGGTGACGTTGTGGTCCTTGTAGTAATCGGGCGCCTCGTTGCCGCTCGCGCTAATGGGGTCGTTGCCAGTGAGGGTATCGGCAATATCCTGCACGAACTTAATGAACAGGCTCGTATCGTCGGTCTCGGACGAATCGAAATCGAAGCCGAACTCCACCGCGCCGCCAATGATCTTGTCCACGCACTCCGGGTCGTCGCCGTCCAGCCAAATGACCACGGTGTACTTGTCCACGTCGCCCACGCGGAAGTTCGCATGGCTGATGGTGGTCACCACGTCTTTGGACGCAAACGGCTCGGTGTTGGGCTCGGGGTTGCCGTCGGCCGCGGTCGCCGCGTACGTCGTGGGCTCGCCGTTGCGGTACACGCGCACGCGCGCCGCCTTCTCCACGCCCTTGCTGGCGCTGACCACCTTGAGCTTGGCGCTGTAGCCCAGATCGGTCTTGCCGGCGTTGCGGATATAGAAGGTGTACGCCACGTAGTTTTTGCCGTTGTGGCTGCCGTCGATATCGTCCAGGTTGTCGGGCAGGTCCTCGGCAGCAATATTAGTGCCGTTGTCCAGGGCGTCGGCCGCCAGGCGCGCGGTGGCGTTGTTAAAGTCGCCGTTGTCGGCAATGGCCACGCCGCGGCGGAACAGCTCCAGGCGGTTGAGGTTGATGGTGAAGTTACCCATGTTTTCCTGCATAAACGACAGGGCGAACAGCACGCCAAAGACAAGAGCCAGCACCACGAGGGCCTTTTGCAGCTTGTCCATGCGCAGCAGCGCCGCGCCGATGCGCTCCATGCGGCGCTTGGGCATGTACATGGACACGACCGCGTCGGGGTCGATGTCGTCGAGGTCCTGGTCGGCCAGCGCCTGCTCCAGCTCCTCGATGCGCACCACGCCGCGCTTTTCGCGCTTGGGCTTGCGCTTGGGTTTGGGTTTGGGCTTGGATTTGCCGAAGCGTTTGCGGGAGGCGGGAGCCTGCTCGGGCGCGGAGTCCTTGCCGGGTGCGTCCTGGGCATTGGCGCCGGGCACGTCCTGAGGCGTGTCCTCGGGCTGGCGCTCGGCCAAATCCTCAGCCAGATCCTCGGCAGCTTGATCTTTGTTGTCGTTACGCTTGAACAGAGCCATGGCGATCAGATCTTATATTTCGTGCGAATGTAGCCGACGTATTCTTTGACGAGCTCGCGCTCCATGTCGTCGGCGTAGCGGAACTGCAGGCCGCACACGTTGCGGTACAGGCTGCCCTTGGGCGCGCGGCGCACCCAGCATACGATGCCCAGCTGCTCGGGCAGCTCGTGGCGCTCGCCCTGCAGGCGGATCGAGGGCATTTGCACGGCCAGGGCCTCGCCCACGTCGGGATAATCGTTGAGGTAGATGGCCAGACCGCCGGCCGAGACGTCGATGGTCATGGCATCCTCGGGCTCGGGGGCGGTCGCGTTGTCGCGCTGGTAGGTCAGGCGCATGGCGACCTTAAAACGCTCGTCGCGGCGCTTGACAAAGGTGCGCTGCTCGGCGACTTTGCGCATTTTCCAGTAGGTGCGGATGCCCTTTTTCTCGACCGACTCGGGGTAGCCGGCGAGCACGAACGTCTCCTCGCCCACTTTGTACTGCAGCAGGAGCTTTTGGTTTTCGTCCATGAGCAGCGGCTTGCCGGCGAGCATGGGCGCGCTCATAAGGAAGTACGCCTCGTCCAGGTTCTCTTTGTACGTGGCGAGCATGTTGAAGTCGGTTTTTTGACCCATGGGCACGTCGAATGCCACCTGAAGCTTAGTCCCCGGCGTTATCTGTTGCTCTGCCATGTATTCTCCCCTAGTCGCGGGCGCCGATATCATCGTCGTGCGCGATGCACATTGGGCTATTGTACCTGCTTTGGTACAGGTTGCAGCGCAGGGCGCGCGAAATGGCGGGATAGCGAGAGCAAGGGTGCACGGAATGCAAGGCCACCGCCGCCAGCAGCCGCTAGCACATCTGCTCTGCGCGCTCTGACAGTCGATACTTGCGGTTGCGGCTCGTCGCTGGCGCCGTGGGCTCAAGCTCGCCCTGTGCGATGAGCGCATTGACGCGTGTCCTAACCTGGGAGACCGTAAGCCCCGTGCGCTCTGCCAGCTCGCGCGTTCCCAACTCGTCATAGCGCTTGAGGGCCGCCATGATTAAGTCCCCGCCATGATCGACCTGCTCAGCCTTTGAGCGGTAGAGAACAACCTTAAACCGGTCAAAACCCGGGCAAAACAGAGGCTCGGCCAAACCATGAGCGCGCATGGCATCGAGCATCATCGGGATGCCCGATCCGTTACCCTCGGCAGGAGAGCCCGCACCGTCGGGCAACGGAACTAGCGACATGAGCTTTACGAGCGTCGCGTTGCGGCACCGAGAACTACCGTCAAACAGATTCTCGCGAGTTTTTCCGCCATAAAGGCCACCGGGGTTCACGACCTCGACGCGATCGTCAAAAACATCGACAGCGATCGACTGCCCACAGAACCGATCCCCATATTCTCGATGGATTGCGGCGTTGGCGATCGCCTCGCGCAGAACCTCCTCGGGAATCTCCAGCGAGTCGATACGCGAGACGCCCTGAACGGCCGAGGCGCGACGCAGGTTTTTGGCGACAGCCGCGACAGCGTCCGAGATCATTTCGCCCAACGTTCCCTCGCAGATTGTGCGGTCCATGAACCTCAGCGATCCCGCCGCGCCTTTCTGAGTCCCCGCATGAACGGCCACATCGATAAAGAGTTTGGGATAGAACTGCTGAGGGTAAACGCCCGCGGCAAGGAGGCCAGCCTTGGTAACATTGCCCTGGGGGTCGAGGAAATTCAGACGCTCCATCTTTGTCTTCCTGTCCGTCGCACCGTGCATCGCTCGAGGCGTCAACGAATAGGCACGCTCTATCGTGCGGTCGACCAGGGCCTCGTCGAAATCGCCCATGGCCGCGCCAGGCACCGCATCGCGATCGCTCGGAGTCGTTCGGCCGTATGACGCCAATGCCAAAACCTCGGTCGACGACAGCGGAACGTCTTTGTCATCGATGCGCTTGTAGCTGCCGCCTTGGGTGCCCCGCTCTATGACATAGCAAGGCTTACTCGACGGGTCGAGCTCCTCAATCGTGATGACCAGGACCACGGTGCCCTTGAGCTCCACGCGCTCGATGGTGTATTTGGGCGGATTGGCCAGTTTTCCGCGACCGCCGGCATCGCCCATGCCCGCCACGAATTGGTTGAGTACCTTCTCGGTCTCAAAATTCTCAACCGGGACAAAGCCCGCGCGCTCGCTCACACCGAGCACAATGATGCCGCCAGCGGTGTTCGCGAATGCGCTGACCGTTTCCCATACATCGCGGGAAAGCGTCGTGGCGCTCTCTTTCACTTCGACACTAAGGTCATCCGAACCCATCCGCCTTAAAGACTCGAGCAGACCGGTCAGCTCGTTTTCGTTCATCTGCACGTCCTTTCGCTCGGCCCTGCGGAGAATGACGCGAGGAGTTTCCCCGTCTTTCAGTTATCTCTCGTAATTATCTCTCATCTTTCTGTTATCTCTCATGTTAAAGATGAGTGAGAGATGAAAGATAAGATGTCTGCTAGTTGCTTCATTTAAACATATTCTTGCTGGTAGAACAATTAGTATTGAGACATTATCATGATTGCTTTTCTCTTTGTTGCTCAATTATCTCTCATAATTATCTCTCGTCTTTCTGTCATCTCTCGTATTAGAGATGAGTGAGAGATGAGAGATACGTGAGAGATACCGAGAGTGGATTATTGGACGGTTTTGGGGCTATTTGAGGCTGATTCCGTCCGAAAATCCACTCTCGTTCGGTAATCGTCCGGATTTCCTCGCTCGTGTGTCCGGATTTCCACTCTCGTGTAGCGGACGTCCAGAAATCCACGTTCAAGCAGTGGCCGCACGCGGAGGCATCGTCCGATCCGCCGGCATCGTCTGCAGTTCGCCGCAGAGCTGCGGCTCCATATGGGTATACTCTCGGGGATTCGACTCGATTCGCCCCCGCTGGGGCGTCAAAGGAGACTGCATATGCCCACCACCTCAACCGACCCACGCGCCGCTGCCGCCGCGCTGCTGGTGCCCGGTACCACCTGCCACGGTTTTGCCGTCGAGCGTTGCGAGACCGTGCCCGAGCTCGACTCGGACGCCTACGTGCTGCGTCACGCTGCCTCGGGCGCGCGCCTGCTGTACCTGGCGTGCGACGACGAGAACAAGGCCTTTGCCATTGGCTTTAAGACGCCGCCGGCCGATTCCACCGGCGTGTTCCATATTCTTGAGCACTCGGTGCTGTGCGGATCGGCCAAATTCCCCGTCAAGGAGCCGTTTGTCGACCTGATCAAGAGCTCCATGCAGACGTTCCTCAACGCCATGACCTACCCCGACAAGACCATCTACCCCGTTGCCACCACCAACGAGCAGGACCTGTACAACTTGATGGACGTGTACCTAGACGCGGTGTTCAACCCGGCCATCTATACCAAGCCCACCATTTTTGAGCAGGAGGGTTGGCACTACGAGCTGGACCTGCCGGAGGGCGCCGAGGGCGAGGGCGACGATAGCTCCGTGAGCCTGCGCGAGGGCACGCTGCGCTATAACGGCGTGGTGTTCAACGAGATGAAGGGCGCGCTGTCCGATCCCATGAGCGTGCTGGACGACGCCGTCAACGCCGCGCTCTATCCCGACACCGCCTATGCGCACGAGAGCGGCGGCGACCCGCGCGCGATCCCTGAGCTCACCTACGAGCAGTTCCTGGATACGCACGCACGCCACTACAACCCGAGCAACTCCTACATCACGCTCTACGGCGACCTGGACGTGGACCGCGCGCTGGCCTTTTTGGACGAGCGCTATCTGTCGCAGTCGAGTGCCGCGAGCCGCCGCATGGACGCCGCCGTCGCCGCCGGCGAGAACCCGTCCGCGCTGGCGCCCAATCCGCTGGACGTGCAGGCACCCGTGACCTGCGAGTACAAGCGCGTCGAGATGGCCACCACGCCCGAGAACGCCCTGGTGGGCCTGGGCCTAGTGCTGGGCAGCGCGCTCGACCGCAAGCGCACGATTGCGGCGGACATCCTGTTCGAGGCGCTGCTGGGCTCCAACGAAGCGCCGGTTAAGAAGGCCATTCTGGCCGCCGACCTGGGCGGCAACGTGGTGAGCTACACCGCGGCCGAGAGTCTGCAGCCCTATGAGCTCATCATGCTGCAAAACGCGCAGCCCGGCGTGGCGCGCGAGCTGCGCCGCGTATTCCAAGACGCCTGCCGCGACCTGTGCGAGCACGGCGTTCCACGCGAGCGCCTGGAAGCCATCATCAGCAGTAACGAATACGACCTGCGCCAGCGCGACTACGGCATCGCCGACGGCGTGGCTATTGCGTGCGACGCGCTGAGCACCTGGCTCTACGATGACGATGCCGCGACGCTGGCACTCAAGTACGGCCCGGTGTACGAGGAGCTTCGCGGCGAGCTGGACGGCAGCTACTTTGAGGACCTGCTGCGCGAGCTCGTGCTGGAAAACGACCACATGGCGTTGGTCGAGCTGGTGCCGGTGGACGCCGCCGAGGGTGCAGAGGGTGCCGAGGCCGCCGAGCTGACAGCCAAGCGCGATGCCATGACCGATGCCGAGTTGGCCGATGTGGTCGAGCGCACGGCCGCGCTGCGCGCCGCGCAAGAGGCGGAGGACACGCCCGAGGCCAAGGCCACGCTGCCGCGCCTGCGCGTGTCCGACATTGGCGAGGCGCGCCCCGAGCCGCCGCTGGTCGTGGACACGACCGCGCCCATCCCCTGCCTACGCCACGGCATCCCCACCAACCGTCTGGCCTACGCCATGCAGTATTTCGACCTGAGCTGCGTCGCGTTTGAGGACCTGCCCTATGTGACGCTGCTCTGCCGCCTGCTCAAGCAGCTGCCCACGCGCGAGCATTCGGCCGAGGAACTCGACAACCTGCTCGCCGGCAAGCTGGGCTTTTTGAGCTTTACGACCGAGGTCATGACCCAGCCCGACGTGGACGGCGTGCGCCCCTATCTGCTGGTGAGCGCCGGAGCCCTATCCGAGAAGATCGATGCGCTGGCGAGCCTGCCGCGCGAGGTGTGGTCGAGCACGCTATTGCTCGACGCCGACGCCGACCGCGTGCGCGACGTGCTCACGCAGATTCGCATTGGGCTCGAGCAGGGCTTTATCAACAACGGTCACTCGGCGGCGCTCGGCCGCGCGATGAGTTACAGCTCGCCTTCGGCCGTGGTGCGCGAGCAGCTCTCGGGCGTGGACTTCTACCTGTTCCTGCGCGATCTGCTCGAGCACTTTGACGAGCGTCTGGACGGACTGCGCGCCAAGCTTGCCGAGCTGGCGGCCCGCATCTTTGTGGCCGATGGCTGCATGGCGAGCTTCACCGGCAGCGACGAGGACTTTGACGCGTACTGGGCCGCCGCGGGCGACCTGGGGCTGGGCGCGGGCGACGGTAACGATGCTGGCCGCGACGCGCTCGTGGTGCCGGCGCCGTGCGACCGCCACGAGGCCTTTGTCATCCCCAGCGACATTTGCTTTGCAGCGCGCGCCTGCGACCCGCGCCGTCTAGGCATTGACGTGACGGGCGCTTGGGCGGTGGCCGCCAACGCGCTCTCCTACGACTACCTGTGGAACGAGATCCGCGTTAAGGGCGGTGCGTACGGCTGCGGATTCCGCGCTGCCGGCGAGCGTCAGACGGCGTTCTACACCTACCGTGACCCGGCAATCGATCCTTCGATTGAGCGCGTGGAACGCGCGGGCGCATGGCTCGGCAGCTTTGAGCCCGACGAGGCCGCCTTTGAGGGCTTTATTGTGAGCTGCGTGAGCGGCATGGACGCGCCGGTGAAGCCCTACGCGCTCACCAAGCGCCGCAACACGACCTACCTGGCCGGACTCGACCAGCATGCGCGCGAGAAGCGCCGCGCCCAAATGCTCGCGGCCACACCCGCTGAGCTGCGCTCGCTCGGGGCCGACGTAACGCGCATCGCAGCCGAGTCGCCCACCTGCGTCTTCGGCGGCCGCGACGTCATCGCCAAGAGCAACGCCAACTTCAACGTAGTCGACCTGCTGGGCTAACGCACAGCAAAGGTAGATTTTTGGGACATGCCTAAAAATCTACCTTTTCTTTTTCCGCCGCTTGGGCGGGGCAGCCCACTGCGGCGGTTTGTCTCGATCTGTAACAGCTAGGCCCATTTATGCCGAGTTACTGTTACAGATTGAGACAAACCCCCGCAGATACCCGCCCTTCAGCAAAAACCACCACAAAGGGGACAGGCACCTTTGTGGTGGTTTGGGTCGGGCGTTACTTGTGGAAGGGATCGAGCGTCGCCTTTAGAGGGTCGAGCCGATACAGGCTCACGAAGCGCTCTTTGCGGGACGAAGACGTGTTGACCCAGCTGCCGTTGCAGACGTCGTACTTCGAATCCAGACGAATCCACTCCTCCGGCTTGTTCTTCTCGCTCTTATTGCAGAAGTAACGCTGGTACTCGACCTCGTGCTCAAACTCAAACTCGTCATCCGAATCACCATCGGCGTACTCGTCGACCGCCGTCAGATTGCCATGCTCGTCGTAATAGAACTCCGCATGGCCGTCGCGCGTGGAATCGATCCGATCGAGCTTGCCATCACTATACGAGTAATCAACCGTGGAAAACGAGCTCAGCGAACCATAATCGTTGCCATGCGTGTCATAGGCAACGGGCGAGATGCGCGAAACGTTTCCGTCCTCGTCGTACTCGTAGCTGAGCGTGAGCGTCCATCTCGTGCCCACGGTGTCACCCTGGCAGTCCGTCGTAAAAGACGTCACGCGGCCGCTGTCATATCCGTATGAGTAGACAACCGTGCGAGGATTGCCCAGTCCGGTCTCGGTGTCGGACACCAGGTTGCCGCCCTCGTAAACATACATGCTCGCACTCTTGCCGTAGCCCGCATTGGTCGTCTTGTTGACCAAGTTTCCATCCGAGTCATACGTGAACACCGTGGAGGTCGACGCGTCGCCAATGGCGGCATCGCAATCGATGCGCGTCAGGTTGCCGTCGGAGTCGTACGTGAACATGTTTTCCTCCTCGTACTCGCCCGAGAGGAGTTCCGCGATCTCCGAAATACGATGCGCCTCGTCGTGCTCAACGGCGTAGCTCATGCCGCCGCCTTGCTTGAGGCTGCTCGTATACCCCGTGACGTAGCCGTTTTCGTCGCGCTCAATCTCGTACGTGCTGCCGTGCACACCGTCCTCGTCGGTACCCTCATAGGACACCGGCAGCCACAGCTCGTCGAGCTGTGTGTCTTTAATGCCGCTAACCTTCGTATCCTGCGGCAGCGCCAGCGTGGCAAGCTTCTTTTTGCCCGAAAGATCGACGCTTTTAAGGTTTTCGGCATTTTTAAGGTCGAGCTTCTCGATGTTGTCGCAACCGTCCAGGTTAACGACGGTGACGTTGCTCGCCGAGTTAAGCTCGACGGTCTTAAGGTCTCCGCAGCCCGAAAGGTCCAGGTTGACGAGTTTGTCCCCGCCATATTCCACACTGGTAACGTTGGGGAACACCTTGCCCAGGCCCTGCGTCGACGTGATGCCGTCCAGCTCGACCGACGTCACCGCCTTGGCCTCGTCGCGTGAGATGCGGCCGTCACCGTTAGTGTCGTACTTGGTCGAGACAAGCGCACGCATGCCGCTGTCCGGAAAGGTTTTCTCGTCGATTGGGGTGGTCGCAATCTGGGTGAAGTAGAACAGCGCGCCACCGCCGATGCCCGCCGCCACGACAAGCACCGCGGCAAGCGCGATCAGCGGCTTCTTGGAACGCTTGCGCTGCACGGGCACGGAAGGCTGGGGTTGCTGCGTGACCGCGACCTGGTCGGGTGCTACGGGCGCGCCGCATACGGGGCAAAAGAGGACGTCGTCGACAAGCGGCGTGCCACACGAGCGACAAAACATGACGGGCTCCTTTCGGTTCATTCCTTCCACCATGAAGGTAAACCCAAAAATGCAGCCCTTGTTGCGCAACATTCAGCCCAAACCACCGCAAAGGGGCGCAGTTCACAGGTGCCTTTGTGTTGGTTCGAACACTTGTTCTATACGTACACATGTTCTATAGTAAGGGTGCTTGCATCGGACTTAAATTGCAACTAGGATATAGTTGCAGAATGTGAGGCGGGATGACTCGGACCGATAAACTCATCGCCCAACTGCTTAGCTGCCCTTCAACGTATCGGTATATCGATTTTTTAAAAGTCATGGCTTCATACGGCTTTGAAATGGACAGCAAAGGCAAGACATCCGGATCACGCGTTCGCTTCTACAGGCCATCAGATGGCAGGATGTTCGTGATGCACGCGCCACATCCATCTGACGAATTGACAGCGGGGACCATTCGAAACATCGTTCGATTTCTGCAAGGTGTCGGAGGTAGTCATGAGTAACGTTTTGGCATACAAGGGTTATTTCGCCCCAGTCGAGTTCGATGCCGAACAGCGCGTGCTAACAGGTATGGTCGCCGGCATTAGGGACGCAATCGTATTTGAAGGCTCCACGGCTGACGAAGTGGAGCAATGCTTCCACGACGCCGTCGACGATTACCTTGCGTTTTGCGCCGAGAAGGGCAAGGAACCCGAGCAGGCTTTTAAAGGCTCGTTCAACGTGAGAACGGGCTCTGAGCTCCACAAGCAAGCTGCTCTGGCGGCGGCAAAGAAAGGCGAGTCACTCAATAAGTTTGTAACCGAAGCAATCGCCGCGGCGTTATAGCGTTAACGCATAGGCCAAAACCACCACAGAGGTGCCTGTCCCCTTTGTGGTGGTTTTGGCTGTCTTAATCTCGCACGGTTAGCGTACCCGGTAGGCGCGGGCGTTTCGCGCCGAGAGGAAGACCGTGGAGCTGTTATGGATGAGCGAGCTCACCTGCGGGGCGATCACGCCCGCGACACCGCCCGCCAAGAGCAGCGAGTTGAGGCCGATGACCTCGCTAAACGATGCGTCCATGCGCTCCTCGAGTCCGAGCGCCAAACGGCGCAGCACCACGAGCGAGGCAAGGTCGCCGTCGGTGAGCGTGATGTCGGCGACCTCTTTGGCGATCGCGGTGCCCGAGCCCATGGCCACACCCACGTTGGCGGCCGAGAGCGCCGGCGAGTCGTTGACGCCGTCGCCCACCATGACCACGCGGCGCCCGGCCGCGCGCATCTGCTCGATCACGGTGTGCTTGTCCTCGGGCAAGAGATCGGCGCGGAACTCATCGATCCCCGCCTTGCCCGCGATGCGCGCGGCGGCGTTGGCGTTGTCGCCCGTGAGCATCACGATATGCTCAAAGCCCAGCGCGCGGAGCTGCGCCAGCGCCTCGGGCGCGCCCGGCTTGAGCGGGTCCTGGATGCCGATTGCACCCTTGAGCACGCCATCGACCGCCAGGTAGAGCTTGGAGAGGCCGTCGAGCTTCTCCTCAATCAGCGCTCGCACATCGTCGGCGATCGCGACGCCCTCGTCCTCGACCACAAAATGCTCGGAGCCAATCACGCAGCGCTTGCCGTCGAGCGAGCTCGCGATACCATGCGCCACCAGGTACTCCACCTCGGCATGGCGCTCGCGGTGCTCGAGCCCAGACTCGGCAGCCGCATTGACCACGGCGCGCGCCACCGGGTGCGGAAAGTGCTCCTCAAGGCAGGCCGAGAAGCGCAGCACCTGCGTGCGGTCCCAACCGTCAAACGAAAGCACATCCGCCACCTGCGGAGCGGCGGCAGTCAGGGTGCCCGTCTTGTCGAAGACGATAGTGTCGGCCGTGGCGAAGGCCTCAAAATGCTTGGAGCCCTTGACGGTGAAGCCCTCGCGCGCGCTCTGGCTCATGGCCGTGAGCACGCTGATGGCGCCCGTGAGCTTGAGCGCGCAGGAGTAGTCGACCATGAGCGCGGCACTTGTGCGCACCAGGCTGCGGGTCTTGAGGTAGACGCCCGCGGCGAGCAGGAAGTTCCACGGCACAAAGGCGTCGGCCATATGCTCACGGCGGCTGAGCGACTCGGCCTTTAAGGCCTCGGACTGCTCGACCAGGCTCACGATCGAGCGCAGCTTGGTGTCGGTCGCGGCAGCGCGCACGCGCACGTAGGCCTCGCCGTCCTCCACGGCCGTGCCGGCAAAGACATCGTCGCCCGCGCTGCGCTCGATAGCCAGCGGCTCGCCGGTGAGCGTGGACTGGTTGACCATGGCGCAACCCCACTCGACGGTGCCGTCGACGGGGATGGGCATGCCGGTGCGCACCACGATGAGGTCGCCGGCGACAAGGCTCGATGCCTGGACGCGGCGCTCCTCTGCCCCGCGCAGCGTCGGGTCACCACAGGGAATGAGCTGCGCGTAGTCGGGCACGTCGAGCAGCGAGTAAATGAGCTGGTTTTGCGATTGCGCGCGAGTGTAGTCCTCAAGGAGCTCACCCAGGTTGAGCAAAAGCATCGTGCTGGCGGCGGTGCGCCAGTCGCGCTTGAGGAAGGAGATGCCGATGGCCGAGGCGTCGAGCACGGGCACGTCGAGGCGCGCGCCGGCAAGAGACGCGAGCGCGGCCTTGAGAAAGCCGCGGTAGCTCCAGACGGTATAGATCGTGGAGAGCGGCGCCGGCAGGAACCAGCGGCGGGCTAAATGTCCGCCGAGGAGCGTGGCGATATCCATGAGCAGGCTGTTGGTGCGCGGCGCAAGCGCGACGGTGCAGTCGCGGCGGGCCTCGTCCACGGCCGTGCGGTCGATAGCGGCGATGGCGGCGAGCGCCTGGGCGCGGGCGGCGGGCTCAAACTCGACGGCGAGCGAGCCCGTGCGCGGATAGACCGTCGCCTTTTGGATGACGGGATGCTGGCGGAGGGCGCGCGTGAGGGCGTCGATGTCCGCCTCGGGCACGCGACCGACGAGCTTAACGCGCACGCGGCCGGGGACCTCGTGTTGGATGGTGTAGTTCATGCGTGAAGGCCTCTCTTGGTACGGGGCGTCAAACGTGCGCCCCAAAGAGCAGCAGCTGCGTCGCTTGGGGGCGATCGCAGCTGCTTAGAGTCGTTGAGACAAGCGTTGGGCGCGAGGTCTACTCGGCCTTGCCGCCCTCGACGACCTCCACGTCAACGGGGTTGTTGAGGTACTCGGCCTCGGCAACGATGTCGTCGACCTGAGCCTTAGCCTGCTCGACGATGTCCTGGTAGCCGGCCTTGACGCGCATGCCGGCGGCAACGGTAGCCACGGCGGCACGCTTGGCGGTATCGGACGCGAGGGCCTTGGGAACAACGACGCCCAGGACGGCGCCGGCGGCAACGAGCAGGGAGTGAGTCTTGGAAATGCTGACCATGGATGATCCTTTCGGACGTGTGGATAGAACGGTAGTTAGTTCAGACTAACATTCTTTGAGTAGACGAGGATGCAAAGTTACCGTACGGCAACCCCGAATGCGCGTCTTTTTGCGTTGTGCTGCTGAACTGGGGTTCAATCTACCCCGCAAGTGCGGAGGTAGGCCATGGTAACTCGCGTTATGCACATCTCAACCATAGTTGCGCACATGCAACCGTTAGCGGTGGCTAACCACAGGATTGCTGGCCGGCCCAAGGGCCGGTGATCGACCTGCCCATTCTCGCGAGCGGAGGGCTAGACTTTGTAGCATCCGAACAGCCGCTTTGGAGGAATGCATGTTCGACGTTGTGCAACAGAAACAAGCCGCCCGCGTCAAAGCGCTTGCCCGGCGCGACGACATCCCGCAGGCTCTCCGTGAGCAAAAGTCGGCCTCGATATCCTCCCAGCTCGCAGCAAAACTCGACCGACTGCTCGGCAGCCCTCAAGGCGATCCGGTGACCGTGGCGACGTACGCGGCGATGGGATCCGAGCCCAATCCCTCTGCATTTGCCAGCTATGCCGAGCGGCGCGGCTGTCGCGTCGCGTACCCCTGCATGCTCGCGGCAGCCGAAGCCGCTACGTGCGGCCAGCGCATGTGCATGAGGACCGTCGCTGCCGGCGACGTCGACACGACCCCGTTTATCTCCCACCCCACGCGGGCCTTCGCGGCCACGGATATCGACAGCAGCCGCTGCCCCATCGTGCCCGCCGCCGAGCTCGACATGGTTGTCGTGCCGCTCGTAGCATTCGACCTCACCGGCGCGCGCCTAGGCTACGGCGGCGGTTGCTACGACCGTTACCTGCCCACGCTTCGTCCCGACTGCCAAGTCATCGGCATCGCCTTTGACGAGCAATGCGTCGACCACGTTCCCATCGACGCCCACGACCTGCCGCTGCCCAACATCATCAGCGCCTAAATGCCAGCGTCCCTCCCGACAGCCTAGTGCTCCTCGCCGGCGCGGGCCAAATCGTAGGGCGTGGTCTGGTAGACGTAGTAGTTAAGCCAGTTGGTGTAGAGCAGCTGAGCCTGGCTGCGCCAGACGTTGAGCGGCTCGGCGGTGGGATCGTCGCCCGGGAAGTAATGAGCCGGCACCTGAGGGTTGAGGCCGCGCTTCACGTCGCGCTCGTACTCCAGGCGCAGCGTGTCGGTATCGTACTCGGGATGGCCAAAGACAAAGAAACGTCGGCTGTCGGTCGACTTGACGATATACAGGCCCACCTCGTCGGACACGGCCACGACCTCAAGCTGCGGCTCGGCCTCCACGTCCTCGCGGCGCACATCGGTGTTGCGCGAATGCACGGCATAGAAACGGTCATCGAAGCCGCGGACCAGCGGACTTTGTGGCTTCACCAGATAATGCTCGAACACGCCGCTCGCCTTTGCCGGCAGATCGTACTTCTGGATACCGTAATGATGGTACAGGCCGGCCTGTGCGCCCCAACAAATGTGCAGCGTAGAGTGCACGTGCGTGGTGGACCAGTCCATGATCTGGCAGAGCTCGTGCCAGTAGTCGACCTCTTCGAACGGCATCTGCTCCACCGGCGCGCCCGTGATGATCAGGCCGTCGTAGTGGATGTCGCGGATGTCGTCGAACGTGCGGTAGAACGTCTCCAGGTGGCCGGCGCTCACGTGCGTGGCCTCGTGCGTCTTGGTGCGCAGCAGGTCCACCTCCACCTGCAGCGGCGTGTTGGAGAGCTTGCGCATGATCTGCGTCTCGGTGGCGATCTTGGTGGGCATAAGGTTGAGGATGAGCACGCGCAGCGGACGGATGTCCTGGTGCAGCGCGCGGTACTCGGTCATGACAAAGATGTTCTCGCTCTCGAGCTGCGCGGCGGCAGGGAGGGCGTCGGGGATGCGAATGGGCATGGATGCTCCTTACGAGTCAGTTGCAGCTATGGTACAACGAGCGGCCCCATCCGCGCGAGCACATCGCCCAGCGATGCCGTCAGCGGCCCAAATCACTCCAAAAGTAGAGATTAAGGCATGTCCCAAAAATCTACGGCGCTTTAGCCTAGCAAAGTGACGGCAGGACGCTACAATGGTTCGACGCGAAAAACTCGGCCGAAAGGATACATATATGTACCAGACGCGTAAGATCGGTGTGGTCGGCCAGGGCCACGTAGGAGCACATGTCGCCAACAGCCTGCTTATGCAGGGCATTGCCGACGAGCTGTACCTGTGCGATATCAACGAGGCCAAGGTGACGTCCGAGGTCCAGGACCTGCGCGACTCCCTTTCGTTTGTCCCGTATAACACCAAGATCGTCAACTGCTACGACCACTACGAGGAGCTGGCCTGCTGCGACGTCATCGTCAACGCCGCCGGCAAGGTCGCGCTCGCCGCCGGCAACCGCGACGGCGAGCTGTTCTTTACCACCGACGCCGCCCGCACCTTTGCCAAGCGCATCGTCGACGCCGGCTTCGACGGCATCTTCGTGAGCATCTCCAACCCCTGCGACGTCGTGTGCACCGAGCTGTGGCACCTGACCGGCTACGATCCCAAGAAGATCATCGGCTCGGGCTGCGGCCTGGATTCTGCCCGCCTACGCACCGAGATCTCCAAGAAGGTCGGCGTGAGCCCCAAATCCATCGACGCCTACATGATCGGCGAGCACGGCTTTAGCCAGCTGGCCGCCTTTAAGGCCGCGACCATCGCCGGCAAGAGCCTCAACGAGCTCCAGGCCGAGAACCCCGACAAGTACGCCTTTGACCACATGGAGGTCGAGGAGCTCGCGCGCAAGGGCGGCTATGTGACCTACCAGGGCAAGCAGTGCACCGAGTACGCCGTCGCCAACTCCGCCGCGCGCGTCTGTGCCGCCGTGCTGCACAACGAGCACGCCGTGCTTTCCGCCTCCACGCTCATGACCGGCCAGTATGGTGAGGAGGGCATCTTCACATCCCTGCCGTGCGTGATCGGCGCCGAGGGCGTCGAGGAGGTCTACACGCTCGACCTTTCCGAGCACGAGCTCGAGGGCTTCCACAAGAGCTGCCAGCACATCCGCGACAACATCGCCCAGCTCGACTGGTGGGATGCCGAGGCCTACGACGCAAAGTAGGCCGTTGGTTGCCGCAACCTTGCGAATCTAAGCGCGACACCAAGCGGGCCGCACCGGAAATCCCCGGCGCGGCCCGCTTTTTTGGCTCACGCAGTGCCCTTGCGAATCGAAGGTGAATACTTTTCCGCGAAGTGAACGAGCAAAAACGAGCCCCCGAAGCATCGACACTTTTAAGACGCCGTTTCCTGCGGTTTCGCCGAGTTTTTCCTGCGGTTTTGACACCAAAAAGTGTGGATGCTTCGGGGGTCCAAAATAGGTCGTTCACTTCGCGGAAAAGTATTCACCTTCGTTTTCGCGCAGACACGAATCCGGCCGCCACAACGCAAAAAGGGGCTCGCGCATGGCGCAGGCCCCGTCGTAAAAGATAATTCCCGGTACCTAGTACTGCTCGATGCCCATGTAGCGACGGATCTCGGGGCTGTGGTCGAACACCTTGCCGCGGGCGGCGCGCAACTCGCAGCTCATCGCGTAGAAGAAGATCGGCTCTAGGAACGAACGCACGCTGGCAGGTACCTCGCCCACGCCGTACTCGAGCGCATCGAGCACCATAATCGTATCGGTGTGCGTGTTGAGGAACGCAAGAGCGCGCTCCTCCATGGGACGGCACTCGCCCGATCCAAGCTGCACAAAGTAGAATACGCCGGGCTCGGTGGCCTCGAACGGGCCGTGGAAGTACTCACCGGAGTGAATGTAGCAGCAGTGCTGCCACTGCATCTCCATGAGCGAGCAGATGGCCATGGCGTAGGTCTGGCTAAAGTTGGGGCCGGACCCCAGGATATAGAAGAACTTGTGCTGCTGGCAGAGCTCGGCAAAGCGGGCGCCCAGCTCGGCGTTGACCTTCTCGCGGGCGGCGGGCAGCAGCGCATCCATCTGCTTGAGGCCCTCATACATGTCGGCGAGCGCCTCGTAGCCTTCCTGCTGGTTGAGCAGCTCGGCGGCGATCAGAGCGCCGATGCCCTGCGGCACCTCGGCCTGTGACACGCCCTCGCCCCAGGGGTAGACCCAGGTAGTCCACTTGCCGTTATCGATCTTGGAGCCCTCGCAGTCGGTGAGGGCGACGACCTCGGCGCCGGCGGCCAGCGCCATCTCGCAGCCGTCGACGACCTCTTGTGTGTTGCCGCTATGGCTGCAGGCGACGACGAGCGACTTCGGCCCCAGGCTCTTGGGAGCCATCAGGCAAAACTCGCGCGCGGTGTAGACCGTCGAGGCAAACGTGGTGGCCTCGCGCTTGAGCAGCTCGTTGGCTGGCATCAGGTCGATCATCGAACCGCCGCATGCGATCCAAAAGACGTTCTCGATCTTGCCCTTGCGCTCGATAATTTCCTGAATCAGATCGTGTGCGTTCATGCTGATGCTCCTCCTTGTGTGGCGGCTTTTGGCGACGGCTGCTCGTACCTGCGGTCGTTCTATGTTGTCCTATTTATAGCACGCACGACGACGCCCGTGAAGTCATCTCAGCAAATTTGTTCTATGTTGTTCTATCTGTGGACGTTAGATGTCGAACACGTAGCGCGAGCCCACGATCTTTTGGCGCCCGAGCAGCAAGGGCCGCTCGTCTGCATCGGTAAAGTAGGCCTCCATATAGAAGAGCGGCTCGCCGACCGGCACCTCCAGCAGCGGGGCCGCCTGGGCATCCGCCAGCGCAATCTCCACGGTGCAGGGATCGGACTTGAGCGGCGCGCGACCCGAATGCTCGGCAACGAGCGCAAAGATTGAGTTATCGGTGAGGTCCTTATCGGCCAGCGTCTGCAGGTAGGGATGGTCGGCGAGCACAAAGGCGTTGTTCTCAAGCATGACGGGGATGCCGTCGGCCGTGCGCACGCGCTCGACCACGATGAGCTCGCAGCCGGGTTCCACGTCAAAAAACGCCGCGTCCTCGCGCGTCGCCGCAACCACCGTGCGCGATACCAGGCGTGCTCCGGCCACCATGTCGTTGGCGGCACAACCCTCAGTAAAGCTCTGGACGTCACCCTTCTGGCGAATCTTGCGCTTGAGCTTGGGAGCGCACACAAAGGTGCCCCTCCCCTGCTGGCGGTTGAGATACCCCGCACGCGACAGCTCCTCGATGGCACGGCGCACGGTGATGCGCCCCACGCCGTAGGACTTCGCGAGCTCCATCTCGGAAGGAATGCGCGAGCCGGCAGGGTACACGCCGCGAGCGATTTCGCCTTTTAGGTCGTCCATGACCTGCTGGTACAGCGGCACGGCGGACACATCTGAGCTGCCGGTTTTATCGTCGAATGCCATCGTTACGCTCCATCCCGCGCATGCTCGGACTCAAACTCTTCAATCGCCGACATAAACTGCTCACCAAAGGCGTCGGCCTTTTTCTCGCCGATGCCGTTAACCTGAATGAGCTCGTCGCGCGTCTGCGGACGCAGGCGGCACAGACCGCGCAGGGCCTTGTCGGAGAAGACCATATACGGCGCCATCTCCAGCTCGGTCGAGATCTCCTTGCGCAGGGCGCGCAGGCGCTCGAACAGCTCGGCATCGTCACCCACGCGCGAGCGCTGATCCAGCTCGGCCTCCTCGCGCAGCAGATCAACCGCACGGCGGGCGCGTGCCGAAGCCTTGCGCTTGGACGCGCGACGCTTAACGGTAAAGGCGAACGCCTCGTCCTCGACCTCACCGGCGCGTGGGCCCAGGCCCACGACCGGATACTGGCCCTGCGAGGTGGCCAGGTAGCCCCGCCCGCACAGCTGCCCGATGATGTCCTTGATGCGCCCGACCGATTCGCTCGACAGCTCGCCATAGCCGCGGTCCTCGTCCAGATGCATCTGGCGAATGCGCTCGGTGTTACCGCCGTGGAGCACGTCGGCGACCAGCGACTTGCCAAAGCGCATGGGGCGCGTGGCGACGTAGCGCACGGCGGCGCGGGCCATATCGGTGACGTCCTCGACCTCGAACTGCGTGAGGCAGTTGCTGCAGTTGCCGCAGCCCTCGGCGTCGTCCGTGGCGGCGGCGCCCGCAGCCGCATGCTCGGCCGCGGCCTCGTCGCCAAAGTAGCGCAGCATGTATTCGCGCAGGCAGCCGGTGGTATTGCAGTAGCCCTCCATCTGGCTGAGCAGACGGTAGCGGTTTTGGAGCGCCCACGCGCGTTGCTCGTCATCGAGCGCCTCGTCGGTCGCATCGCCGCGGTCAATCAAAAAGCGGCGCATGCGAAAATCGTTGCCGTTCCACAGCAAATGGCAGCTGGCCGGATCGCCATCGCGGCCGGCGCGTCCCGCCTCTTGGTAGTAGGCCTCGATGCTCTCGGGCACGTTGTTGTGAATCACGTAGCGCACGTTGGGCTTGTCGATGCCCATGCCAAAGGCGTTGGTGGCAACCATCACCTGAATGTCGTCATCGATAAAGGCACGCTGGCTTTGACGGCGGGCGTCATTGCCCATGCCGGCATGGTAGCGGCCCACGCGAATGCCGCTGGGGCCCAGTGCCTCGGCAAGCTCGCCCGCCAGTGCATCGACGGTCTTGCGGGTCGAGCAATATACGATGCCGCTCTCGCTCGAATGCGCGATCACGTAGTCGCGCACCCAGGCGGTCTTGGCCTTGTCGCCCATCTCCTCGCAGCCAAAGTAGAGGTTCTTACGATCGAAGCCCGTCACTACCGTCGCGGGGTTTTGCAGGCCGAGCATCTGCTGAATGTCCGCACGCACGCGCTCGGTCGCCGTGGCGGTAAAGGCCGCCACGATGGGGCGCTGCGGCAGGGAATCGATGAACTCGCGAATCTGCAGGTAGGCGGGGCGGAAATCCTGGCCCCACTGGCTCACGCAGTGGGCCTCGTCAATGGCCACGAGCGGCACGCCAATGCCGCTGTCTGCCGCGGCCTCCTGTGCAAAGGCTAAAAAGCGCGGCTCGAGCAAACGCTCGGGTGCCACGTACATAAGCTGATAGCGGCCCTCGCGTGCCCGCTTGAGCACGGTGTTTTGCTGGGCCGGCGTAAGGCTGGAGTTGAGATAGCTGGGCCGCGCACCCGCCGCGAGCAGCGCGCGGGTCTGGTCCTCCATAAGCGACAGCAGCGGACTCACCACAAAGGTGATGCCGGGCAGCATGAGCGCGGGCACCTGGTAGCAAATGGACTTGCCGGCGCCCGTGGGCATAACGCCCAGCGCATCGCGACCGGCAAGGATCGCATCGACCATGCGGTCCTGTCCCGGGCGAAACGAGGTGTAGCCAAAATAGGCGCCGAGCGTGTCGAGCGCCATCTGCTGCATGCTATCGGTCATGGTTTCCTAACGTCCAAGTCATCTGCCGCCGATTATACGCCGCCACGCGGACCGGTGCCCCACGGTTGCCGGCCACGCTCATTCTGTGGGTAGTCATTGGGGACGTTCTTGAATGACTAGTCGTTTAAGAACGTCCCCAACGGCGAATCTCTTGACAAGCGCGAAAACGTCGCTGGTTGAGCATAAGTCAGCGAAAACGCCCCTAAGCGAGCAAGGTGACGTGAAAGAGGAGGGAAGCGTACTTCGGTACGCGACCGACGATTGAACGTCAGATTGCCGCTTAGGGGCGTTTGCAGCGTCG
>ERZ1035001.313-NODE-313-length-28168-cov-8.658165_pt1 | contig 28168 bp, 17 predicted proteins | sample MGYA00520685_ERZ1035001 | MGnify/ENA primary metagenome ERZ1035001 (study PRJEB33766, sample SAMN09781749) | gut metagenome | biome: gut microbiome | host: Homo sapiens | place: Madagascar | study: EMG produced TPA metagenomics assembly of the PRJNA485056 data set... | reverse complement strand
ACTATGCTGTGGTGGACCTTCAAGATACACTTCCCTGAAATTTCCAGTATGTGGAATTTTATTTATATCTGCGTATTGAAGCAGATGTGTTCTTGTATGGTCAATATTCTGATAAGAGCCATAATGGCAGGCAGCCAGAGCATTTTTCGAAGTCATAGTAACTATATCATCACCACAGCTGTTGCTATCAACTGTTGCACAGAAAAGTATATCAGATGGATTTTTGTAATTGAATTCTATAAAATACTGTGGCTTTGAAAAGTCAGTTTTATATTTGGTAATGGCTATGATAGCAGTATCTCTTAAAAAGTCAGTTTTTTCCTGAAGATTATCTGATACCTTTCTTCTTGTACAAACAGTTTGTGCTGGAACTGTAATCTGGGATATTTTAATATCAGAAGTAGCTATTCTTTCGTACAGGCTGTTAATATTGTCATTCAGCCGATCTCTAATTGCTTCAAGTCTGTGTACCAGCGAAATAAGGTCTGTTGAGCCTGCAAAATATTCGCGTATTTCAGGAAGTGCTAATCCATAGCTTTGAAACAGACGTATTATGCGTATTTTTGTAATGGTATCAATTGTATAATATCTATTACCATTAATACCATTTTTGACATCAGGAGCAACCAATCCACAGGTTTCATAATTAAGTATTATTTTTCTTGTTATTCCAAGTATTCTACTCACATCGCCTATTGAAAATAAATTATCATTCATATAATTATCTACTCCAATCCGATAAAAATTGACAAAACTATTGCATCGTACATCAGTGTACGGTGTAATATCATTATATGATAAATGTGAGATAAGCTCAAGAGCTGCTGATTGTGAAAATAAGGAGGTAGATGCATATGAGAAAAGTTAACGTGAGTAATAGCTTAAGAAAGTTGTTTAGTATGATTATGGTAAGTATATTTATAATAGCTGCTATGCCGGCAGATTATATAAGAGCCGATGAGCCAGTTCAAGATGGTTCTAAAAACAATCCATATATCGTTACAAATTTTAAAGAGTTTCAAAATGGCATATCGAAAAAGGGATATATAAAGCTTGCTAAAGATATAGATTTTACTCAATATATATATATGGAAGTGGATAGTTCATATAAAGGTGGAATAGACCTTAATGGACATATATTGAATTTTGAGAAAAGATATAATTATTATAGCTATGGAATAGCTATAAGGAATACATCCAGCACAGGTGGTTTATTTGAGATAACAGATAGTAATCCATCTGCAGTTCATGAAGGTTATGTTAATAGTGAAGGTGAACCTTTAACTGGAGGTATTATAACTGGATTTAGGTATGATATGAATAGTTCTGCCGGCGGTACAACATGTTGTCTGTCTATTAACAATCTGAATTGTGTTTTGGATGGAGTAACATTTTTTGATAATACCACAGGCGGTGGCGGCTCGTGTATAGATAAGTTTGGAGAAAATGGAACATTAGAAATAAATAAATGTAAATTCTATGATAACAAATCAAATTACTGGGCTTCCTGTGTATGGGTTGGAACATCTCGTTCAGATAATAGAAATGACCAATGTCTGATAACTGATAGTGTATTTAAGGGAAATTATGGAAAATATACTAGTACGGTAGCAACGTCTTCTGAGAATTGTGTAATTAAAAATTGCCTTTTTGAAAATAATGAATGTGATTCAGGTGGAACGGTGAATGTTTCACATTATGGAACGCTTGAAGTGGTAGATACGGATATTACAGGTAATATATGTACAGCAGATGAAGAGGATGATAGTACTACAGCAGGAATTTGTATTGATGCTTGTGGAAAGCTTGTACTTAATGGAAAAGTAAACATTACAGGAAATACATACAATAATAAGGAAAATAATTTGATATTTTATCCTCACGGCATAGATAGATTTTTGATTGTTCTAGGTGAGCAATTTGATGAGGCTTCAAAGGTAGGACTCAAAGTAAGGAAGGATGCAATAAATTATGCATATGACGTTATTGAGAACATAGGCGAATTTAAAGAATCCTTTGTGTGTGACCATGAAAATGGTGAATTGTATGTTGAAGATGGTAAGCTGTATTTCAAAAAAAGGCATATCCATAAAAAAGACCTACATAAATCCAGAGTGGAAGCAACCTGTATTAGGCCAGGACATATTGAGTATTATACATGTACCGGATGTGATAAGCTTTTAGATAAAGATGGACAAGAGATAACAGAAGATATAGAAATACCAGCGTTAGGACACGATTTCACAGGCGAATGGACAGTAACTAAGCCAGCAGCCTGTACAGAGAGTGGGGTTAAGGCAAGAAAGTGCAGTCGCTGCAAGGAAACTGAGAAAGAGACAATTCCTGCTACTGGTCACACAGAAGCAGAGGATGCCGCAGTGGCAGCAACCTGTACTACTGCTGGAAAGACAGCAGGAAGCCATTGTTTGGTATGTAATACAATAATTAAGGCACAGGAGGAAATTCCAGCCACCGGTCATAGCTTTGGTAAGTGGGAGAAGGTTAAAGCACCAACCTGTATGGGTAGAGGAAGCGTAAAGCGTGCATGTGATATCTGCGGATATATAGAGATAAAGGATATAGCTGCTAACGGACACGTATGGAATACTGATTACACAGTAGACAAACAGCCAACCTGCACAGAAACAGGAAGCAAGTCAATCCATTGCAGGAACTGTGAAGAAGTAAAGGATAGCAAGGTTATTGAGGCGTCAGGACATACTTTGGGAGACTGGATTATAGACAAGCCTGCAACTGTAGAAACAGCAGGAAGCAGACATAAGGAATGTGAAACTTGTGGTGCGATTCTTGAAAAAGAAGAAATCAAGAAATTAGAGTTACCAGCATATAAGATTATAGATGGTGCTGAAAGCACATGGACACAGAATACCAATACAGATGGCAGCCTTGTAATCAGAGGAGACGGGGCAATTGCCAATTTCAAAGAGGTAAGAGTTGATGGTGTAGTTATAGACGTAAAGAACTATACAGTAACAGAAGGTTCAACAATAATTACCTTGAAGACTGAGTATCTTAAAACCTTGCCAGCTGGAAAGCATACATTTGAAATTGCATGGATCGATGGCTCAGCAGCTACTTATTTCACCGTTGCTGGAAGCACAACTGAAGAAGATAATAAGCTGGAAGATAATAAAGTGGAAGATAATACTATCGATGATAAAAAGGCGGAAGATAACAATGTCGAAAACAGTCGGAGTGATGTAGATAGTAATGCATCCTTAAAGACAGGAGATACAACAGACATAAGACTTTGGTTGATACTGCTTATGTCAGCTTTAACAATAATGACAGGATTAACAGTAAAAGAAACGATTGTGAATAAATCAAAATAGAACTTTATACATAGAACTTTATTATTCTCTGAAGCTAAGATGAATGTAATCCATGCATTTGTAATTATGCAAATGCATGGATTTTTTAGTTTGAAATGATTATAAATATTATAACACAAAGCAAACAAACGTTCTGCAACATTTTACAGATTTTAAAAAATTTTCACTAAGCAACGTACAGCCTGTTGATAATGCAAATACACATTGAAACCAATAAAGTTTTATGTTAGAATAGACCCAATATAACAATAACAGTGCGAAGCCGCATATACAGGAGGTTTTAAGATACAATGGAAGCATACAAGCAGGAATTTATAGATTTTATGGTTGAGAGTGATGTGTTAAAGTTTGGAGATTTCACATTAAAGAGTGGAAGAAAGTCCCCATTTTTTATGAATGCAGGTGCATATGTAACAGGTACACAGCTTATGCGTCTTGGTGAGTATTATGCTAAGGCAATTCACGAGACATATGGTGATGATTTTGATGTGCTTTTTGGACCAGCATATAAGGGAATTCCAATCAGCGTAGTTACAGCCGTTGCTTATGCTAAGCTTTATGGTAAGGAAGTGCGTTATTGTTCAGATCGTAAGGAAGAAAAGGACCACGGTGCAGATAAGGGAAGTTTCCTTGGAAGCAAGTTAAAAGATGGCGACAGAGTTATTATGATAGAAGATGTTACAACATCAGGTAAGTCAATGGAAGAGACAGTTCCTAAGGTAAGAGGAGCGGCTGATGTTACAATTATCGGTCTTATGGTATCACTTAACCGTATGGAAGTAGGTCTTGGTGGCAAAGTGAGTGCGTTAGATGAGATTAAGGAAAGATATGGCTTTGAGACAAGTGCAATCGTTTCAATGGCAGATGTTGTAGAACATCTTTATAATAAAGAATGTGAAGGCAGGGTTGTCATTGACGATAAGTTAAAGACAGCTATAGATGCTTATTATGAACAGTACGGGGTACGTAATTAATTAGTCAGTTTGAGTTTATTAATCTGGCAGGAATGGAGGATTGTTGTGGAAGAAAAATTATATAAAAAAATGAAGTCAGTTGGCGTATCAAATCTTGTGTTTGGAATTGTAACAATCGCTTTTGGTATTGGAGCTGGTGTTATGATGATAGTTAATGGAGCAAGACTTCTTGCACATAAATCAGATATATTATTTTAAATGTATATACTGCCTGATATATTATTGCAATGCTTTAACAGAGTGTTGCAATGGTATGTCAGGCATATTATATTGTGTGGAGAGAGATTATGAATAAGCAGAAGTTTCATAATGCTATGAAATGGATAATTTTTGTTATATATATGTGTCTGCTTATATACGTTGTATTCTTTGCTGAGTCAATGGGAAGGACATCGCAGACAAGACATATATACAATCTGGAACCTTTTAAAGAAATAAAAAGGTTCTGGAAATATATATTAGATAATGATTCACTTGGAAGAATAGCAAGACTTAATATTATAGGAAATGTTGTTGCGTTTATTCCTTTTGGAATATTTCTTCCAGTATTATCTCACAGAAGGATTAAATTAATAGCAACAACTTTATATTCATTTAGTCTTTCTTTGGCAATAGAGCTTACACAGCTTATAACTATGGTTGGAAGCTGCGATGTAGATGATTTGATATTAAATTGTCTGGGAGGACTTACAGGATACATCATATATGCAGTCTGGTACAAAATTATTAGAAGAGAGGATTAAGCGTGAAATTATTTAATAAATACAAGTTTTCGGATAAAAGGCAGTCGCTTGGTGGAATAATATCTACCATAATGGGTCTGCTTGCATTGGCTTCCTTAATATATGGCGTGTATTTATCATACAAAGCTGAAGGATATGCCGGTTTAAAGGTAGGAAGTCTTGGACTGTTAAGTCTGTTATTTTCAATAATAGGTTCAGTAATCGGGCTTCTTAGCTTTAAGGAAGATGATAAATTCTATACTTTATCGAAGGCTGGTTCACTGTTATGTGGAATACTAGCAGTATTTATGGCAGCGGTATTCCTTATGGGTATAGTGTAATTGCTAATATATTTATTATAGAAATGGAGATTAATATGTTTGATGATAATATAGAAGAAAGATATTCGCTTGCAATAGAAAGAATATCAGAGATTAATAAAGATGATGAGCTGTCAGATTATGGCGCTGGCAGTTATGCTGATTATTTTAAAAATGTATCGGCGTTTATACTGCTTATGGATAAGCTCAAGAATGATATAGCTGGCAAAGCATTTGATAACGCTTCATTAGAGGAGCTTGGCGAATATAACAGGGTTTTATATAAAGATGTGACAGGAGAAGCTTATAATACAAGTTATGCTAATCCAAGAGTTAGTGTTAGGTGCTTTGGAGAGCAGTGCGGAAGATTATTCTCAATGGTATATATGGAAATCAGGGGTCTGATTGTATATATGTATGAGCGAAGATTAGCAGATGCAACAGCACTTATTGAGCTGTTTATTGAGCTTTACTGCATAGTTAAGGACTGTGCGGCTGATAATACAGAGGCTGATTATAAGCATCTTAAGGAAGCAGTCTACTGGTATGTAAGTGATTACAGTGATGACCATATTGAATACAGGATAAGGGAACTTATAGACCCATCACTGGATTTTGCTGTAAGAATTATTATGGACAGCGATTTGAATGATTTAAGATATCTGTACAGATATGGAGAATATATCACAGATAATGAAATTAAAATGGCACAGCATTTGAACTCATTATCTGAACAGCAGATAAAAGATATGGCGGCAACATTTACAGAAGGATACCGAAAGGGATTTATTCTTGGCAATAAGCCGTTAGAGAAGAAGCAGACTGTCAATATCAGATACTGCGTAGGCTTTGAAAGACTTGTAAGAGAAGAGATAAAGCAGTTTGAGGCAATGGGGCTTAAGCCTACTATATACAGGGCGGCAGTTAATTCAATTAACAAGCGTATGCATATTAAGATAGGCTATTATGGTGCAAGTCCTAATAAACAGATGGAATTTGACCATAGATTTGATAATGCACTCTATCTTGACGGAGATTTTGTTGAGAGAAAGCTTGGTGCATTAAAAAATGCGTATGAAAAGCATAAAGAACTTGCCGATGTACACGGCGGTCCTGCTGTTATGGAAGTATTTGGTGAGAAGCCATTTGAGCCAGATGATGCTAAAGAATGTTATCATCTTGATGATAAACAGCAGAAGCTTATAGTCAAATATAATAATGAATCAGGAGCTATAGTTAATTCATATATTAAAGGCGAGGAGAGAAGCTTTACTATAATAGCTTATCCATCACCAGAGGCAGGCGACAAGTTCACTGAGATTTTTGATGAGATTGTCAAGATAAATACTCTTGATTATGACAAGTACAAGGTTGTCCAGCAGAGAATTATAGATGTGCTTGATACAGCAGAGTATGTCAGGGTCAAAGGCTGTAACGGCAATGAAACGGATATGAAAGTATCTATAATGAAGGTTAATGATGGCAGTAAGCAGACAGTATTTGAGAACTGCCTTGCAGATGTTAATATACCGCTTGGTGAAGTATTTACATCGCCAGTCCTTAAGGGAACAGAGGGCGTGCTTAATGTAAGCAAGGTATATCTTAACGACATTAATTTCAAGAACCTTAAGGTGCATTTTAAAGATGGTTTTGTCACGGATTATATGTGTGATAATTATGAGGATGAGAAGCGTTGCAAGGATTTATTTAAAGAAAATGTCCTGTTTAACCACAATACACTTCCAATCGGTGAATTTGCAATAGGAACTAATACTACAGCATATGTGTCAGCGAACAGATATGATATTGTGTATCTACTTCCAATTCTTATTGTTGAGAAAATGGGACCACATTTTGCACTTGGTGATACGTGCTATTCAAGGTCAGAGGATGTTGCAGTGTTCAATCCTGATGGCAAGGAGATAATCTCAAGGGATAATGAGGTGTCTTTATTAAGAAAGAGTGAGCCTGACAAGGCATATTACAATTGTCATACAGATATTACAATTCCATATGATGAAATTGGAAGAATATCAGTTGTAGACTATTCAGGAAAAGAAACAAGCATAATAGAAAATGGAAGATTTGTGCTTTCAGGAACTGATATGCTTAACGAACCGTTTGAAGATTAAAACAGACATTGGTTCAATAACACGGTTTATGTTAAATTCCTTGACGATATATCTAAAACAAAGTAAAATATTATAGGTATTGTATTATATTATCTGTTTAATTATCCAGATGGATGATTTATCAGATAATATGAAATGATAAGTGATTTAATATTATTTTAAGATGATAGTTGTATTTCTATCAGAATGGAGGAAGTTAAACATGGCTTTAGTAGGAATAGTTATGGGTAGTGATTCTGATATGCCTGTTATGGCAAAGGCAGCAGACATATTAGACAAGTTAGGTATCTCATATGAGATGACAATTATCTCTGCTCACAGAGAACCAGATGTATTCTTTGAATATGCGAAGACAGCAGAACAGAAAGGATTCAAGGTTATCATTGCAGGAGCAGGAATGGCAGCACATCTGCCAGGAATGTGTGCGGCAATATTCCCTATGCCAGTTATTGGTATTCCAATGCACACAACTTCTTTAGGTGGTAGAGATTCGTTATATTCAATAGTACAGATGCCAACAGGAATTCCTGTTGCAACAGTTGCTATTAATGGTGGTGCTAATGCAGGTATTCTTGCAGCTAAGATTCTTGCGACATCAGATGAACAGCTTCTTGAAAGGCTTAAGAATTATACTAAGGAATTAAAGGAAAGTGTTCAGGCTAAAGATGCAAGACTTCAGGAAGTAGGATACAAGAATTACGCAAAGTAATTAAAATATCAGATTGTCGTTAAATTATAAAATGGTGCTTATAAAGCATACATAGTTATTCGCAGATAAGCTGCGTAAGAATGGAGGATTACAATGGATTACAAGAATGCTGGTGTTGATATCGAAGCAGGTTACAAGTCAGTTGAATTAATGAAAGATGCGGTCAAGTCTACATTCAGACCAGAAGTGTTAGGTGGTATCGGTGGATTTTCAGGTGCATTTTCACTTGAGAAGATTAAGCAGATGGAAGACCCGGTTCTTCTTTCAGGAACAGATGGCTGTGGAACAAAGGTTAAGCTTGCTTTTATTATGGATAAGCACGATACAATCGGTATTGATGCAGTTGCAATGTGTGTTAATGATGTTGTATGTGCAGGTGGAGAACCTCTTTTCTTCCTTGACTATATTGCATGTGGAAAGAACTATCCAGAAAAGATTGCAACAATCGTAGGTGGTGTAGCAGAGGGCTGCCGTCAGTCAGAATGTGCACTTATCGGAGGTGAAACAGCAGAACACCCAGGACTTATGCCAGTAGATGAATATGATGTTGCTGGATTTGCTGTAGGTGTTGTAGATAGAAAAGACCTTATAACAGGTGAGAATATTAAGCCGGGCGATACACTTATCGGTATTGCTTCAAGTGGTGTTCATTCTAATGGATTTTCACTTGTAAGAAGTGTATTCACAATAACAGAAGATTCACTTAATACATATTATGATTCACTTGGCAAGACACTTGGAGAGGCTTTACTTGCTCCAACTAAGATATATGTTAAGACTATGAAGTCTATTAAGAACGCAGGAGTTCGTGTTAAGGGATGCAGCCATATCACAGGTGGCGGCTTCTATGAGAACATTCCAAGAATGTTACCAGATGGTGTAAGAGCTGTTGTAAAGAAAGACAGCTATGAAGTTCCTCCAATCTTTAAGATGTTACAGACAGATGGCGAGATTGAAGAAGATATGATGTATAACACATTTAATATGGGTATTGGTCTTGTACTTGCAGTAGCCCCTGAGGACGTAGATACAACTATGGAAGCTATTAAAGCTGCTGGTGAGACACCTTATGTTATCGGTAATATTGAAGCAGGTGAGAAGGGAGTAACTTTATGCTAAGAATAGCTGTTATGGTATCTGGAGGTGGAACTAATCTTCAGGCTATAATTGATGGTGTAAAGGACAAGACAATTACTAATACACAGATTGCTGCTGTTATAAGTAATAATGCTAATGCTTATGCTCTTACAAGAGCTAAAGAGAACGGAATACCAGCTTATTGTGTATCACCTAAGGATTATGCTACAAGAGATGAATTTAATAAAGCACTTCTTGAAAAGGTTAATTCGCTTAATGTAGACCTTGTTGTGCTTGCGGGCTTTCTTGTTAAAATTCCAGAAGAAATGGTACACGAATACAGCCATAGAATTATTAATATCCACCCATCACTCATCCCATCTTTTTGCGGTGTAGGCTTTTACGGACTTCACGTTCACGAAGCTGCACTTGCCAAAGGTGTTAAGGTTACAGGTGCAACAGTGCATTATGTAGATGAAGGAATGGATACAGGAGAGATTATATTCCAGAAAGCTGTTGAAGTTAAAGATGGTGACACGCCAGAAATTCTTCAAAAGAGAGTTATGGAACAGGCAGAATGGAAGTTACTGCCTGCCGCTATTAACAAGATAGCTAATGAACATGATAACTAGAAAGACTAGATTATATTGGAGGAAGAACAGATGAAGGTTTTAGTTGTAGGCAGCGGTGGACGTGAGCACGCCATATGCTGGAAGATAAGCCAGAGCCCTAAGGTTGATAAGATATATTGTGCACCTGGTAATGCAGGTATTGCTGAGGTTGCGGAATGTGTTGATATTAAAGCTATGGAATTTGATAAGCTTGTTGCATTTGCTAAGGAAAATGCAATCGACCTTACTGTAATTGGTATGGATGATCCACTTGTTGGCGGTATTGTTGATGCATTTGAGGCAGAAGGTTTAAGGGTATTCGGACCTAGAAAGAATGCAGCTATACTTGAGGGTTCAAAGGCATTTTCTAAGGACCTTATGAAGAAATACAATATACCAACAGCAGCATATGAGACATTTACATCTGCTGATGAAGCTAAGAAGTATCTTGAAACAGCTAAGTATCCTATCGTTCTTAAGGCTGATGGTCTTGCACTTGGAAAGGGCGTTCTTATATGTGAAGACAAGCAGATGGCACTTGACGGTGTAGACGAGCTTATGCTTGACAAGAAGTTCGGTTCAGCAGGTAATACAATTGTAGTAGAAGAATTTATGACAGGACGCGAAGTTTCAGTTCTTTCATTTGTTGACGGTAATACTATAAAGATAATGTCTTCTGCACAGGATCATAAGAGAGCCAAGGACGGAGATCAGGGGCTTAATACAGGTGGTATGGGTAACTTCTCACCATCACCATTTTATACTAAGGAAGTTGATGATTTCTGCAAGGCACACATATATCAGGCAACAGTTGATGCGATGAAGGCAGAGGGAAGACCATTTAAGGGTGTTATATTCTTTGGACTTATGCTTACACCAGAAGGTCCTAAGGTACTTGAATATAATGCAAGATTTGGTGATCCTGAAGCACAGGTTGTTCTTCCAAGAATGGAGAATGATATAATTGATGTATTTGAAGCGTGCATAGACGGAACATTAGATAAGATAGATCTTAAGTTTACTGATAATGCGTGTGTATGCGTAGTTCTTGCATCAGACGGTTACCCACTTGAGTACAAGAAGGGCTTTGAGATAACAGGTATGGAGAATTTCAAGGGTAAAGATTCATACTTTTTATTCCACGCTGGTACTAAGTTCAACGAAGAAGGCAAGGTTGTTACTAATGGTGGACGAGTTCTTGGCGTAACAGCATTAGGTGAGGATTTAAAGAAAGCCCGTGCTAATGCTTATGAAGCGACAGAATGGGTTAATTTTGATAATAAATATATGCGTCACGATATAGGTAAAGCTATAGACGAAGCATAATTGTTAATTGAATGTGTTTAAGTAACTCCCGCCACATATAATGGTGGGAGTTATTGTGTAATAATTGTAATAATGGAGGACAATGGAATGAAGATTACATCTGTAAAAGGTACTAATGATTATCTTCCTAATGAAGTAGAGATAAGAGATTATCTCCAGAATGAAATATTAAAAGTATATGTAGAGAATGGTTTTGAACATATAACAACTCCGGTTATTGAAGATATTGAAAATCTTGATAAGAGTGATGGTGGAGAAAACCTTAATCTTATATTTAAGATTATGAAGAGAGGCGACAAGCTTGACAAGGCACTTGCAAGCGGAGTCACTTCACAGAATGAAAATGTTCTTGCAGATATGGGCTTAAGATATGACCTTACACTTCCTTTAAGCAGATATTTTGCTAATAATAAGGATAAGCTTACACTTCCAATGAAGTGTATACAGATGGACAGAGTGTACAGGGCAGAACGTCCACAGAAGGGCAGATTAAGAGAATTCGTACAGTGTGATATAGATATTATAGGTTCTGATTCAAGAGATTCAGAGGTTGAGCTTATACTTATAACAACTAAGGCACTTAAAGCTATAGGAATGAAGAACTTTAAGGTTAAAGTTAATGACAGACGACTTTTAAGAGCATTTCTTATGGACTGCGGATTTGAAGAAAGCCAGCTTGACAGTGTATGTATAACATTTGATAAGATGGATAAGATTGGTCTTGAAGGCGTTAAGAATGAACTTGAGGAGAAGGAATTCGCAGAAGCAGCTATAGCCAAGTTTACAGGATTTCTTGCAAATGTAAGCAATCCACAGGAGATTTCTTTAGAGTCAGTTAAAGATATTCTTGTAGATAAAGCACCAGCAGAAAGCCTTGAATATATTATGAAGTCAGTTAATGAGCTTTGTAATGGCGAGTTCAATGTTGTATTTGACCTTTCATTAGTAAGAGGACAGGGATACTACACAGGAACAGTATTTGAAGTTGAAAGCATTGACTTTAAGGGCGCTATTGCAGGCGGTGGAAGATATGATAACCTTATTGGCAAGTTCTTAGGACAGCAGGTAAGTGCAGTAGGATTTTCTATCGGATTTGAGAGAATATTCTCTATACTTATGGAACACGGAATTGACCTTCCTAATAAGGGCAATAAGATAGCAGTAATGTACGATGAGGGCGAGCTTACAGCAGCTTATAAGCTTGCAGAAAAGTACAGGGCAGAAGGCAAGATATGTTCACTTTATGTTAAGCCAAAGAAGATGGGCAAGTTCTTAGGAAAGCTTGAAGAAAGAGGTTATGCAGGCTTTATTAATGTAAGTAATGATGACGGGATAAGTTATTTTGAGAACTAATAATTAAAATAGAACTTCGGGTAATCTATGAACAAACTGGATATAGATTACCCGAAGTTTTTGCATACGTCTGTATAGAAAGTGTGTTACAGACGGCTGTGTCTGATGTAAAAAGTTTATCTGAAAGACTTAAATGCTTTACGCAGTTAGTTCCTTGCCTTGGCAAGTGCATTGTCTATAGCTGATAACAGCATAGTTGCTGTATATTTACTGCCTGCATTGTAGGTGATATTATCTGTTGAGCCGTTGTTGATAACGGCGGTCTTTATCTCATCAAATGAAGAATTAAGCATAGGATACATAGTCTGCACGGACTCTGAAAGATTAACCATTTCGATATTGTTGATATTGTCGGAGTCAACTGTAACCTGAATATCTATAGGAGTACCATTAAGAAGTATTGAGGAAGTGTATACACCTGGTGAATATGTAGGACAAGATGTATTCTTTTTTACTGTGTCAGTGCTGGTGCTTATATTAACACCTGTACTTTTGGCAGCATCTGAACTGCTTCCGCCAAATATAAATATTGCCGCTAATATAATAAGAGCAGCAATTACGCATACCATAATTATCAGTTTCTTAAGTGGAATTACCACAATCCTGGTTGAACCGCTCATATATCCCCCTCATATAACACATATTTATTTTGATAAAATATATGAGCATTCATATATAAATAGAACTTATATATGGTATACTTAAATGAGTTTCATTGAATAAAAATGTGCACGGAAATGAGGATTATTATGTCATTACAACTTATACTTGGAGGATCGGGTGCTGGCAAGTCAACATATTTATATAGTTCAATAATAGAGGAGTCGATTAACAATCCAGACACAGATTATATAATTATCGTGCCAGAGCAGTACACTATGGCAACACAGAAGCGTGTAGTTGAGCTTCACCCACGAAAGGGAATTCTTAATATAGATGTCATAAGCTTTGAAAGGCTTGCTTATAGAGTATTTGAGGAGGTCGGGGCTTCTGACTATCCGGTTCTTGATGATACAGGAAAGAATCTTATAGTAAGAAGAATATTAGAACAGCACAAGAAAGAACTTCGATTCTTTAGTGGTAATATATCCAATACCGGATTTGTGGCTGAGATGAAATCAGTCATTTCAGAGATGTTACAGTATGATATAACTGTTGATAAGATAGATGAAATTAATAAAACTGTTGATAATAACAGTCTGCTTGGAATGAAATTAAGTGACATTAATGTTGTTTATAGTGGATTTAGGAATTTTATAAAAGATAATTACATTACATCAGAGGAGATACTTGATCTTCTGTGCAGGAAAGTGCAGGAGTCAGAAAAGCTTAAAGACAGTGTGATAGCACTTGATGGTTTTACTGGCTTTACGCCTGTACAGTACAGGCTTATTGGTCTGCTTCTTGATATATGCACGGATATTAAGGTGGCACTGACTATAGATACAAGTGAGAAGGTTAATGTCAATGAGGGCATTGAGAACCTTTTCTATATGACTAAGGATACAGTGGCACATTTGTATAAGATATGTGATGAACAGCATATTAATATAGAAAATGCTGTGATGATTGATGATGATAATATATCACGTTTTAAGTCGTCAAAGGAGCTTGCATTTCTTGAAAAGAATATATTCAGGGCTGGAAGCAGGCATTATAATGGTGAAGTAAATGATATAGCTTTGTATGCAGGGACAACGCCGAAGGACGAATTGCAGTATATAACAGGAAAGATACTTGAGCTTACACGTCTGTCAGGCTACAGATACAGTGATATAGCGGTTGTTACAGGTGATATTGGTGTGTATGGAAAGCTTGCCGCTAATATATTTTCCCAGAATGAAATACCATTTTTCTTAGACCAGAAACGTCATATAACAGATAACTGCTTAGTGGAAATGATTACCGCAGTACTTGATATTATCGAGAAGAATTATGCCTATGACAGTATGTTCAGATATCTAAGAACAGGATTTACCCAACTTACAAGAGATGAGATAGATATTCTTGATAATTATTGTCTTGCGGTTGGCATAAAGGGCAGGAAGCAGTGGAACAATGAATGGATAAGAAAGTTCAGGACAGGAAGGGAAGATACAGACCTTGGACTTCTTAACAGATTAAGATGCGAAGTCATTACTCCAATAGATGTTCTTCACAAAGATATTAAGGAGGCAGATGGAAATGTAGCTGCCATTACCAGGGCTTTATATGAATTCATAGCCGGACTTGATTGTGAAAGAAAGCTGTCATCTATAGATGTGGATAGTGAAGAATATGGACAGATATATAAGAAGATAATAGAACTATTAGATAAGATAGTTGAATTATTAGGCAGTGAGAAGGTTACATTAAAAGAATACAATCATATTATAGCATCTGGATTGGAGGAGATTAAGATAGGACTTATACCTCCGGCTAACGACTGCGTTGTAATAGGTGATATTGAGAGAACAAGACTTGATAATATAAAGGTAATGTTCTTTGCGGGCGTTAATGATGGGTATGTTCCAAAAAAAAGCGACAACAGAAGCGTTCTTTCAGAAACAGACAGGGACAGGCTTAAGGGTATGGACGTATCATTATCAATGTCAGTCAGGGAAAAAGCGTTTATTCAGAGATTTTATTTATACCTTATTATGACAAAGACATCAGAAAAGCTTTATATAACTTATGCACGCAATGGCATGGATATGAAAGCGGTTCTTCCTTCTTACATAATAAGAATGATTAAGAAAATGTTTCCGCTTGTTAAAGAGTACGCAAGAGAGGATACATTTGCAGAACACGCATATATACGAATTCCAAAAGCAGACATTGTATGGAGCGAGGGCAATCTTAATAAAGTGCTTGCAGAGGGAATTGCACTTGAATTATATGGAAGGGAGCTTACAGGAAGCGTAACATCATTTGAACAGTTCGCTTCGTGCCAGTTCGCATATTTCTGCCAGTATGGACTTGGGCTTAAAGAGAGGGAAGAATATCAGTTTGCGGTTAATGACTTTGGTACAATTCTTCACGCTGTAATTGAAGATGTGTCAAAAAATATAAAGCAGAACAATAAATCCTTCGTGCTTTTAAGTGATGAGGAAAGAAGCCAGATGGTATCAGAGAGTATCAATGCAATAGCTGAGAATTATGGCAATACGATACTTAAGGACTCAAGCCGTAATGAGTATCTTATACAGAGAATGAAGAATTACGCTGACAGGACACTGTGGGCAATTGGAAAGCAGCTTGCTGACGGAATATTCAGGCCAGATGCATTTGAGAAGGGATTTCTTACACAGATAGAAGAACTTCCGCACGATGTACTATTTTATATGAAGGGCAAGATAGACCGTATAGATGTGTGCGAGGATGACGAAAATTTATATGTCAAAGTCGTGGATTACAAGACAGGACAGTCAGATTTTAATCTTTTAAAGACATATTATGGCTTAAAAATCCAGCTTCTTACATATATGAGGGAAGCAATGATATACGAAAAGAAGAAATATGGTGACAAGAATATAATTCCAGCGGGGCTTTTATATTACAATATTCAGGACCCGATAGTTGAGGCAAAGAAAGATGATGAAGAGGTCGAGGCACTTGTAAGAAAAGAATTAAGAATGAAAGGCGTTGTTAATTCTAATAAGAATATTATAAGTATGATGGATTCAACAGAGGGTTCATCTGTTAATATTCCTGTCAGTTATAATAAATCTGGTGAACTTGATATGCGTTACAGCAGGGTTATGACAACTGATGAGTTCGATAAGCTTGGCGAATATGTTGATAAAGAAAATGTCAATAACGCAGGAAAGATACTTAATGGAAGCATTAATATCAATCCGTATATTAAGGGGAATGAGAACAGTTGTACTTATTGTCAGTATAACAGTGTGTGTGGATTTAGCACAGATATGCCGGGGGCAAGTTATCGAAGACTTCCGAATTTAAGCAAAGAAGATATATGGAAATTAATAGATGAGAATAACAGCGGTGAAGCGTACAGCAGTAGTAAAGAGCATAACAGTACAGAAAAGTATAACGATAGTGAAGAATATAACAAAGAAACTGACAGTAATTCAGAGGTGTAATGATGGCAAAGAAATGGACTGATGAACAGCTTAAGGCAATAGATACTAAGAACAGGAATATACTTGTGTCAGCCGCCGCAGGTTCAGGAAAGACAGCGGTTCTTGTTGAACGAATTATCAATATGATTACAGGTGAGAACAGCACAGATATAGACAGACTTGTTGTTGTTACATTTACCAAGGCCGCCGCGGCAGAGATGAAAGCAAGAATAAGAAACAGGCTTGATGATATGCTTGACAATAATGAGGCAGATACCAATCTTTTAAAGCAGATTGCACTTATTAACAATGCACATATAACAACAATAGATAGTTTCTGTCTGTGGATAATAAAAAATCATTTTTCAGAGATTGAATTAGACCCCGGTTTCAGGGCGGCAGATAATGGAGAGATTACACTTCTTGAGAATGATGTAATGCAGGAGCTTCTTGAGGACTATTATACAGAGGCAGATGAGGATTTTATTAATCTTGTAGAGGCTTATGGAACAGGACGTAATGACCATAATATAGAAGAACTTATTAAGAAAATATATAATCTTGCACGAAGCAATCCATGGCCTTCTGAATGGTATAAGGAAACGCTTGATATGTATGAAGCACCAGATAATTCTAACAACAGGGCGATAGCTGACCTGTATGAAAGCATTATCAATTCGCTGAGTGATTACTGCCGCAAATATGAATATATGATTGAACTTTGCCAGCACGTAGACGGTCCGGTGTCATATCTTGATGCAATCAATTCAGATTATATGAATATCAAAAGAATACTTGAAGCACCAGACTTTGATGACCTTTCGGTAAGAATAAGAAAGACGGTATTTGACAGATTAAGCAATAAGAAAATGCCTGATGCGAGGGAAGATTTAAAAGAATATGTCAAGAATGAAAGAAATAATTTCAAGAAATATATTAATTCCCTTATCAGTGGTGTGTTCACAGCAGATATTGATACATTAATGGAAGATGTGAAAGCTAATGCACCAATGATTGCTATGATGGTAAAGCTTGCTAATGATTTTGCACAAAGAATGTCAGAACAGAAAAAAGACCGTGGGATAATAGATTTTAATGATATGGAACATCTTGCACTTGATATTCTTGTAAAGAATAATGCTGGTATTATTGAGTATACCAGGACAGCAGATGAACTTGCAGAGAGCTTTGATGAGATATTAATAGACGAGTATCAGGATTCCAACCAGTTACAGGAAGAAATACTTACTGCTGTATCAAGGCAGAGAATGTCCAATTATTTCAATAATGTATATATGGTTGGAGATGTTAAGCAGAGTATATATAAGTTCAGACTTGCGTGTCCTGAGTTATTTATGAGCAAGTATGATAATTATTCATCGCAGAATGATAACTGCAAAGATACAGCACAGTATAATGACTGCGAAGATATATCATTTGGCGGTGGTGAGCAGAATATAAGTTCTTGTAAGATAGAATTACAGAAGAATTTCCGAAGCAGAAGTAATGTTCTTGATAGTACCAATGATGTGTTCTTCCGTGTTATGAATAAGAATTTCTGTGGCATACAGTATGATGATAGGCAGCAGCTTAACTGTGGGTTAGATTATCCAGCGTGTGAGGATAAAAGAAACTTCGGGCAGGACAGTGAGAAAAGCACAGATATTGTGCTTGTTGATATGTCGGGTGATGAGGACGGCGATGGAATAAGGGCAGAGGCAAGATATGCCGCATTAAGAATAAGAGAACTTATGTCAGAAGATAATGCTTATTACGTGTATGATGCTGACCTTGAAGATTACAGGAGAATAAAATATGGTGATATTGTTATTCTCACAAGAACGCTTACAGGCTGGGCAGATGTGCTTGTCAATGAACTGCTTGACTGCGGAGTGCCGGCTATGGCAGATACTGCACAGCAGTATTTTAAATTAAGGGAGATAAAGGTACTTATAAGCCTGCTTACCTGCATAGACAATCCATTGCAGGATATACCTATGGCTTCTGTGCTTCTGTCATACTTTGGAGGTTTTACGGAAGATGAATTATGCAAGATAAGAATATCAGGAAAGAAATATTCACAGAAGTTTCTTATCAGGCAGATGAAGAGCATAGCAGAGAATGAGGACGAGGATTGCGATTATAAGAAATGCAGTGCATTTATTGATAAGCTTAATGCCTTAAGAGATAAATCCAGAATAATGACTATCTATGATTTGTTGTGGGAGATTGTATACAACACAGGTTATTATGATTACGCAGGAACTATGCCGGCAGGAGCTAAAAGACAATCTAATATAGATGTGCTTCTTGACAGGGCATCTTCATTTGAGGGAACAAGCTATAGCGGACTTTTTAATTTCTTAAGATATATAGAAAGATTGCAGAAATACGACATAGATATAACCGACTCACAGGGTATGGGGGATAACGGCGACTCTGTAAGGGTAATGAGCATACATAAGAGCAAGGGTCTTGAGTTTCCGGTTGTAATTGTAGCCGGACTTAACAAGCAGATTAATAAAATGGATGCAAGAAGCAGGATTGTTATTGATAAAGAGCTGGGCATAGGTGCTGATTATGTTAATCTTGACCGCAAGACCAAGACATCTACTATTATAAAAGGGGCGATTGCAAGAAAGATTGTAAGAGATGGAATATCCGAGGAAGAAAGAGTTCTGTATGTTGCAATGACACGAGCAAGGGAAAAGCTTATTATGATGGGAAATGTCACTGACACAGACAAGGCAATGACAGGCTGGAATTCAATTGCTGACGAGATTAGAATGTCTGGAATATATTCTTATGCTGACTGCGAGAAGATAGACAAGTTCGCAGATATGGTAATTCCAGTTGTACTTACTGGAAGGGAATACAATAAAGGAGAATTCAATATAAAGCTTATTGGTGTGGAAGAAATTAATTCTTTATTGAATAAATCGGACATAGACCAGGCCGGAAGCCAAGCAACAGATGAAAGTCAGGTAGGCGAAAAAACAGCCTATGGAACTTCGCCTTTAAAGGAGCTTCCGCCATATATTAAAGACCCTGATGCAGACAGAAAAGTAAAAGTAACTGTCAGTGAGTTAAAGAAAATGCAGAATGAAGCAGATTACGAGCAAAATGCGTTTGCGGCAGACAGTATCAAAAAGGCTGTGGGCATTATGGAGGAAGAAAGAATTAAAGAAGCGGCTGGCGGTGTTAAAGAAGCAGACGGCGGGACAGAACCTGAAGCTGCAGACGAATATATTCCAACAGTTCCTAAGTTTATAAGCAATGAAGAAAAAGAGCTTGTAAGTAATGAACGTGGAACGGCATACCACAGGGTTATGGAATGTCTGAATTATTCAAAAGCTGGAAGCACTGAGGATATAAAGAATGAAATTGACAGAATGGTAAGAGAAGAAAAGCTGTCATTAAAACAAGCTGAATGCATAAAGCTTAAGGATATAGATACGTTTGCAGGCTCATCAATAGGTGAAAGAATTAAGCGTGCATATGCTTACGGCGGGGTGAAAAGGGAACAGCCATTTGTATTTGAATATGACAGACAGCTTGTACAGGGGGTCATTGACCTGTATTTTATTGAGGACGGACAGCTTGTTATAGTTGATTATAAGACTGACCGGGTGTTAAGAGGCAGGGCAGGAGAGGACGAGCTTAGAAGAAGATATTCTATCCAGCTTGATTACTATGCTATGGCACTGTCACAGATAACAGGCTTAAAGGTTAAAGAAAAAGTAATATATTCCTTTGCACTGGGAAGAAGCTTAACTGTAGAGTAATTATCTGGAATAGGTAATAGAATAAACTGAGTAGTTTATAAAATAGTCCGGCACTAAGTAGTTGAATTAAATTGATGGATACTATATACTAGATTAGTTAAAGTGTAAAATGATTTAAGAAATGGAGAAATTATGTCAGATATTACAAGTGAAATTAAGAAAAGAAGGACATTTGCAATCATATCCCACCCGGATGCTGGTAAGACAACACTTACTGAGAAGTTCTTGTTATATGGTGGTGCTATTAATCTTGCTGGTTCTGTAAAGGGTAAGAAGACAGCGAAACACGCAGTATCAGACTGGATGGAGATTGAGAAGGAAAGAGGTATCTCTGTAACATCTTCAGTACTTCAGTTTAATTATGATGGATATTGCATTAATATTCTTGATACACCTGGACACGAAGATTTCTCAGAGGATACTTATAGAACTCTTATGGCTGCTGACTCAGCCGTAATGGTTATAGATGCTTCAAAGGGTGTTGAGAAACAGACTATTAAGCTTTTTAAAGTATGTGTTATGAGACATATTCCAATCTTTACATTTATTAATAAAATGGATAGAGAAGCCAACGACCCATTCGAGCTTCTTGATGAGATAGAAAATGTACTTGGAATTGCTACTTGTCCTATCAACTGGCCTATAGGCTGTGGTAAGGCATTTAAGGGTGTATATGACAGAAAGCAGAAAGAGGTATCACTCTTTAAGGCGGCAATGAATGGACAGAAGGAAGTAGATACTAAGAATATATCAATAGATGATGATGAGCTTAAGGCAGAGATTGGTGATGATTACTGGGCTAAGCTTGAAGAAGATGTGGAACTCTTAGATGGTGCAAGTGCAGAATTTGATCTTGCCAAGGTTCAGGCAGGAGATTTAACACCTGTATTCTTTGGTTCAGCACTTACTAACTTTGGTGTAGAGACATTTTTACAGCATTTCCTTGATATGACTACATCACCACTTCCACGTAATTCGTCAGTAGGTCTTATAGACCCATTTAAGGAAGATTTCTCTGCTTTTGTATTTAAGATACAGGCTAATATGAATAAGGCACATAGAGATAGAATTGCATTTATGCGTATATGTTCAGGAAAGTTCACTGCCGGTATGGAAGCTAACCACGTTCAGGGTGGCAAGAAGATAAGGCTTTCACAGCCACAGCAGATGATGGCACAGGAAAGACACATTGTAGAAGAAGCTTATGCAGGAGATATAATAGGTGTATTCGATCCGGGTATATTCTCAATAGGTGATACTATATGTACTTCTAATAAGAAGTTCCAGTTTGATGGAATTCCTACATTCGCACCGGAACATTTTGCAAGAGTAAGACAGATTGATACAATGAAGCGTAAGCAGTTCATTAAGGGAATAAGCCAGATTGCACAGGAAGGTGCTATTCAGATATTTCAGGAATATAATACTGGAATGGAAGAAATTATTGTCGGCGTTGTCGGTGTACTTCAGTTTGAAGTTCTTGAATACAGACTTAAGAATGAGTACAATGTAGATATAAAGTTAGAGCCGCTTCCATATGAACATATCAGATGGATTGAAAATCCAGAAGAAGTTGATGTGAACAGAATTGTCGGTACTTCTGATATGAAGAAGATTAAAGACCTTAAGGGCAATCCGTTATTGGTATTTGCTAACAGCTGGTCAGTTAATATGGTGCTTGAACGTAATGAGGGACTTAAGTTATCTGAGTTTGGAAAGAACAACTAAATTGCAGATTTAATAAGGAACAAGGTGATTAGATGAACGTAAGCTACAGAGAGATTATAAAAAAAGCAGTAGCCATAGTACTTATGGCAGTCATTCTTGTATGTATGGTGACAGGATTTTCGTATACATTTACCGCTAAAGCAGATGATACAATTATTGCTACAGGTTATGTTAATTATGATGTAACAAGCCTTAGAATAAGGACAGCACCTGTTAATGGAAGTGTAATTACTAAAGTAGATGGTGGATTTAAGTTCGATATATACGAAGAAGTGAATACGAGTGCGACATATAAGTGGTACAGCATAGGTTTTTATCTCAATGGTGAATACACAAGAGGATATATAACATCAGAGTATACTACTAAGGAAGCAAAGTCAGATTATACACCAGATAATAATTTTGAAGATTATCTTGAGGCACAGAATTTCCCGGCTTCCTACAGGGAAAGCTTAAGGCAGCTTCACAGTGCATATCCATTATGGGTATTTGTAGCAGACCATAATGGAAGGGACTGGGATACTATGGTTAATGCCCAGAATGTATTAGGACGAAGCCTTATATACAGTTCGGCAGATGCTTCGTGGAAGTCTACGGCTGATGGCTGTTATGACTGGAATACAGGTGAGTATACAGAGCTTGACAGTGGTGGCTGGGTTCAGGCATCTGAGGGACTTGTGAAATATGCACTTGACCCAAGAAACTTTCTTGATGATACATACATATTTATGTTTGAAAGTCTTTCTTATGACTCATCAGTACATAATATAGACGGTGTGCGCAATATTATAAGCGGAACATTTATGGAGAATTCAAGCCACAATCTTGACGGCTATGACTATGCTTCACTGCTTATGTATGCAGGTGAAGTATCCAAGGTAAGCCCATATCACCTTGCAACAAGAATTATTCAGGAACAGGGTGCAGACGGACGAGGCAACCAGATATCTGGAAATGTAAGCGGATACGAGGGCTATTATAATTATTACAGCCAGAACGCTTATGCAAGCGGCGGTCTGTCAGCAGTCCAGAATGGTTTGAAATATGCCAGACAGACCGACAGCTCTAATATGAGGCCTTGGAATTCGCGTTACAGGGCTGTTGTAGGTGGTGCTGTCAATCTTGGAAAATGGTACATTAACAAGGGTCAGGATACTATATATTATGAGAAGTTTGATGTTAAGAACTTCTCACACCAGTATATGACTAATGTGCTTGCACCAAGGTCAGAAGCGACAAGGGCTAAGAAGGCATATAGTTCATACACGCTTAATAATACAACATTTAAGTTTAACATTCCGGTATATGATAATATGCCATCGTCAAGATGTATAATACCAGATGGCAACCAGAGTGCGAATAACAGGCTTAGTTCATTATCAGTAGATGGTTATACATTAACTCCTACATTTTCATCTGATAATACTGATTACAGTCTCATTGTAGAAAATGATATTACAAGTGTTAATGTATCGGCAGGACTTATAGATGGCAATGCAACAGTAAGCGGACGTGGAAGCCACAGCTTAAGCGTTGGCAATAATGTAATCAATATTACTGTAACGGCTGAAAATGGTGACATAAAGACATATGTAATAAATATAACAAGAAAGTCTGCACAATCTGGTGGTAATACAGATGGTTTTAAGACAGATTATAATGTCGATTCATCAAAGAAGATAATGACTAAGATAGGTGTCGGAAGTCAGGCATCAAGTGTTCTTGATAATGTATCATACAGCAATGGCTGTTATGGAAAAATATTAAAGAATGACGGAAGCGAGAGAGGCGACACAGTAGTTACTGGTGATAAGTTAGTTGTATACAAGGCAGACGGAAGTGTATATGATGAATATTCTATAGTTATATATGGAGATGTTAATGGTGACGGAGTTATAGATTTATATGATTTCGTGGCTATTAAGAGAGCAGTTCTTGGAATTGGACAGCCACAGGGCAGTTATAAAGAGGCTGCGGATATTAACAGGGACGGAGTTATAGATTTGTATGATTTCGTTGCTATTAAAAGACACATATTAAATATAGGATATATCCAGCAGTAGTGACTGCAAGAAGAGAGGACATATATGAATAAGGTTAAAAAGATAATTTCAGCACTGCTTATTATATGTATGTGTGCTGTAATGGCTTTTGTGAATAAGACAGATATATTAGCGGCAGGAACAGCAAGAGTATCAATTGGTTCAGCAAGTGGTACGGTAGGCGATACAGTATCCATAGATGTGTCAATCAGTGCATCGAGCGGAATAGGTGGAGCTACAATATATGTATCCTATGACCCATCAATATTAGCATTAAGCGGAAGCTCAAGTAATTCGGGAACTGCGATGGTCAGCTTTATGGACGAAAGTACAGCAAGCAGCCAGTCAAAGACAATAACATTTAAGATTATCGGAGCTGGTACTTCAAGCCTTAATGTTATAGGTGATTCCAAGGTTATTGATATAGATATGCAGGCGTGCAGTATATCCAAATCGTCAGGTTCAGTTACAGCTTCTGCACCAGCTTCATATTCATCAGATAATACATTAAGTTCATTACAGATAAGTCCTGGTGTGTTATCTCCAGCATTTTCACCAGATGTAACTACTTATACAACATCTGTTGGTGCTGACTGTGCAAGCCTTACAGTAAGTGCAGTTCCTAATGATTCAAAGGCAACTGTAAGCGTATCTGGCAAGAGAATGGACCCGGGATTTAACACAACAACAATTACTGTAACAGCAGAAAATGGCAGTAAAAGAACTTATACAATAAAGACAACCAAGGAAACTAATTCAGCTTCTAATGAAAATAATCAGGCAACAGGTTCTGACTCATCTAATGGATCAACAGACAATAATAATATTCCTGATGTGCAGGACCCTAACAGTGAAGCAATACAAGAGCCTAATATTACAATAGATAATGCTGAATATAAGATTGTATCTGCCAATGATGAACACCCACTTCCAGATGGTTATACTCCAACAGAGTATGATTATAATGGAACAAAGGTATCAGCAGGTATTGGAATAGATACAGGAGTAACAATTGTCTATCTTGAAAGTACAGATGGCAAAGGCGAGAACGGTTATTATGTATACGATTCGGTGAGAAAGACATTTTCGCCATTCGTAGAAGTAAGCCAGCCACAGCTTACATACTGCATACTTGTGATAGATGAAGCTTCTATGGAACTTCCAGAAGGCTATGATGTTGGAAGAACAGTAATCAATGGCAAAGAAGTCGATGCCCTTCTTGATAGAACAGGCAACTACGCATTATTCTACGGCGTAAGCTCTACAGGAGAAACAGGCTGGTTCAGATACAATGTCAATGATGGCACAATACAAGGCTACGCCGGTTACAATATGGCAGATGAACAGGTAATCAACACCAACACAAAGACAGCTGACAGTGATAAGGCATTTAATACAGTCAGCAGTTATATATTCGTTATATTAGCAGTCCTTGCTGTTGTAATAATAGCATTAATAGTTGTAGTTATAGCCTTAAGCATTAAGCTTTCAAAGAGCAAAAAAGCCTTCGTAGGAGCAATGGACGGCTACGAAGACGAAGATATAGACGAGGAAGACTTAGACGATATGGAACTTGAAGATGATGAAGAAGATATCTTATATGATGACTTAGAAGAAGATATAGATGAAGAAGTATCTGATGATGCCGTCCCATATCAGTCATCAACCACAAAAGATCTCCCCGAAGAATACAATGAGTCTGAAGAACTGGAACTAGAAGAAATAGACGATAAATAATAAATATCTATCGTTCACCCAAAACAGCCAGCAAATAGTTAAATCATAATCAGATAATAAATAGGTGACAATCACCACAACAGTCTGACAATAGAGCCTCAATCCCCAGTCCCCGCCTTACTGGCTTGTCCAGTAACAGGGGACATCAACTTTTCGTAAATCTATTGCCAGGCTGTTTTTTTACGCATAAATCCCCTTTTTATATCTCCATTCCTAATTCCTATTTCTTTCCACTAAAATATATTTAAAAGTTATTCCAATATAACATATTGACAAATATATTTCACTATGCTATAAAATCTACTTAATAAATAAAACAAAATATACCCAGGGTTGAAAGAAAGCCAGCGATGATAAAGCTGATAGAAGCATAAGAAGACGCTGGGGAGCCGCCGGTCCTTAGCTGGCAGTTCCAACTGGCAGCTTAGTACCGCTGCGGGCGACACGCAGTGCAAACGTGTCTTTGTTGCTTCTATCAGCTTTAACAACGCGTCTGCCGTCCGTCTTCACCCCATCAATTTAAAGAAGGAGATGTACAAGAATGATATCTAAATTACACCAACTAAATTTACACGACAAAATAAAATACATTTACGCTACTGTAATTAAATTTATGATTTTATCAGGAATCGTAAGCATAATTGGTTTATCTCTTCTGGATATAAGATTTAATTCTTATGTAAAAGGGGCTCAGAAAGCAAATAATGCTGCTAAAGAAAGTATTATAGATATTAGTTCTGCTGCCCGCAATATAAGAGAGATGGCATTAAATGACGACAGTTCAACTTATGAGAATTATAAGAATAATGTTAAGGCAGTTCTTACAGACTCCCAGACACAGCTTGATATTATAAAGAATACCAATATAATAGATGATGATTTGTATAATCAGTATGTTAAAGCACTTAATGAATGGGGCAATATCGGTTACGATATAATTAACCAGATTGAAAAGGGCGATCTTGCAAGTGCCAAGAATAAAATCCACACAGTATGTACACCTGCACTTAACAATCTTATGAGTATTGCGGATAAAATGGAGGATGAAACCAACAAAGAGGCGGATCAGGCAATATTGTTAAGTAATGTTGTGGCAGTCATAGGCGGTGTGGCTATTGTGTTATTTATTGTAATAGCGAGCCTTATATCAAAGAAAATAGGTGCTAAGATTACAGAGATGATAATAGAACCAATAAGGGATATAGATAATGTAGCTAAAGACCTTGCTAATGGTAACCTGCACAGTGAGCTTACATACCATTCAGATGATGAATTAGGAACATTAGCCCACAGCCTGCGTAAGTCAATAAGAACATTAAGTTCATATGTTGATGATATTAAAAGGTCTATGCAGGAATTCTCACATGGTAACTTTGATGTTAAGCCAGAAGTTGAGTGGAAGGGTGATTTTGAGGAAATATTACAAGCATTTATGAGCTTTGAAGCAAGTATGGCAGATCTTGTAAAGCACCTTCAAAGAGTAGCTGACCAGGTGGCAGAAGGTTCGGAACAGATAGCCTCAAGCTCAACAGAACTTGCAGAAGGAGCGACTAATCAGGCAGCTTCTGTTGAGGAGCTTACAGCTTCCCTTGCAAATGTATCAGAAAGAGTTGCACAGAATTCACAGAACGCTAGAACAATAAGTGGCAAGGTAGATGAACTTGGAACACAGCTTTATGAGAGCAATGGTAAGATGAGCGAGATGGTTATATCAATGAGTGAAATTGAAAAGGCTTCCAAGGAAATCAGCAAGATAATAGAAACTATCAACCAGATAGCTTCACAGACTAATCTTCTGGCACTGAATGCGTCTATAGAGGCGGCAAGAGCTGGCGATGCAGGAAAAGGTTTTGCGGTAGTTGCAGATCAGGTATCAGCACTTGCGGCACAGAGTGCAGAAGCTGCCAAGGAGTCAGCTTCATTAATAGATACATCTGTTGCAGCAGTCGAGAAGGGTATGGTTATTGCCAATGATACAGCTTCCCAGCTTGGTGCAGTAGTAGACAATTCAAGACATATAGTTGATGAAGTTAATAATATTGCAGATGTTCTTAATACACAGACAGAGGCAATTAAGCAGGTTGATGAGGGTGTAGAAGCTATCAATGATGTTGTACAGACTAATTCTGCCACATCACAAGAGTGTGCCGCTGCAAGTCAGGATATGAGTACACAGGCAGACACATTAAGGGGACTTATTGTAACACTTAAAATAGCACATTTTAAGAAAAATAA
>ERZ1035001.309-NODE-309-length-28354-cov-25.083183_pt1 | contig 28354 bp, 20 predicted proteins | sample MGYA00520685_ERZ1035001 | MGnify/ENA primary metagenome ERZ1035001 (study PRJEB33766, sample SAMN09781749) | gut metagenome | biome: gut microbiome | host: Homo sapiens | place: Madagascar | study: EMG produced TPA metagenomics assembly of the PRJNA485056 data... | reverse complement strand
TCCTCCTCGGCGTGCTCGACCTCCTCCTTACGGGCAGGCAGCTCGGCCATGCCGCAGCGGTAGACGATGTAGACATTCTCGGCCCCCAGACGCTTCGCGCAGCGGGCGGCGTCCATGGCGACGTTGCCGCCGCCGACAACGGCGACGGACTTGCTCTTCATGATGGGGGTGCGGGAATCCTCCTTGTACGCCTTCATCAGGTTCACGCGGGTCAGGTACTCGTTGGCGGAGTAAACGCCGTTCAGGCTCTCGCCGGGGATGCCCATAAAGCGGGGCAGACCGGCACCGGAGGCAACATAGACGGCCTCAAAGCCGTAGTCGTTCATCAATTCATCGATGGTCAGGACCTTACCGATGACCATGTTCGTCTCAATGTCAACGCCCAGCTCCTTCAGGCCCTCGACCTCGTGCTGGACGATGTCCTTGGGCAGACGGAACTCGGGGATGCCGTACATCAGAACGCCGCCCGCAACATGCAGGGCCTCGTAGACGGTGACCTTGTAGCCCAGCTTGGCCAGATCGCCCGCGACGGTCAGGCCGGACGGGCCTGCGCCGATGACCGCGACCTTGTGGCCGTTGGGCGCGGGGGCGGTGGGTTTGGTATGTACGTTGTTGCGGTACCAGTCGGCGACAAAGCGCTCCAAGCGGCCGATGCCGACGGCCTCGCCCTTGATGCCGCGGACGCACTTGCCCTCGCACTGATGCTCCTGCGGGCAGACACGGCCGCAGACGGCGGGCAGCGCGCTGGACTGGGCAATCACGTTGTAGGCGGCCTCAAAGTCGCCCTCGGCAACGTGTTTGATAAAGCCGGGGATGGATGCAAAGTTCGGTTACGGTAAGGTTCAGCTCCCGCCGTTTGATGATAGTAAACAAAGTTCCCACTCCTTTTACAAAAGCGCAGCTCTTCACGAAGCTGCGCTTGCTTTAGTATATGTTGCCGGTTTCGCGGTAGCTGCGCCAGACGTTTTCAAAAAAGTCGTCATCCTCGGGGATGGGGCGCGGGGCGCGCCAGTCGGTGCGGCAGATGCCGTCCTCGAACCACAGCTCCTGAATCAGCGGGGCTTCGTTTTCGTCCAGGGCAAAGGTGAAGGTATCCGGCAGCTGGGCAAACGGCTTGACCCCGCCCGTCAGGTCGGTGTACAGGGCGCTGCCGCGGCTTTTACCGCCGTGGGCGGTATAGTCCGCCATGGCGGTCAGGTAGGCGCGCTGGCTCAGCAGCATATCGCGCAGGCGGTAGACCATGGCAAGCTCGGTGCGGCTGGCCGCCTTGACCGTTTGGGCAAAGCCGGCAAGCTGCGTTTCCACCTGCTTGCCGTAGGCGCGTATCTGCGCGGGGTCGCGTATGGCCGCACCGCAGCGGCTCATTTCCTCGGCGGCGTGCTGCCACAGGGCGCGCACGTTGCCGGTATCGGCGCGGCAGGCATCCGCCAGCGCAGCCATCTCGGCCAGGGCTGCGGATGCTGCCGCGTCAAAACCGGCAGACGCATCGCCCCGGCAGCGGGCGGCAATGTACTGTGCCGCGCGGGTGCTGCCCACCTGCCCGGCGTTCAGCGCCGTGCCGCCGGGGCGGTAGACGCCGTGGCTGGCAGCGGCTTCACCCACGGCAAACAGGCCTTTCACGTCGGTCTGCCACCAGCAGTCAATGCCAATGCCGCCGTTGTTATGCTGGGCGCAGAGGGCGATCTCCAACGGCTGGGTGTACAAATCCACACCCTTATCACGGTAAAAATCGATGGCAGGCTGGTTCATATGCGCCAGCCGCTCAATCGGCGTGCCGAAGCAGGCACCGGCGCGGGTCAGGTACTCGTGCGCCTCGGGCAGCAAGGCGTCATAGCTAAACTCGCCGCCCGCGGGGTTTGTGCGGTAATCAAGATAGACTTTGCGTCCCTTGCAGGTTTCCAGATACACCAGAATGTCGATGATCGAGCTGCCGTCGGCAACCTTGCGCACATCAAACGGCCACTGGTAGCCCTTCAAAAACAACTTGCTCAGCATGTCGTGGGCGTCGGTAAAGAAATCCATCAAAAACTCGCGCTCGTCGCTTCCGTCCGCCGCCGTGGAGAATACCCGCGGTAGCACCTGCATATACGTTCCCGACACATTCCACCGCGGCGCGACCGATGCCAGACCGTACTGCCATTCGGTCAGGTTTTTGCCCTTTGCGCCTGCTTCCAGCGCAAGGCCGGTGGCCCCATACTGGCTGAAGGGATAGACACTGTCGGCGTACATACCAGCTGGGCCGCCGGTGGCCCAGATAACGTTTTTGCATCGAATCAGCGTAAAGCGGTCGGCGGCGTCCTGCGCAACCGTGTTCAGGCAAAGCAGGCCGCAAACCGTACCGCCGTCCGTCAGAATTTTGATGACCTGGGTCTTGTCCAGCATCGGCACGCCCTTGGCCTGCACGGCAGCTTCCAGACATTCGGTCATCTGTTTGCTGGTGTAGGGGCCGACGCTCGTCGCGCGGCGGCGCGGGTCGTGGTCGGTCTTGTAGCCGATGTACTCGCCGTAGCGGTTGCGGGGGAACGGCACGCCCAGCTCGACCAGCTTCAAGAAGCACTGGGTCGAGAGCGCGGCCTCGCACAGGGCAATATCACCATCCACGCAGCGGCCCGCAAACAGTGTGTCGGCCATCTCGCGCACGCTGTCGGGGTCGCCCCCGGACAGGGTCAGCTTATAGTAGGTCTGCTTGTCGCTTCCGGTGTTGCGGCTGGTGCCGCCGACGCGGTTCTCGGTGACGAGGACGATGTCATGCTGCCCCAGCTGCCACAGACGGTCGGCGGCGTTGAAGCCCGCCGCGCCGCTGCCCACGACGGCCGTGTTGCAGCGGACGACCTTGGCGGTGTAATTTCCGGCGCGGAAAATTTCGTTTTCCATCTCGTTGCTCCCTTACAGGCGCTGGATATGGAAGCCGCCATCCACATCGATATAGTTGCCGGTGGTGTAGCGCAGACGGTCGCTGCACAGCAGGCTGACGGCCCCGGCCACATCCTCCGGTGTGCCCCAGCGGGCGATGGGGAAGGTGCCCTTTTCAATCAAGGCATCATACTTGCCCTGCACCGTGCTGGTCATATCGGTGGCGATAACGCCGGGGCGCACCTCGTTGACAAGGATACCCTCAGCAGCCAGACGGTCGGCGTAGAGCGTCGTCAGCATCGAGATACCCGCCTTGGAGACACAGTATTCACCGCGGTTGGTGGAGGACACCACCGAACTGCAGCTGGACACATTGACGATGACACCCTTGCGGCCATCGACAGGTTCCTGCGAAATCATCTGCTTGGCCACCAGCTGCGTCAGGAACATATTGCCCTTGGTGTTGATGCCGACAACATAGTCAAAGCTTTCCTCGCTCATATCCAGCAAATCGGCGCGGACTTTGGGAGCAACACCTGCATTATTAACCAGCACATCCACGCGGCCAAAGGCGGCCAGTGCGCCGTCCAGAATCTTCTTGCGGTCGTCGGCGCTGCCGATGTTGGCCTGCACGTAGGCGCAGTCGATGCCCTGTGTTTTCAGCTCGTCCAGCGCTGCCTGGTTTTTCTCCTGTGGGCCGGTGGCGACCATGACGATATTGTATCCATCCAGCCCCAACTGCTTGGCAATGGCAAAGCCGATGCCGCGGCTGGACCCGGTGACGATGGCAGTTTTTTTCATAAGTACACCCTCTCCATCAGCCGCGGAAGTTCGCAGGCTGGTTTTTTTTGATCTCCAAGAATTCCTTGTAGAACGGCATAAACGTCTTACTGTCGCGGATGACACAGCCCGTGGGCTTGTGAGCGCGGATCAAATCGCCGCACTTGCCGCAGGTCAGGCAGACCCGCTTAGGGTCGATGCGGCCATTTTTGACGATCTCGTTGGCAAAATCCGGGTCAGCAAAGGCCATGCGGCCGAACAGCATACCATCGCACAGGCCCTGCTCGACCGCGCCTGCGCTGAACAGATCAGCATAGGCTCGCAGGTAAGTAGGTGCAGATGCCCAAACCGTCATTTCCGGCACGGCCTTTTTCACTGCGCCAATGCCGTGAATCATGCGGGACAGGCCAACAAACGGGTGCTCGTCCGGTTCATACTTGCCAAAATCGAAGGGGCGGGTCACATGGGTGGTGGCGTAGGGGTTGCCCATCGTCAGGTTGACCATATTCAGCCCCAGTTCGTTGTGCAAATCGCGCACCAGGCGGATGGGTTCAGTCAAATCGGGCGTCATGCCGCTCTCCGGACTGACACCGAAGCCCCACGGGTAGGCGTAGCCGTCGTAGATGCCGACGCGCGCCGTGACCATAAAGCTGTCATCCTCGTACACCTTGGCGGCGCGGATGCCGTTTTTCAGAAGGCGGAAGCGGTTTTCAAAGCTGCCGCCGTACTCGCCGGGGCGGTTGTAGGCGGATGCCAGCTCTGCCAGCAGGTAGCCGTGGCAGCTCTTGATGTCGACGGCGTCGAAACCGGCCTCTTTGGCAAGCTTCGTCGCCTCGCCGAACTTTTCTTCCAGCCCTTTCAGGTAATCGTCCGTCACGATGCAGGAGTCATCCGCGGCGCGGTACTGCTCCAGAATCGGGTGTCGGTAGGCGATCATCGGGGCAGGCTTGTTGCCGGGGTTGGAGTAGCGGCCGCTGTGGTTGGCCTGCATGATCAAATACGGCGCATAGCCGTTGGCCTTGAGGCCCGCCTCCTTGACGGCGGTGGTCATCTTCTTGAACTCGTCCAGCGTGTCGCGGTTCAGCAGCAGCTGCGTCTTGGAGGATCGTCCCTCCTCCACAATGGAGATTGCCTCGAACCAGATGACCGAGCTGCCGCCGATAGCCTCGTTGACATAGCGGCGGGTCGTATACTCAGTGGGTGCGCCTTCGGGCGTCGAGTCCGCGCCCTCCATGGGCGCGATGCCCAGACGGTTCGGGAAGGTAATATTACGCACGGTCAGCGGCTGCGCCAGCGCGTGGGTGTCGGCTGCAAAAGGCAGGTCAACACCCAGCTCTGCGGCACGCTGCTTGACTTCTTCTAACGATTTATAGTGAAATTTTTCTTGTGGCATTGTATTACCTCTTTTATTCTTCGTCCTCATCCGCATGGGTCTTGCGGTAGGCGCTGGGTGTCAGGCTGGTGGACTTTTTGAACTGGCGGGAAAAATAGGTGAAATCGTCGTACCCGCACTCCGCCGCCACCTGGGTGATGCTCTTGTCCGTCTTGGTCAGCAGCACCTTGGCACGGTTGATGCGCAGGGCGATGGCATAGCCGATCAGGCTGTACCCGGTCTCCTCTTTGAATACATGGGCGATATAGTTTTTGTTCAGGTACAATTCCGCCGCAATTTTGTCTACGGTGATTTCCTCAGCAAAATGGTGGTTGATATAATTCATGATGTTGTAGGCTACCGTAACGCTGTGGCCTATCTTCATCGTCATAACATCCGCGCACTCGCGATAAATGGTAATGAACATTCTGCGCAGGTCCGCACCCACATACAGCTCCCAGTATTTTTTCTTGGCGTTGTATTCCCGCTCCATTTCCAGAACGATATCATACAGATAGTTCCAGACCGGTTCCGGCACCGTAAGCAGGTGGGAGAAGTTCGGTGGCCGCTTGATAAAGGCCGCAATGACCTCGGGATATTTTACCTCATTCTGGAAAAAGTCCGGCTGAACACGGACCATGTAGCGTTCATACGGGTATTCCAGCACTTCCAGGTCATGTTCCTCCAGCGTGTTCAGCACAAGTATCCCTCCGCGGCCGGTCTCGTAGGTTTTGCTGCCTACGCGGTAGCGGATACGGCCATTGGTGATGAGCAGCATCTGGTAGACATTTTCGTGGTGGTTTCCCAGCTTGAAGTCGGACGCGTTGTATCTGTGTTCAATCCGGACGTCTTCCATAATTCAGTTCTCCTTGCGTAAAGGGTAGTTTTCCCTATTATACAATATTGAAGAACAAGGTTGCCAGCAAAACATTTGCCAGGATGGCAAAGGGCTGTGCTGCGCCGTAACCGGCGGTGGGTTCCTCAGAGCCGGTGGCACTGATGGCAGCGCCCAGACCCGGGGCGGAGGTGCAGCCGCCGGCGATTGCACCGCTGAGGATGATCCAGTTGATTTTGAATACTTTGTGGCCGACGATAAAGGCGATGAGAACCGCGATGGCCTCGACCAAGACGGCGGCGATGGCCAGCTGCAGGCCGGAGCCCATCAGGGAGTTGACGACGTCATAGCCGTAACGCAGGCCGACAACGGCCATAAAGAAGGTCAGACCGGTCTGATACAGGATGCCCAGCGCCTTCTGATCCATGCGGAAGTTGATGGGGCCGATTTTGCCGATGTAGCTGAAAATCAGTGCGGAGACGAGGATGCCGCCCGCAGCGCCGAGAGAGAACTCACCAAAGCCGCCCAAGGGAATTTTGATGTTGCCAATCAGGATACCAATCACAGCGACCAGACCCAGCACCATGAAGTCCAGCGGGCCGTCCTTAATCTTTTTCTCGTTGACAGCGCTCTCCTGCAGCTCTTTTTCGTAGGCTGCCTTTTCAGCGGCCACATCGATGCCGAACAGTTTGGGCAGGGCAGAGATCATCACGACGATGACCATCACACCGATGGGGAAGGCCACGGTGTAGCCCAGGCTGATGGCGGAGGAAGCAGCCTCCAGCGCGTCACCGGCAACGACATTGCCGACAGCGTCCAGCGCGGTGCCGTAAGCCGGGGTGGAGGTCATAGCACCGGCGAACATACCAATGGTCTCAAACTCGCCGACTGCGGGGCTGTTCTTGAACACGAGATGGTAGGCGACCAGCGCGACGGCCATCGAGATAACCGGGATCATCACACCGATGACGACGAACTTAGCGCCGTATTTTTTAAAGATAGCGCCGATGCTGCCGCCGACCTTCATGCCGATGGAGACAAGGAACAGCATCAGGAAGAACACAAAGAACAAATTGCTGACAACGCCGGTCTTGAGCACCGAAGCCGCGCTGGCGTAGCCCAGCTCGCCCTCCTGCACGCCCTTGGCCCAGGCCTGTGCAATATAGCCCAGCACAATGCCGGAGAAGATACCGCCGGAAACGCCCAGCGAGAAGTTGCCGATTTTCACTTTGCCCAGCAGCAGACCTAGTGCGATAGCGAGAAAGATCAGAAAGAACTGGTTCGTCAGAACCGAAATCAGAGTAGCCATAATATCCCCCTTATACGTGGAACAGCCGCTGCGCGTTGCCGTGCAGAATGGCTGCCTTATCATCCTCGTTCAAGCCCAGGTTGTCAATGCACTTGAGCGTGCGGTCGATGTAGCCCGGCCCCTGCTCGGGGTCAAACGGCATATCGGTCGCGAAAACGATGTGATCCCTGCCGAAGAAATCGATGCCCGCGCGGATGGCGGAGGTCGAACCGAAGGACGCCGTGTCCGCATAGAACTTGCGGATGGTATCGATGGGTGCGCCCTTCATCTTCGTCTTGGTCAGCTCGTCGCGCAGTTCGGGCGCGGTGCGGCCGCCGTACATCTTCAGGCCGTTTTCAATGCGGCCTTCCAGCATCGGAATCATAGCGCCGACGTGGTGAGTGATGATTTTGATATTGGGGAAATCCTCAAAAATACCGGAGAAGGCAAGGCGCATCATAGCGATCGTAGTCTGATACGGCCAGCCGATGGTGAACCACAGTTCGTACTTGGAGCGATCCTCCTTCGGGAATTCCGGCACCATCTGCCCGCCCACCGGGTGGATGAGGATGGGCAGATCGTACTTTTCGCAGGCCTCGTAGATGGGCCAGTACTTCTCGGTGTCGATGGCCTCGCCGTTCATGTGGGTGTAGATCTGGATGCCCTTGGCACCCATATCCTTGGCGCGCTTGATTTCCTCGACCGAGGCTTTCACATTGTTGAACGGGATGCCGGCAATAAAGCCTTCGTAAAATTGGGGGTTGGCCTCAACGATTTTTTTGATTTCGTCGTTGCCGATGGCCGCCAGACGGGGGGATTTGTCCGGCCCGGCAAAGGTTTCGACCGGCGGGGAAACGATGTTGGGGATCTGCTTGTACCCGGGGAAGGCTTTCAACACCTCGTTGCGGGCGTCCATGTTGGACATGGACGCCACATTGAGCGCCCGGACAAACATATGGGATTTGTTGGGGGCTTCTGCCATGCAGATTTTCGCGTATTCCGGTGGCATCAGATGGCAAAACACATCAATCGATTTCATGGGCTTTCCTTTCGTGATTTGGATTATCCTGTATGATTCTGTATCCAGGGGGGGCGCTCTCCGGATAGCGCCCCCTTTGTTTCTGCATCTTCATCTTATCACAGGAAAGCCCGGGTTCTCTCTGACTATTCTCTCACAAATTTGTACAATTTTGTAGTCCTTTTCTCCTTTTCTCTCTCCGTTGGCGGAATCCGCCAAAATTTACAGCGCGTTTTCGTGTATTTTTTACAGTATAAAGAGCGGTCTCTGTCTTTGCGGCAGGATCTTTTTGGTTAGCTGCACAAAACAGCACCTTTATGTTTGTGCAGCTTTACAGTGCCATCCACTCAGGGTTTTGCACCCGGGCGGCGCGGATTGACCTATTCTGCCCCTGTTTTGGACAATTCTGTTTCTTGCAGGGGTCAAGGCTCACCCCAGCTTGATGCCCAGCTCGCCGGGCAATGCCCAGTGTCTGGCGCAGTCGGCCAGCGTTTCTTCCAGGTTTTTGACAAAATAGAAGCAGTCGCCGCCCTGCTCCACTTGCTCGACCAGTTCGGGGCGGATGGGGGTGATGGGGTTCTGCTGCACAAGGCGCACGGCGTGGATATGGGGCAAGTCAGCCTCAACGCCGCAGATGGGCGGCTCGCCGGTGACGGTGGCCGTGATGGCGTCCACCAGCTTTTGCATATCGCCGCCGGGGGCCACAGCGTCATAGTCAAAGGGCGTGCCATCGGCCATCACGCCATGGAACACCGGCTTTTCCCCAGTGTAGGTGATGGTCGCCTTTTCAAACTCCATCACGCCCACCGGACCCCAGTACTCGGTGCGGATGGGGTGGGCAGTGTAGTACAAAATCGGCGTATCGCCGGCAATTTTGAACCGCAGTGCCGCCACGTCGTAGTTTTCCACGTTCGGGTTGCCGCGGTACAGTTCGGCCTGTACGCCGGTGATATCGCAGGCTGTGCGCATCGTCGGCCCCAGTAAAAACGTCAGCATCTGGAAATGATGGGCGCAGGCGTTGGTAAAGGGGCTGTCAAAGACTTCGCGCCCATGGCAGGTGATGTGCCCGGCCCAGTCGTTGCGGGCGTAGTAGTTTGCGCCGCGGCGGAAACCGTGGTAGACGGCAATGCGCTTGGGTGCGCCGAACCGCCCGGCCAAGATATCCTGCTTCAGAGCCAGCACGTCGCGACGGTAGTCGATCTGGTAGCCGATGGAGAGGAACCGCCCGGCTTTTTGGGCGGCTGTGCGCATCGTCTCGGCCTCCTGGGTAGTCAGGCAGAGGGGCTTCTCGCACAGAACGTTCAGCCCATGCGCCAGACAGAGCAGCACCATATCGGTGTGGAAATGCACCGGCGAGACGAGTACCGCAAGGTCGGCGGTATCGTTCGCAAAAAAGGCTTCGAGACTAGGGTAGATCGGGATACTCTGTTCCCGGATGATGGGTATACGGTCGGCAAGATGAGGGTCGATATCGCAGATGGCCGTCAGGTCCGCGCCGTAATCGCGCTGGGCCATCGCCTCGACATACAGCCGCCCATACCCGCCCGCCCCCACAAGCACAATGCGCAGGCGTTGGTTGGACATGAAGATTCCTCCAGTCATTTATAATTTCACGCGATACGTCTGCACCTCAAACGGCTTGACGTGCAGCTGGGCATCCGCGGCAGCGGCCTCGCCGATAGGGTTTTCCATCAAATCACAGGGTACAAGTACCTGCACCGGCAGGCCGGATTGGATATGATAGAACGTGTCGGCCTTTTTGCTCTCGTAGACGCGCAGAATGATATCCCCGCTCCTGTCATCGGCGGGCTTGACTGTATCCATGATAACATTTTTCGCGTCGGTGGTAAAGGCGGAGAATGCGTGCAGCGCACCGCCAAGTTCAACAAACGGTGCATCATTGAACGCTGCCGCCTGCTGCACGATGGGTGCCTCGGCGAAAGACGTGTTCCACGCGGTAAAGCCGTAGCGGAAGGTCTGCTCGCCCTGGTCGGTGCCCATCTCGGGTGAGGCCGCTGCCCGCAGCAGCGTCAGCTCGATGCTGTTCTGCTCCACGCCGACACCGTACTTGCAGTCGTTTACCACCGCGCAACCGTGGGCGTTGTCGGCCAGGGCTGTGTAGCGGTGGTTGCAGACCTCAAACCGCTGCTGGTCATAGCCGCGGCTGCGGTGGGTCGGGCGCTCGACATAGCCGAACTGAATTTCATGGTACGCATTCTCAGCACGCACATCCACCGGGAACTCGACTTTCAGCAGGCGGTGCAGCTCGTGCCACTGGACGGTGGTATCGAACTCGGCCACCGGGCTGTCTGCGCACAGCGTGATGGTCTGCACGACGGTGGAATGGCCGATATTCCCGGTCCATCGCACTGATGCAGCAAAACCGGCGGCCTCTACAATTTCAAATGTGTCTGCCGTGGAGGTCCAGGAATCCTGTTCGCGGTAGTTGCTGTCGATATCCCAGGCATCGAAGATGCGGGGCACATCCTTGTACATCCGCAGCACGTTCATCGGGCGGCCTGCGGTCATCTCGCGGCCATCCAGCGTGTAGCCGGTCACATGCCCCTCGCGGTTCAGCGTCAGCGTCACGCGGTCACTGCGCAGGATCGCGCCGTCGGCGGTAGCCGTGGCGGTCACAGCCGCCGGGGCTGTGCCGTTGGCGGCGGGCAGCAGCGTCACCGCGCCGAACGCGGGCAGCGTAATCCGCGCCTTGCCCGCACAGACCGGCACAGTCTCGCCCTCGGCGGTTTTCGCACCGTTGGCAAAAGCGGCGGGCAGGTCGATGATTTCCTCCCGCGCGAAGCCTTGGCCGTTAAAGACGGTCACGGCGTTCTCATCGGGCGTCAGCAGAGCGCGGCAGGCGGCGGTGTACAGCGCAGCGGCGTCCTTTTGCAGCGCAGCGTGGGCGGCGTTTGCCTCGGTGTACACGCGGGCGATGGACGAACCGGGCAGGATATCGTGGAACTGGTGCAGCAGCAGAACTTTCCACAGGCGCTCGGCCTCGGCGGCGTTGTAGACATGGCCGCGTTGGGCAGCCAGTGCGCCCCACAGCTCCATGTGGTGCAGGGCGTGCTCGCTGCGGCGGTTGTTTTTCTTCACGGCGGCCTGGGTCGTGTAAGTGCCGCGGTGGGCGTTGAAGTACAGTTCGCCGTCCCATGTGTTCTTCGGCCCGCCCTTGGCCTGCAAATCGTCAAAGAAATCCAGCGGCGACATCATCTCGACCCGGGGCATACCCTCCAGGTCTTTTTCGCGCAGGGCGTACTCGATGTAATCGCGACAGGGGCCGCCGCCGCCATCACCGTAGCCAAAGGGAATCAGGAAATCTTCCAGATGCCGCTTCTGCACGCGGTTTTTCCAGACGCCGCATAGTTCCTTGGGGTCGGTGCGGTAGGTGTAGTTGGTTGGCAGGAAGGATACGATCTGGCTGCCGTCCATGCCCTTCCAGTTGAAGTAGTGGTAGGGGAACGGATCGCCCTCGTTGTAGCTCCAGAAGATTTTCTGCGTGACCAGGTACTTTACGCCGCAGCTTGCCAGCAGCTGGGGCAGCACAGCGGAATAGCCGAAGGTATCCGGCAGCCAAAGCATCTTGCTGTCCACGCCGAACTCTTCTTTATAGAACCGCTTGCCGAGGACCAGCTGCCGCACGAGCGCTTCGCCCGACGGCATATTCGTGTCCGGCTCGACATACATTGCGCCCTCGGCGATCCATCGGCCGTCTTTTACGGCCTGTTTGATGCGAGCATACAGCTCCGGGTAGTGTTCGCGGCACATCTCGTAGGCGGCGGGCTGGCTCTGGATATAGCGGTACTCGGGGTAGCGGTCCAACAGGCGCAGCTGCGCGGCAAAGGTGCGGGCGGTCTTGCGGTGGGTCTCGGCCATCGGCCACAGCCATGCCAGGTCAAGGTGAGAGTTACCGATGGCGGCCATCAGCGGCGCGGTGCTGCCGTTGTGGGCCTGCATCAGCGGGCGCAGGGCAGCGCGGGCTTTGCGGTAGCTCTCGTCCCGGGCGGCGGGCGGCTGCTCAAAGTCCACGATGCGGGTGTATTCTTCGAGGCCGTCGGCGATTTTGGCCGCCCGCAACGAATCCTCGGGGAGTTCGTCCATCAGCATGAACAGGGTGGATACGTCCATCCACAGCTGGTAGGCGTCCTCGTTCCAGACGCCGAAGGTGCTGCGGCCCAACCGGGTGCGGCTACCCTCGGCCTTTGGGTCTCCCAGCGTGCCGGGCAGCACGGGGCCGGTGCAGCAGCCACCCACATCAGGGAAATAGTGTCCGGCGTAGACCTCAAACAGCAGGTCAAACTTCTGCCCCGGTTCAGCGCAGCGGGTCAGCACGTTATCGCTGATATAGTGGTGCGGCACACTGACCCACTCGGCACGACGGGTGCCGAAAGCCTGCCCGTTGACGAACAGCGTGGCCTCGCCGCCCATATCCAGCGACATGGCCACGGCCTTGCCTGCGGTTTCTTCCGGCAGCGTGACCGTAGCGCGCAGCCACAGATATTCCCAGGTGTGCCCCCAGACCGTGCCCACAGGCACAGGCCGGAAGCCGCCGTCCACCGCCTGTTCGGGTGTCAGGTGGTCCATCGTGGTAAAGCCCTCAAAGGCGATTTCCCCCTCTGGGTGGTAGAAGTCCTGCGCCAGCACGCGCTGCCAGTGCGCAATCCGATCCTTATATTCGGAATGAAGTAATTCCATGGTATGCCCCCTTACAAGTTTTGAACAAATACAATCAAAGTGTTTCATGCTGGAAACCTGATTTGCGTTGTGCTACAATCTAAATGCGCACAGTGCACCTTGAGTTTAGCATACTCGTCTGCCGGGCAGTGTGCAATTCACAAATCCGTACTTTACCGGTAAAATTTCGACTTTTGCATGGTTTTTTATGAATTTTCGGGACACACATCGGATTTTTGTACCGAAAAATCAAGTTTTTGACTTGACGCAGGTGTATGGAAACGGTCACACTTATAGATGTATCATAGTATAAATCGACCACTACAGCCCACAGCGTTCTATAAATACAATAAATATAAAAAAGGAAGTCCTCCATGCGTAAGCTTCAAACGTTCTGGCAGAACCTGCATCTGCGGGCGAAATTTCTGCTGATTTTGCTGGCCGGCATCGTCATCATCGGCGTGGACGCCATTGCAACGCTGCTGATTCCGCTGCGCGCCTACGACGAGCAGCTGTACGAGAGCAGCTCCCAGATGATCTCCCTTTATGCCGAGCAGATCAAGCACGAGATGAAAAACTATGAGGATATCAGCTACCGCATCCTGACGGATTCCTCGCTGCAGGAGAATCTGGCCATCATAAAAGACGCCTCCCCCGGCACGCTGACCTGGATTGAGGCACAGCACAACGTCGCCAGCCGCGCGGCGTATTACAGCCTATGGTTCTCCAACACGGTCAGCTTTCAGCTGCGCACGTCGCGGGGCACCACATACAGCCACTTTTTCCGGGCGTCCAGCGGCGCGAACGAGCTGACCGATGAGCGCATGACCGCAGCTGCCTGCCGGCAGGGCCGGTTCATCTGGCTGACCGAGGAGAACGGCGACTCCTCCCGTCTGTTTCTGGTGCGCGAGATCCGCGAGATGGAGAACATAACGCTGGACAACCTCGGCTATATGCTCATCGAGGTGGATTTTCCCTCGTTGGTCGAGCAGTACAGCCAGGCCATGGGCAGCCTGGGCGTAGAGCCGCGCTGTGCGGTCTATAATAAAGGGATCTGCCTGTACGCCAGTGACGATGGCATCCGTGCGCTGGGCATGGGCGAGGACGGCTACACCTATATGAAATCCGACGGCAAGCCGGTTCTCTGCGTGCGGTACACCGCCACCAACGGGCTGAAGTATGTGACCCTGGTGGATTACAGCGGCATCCGCACCACAACGCTGGCTGCAGTCAGCGTCACCATCCTCTGCATCCTGGGGGCGGCGCTGCTGGTCGTAGCCGTCAGCACCGGGCTGATCAACAGCATTCTGGTTCATTTCCAGGTGTTGATGCAGAAATTCGACGCCTTTGCCATCAGCGGCGAGCCGATCTCCACCCAGGAGAGTGCCTGCTACAAAGACCGTTTTGATGAGATCGGCGATTTGCACCGCGGCTTTGACTGGATGACCCGCGAATGGACCCGCGTCAACCACGAAAAAGAAGAACAGCAGCACCTTTTGCAGGAAAAGCAGATGCAGCAGCTGCGCGCCCAGGTGCGCCCGCACTTCCTATACAATACGCTGGAATCCATCTACTGCCTGGCGCAGAACTCCGGCGACAAGCGCATTGCCGTTATGACCTCGTCGCTGGGGAAACTGCTGCGCGCCTCGCTCAACGACAAGCGCGACGTCGTCACCGTGCGGGAGGATCTGCAGACCGTGCGCGACTACCTGAGCATTCAGGAGATACGCTACGGCGAGCGTTTGCAGGTGGAGTACGCCGTGGACGATGCCGTCATGCCCTGCCACATCCCGGCCATGACCGTGCAGCCGCTGGTGGAAAACGCCATCCACCACGCCGCCGAGCATATGCTGGACACCTGCATTATCCGCATCAGCGGCAATGTAGTTCCGGACGGCATAGACGTTATCGTGCAGGACAACGGCCCCGGCATCGACGAGGATATTCTGACCAAGCTGGAAAGCGGCGAGGTCCAGCCCGAGGGGCTTGGTATCGGGCTGCGCAACATCCACAAGCGTGTACAGCACACCTTTGGCAAAGAGTACGGCCTGCGCATCCGCTGCGAGGACGGCTACACGCAGATCATCATCCATCTGCCGGATACAAGGCCGGAGAAACCTGAAACACCCCTGGCGGATTCCTCAACACCCCGCGGTACAGGAGAAAAGAAGGGAGAACACCGTGTACAAACTGTTATTGGTCGATGATGAACCCATCATACGCGAGGGATTGGAGCGGATGATCGACTGGGAAAAGCTGAGCTTGAAAATGACAGCCTCCTGCCCGAACGCCATTGCCGCGCTGGACAGCATGACCGACGATATGCCCGATATCCTGCTGACAGACATCCGCCTGCCGGGCATGACCGGGCTGGAACTGGTGCAGCGTGCCGTGGCCCTGCACCCGATGCTGCAATGTATCGTGCTGTCGGGGTATGATACCTTCCAGTACGCGCAACAGGCGCTCAAATACGGTGTCATCGAGTATCTGCTTAAGCCCTGCGACCAGGAGGAATTGGAGAACGCCTTGCGCCGTGCTTGCACGAACATTGACAAAAACCGCAAAAAGGTTTTGTATCTCTATGATGAGCGTCGCCAGCGCATCAAATCGCTGGTGGACAGCTTCAACGCCCTGCGGGAGAGCGACCTGAATGCCGACCAGATCAAGCGCCAGGTTGGCGAGCTGGTCAAAACAGTGGAAGACCCCAGCCTTTTGCAGGAAACGCTGATCGCCGTTGTGACCGGCAGCATGGGCAGCGGCCAGACCGAGTGGGGTATGAATGTCATCACAGACGCACTGCGCGACCGTGAATCGCTGGAAGACCTCATCGTGCGCAGCCTGCTGCGCCTACGCAAGGAGGGCGGTGCTGCCCGCAGCAATGATTTTGTGCAGCAGATGCTTGCCTATATGAACGCCCACTATGCCGACGAGGCGCTGTCCCTGCAATATATTGCCGACAATGTGGTATATATGAACGCCGACTACATCGGCCGCGAGTTCACCCGCTCTGTGGGGCAGAAATTCAGCAGCCAGCTTTTGAGCATCCGCATGGAACACGCCAAGCTGCTGATACGCAGTGATCCCTCGCTGCACAGCTACGAAATTGCCGAGAAAGTCGGTCTGGGCGATAACCCGCACTATTTCAGCCAGCTGTTCCGCAAATACACCGGCATGACTCCCAAGGACTACCGCAAGCAGCTGGACGAGCAGACCGGGCAGGGGTAAACCCGCACCGCCCACCCAAAAGCCGCCGATTTCCGGCGGTTTTTCTGTTTTTTCTGGGTACATCCCGGAAAAACATACCAAAAAATCGAAAAAGTGAATTCAGTTTCGCAAAACTTTTGGCTATAATGATGACAACAAAAAGAAACACATGGAGGTGCTTCACATGAAAAAGAAACAAGTACTCGCAACCCTATGCGCCGGCATGATGGTCGCCAGCGTTGCCACCGGCTGCGGCTCTGCTGCCGAGTCCGCCGCGGATTCCACCGCAGCTTCCACTGACAGCACAAATGCCAGCACCGAGGCTTCTTCCGCCAGCACGACGGCGGACGGCAAGACCCAACTGAACATCCTGTGGTGGGGTTCTCAGACCCGCCATGAGCTGACCACCCAGATGCTGGAGAAATTCCAGGAAGAGAATCCCGACATTGAAGTCGTGATGGACTACTCCGACTGGGACGGCTACTGGACCAAGCTGCCCGCCCAGGTCGCCGGCGGCCAGACCCCCGACGTTTTCCAGATGGACTACGCCAAGCTGGCACAGTACGTTGAAAACGGCGTTATGGCACCGCTGGATGATTACGTTGCCGACGGCAGCCTTGACCTGAGCAACGTTGCCCAGAGCGTCATTGACTCCGGCTCGATCGACGGCAAGCTGTACGCCGTCTCCACCGGCACGAACGCCCCCGTCATGCTGTACCGCAAGGACATCCTGGATGACCTGGGCATCGAGATGCCGATGAACCCGACGATGAGCGAGTATACCGACATTTCCAAGAAAGTCTATGAGGCCACCGGCCTGCGCGATACTTTCGTGACCAGCTGCTCTGCGGATAACCTGCGTTTCCGCCTGCGCAACTACGGCATGAACCTTTACAATGACGACGCTTCTGCCCTGGGCTTCGACGATCCGAAGTACATCGTGGATATGTGGCAGCTGGCACTGGATGCTCAGAACGAGGGCTGGGGTCTGATGATCGGTGAAGAGACCGCCACCACTGCCTTTGACTCGATGGTCATGGACTCCTGGAGCCGCTACCAGAACTCCAATGAGCTGCAGGCTTACCGCGATGCTACCGGCAAGGACATCAGCATGGTCATGATTCCCAATACCGATGACGCCACCGCTTCCGCCACCTATCTGAAGCCCGCCATGTTCTGGTGCGTTGCTGCAGACAGCGATGTCAAGGACGCCGCGATTCGCTTCATCAACTACTTCGCCAATGACACCAGCTGCTACGATATCGTTGGTATCGAGCGCGCCGTTCCCATCTCCTCTGAGATGCGCGAGTATGTCGCCCCCACTCTGGACGAGGTCGGCAAGCAGGTCGTTGAGTTTGTTGACTACGTCAGCCAGCCCAACATGGCTTCCCCGCTGATGAACCCCGACCCGGCAAAGCACTCCGAGATCTCTGACCTGCTGAGCCAGTACTCCGACCAGGTCCGCTACGGCGAGATCACCGACCTGCCCACTGCTGCCCAGCAGTTTATGGATGAGGCAAACGCCATCCTGGCCAGCGCTGAGTAAGATTTGATTTTCTTCCTTATCCCCTTCTTCTTTTAAAAGTTTTCTTCTCCTTGATCGCGTCGGAGGTCTTTCCCTTCGGCGCGATTCTTTGAATCACCCTACATTCCATGAAAGGAGCCATTGCCATGAAAAAGAAAGACGGCTTTTCCCACAAGCTCGGCAGCTGGCTTGATCGGGACAATGTTGCAGGCTATGTCTTTATTCTCCCCTTTATCATCGGTCTGATCGTGTTCACTGCCATTCCCTTTTTCACCTCGCTGTACCTGGCCTTCACCAACTACAACATCCTGTCCGCCCCCAAGTGGGTGGGCCTTGACAACTTCAAGAAGATGTTCTTGGAGGATGATCTGTTCTGGACGTCCTTCAAAGTCACTTTCAAGTTTGCACTGATCCAGGTGCCCATCAAGCTGACGGTCGCACTGCTCGTCGCGCTGGTGCTGTCCCGATCTACCCGACTGACCAGCTTCTACCGCGCCGCGTTCTACATTCCCTCCCTGATGGGCGGCAGCGTTGCCATCGCCCTGCTGTGGAAGCAGCTGTTCTCCCCCAAGGGCGTTATCAACCAGGTGCTGGGCTTCTTCGGTCTGCCGGACAGCACCGCCTGGCTGGGCAACCCCAAGACCGCGCTGGGCACCCTGATTGCCCTGGGCGTGTGGCAGTTCGGCTCCTCGATGCTGATTTTTCTGGCCGCCATCAAGAACATTCCCCAGAGTTACCACGAGGCCGCCATCGTGGACGGTGCCGGCCCTGTGCGCCGCTTCTTCTCCATCACGCTTCCGATGCTGACCCCCATCATCTTCTTCAACCTCATCAACCAGGTCATCGGCGCGTTTCAGGCGTTCAACTCCAGCTACCTCATCACCGGCGGCAAGCCGTTGAACACGACCCTGTACTACGGTGTCTACCTGTACAACAAGGCCTTCAACCAATTTGAGATGGGCTACGGCAGCGCCATGGCATGGTTCATGCTGTTGATCATCGCCTTCTTCACGGCTTTGATCTTCCGCTCCTCCAGCGCGTGGGTCTACTATGAATCGGAAGGACGGTAATTGACTATGTTGATGAAATACATTTCCCCCAGCATGTCTCGCCAGCGTGCGGTCAGTACCACCATCTACCATGTGCTGATGCTGCTTGTCAGCTTCCTGATGCTCTACCCGGTGCTGTGGCTGATTGCCTCGTCCTTCAAGCCCAACGGTGATATCTTTACCACCGCCACCTCCCTTATCCCTGACCAGTCCACGCTGGAACACTACATCAATGGCTGGCAGGGTTTTGGCGGCTATACCTTCACGGTGTTCTTCAAGAACTCGCTGTTCGTTGCCATTCTTTCCGCCATCGGCATGACGATTTCCTCGGCGCTCGTCGCCTTTGGTCTGGCGCGCATCCGCTTCAAGGGCCGCAACATCTGGTTCGTGCTGATGATCATTACGATGATGCTGCCCGGCCAGGTCATGATGATCCCCCGCTTTGTCCTGTTCAACAAAATGGGCTGGGTCGGCAGCTATCTGCCGATGATCGTACCGTCTTTCTTTGCCAGCGGCTTCAACATCTTCCTCATCATGCAGTTCATCCGCGGCATCCCCCGCGATATGGACGAGGCCGCCAAGATCGACGGCTGCAGCTGGTACGGCGTTTTCTTCCGCATCATCGTCCCGATGATTGTGCCCTCCCTCGTCACTGTCGGCGTGCTGACCTTCATGGGCAGCTGGGAAGATTTCATGGGTGCGTTGCTCTACCTGAACAAGCCCGCCACTTACACCGTTGCCTACGCTTTGAAGATGTTCAACGACAGCTCGATGTCTGACTACGGCGCAACATTTGCCATGTCCACTGCCTCCCTTGTCCCGGTGCTGACCCTCTTCTTCTTCTTCCAGAAGAACCTTGTCGAGGGTATCTCCGTCCAGGGTCTGAAAGGCTGAGTTTTCCACATTTCAACAAGGAGAATTTGCGTATGTTCTGTATCGACAGACTTCCCGCCATCCCACTGGTGGCGTCTGACCCCTATCTTTCCATCTGGATGCCCGCTGACACGATGACCCAGACCGACACCTGCCATTGGAGCGGCCCGGCCAAGCCCATCCGCGGTGTGCTGACCGTGGACGGTGCTGCCTGCCGTTTCCTGGGCGAGGGTGCAGAGCCGGAGGCCGCACTGACCGAACTGAAAGTCACGGCCACCCGCACCCGCTTTGTCAGCGAATTTGGCGGCGTGCAGCTCGAAACTACCTTTGCCACTCCCGCCCTGCCCGACGATTTGGATCTGCTGAGTATGCCCCTGACACTGGTCACATTCAGTGCCAAGGCCACCGACGGCAAGGCACACGACGTGCAGGTCAAGCTGCACCTGTCCGACAAGCTTTGCTATGACGGTGAGCTGCGCCCGAATATGATCGACGGCGCGTATACGCTGGGCACAAAGCAGACCGTCTACATCGGCCAGGAGACCCAGAAGCCGCTGAGCCACTCCGCTGACCACATCACGATCGACTGGGGCTACCTGTACCTGAGCGCCGACGGCGTTGTCAAGGCCGTCGGCGACGGCGTGCAGACCACCTGCAACCTGACCGTGGGCGGTGCGCCCGCGCAGGCCGTCATCGCCTATGACGATATTGCCTCCATCAACTACTTCGGCGATCTGTGCAAGGCATGGTATCGCCGTGATGGCCGCCAGATCACCGACGCCATCCTTTACGCCCAAAAGCACTTTGACGAGATCCTGCTGCGCTGCGCTGCCATGGATGAGACCGTCAGCGACGATGCCCAGAGAGCCGGCGGTCAGGACTACGAGGATATCGTCAACGCCGCCTGGCGGCACACCTTTGCCGCGCACAAGCTTATCGCCACACCCAAGGGCGAGATGGCATTCCTCTCCAAGGAGAACGATTCCAACGGCTGCATCGGCACGGTGGATGTGAGCTACCCCTCCATCCCGCTGTTCCTGCACTACTGCCCCGAGCTCGTCAATGCCCTCTGCCGCCCGGTGCTGGAATTTGCCTCAATGCCGGTTTGGAACTGCGATTTTGCCCCGCATGATGTCGGCCGTTACCCGCTGGCCACCGGCCAGGTTTACGCTGCCCGCAAACCCATTGGTCGCACGGCCAGCCACCCGCCGTACTACCTGTACCCTGCCGGTACGGATGTGTGGGATCCGCGCTACCAGATGCCGGTGGAAGAGTGCGGTAATATGCTGATCATGCTGGAGGCCGCCCGCGCCTTTGGCGCGGACAAGGCACTGGCCGATCAGTACCGCTCGCTGCTGGACAACTGGGTCAAGTATCTGGTACAATATGGTGAGGACCCTGCCGAGCAGCTGTGCACCGACGACTTTGCCGGGCACCTGGCACACAACGTCAACCTGGCCGCCAAGGCCATTGTGGGCGTGGCCTGCTATGCCCGCCTGACCGGCGACGAGAGCTGCACCGCCCAGGCCAAGACGATGGCCGCCCACTTGCTTGAAAAAATCGGCGATAAGGGCAACACCCCGCTGACACTGGACGGCCAGGGCTGGAGCATGAAGTACAATCTGCTGTGGGACAAGGTGCTGCACCTCGGCCTGTTGCCAGACAGCTTCTACGCTGCCGAGACCGCCAGCTATCTGCCGCGCATCAACACCTACGGCCTGCCGCTGGATTCCCGCGCGGACTACACCAAGTCCGACTGGATCTGCTGGACCGCCCGCATGGCGGACGACCCGGCTGTGCGTGCCGCGCTGATTGCGCCGGTTGCCAAAGAGCTACACGAGACAACGTCCCGCGTACCGTTCTCTGACTGGTACGACACGAAAACGACTCGGCTCGTGGCCTTTATCGGCCGCAGCGTGCAGGGTGGACTGTTTGCACTGATGCTGTAATTTTCCCCCAGCCGCGCAGGGCAGACGTCCCGCGCGGCTGTTCGTGATTTGCAAGCGGCTTTACTCCGTAGCGGCGCACCTATGTGTACGCCCGCAGCCCGTTTGCCACGCAAGGCGGGCGCACACGCAGGTGCGCCCCTACATATACCGAAGAGGAGGTTCCCCATGAGAATTTACGCGTTTGCTGATGAAGCATCCCCCGCCATCGACGGCCAGATTGCGGCGATGCGCCGCAATGGGCTGAACGGTCTGGAAATCCGCGGGGTAGACGGCGAGAACGTCTCCGCCATTTCCCTGAAAAAGGCCAAAGAGGTGCGCCGCAAGCTGGACGACGCGGGGCTGTGTATCTGGTCCATCGGCTCACCCATCGGCAAGATCGATATTGAGACCGGCGATTTTGCCGCCCACCTTGAGCAGCTGCGCCACACGCTGGAAGTTGCCCAGGTGCTGGGCGCAAAGCGGCTGCGGATGTTCTCCTTCTACATCCCCGTAGGCAAGGACCCCGCCGACTACCGCAATAGGGTCATCGACCAGGTGGGCGAAATGCTCCGCGTGGGCGAAGGCAGCGGCGTGCTGTTCTGCCACGAAAATGAGAAAGGCATCTACGGTGATATCGCCTCCCGTTGCCTTGACCTGCACAAAGCGTTCCCCCAGATGCGCGGCGTGTTCGACCCCGCCAACTATGTGCAGTGCGGCCAGGAGACGTGGAGCGCCTGGGAAGAGCTGAACCCCTACATTGACTACCTGCATATCAAAGACGCATTGGCCGACGGCAGCGTTGTGCCCGCTGGCAAGGGTCTGGGCAACGTCAAGCGTATTCTGGACGCCTACCGCGCCCAGGGCGGTGAGGACGTGACCGTGGAACCGCACCTGCAAGTGTTTGAGGGGCTGAAAGACCTGGAACAGGACGGCAATACCAGCCATGTGGGCGGCTACCGCTATCCCAGCAACGATGCCGCCTTTGACGCCGCCTGCAACGCCCTAAAGGAGTTTTTGTAACATGGAGCTACACCTGCCACCGAAACCTCAGCCCGTCGTCGGCCCTGGGGAATTTCAATTTGCCGCCGTGGGGCTGGAACACGGCCACATCTACGGCATGACAAACGGTCTGCTGGAAGCCGGTGCAACACTGACCGCCGTTTGGGATGAAGACCCGGAAAAAGTTGCCGCCTACCGCCGCACTTTTCCCCAGGCGCGGGCAGCGGCCAGCTTGGACGAGCTGCTGGCCGACCCGGATATTCAGCTTATCGCCAGTGCCGCCATCCCCAGCGAGCGCTGCCCCCTTGGCCTGCGGGTGATGGCCGCCGGGAAAGACTATTTTGTTGACAAAGCGCCAATGACGAGCCTGCCCCAGCTGGAAGCAGCCCGCCGCGCTGTGGCCGAGACTGGCCGCAAGTACATGGTCTACTACTCTGAACGACTGCACAGCGAGGCCGCCACGCTGGCAGACTATCTTATCAAACAGAACACGATTGGCCGTGTGCTGCACGTTGAGGGCTTCGGCCCACACCGCTTGGGCGGCCCGCGCCCGGTCTGGTTTTTCGAGAAAGCGCGGTACGGCGGCATTTTGTGCGATATCGGCAGCCACCAGCTGGAACAGTTTCTCTACTTTGCCGGGGTCGAGAATGCCGACATCACCTTTGCCCGCAAGGCCAACTACGCCCACCCCGCCACGCCGGAGTTTGAGGATTTCGGCGAATGTACCGCCACCGCCGCCAACGGCGTGAGCGGGTATTTTCGGGTAGACTGGTTCACGCCAGACGGCCTGCGCAACTGGGGCGATGGCCGGACGTTCATCACCGGCACAGACGGTTACATCGAGCTGCGCAAGTTCATCGACCTGGCCGCCGGCGAAAAGCGGGAGAACATGGTCTACTGGGCTAACCGGCAGGGTGAGTTCAGCACGAATGCCACCGGCAAGGTGGGCTGCCCTTTCTTTGGGCGGCTGATCCGCGACTGCATCGACCGCACCGAGACCGCCATGACCCAGGCGCACGCCTTTAAAGCTGCCGAGCTATGCTTGAAAGCCCAGCAGATGGCCGACCAATAAAAAACACAAATCCCCCTGCACGACAACGTGCAGGGGGATTTTGTGTTGTGCGTTATTCCGCGTCGATGACCAATCTGCCCTGCTCATCAAAATGCGCCGGGGAGATAAAGGCGATGCGATCATTGCCGGTGGCCTCGGTGCGGCCATGGTAGCAAATCATCAATTCGCCCGCCGTGGTGCGGAACATACAGTTGTGGCCGGTGCCGGTCACCTGTGCGCCGCGCTCCAAAATCGGGTTTTCGGGTGCTTTTGTGTAGGGACCCAGCGGGGTGTCAGCCGTAGCGTAGCCAACGGCGTAGTCCGGCCCTGCAAAGAAATTGCCGGAGTAGGTCATGTAGTATTTTCTGTTGTGCTTCAGGAGATACGAACCCTCGTTCCAGCGGCGGCCTGTGGCGGCAGCGCTGCGCCCCTCCCACTCCTGCTCCGGGCGCAGCAGCAGCACAGGTTCGCCGATAACACCGGTAAAATCGGGCTTCAGCTCCACGCCGTAGATCCAGCTTTCTTCAAGGCCGTCCACATTGTGCTCATAGCAGCAGCGGGAATAGTAAAGGTAGTACCGCCCATCCTCGGTGTAAACGTCGGCATCGATGATGGGATACCCTGGGTCAAAAATCGGCTTGTCGGCCATATCGGCGAACGGCCCGGCCGGGTCATCTGCCACGGCGACGCCGATTCGGAAGTTTTCCAGTGCACCGGTCGGGTTTTCTTTCCAGTCGGCACTGTAAAACAGGTAGTATTTGCCGTTTATCTCATAGCACTCGGGCGCCCAGAAGCACCCCACGCCCCAGCGGGCGGTATCCTTGCCGATGGCTGTGCCGCATCGCTGCCAGTGCACCAAATCATCGGACACATGGATAGGGATGCCGCTACCGTCCTCGCTAGTGCAGTAAAGGTAGTACCGCCCATCGACAGCACGCAGGATAAATGGATCCGCCGCCGGGAAAGACAGCTGCGTTGTTTTTGACATAGCGTTCTCCTTGTTACCAATTCACCTGCCAACGGCGGCTGTATCGGCCGTCGGGGTGCTCTGTATCGGTCTTGGGCTTATAGGCGGAGGTCTTGACCCGCTCGGCCAGCAGCTTATCAAACAGCACGGTATCCGGCGGCAGCGGCATGGCGGCGTTGCCGGTCCACTGGGAGAGATAGGCCGCGTTGGAGATGGCCAGCTCTTTTAGGCCGTCCTCGCCGGGGCTGAGCAGCGGTGCGCCGTGCAAAATCGCATCCGCGAAGTTCCGCAAAATGCCGATGTGCGCGGATTCGGCCGCGTCGGGGGTGAGCTCCTGATAGTCGCAGTCCGGCGTCACAAAGTTGTCGGAGCTGGCAAAGCGGATGGCATCCTCAGGCGTTTTCAACCGCCACCATTTCAGCACACCGTTCTCTAGGACAAGCTTACCCTTTGTGCCGGCAATTTCCAGCCGGTTCGTGCCGGGCATCTCGCCGGTGGAGGTAATGAACACACCAGTCGCACCGTTCGGGTACTTGGCAAAAATCGTCGCGTCGTCCTCGACCTCTATGTGGTGGTAGCGAGCCACGTCGCAGTAGCCGGTCACGCTCTCAGGCATGCCGCAGATCCATTGCCACAGGTCAAGATTGTGGGGTGCCTGATTCAGCAGCACGCCGCCGCCCTCGCCCGCCCAGGTGGCACGCCACGCACCGGAATCATAGTAATGCTGGGTGCGATACCAGTTTGTGATGATCCACACCGACCGCTTGAGCTGCCCAAGCTGGCCGCCCTGCACGATGGCCCGTGCTTTGGCAAACAACGGGTTTGTGCGCTGGTTCAGCATCAGGGCAAACACTTTGCCGCTGGCTTTTGCCTGTGCACACAATGCCTGTGCGACCGAAAGGCGGACGTCCAACGGTTTTTCCACCAGCACGTGCAGCCCAGCCGCTAACGCCAGCGAGGCAATTTTGCTGTGCAGCGGATGGGGTACAGCAACGATGGCCGCCTGCACACCGCCTGCGGCCAACAGTGCGTCCTCGCTGGCATAGCAGGCCACACCGGGCCAGGCTTTGGCGGCGTAGGCCAGCCGGGCAGGGTCTGTGTCGCAAACTGCGGCCAGCGCCAGGCCGGGCACACGGTCATCCCACAGGCTTTGGGCGTGTGCCGTGCCCATGTTGCCAATGCCGATGACCGCCGTTTTTACCTTTTCCATTTTATTTTGCCCCGCCACCGTAGCTGGACGCAGTGTCCATGACCACGTCAGTGTCCTCTTTCAGGCGGGAGTGAGCGCGGCGCTCGTTGAGCAGGTTCAGGAACTTTTTCTCATCGATGGGCAGCGTGACCGTCTCGCCCAGCCAGGACGACAGGTGGATGGCGTTGGAGAGCATCAGACCGTTGATGCCCTCGCGGCCGTCTGCCACCAGCGGTGCGCCGGTCTGGATGTGGGCGGCAAAGGCATTCAGCACGCCTGCGTGCTGCGGGTTTTCGCCGTCGGTCTCGACCTCGACACGCTCACAGCCGGGCTTTTCAAAGCCCTCCTTGCAGGTGGCGCACCAGATGCGCTCGTCCTCTTTCAGGCGGTCGTAGGTCAGGCCGTTTTCGTCGCAAATCAGTCGGCCTTTCGTGCCGGTGATTTCCAAGCGATTCGTGCCGGGGGCGTCGGCGGTGGTGGTGATGAACACACCGGTCGCACCGTTGGCAAACTCCATGTAGGCGGTCACGTCGTCCTCGACCTCAATGTCGTGCCACTTGCCCTCATGGCAGAAAGAATGCACGCGCACCGGCAGGCCGCACAGCCATTGCAGTAGATCCAGCTGGTGGGGGCACTGGTTCAGCAGCACACCGCCGCCCTCACCGGCCCAGGTCGCACGCCATGCACCGGAGTCATAATAAAACTGGGTACGATACCAGTCGGTGACGATCCAGTTCACGCGCTTGAGCTCGCCCAGTTCGCCCGCGTCCAGCATCTCCTTCATCTTGCGGTAGACGCAGTTGGTGCGCTGGTTGAACATCATGCCAAAGGTCAGCTCGGGGTGTTTGTCGGCCTCGGCGATCATCTCCCGCACCTGTAAGGTGTAGACGCCTGCGGGCTTCTCGCACATGACGTGCTGCCCGGCGCGGAACGCCTCGATGGCCAGCGTGGGATGCTGGTAGTGCGGCACGGCGATGAGAACCGCGTCGCAGCATTTGGCGGCGATAAGGTCGCTGCCCTCGGTGAAAATGCGGGCATCGGGCAGTTTTTCGGCAGCCCACTGGCGGCGGCTCTCCTTGCGGTCGGCCACGGCCACAATCTCGATATTCGGGCATTTCCCGTCCAGGACATTTTGGATGTGGGCGGAGGCAATGTTGCCCGCGCCGATGATGCCAAGTCGAAGTTTCATTGACAGTTCCTCCTACAATCTTGCCCGGAAAAGGGCACAGCTTTCTAGCTTTGATTGTAGCACGCGCCCCATCCCCAACGCAATGCAAAAAACCTATGTCTGAAATTTGGACTTTTTCGACAGACGTGAATCCGCAGTGATTCACGCCCGAGGAATGTATGAATTTGTATGCGCGCCATGATAGCCACTGTTTTGGGTAGACGCGTTTTGCTACGCTGTGGCATAAACGAACAGGAACAATTTTGGAACGGTCGTCCTCAATCCTTGCTTTCAAATCATCACGCCTTGCGGATGGCTTCATCGTCACCAACGAGTTTGGACACTATTTTGAGCAGAAAACCTTCAAGGATTACTACGACCGCCTGTTGAAGGATGCCGACATCGGACACTTTACCTTCCACGCCCTGCGGCATACCTTCGCCACTCGTGCATTAGAGCGCGGCATGGACTACAAAACCCTGTCAGCCATCCTCGGTCACTACTCGGTGGCGTTCACAATGGACACCTACGTCCACAGCATGGACGAACACAAGCGCCATGAGATGGACAAAATGGATGATATGTTCGGGATGCAGTACCGTATCTCTGTGGAGAACCAGCCTTATCCTGTACTCTGCACCTTATCCCCGGACGGCTGCACCGCCTATGTTCCTGACTTTCCAAAAATTGAAGTGCAGACCCCTACATTGGATGCTGCCCTGTTCGAAGTCAAGCAACAAATCGAAAAAGCCCTGCGCCAATACAAGAACCCGCCCATTCCCACAAAACAAGAACAAATTGTCGTACCGCAGAACGGCGTATTGGTACTCGTCAAAGCGAGCTGACTACGCTGACCGATCCTATATTTACCTGCCAACTCCGCAAAATTTATCCACAAAAAGCGCCCGGGTGGTTGAAAATTTCAACCGTCCGGGCGCAGTCATTTTCCCGTTTTGGGGTCATTTTGGGGTCAAAGTTACCAGATTGTTACCACTTTTGCCATAAGGTAGAAAAAAGCTCGTTGAAACTTATCGTTTCAACGAGCTTTTGTTGGTTGCGGAGACAGGACTTGAACCTGCGACCTCCGGGTTATGAGAAATCTAAAAATCGTGCGTTACAGTGATGTTTTGTTGGGTTTGGTGGTATTGTGTACCAAGGCTCAGAACTGATTTTGTCCCATGTGTACAAAAGGGTGCTATACGGTGCTGACCCGTTCCAACCCCTTTTGGGGGCAGTTTTGGGGGCAAATCTGCAAGACGAATTCTGACTTGCGCCGCTCAAATAAATGCGCAGCTTTGGTTCCATTGAGAAAAGTGGATACTCATATCACAGGGTTCACGCAAGTGAAAAGCCCAACGAACTGGTGATGAAATTTTACTCTCTAGCAAGAAGTTGTACGCAAGCCAACTCTACACCATCCCTGCACACCGCCCCTGTCACCGCGAGAAACGCCCTTGTTTAGGCGCATTCACACCGCGTCGGAGCGGTGCCCTCCCAGCCAAATATTGCCCCAAATTCCCCGTTTTCCGGGGATTTTTTATTTTACCGCAAAGGCATTTACCTGAACGGGATTTCCCT
>ERZ1035001.305-NODE-305-length-28709-cov-21.361032_pt1 | contig 28709 bp, 19 predicted proteins | sample MGYA00520685_ERZ1035001 | MGnify/ENA primary metagenome ERZ1035001 (study PRJEB33766, sample SAMN09781749) | gut metagenome | biome: gut microbiome | host: Homo sapiens | place: Madagascar | study: EMG produced TPA metagenomics assembly of the PRJNA485056 data... | reverse complement strand
GAGGCGCACTTTGAAACGGGCTTGGCGCAAAGTGACTGGCAGGGTGAATGGGTAGCCCCCGAAACGGAAGAAATCGACATCCCCGGGGATGATGCCATCAACGCCTTTGCCCGCCCCAACTGGGAGCGCAAGCAGGCGGAAAAAGAAGCCGCAGGCAAGGGCGCAACCGAGCCGTACAAGCCCCATCGTCCGGCATCGTACCTGCGCAAAAACTTTACGGCGCCCAAGGGCGAGGCACGGCTGTATATCACGGCCAAGGGATTGTACGCGGCATGGCTGAACGGCGTGCGCGTTGGTGATATGGTTTTGGCTCCCGGCAGCTTTACCGGGAACAAGCATCTTGGCGCGCAGACCTACGATGTGACAGCGCTGCTGCACAAGGGCGAGAATGAGCTTTTGATTGCTCTCGGTGACGGCTGGCACCGCAGCACGGGCGGTGTGGATGGCGACCGTGATTTGTTCGGTGATACCCTGGGCGTGCTGTTTCAGCTGGAGGTGGACGGCAAACCGGTCTGCGTTTCCGATGACACGATGCAGGCAACGCAGTGCGGGGCGATCCGTCAAAACGATATGCAGCAGGGCGAGGTCTACGATGCACGACTTGAGGACGAACTGACCGGCTGGCACGGTGTGCGCACTTACCGTGATGATCTGCCCATCACCGGTATGAACACCGTGCCGATTCTGGAACACGAAGCCTTCCCCGGCAAGCTGCTGCAAACGCCCAACGGCGAGACGGTGCTGGACTTTGGGCAGAATATCGCCGGTTATGTGGAGATGACGCTGATCGCCCACACCGGACAGAAGGTCAAGCTGACTTGCGGCGAAGCGTTGGACGAAAACGGAAACTTTACCCAAGAAAACTTTCAGGACCGCAACCGCCACAAGGAGGGCGGCACTGCCCAGATGCTGGAGCTTGTCTGCAAAGAGGGCGAGAACCACTTCAAGCCCCACTTTACAATCATGGGCTTCCGCTATGCCAAGGTCGAAACTGACGCCGATTTGACCGATGCCGTGTTTACCGCCCACGCCGTCTACTCTGACATGGCGGTGACGGGCGCGTTTACCTGCGGAAATGACGCGGTAAACCAGCTTGTAAAGAACAGCATCTGGAGCCAGAAGGGCAACTTCTGCGATATTCCCACCGACTGCCCGACCCGCGAACGCGCCGGCTGGACAGGGGATATGGGCGTGTTTATCGAAACCGGTCTGACCCTGATGGACTGCTACCCCGTGGCGGAAAAATGGCTGGCGGAGTGCCGCCTGAACCAATACCCTGACGGGCGCATGGCGAACATTGCCCCGCCGAACGCCCGCCCCGGCTATATGACCCCGATGCTCTGTATGTCGGCAGGGTGGGGTGATGCGGCGATTCTGGTGCCGTATGCCCTGTACAAACGCACGGGTGACCGCAAAATTCTGGCGGACAACTACGAGATGATGCAGCGCTGGTACGGCTTTTTGCTGGGGCGCGCACAGCAGACGACAGAGGAGCAGCAGGGCGGCGATTATGCCAAGTTCACCGTATTAAACGGCATGGACTACGGCGAATGGTGCGAGCCGGGCATCACCCCCATGCAGGCGATGATGAACCCGCGCAAGAGCGTTGGCACGGCGTATCTGGCCTACTCCGGGCGCTTGCTGGCGGAAGTAGCGGAAGCACTTGGCAAGGCGGACGATGCCGCCAACTACCGCGGCACCGCCGCCAACGCGGTAAAAGCCTACCGTGCGGCGTTTACCGAGAACGGCGTTATCAAGTCTGACCGCCAGTGCGAGTATGTCCGCGCCATTGCCTTTGCCCTGCTGGGTGAGGACGAAAGCAAAGTCGCCGCCGAAACGCTGAACCAAATGGTCATCGAGAACGGTTACCACCTGAACACAGGCTTTTTGTCTACGCCGTTTTTGTGCGATGTGCTGGCAAAATACGGCTATGCGGACACTGCCTACAAGCTGCTTTTGCAGCCCGACGCCCCCGGCTGGCTGTATGAGGTCGGCAAGGGTGCGACTACCGTATGGGAGACATGGACGGGCATTGACGAAAACGGCAAGCCCCACGAATCCCTGAACCATTACAGCTACGGCGCCATTTGCGGCTGGCTGTTCGGCGGTGTGTGCGGCATCCGGTACGCGGACGGCGCACTGACGATTGCCCCGACACCCGACAAATCGCTGGGGTGGGCGAAAGCTGCCTACGATTCCCCGGCAGGCCGCATTGTAAGCGGCTGGCGGTATGACGGCGACGCGGTGACCTATGAGTTTGAGATCCCCGCCAACCTGATCGCCGATGTTACCCTGCCCGATGGGCGTAAGCTGACCCTTGCCCCCGGAAAGCACACAGTATAAGAAGAAAGCGCCTGCCCTGCCGTGAAACTTACGGCAGGGCAGGCGCTGTTTTTGATAAACTGGAAGTTGTCAGATACTTTTATAAAACTCCCGCAATAAGGATGCTAATTTTTCTGGGGACTCCAAATTTACTTCATGCCCTGTTTCCGAAATTTCCTTGAATTGGGAACACTTCAGAATATCTGCAAGTTCGATTGACGCTTTTTTGTTAGCTTTGTCTTTTTCTCCACAAACGACCAATGCAGGGCAGGAGATTTGGTTCAACGAATCGCTAAAATCAAGTCCTGCCATGGTACTACACAAACTTATAAAATCGAGTTTTCCAAATCCAGTTTGTTGAAACATTGACTGCGGCATAAAATGAAACAGCGCATTTTGCAGCTTTAATAATCTCGCAGGCATCTTATACTGCGCTGCAATCAAAACCAGTGCCTTTACTTTTTGGGGATAGTCTATCGCATAGTTTAGTGCCAATACACTGCCCAAAGAGAGACCACATAATATGATATCTTCATTTTCCGCGTTACACATTTCTGAAAAAGCAGAGTAGAGAGCGGAATATGTTGCTACTTTTCCTTTGACCATTTCTGCTAAATCCAAGCATGCGCTATTTTCCGACACTTCTGTTGCGCTTGTCACCTTGTTCCAACTGTCGGCATTTTGCCCCAATCCATGCAAATATAAGTATTTCATACGTTTCCTTCAAAAATTCCAATTTTCTGCCCTAAGTATATCACACAAAAAACCGAGTTTCAACGCAGGGAAAGCAAATCCCCTGTCCTTTCGGGCAGGGGATTGCGGTTTAGCCATGCTGTTTGAGATATTCGGCGCTGAGTTGCAAACTCTTTATGGGGGAGTTATCCACCCAGTTGCGGTGGCTTTCCAGAATCACGGCATCCACGCCGACAGAAAGCGCCTGTGCCATCAGGCTGTCGAGGTCCATATTGCCGGTACCCAGCTCCATGCTGTCGGTTTTCAAAATCGGCGTTACGGCGCTGCCCGAAATGCGGGTGCCGCGGTCGTTGATATGCCACAGCTTCATGCGGGTCCCCAGACGCTGCATCCACGCAAGGGCGTTGGCGCCGCCCTCGGTAAACCAGTAGCTGTCAAACTCAAAGTTGACGAACTGCGGGTCGGTTTCCTCCAGCAAAATGTCGTAGGCACGCTTTTCGGCGTTCACATGGCGCAGTTCGCAGTTGTGGTTGTGGTACAAAAGCTCCACGCCCTCGGCCTTCAGCGCCGCGCCCGCCTTGTTCAGCCGTGCGGCAAGGTCGTGCATCGCGGCTTCATCGCCGTAGTCAAAGCGATACATACCCGTGATAACAACATACTTCGTGCCAAAGCTCTTGGCTTCATCGGCCACGGCCTTGGTATCGCGCTCCAGACTGCCCAAATCGGTGTGCAGGCTGACGACTTGCAGCCCCGCTTCTTTGACCAAAGCGTGCCAGTCGAGGTTGCCGCCCTTGCCCACGGGCATGCCCGCCGCCTTGGTCAGCAGCCGCACCATAAAGCCGATGGGGTGGATCATAAACCCGCACAGCTCAATGCCGTTGTAGCCAGCGGCTTTCATGGCAGCCAGCGTCTGGCGCGCCTCGTTTTCGTTGCTTAAAACGGTTCCCAGCATAAACTGCTGGACAGCGTGTATCGGCATCGTTTACCCCTCCATCTTGATGATTTTTCCCGTTGTGATGCCGTTTTCGTTGAAGCTGTCCACGCAGACATAGTAGTCCTGTCCTGCAATCAGTGTGGAAAGCGTCACTTCATCAGCGTTGTAGACAAGCCAGCTGTGGTACAGTTTATCCGGTGCAATGCCGTAGCGCACATTGCAGCCCTGCGCGTTCTCGATGTGCTGCCAGCTGATTTTGCCGTCCAGCGCATCCACGCGCACGGCTTTGGCGTCGGCTTGGGCAGGGCGGTCGCTCTCGCCGTTGCCGAACACACGCAGCCCGCTGATGCGCAAGACCTGCCCGTAGGGCAGTGCGCCGCCCGTCACGCGGATATACCGCGCACGGATGCCGTCGGCGTACTCATAGTAGCCGTTGGAGCATTCGCGGGCGACATCCTCGCGCAGTGTCCATGCCTTGCCGTCCAGACTGGTTTCCACGGTGTAATGCGAAATCTGCGGGCGGGTTTCGATGTGGCGGGTCTTGCGGTCATCGCCGTAGCTGTCAGCAGGGAAGTCCACGACGAGTTTTTCATCGGCCATGTTGACCTGAATCGCGCGGACATCAGAGTCTTTGCCTAAATCCACGCACAGCCATTCGCCGGGCTGGTCGCTGCCCGCGCTCCACCAGCGGCGGCAATCCTCGTCTACGGCATTCACCGGGTCGCTGCCCTCGGCGGTGGAGGATGCGGTCACAGCCTTGCGGTAGCTTAACAGCATCCACTTGGGCTGCTGGCTGGCGGCGTCAAATTTGCCTGCCGGGATTTCATGCGGGTAATCGGCAAAATTCTGGTTGCAGTACAGCACGCCGTCCGCATCAAACCCGGCGGGGAACAGCCCTACGCGGCGCTCAAAGTCGTGGTTGACCGAAATGCGCATCGTGGACGCGTGCCAGTAGTTGCCGTACTTGTCGGCAATAGTGCTGCCGTGTCCGGCACCCATCATAAACCCGCCCGGCTTGGAGGAAAACGGATTGGATGCCTGCAGCGTGAACGGACCCAGCGGGGACTTGGAGGTGTACACACCATCGGCGTAGGTGTTGTACTGCGTGCCGGGGCAGGCATACTGTAAATAGTAGGTTCCGTTGTGCTTTGTCATGAACGCGCCCTCAATGTAGGGCTTGCCGATGGCATTAAACATAGCGGTCAGTGCCTCGGCGTTCAGCCCCGGTACCTGCGCCATCTGGGGCGGCAGCTCCAGCTTGCCGGTTGCTTCGTTATAGAACCGTTTCATGGACTTGTAAAGCACGCTGCTCTCTTTATCCACAATGCCGTTGTTGCCGGGGCGCTCATAGCCCAGTTCGCTTTCACGACCGAAGATCAGTTCTTTTTTCTCGCCGATGGGCGTCATTGTCTTTGGGTCCAGTTCAATGCCCCAGATGGGGGACATGTTGGAGCAGCCCCAGTAGAAATACACACGCCCATCATCGTCACAGAACATGTCGGGGTCCCAAAAGGCGAACGGGGCGCTGACCTCGGTAAACGGCTCGGTCAGCGGGTCCGCCGTGCGTAAAATCGGGCAGCTGCGCCCCTTGCGGCTGGCAGAAAAATACAGGTAGTCGCCGACTTGGCGCACATCGGGGGCGTAGTCGTAAATGAGCAAATCGGGGTCGGCGTGGAAATCCCAGTGCAGCAGATCGTCCGAGTACCAGAACCCTGCCGACATCGAAACAAACAGGTAGTATCTTCCCTTGAAATACACCAGTGTAGGGTCAGCGCCCTCGCGGAAACCAGCGATGCGCTCGCCCTCCTTCATATGCTGGTAGCGGTAGCCCAAATCCAAGGGGTTGCAGTAGGTTCCCATAAAATCACACATCCTTTTTGATGCCCTGCAAAACGCGGTTCAGCTGGCGTATGCTCTCGGCATCTGCGCCGGCCTGCTTGAGCATACTCTCCACGGTCATGCGCTGCATGGCGCGCTCCATCATGGCAACCAGCGCCGGATTATCTTTTACGGCGGCGGCTACATCACCGCGGGCGGCAGCCGCCTTGTCGGTAATGGCTTTCAAAACGGGGCCCACCTTGGCATCCGCCATGGCAGCTGCCATATTGTCCTTGACGCTCCAGCAGGTTTCGTCCAGCTCGCCGTCAAACCAGTTGTTCACGACCTGACGGTTCGACATCGCGTAGGCGGTGTTCGGTTCGGCAACCTTGTTGACCAGAATCACGCTGGAATAGCTATCGGCGCGTGCCTCAATGCTGTGCTTGCCGGAAATGGGCACATTGAAAACAAACACTTTGTCGCCTTTTTTCGTCTCAACCAGATGCCCGTCCTTGTACAGCGAAACCTCCGGCAGGTTGGAGTAGACCCGGACTTCGGTCACATCCTCGGTGCGATCCACATAGCGGCTGCCGCAGGTGTGTACAAAGGGCTGCTTGCTCCAGTACGCCTTGTACAGGTAGAAGGCGTCCTTCTTGATTTTGCGGTCAAAGGTGACAAGGCCCTTCTGGTTCTCGCCGTTTTTGCCGCCCTCATCGCGCCCGTCGGCGGCAAAGTCGAACATATTCCAGACATGGGTCGCCCACAGCCACGGGCGGTCGGCAATCATTTTTGCCATGTGCTCGTGGTAGACGCACTGGTAGGTTTCGGTGTAGTCGCCCTTTTCGGGATGGGCGCTTTGGTAGGCGGGGTTGGCGTCTGCGCCGTACTCCGAAAAACCGATGCAGCGGTCGGGATATTTGGCGTGGTAGGTATCAAAAAAGTCATCATTCTGATCCAGCTCACCCAGATACCAGCCAAAGTACAGGTTGTAACTGTTCACATCGGGAATTTCCAGAATCGGGCTGGTGATTTCCAGCATAAAGACATTCGCCATCGTGGTCAGGCGGGTCGGGTCGAGCTTGTGCGCCAAATCATTGAGGGCGCGGTGGTTTTCCAGCAGCTCCTCATTGACAGCCGACGCGGCGGTGATCTCGTTGGACAGTCCCCAAACGGCAATGCAGGGGTGGTTGTAGTTCTGCACGATGAGTTCTTCCATCTGGGTCAGCGTGTTGGCGCGGCCATTGTGCATGTGCATTGTAATGTAGGGAATCTCCGCCCAGATGACAAGACCCTTTTCATCGCACAGGTCATAGAACGCCTGTGCGTGCTGGTAGTGGGCAAGGCGGATGGTGTTGGCGCCCATCTCCAGAATCAGCGCCATATCCTCTTCCATCATTTCGCGGGTGATGGCAACGCCCGCGCCCTTGCGGTCCTGATGGCGGGAGACACCGCGCAGGGGATAGGGGCGTCCGTTCAGGATAAAGCCCTTTTGCGGGTCAATTTCAAACTTGTGGCAGCCGAAGCGGGCCGATGCCTGCTCGCCGTTATCGAGGTAGGCGGTGACGGTGTACAGATGCGGGTCGTCCACACCGTCCCACAGGTGGGCGTGCTCGAGCGTGAACACGGCCTTGGCGGTGCCGTTATGCACAGCGGTGCAGGTTTCCTGCCCATCCAGCGCAAAGCGCACGGTCTTTGCACCCACGACGAACGCCTCCACAGTCACCTCACAGCGATGCGCGGTAAGGTCGGTCACAACGGGCGTGACCTTGATGGGCACAGCGCCGTTTGCGGAAAGGGCAAAGTGAGCAGCGGGTACAATATGCAGCGTAACATTGCGGTAAATGCCGCCGTAGAAGGTGAAGTCGGCTTTTTGCGGGTAGACGGTGTCGTTGTCGCTGTTGTCTACATTTACGCGCAGCAGGTTGCTGCCGTTGCGCAGCGCATCGGTAATGTCCACGCAAAATGCAGAATAGCCGCCCTTATGCTCAGCGAGCTTTTGCTCGTTCAGATAGACCTCGGCGGTCATGGCAACGGCGTCAAACTGCAAAACGGCGCGTCCGTTTTCCGGCAGGACGATGTCAGGCAGCACGGTGGTGTAGCAGCAGGTGCCGCGGTAGTAGTCATTGCCGCCGTCCTGCCCGTCGATGGCGTTCCAAGTGTGGGGCAGGGTGACTGGCTCGTCATGACCTTCCTTGGTAAAAGTCCAGCCGGTGTTCAACAGAATTGTCTTGCTCATAGAATGACTCCTTATGTGTGGTTTTAACTTCAAAGAGCCGAAAGGGCTGCAAACCCTTTCGGCTTTTGTGGGATGGGCTTACTGAAGCTGTTCTTTATAGAACTCAGACTGCGCGGCAGCCTTTTTCTCGGCAATGCGTTTTTGGACGTTGACCATTTCTTCCTTGGTCAGCGGGCAGCTGCGCATGGCAACCAGCGTAATGATCCAGCCGATGATAGGCAGACCGAACTTGAGCACCATGGTCATCCAGAAGATGGCCGGGGTGGAAGGATCAGTGGGCTGGGGCATCGTGGTGGTGTAGCCCAGCAGCGCCACAGCGCCGGTGGCGATGACAGCGGCAAAAGAGGTGATGAGCTTATCGACCAGGCTGTAGGTGCCGGAAACAACGGCGGGGATATAACGTCCGCTGCGGTCCAGCTCAAAGTCAATGGCATCCGCCATGTACGAGGTGTTAGAGGTGGTGATGCACATGTTGGAGCCGTTCTGCAGAAGGCTCAGCAGCATATAGATGATCATGGCCGGGCTGCCCATGACGCCGATCTGCTTGGGGTCAATGACAATGAAGAACGCGACCAGAACAGCGGTGATGACCATGCTGATGCAGGTAAAGTTGACAATGCCCTTTTTACTGCCGTGCTTGCCGACATACTTGGCACCGAACGCGGCAAAGAAGATGGACGGGATCATGCTGATAACAGACAGAATCGTGGCAAGACCCATGTTGCCGATGATAATGCCGCTGAGAAGTGTGCCGATGATGGCCTGGCTGCCGACCTGCTGGGCCAGCTTATCAGAAGCATTGGAGGCAATGTAGCACTGCAGGGGCTTGTTGTGCTTCAGAACCTCCACAACATCCGCCATCTTCAGCGGTTCGGACTTTTTGGTGCCGACAAAGTTCTCGGGCTTATCGAAAGCGGAAACGCCGAGGCAGACCAGCAGGGTGCCGATGGCGGCAACGATCAGGGTGATATTGCAGGCGGCAGTCAGAAATGCCTGGTTGTAGGTGCCGCCGCACTTGGGCAGCAGCACAACATTCAGAACCATGGACATAACCATGGGAACCATGTAGTTGAATACCGTGGTCCAGACGCCGATGGTCGGGCGCTGGCGCGGATCATTCGTCATGATGGCGGGAATGGTCTGCGCAGTCATGTTGGTGATGGTGTAGCCGATGATGTAAACAATGTACAGCAGGGCATACACCGGCAGGCCCAGCCCCTTGGACGAGAAGCCGGTGAACATTCCGTAGAGGGCAAGCGCCTCGATCAGATAGCCGGCAATCAGCAAAACGCGCAGCTTGCCGAACCTGGTGTTGACGCGGTCATACACAAAGGCAAGCAGGGGATCGGTGATGCCGTCCAGAATACGGGAGCAAGTCAGGATAATACCGACGGCAGCAGTCGTGATGCCGTAGCCGATGCTGGCGGAATAGCTCGCCATGCCGATGAGAGAGTAGACGCTCATGCCGACAAGGCCGTTGCAGGCATAGCAGATGATTTGCCAAAGCTTGGCGCGGCGGTATTGCACGCCGTCAATTTCAGAAGCAGTGGGTTTCTTTTTGAACATTTTGTTTTCCTCCTAGAATAATTCTGCGGTGTTTTTTCGCACTGACACCACTATACCAGAAACAAAAAAGCAGCAGGGGGTAAAAATCAGCAGGTGAGGAACAAAAATTCGCGCATTTTTCCGACACACACGAAATATTGCCCCGTTTTGCTAAAAAATACACTTACAGCTTGCGCTTGCTGTGCTATGATACAAATACAGAAGTTTCTTGATTTGTTTTAGACAGCACAGGTAAGGAGAAAATCATGCAGAAATTTGAAAAAGGCTTTTTTGTGGGCGCGGCCACTGCCGCCCATCAGGTCGAGGGCAACAACATCCATTCCGACTACTGGGTGCAGGAGCAGCTGCCCCACACCAGCTTTGCCGAGCCGAGCGGCATCGCCTGTGACCATTATAACAGGTATGAAGAGGACATCAAGCTGTTGGCAGACGCCGGGCTGAACGCCTATCGCTTTTCCATCGAGTGGGCGCGCATCGAGCCGGAGGAGGGCCAGTTTGACCCCGCCGAAATCGAGCATTACCTCAAGGTCATTGCCTGTTGCAAGGCACACGGCGTGGAACCTGTTGTGACGCTGCTGCACTTCACCAGCCCCAAGTGGCTGATTGCCAAGGGCGGCTGGGAAGCAGAATCCACGGTCGAATACTTCAAGCGCTATGTCAGCTATGTGATGGGGCAGCTGGGCAGTGAGCTGCACTACGTCTGCACCATCAATGAGGCGAATATGGGTTTGCAGCTGGCGGCAATCTCCAAGCGGTTCCGCCTGATGGCAGAGCAGGCCGCCAAGGCTGCCGCCAACGCGGGCAAATCCGCCGAGGGCAGCGTGCAGGTGGGTATGAACTTCCAGAAGATGATGGAAAACATGAAGTACGCCGCCGCCGAAAACGCCGCCGTGTTCGGCACCCCGCAGCCGAAAATCTTTGTCAGCGAGCGCACGCCGGAGGGGGATCTGCTGGTTCTGCGCGCCCACGCCGCTGCGCGCCAAGCCATCAAAGAAATCTGCCCCCGCGTCAAGGTCGGGCTGACGCTCTCCCTGCACGACTTGCAAGCCCAGCCGGGCGGCGAAGCCTTTGCCGCCGCCGCGTGGGAGGAGGAGTTCACCCACTATCTTCCTTATATTAAAGAGGACGATTTCCTCGGCGTGCAGAACTACACCCGCACGCTGTACGGTGCGCAGGGGCAGCTGCCCGCCCCGCAGGGCACCGAGCTGACCCAGATGAACTACGAGGTCTACCCGCAGGCGCTGGAAAATGTCATCCGCAAGGTGGCTGCCAACTTTAAGGGCGACTTGATGGTGACCGAAAACGGTATTGCTACCGCCGATGATACCCGCCGCGTGGCGTTTATCGAGGCCGCGCTGGCGGGCGTACAAAACTGCATCGCCGACGGCATCCCCGTCAAGGGCTACTTCCATTGGAGCCTGATGGATAACTTTGAGTGGCAGAAGGGCTATGCCATGAACTTTGGCCTGATTGCCGTGAACCGCGAAACGATGCAGCGCACCCCGAAGCCCAGCCTTGCGGCGCTGGGCGGATACGCCAACGCATAAAAATGTCAGTGGCTGTCTGTACGGCAGCCGCTTTTTTGTGGTATACTGGTATAAAAAGAAGGTGACTCGATGGATGTTTTTCAAAATATGGAGCTGTTTTCTGAGCTGATCCAGTGCGGCGGCAACATTTATACATGGTGCTATAATGCCGATGGAAGCCTGCTGCAGAGCAACTGCCCGGAGGCGGGGTTCCTCACCGGCGCATTTGACTTATTCGGCTGTAAGAAAAAAATGCTGGACTACGGCAGCCGACACACAACGCCGGTCACACTCGGCACGGCCATTGGCATGATATGGGCGGCTGCCTTTGAAAAGGACGGCAGTGTGCTGAAACGCGTCTGGGTCATCGGGCCGGTGTTTTATCAGGATGTTTCGCTGCGCGGGATTGAGCACGGGCTGCAATACTATAACAGTCTGGAAACAAGCGTGGCATGGAACATGCAGCTGTATGAGGTGCTGAAAACCGTCCCCGTGCTGCAATGCACGGTTTTGCACCGCTATGCCCTGATGATGCACTATTGTCTGACCGGCAACCACCTTACAATCAGCGACATCAACAGCGAGTCTTTGGCACAGGGACAAAGTACAGTGCAGCAGCCCGCTCACGACCGCCATAAGGTCTACATGGCAGAGCAGGGACTTCTGCAGATGGTGCGCACCGGCGACTTGAACTATAAGCAGGCACTTTCCGCCAGCATGGGGATCAGCACGGGTGTGCCGGTGCGCAGCGATGATGCCCTGCGTCAGAGCAAAACAAGCATTATTGTGTTTACCTCGCTGGTATGCCGTGCCGCCATCGAGGGCGGGCTTTCGCCGGAGGAAGCCTACGCGCTGGGGGACAGCTATATCCAATCCGCTGAAAATGCAAAAACATTGGATGATCTTGAACCGCTCGGGCTTATGATGTATGACGACTTTGTCCGGCGCGTGCATAAATGCCGCACCAACCCGCATCTCAGCCAGCAGGTGCAAAAGTGTGTGGACTATATTGAGATGAATCTCGATAAAAAAATACGCGCTGCAGATATTGCAGCGCTGGTGGGCTATACGGAATATTATCTGACCCACAAATTTAAAGAGGAGACGGGCTTGAGCGTGACAGATTACATCAAATTTGCCAAGATCGAGCGCGCCAAGGTTTTGCTGAAAAGCACCGACCAGACCGTGCAGGACATTGCCGCTGCGCTTTCTTTCAGCACACGCAACTATTTCAGCCGGATTTTTCAGGAGGTCACAGGTCAAACTCCGATGGAATACCGCGAAAGGTAAATGCTTATCCAAAAAACCTCTGCGGGGCAGCGATTGCCTTGCAGAGGTTTTTGCGTCTTATTCTTTTGTCAGCGCCCGCGCTATTTTGACCACGCGGGAGGCATTGATTTTTACCTGCTCCAGCGTTACTGCGCCGCTGTCGATGCCCTGCAGCAGATTGTCGTAATCACCCTTGTTGCCAGGCATAAACAAATCGCCGCCTGCCGCAGCCACAAGCTGTGCCTGCGAGTCGCGGTTGGCAGAGCGGCTGTCCCCTGCCATCGCCGTGACCCAGTCGGTCATGACAATGCCCTCATAGCCGAACTCGGCACGCAGAATATCCATGATCAGCCCGCGATGCTCGGCGGTGTGGGTGCCGTTCAGCAGATTGTAGGAGGTCATAACGGCCTTGGGCTGGGACTCCCGCACGCAGATGCCGAAGCCCTTTAAGTAAATTTCACGCATGGCGCGCTCGGAAACCATGCTGTTGTTGCGGGTGCGGTTGTACTCTTTATTGTTGGCGGCATAGTGCTTGATGGTCGTGCCGCAGCCCTTGTGCGCCTGCACGCCGCGCGTCATGGCTGCTGCCATCTTACCGGAAACGAGCGGATCCTCCGAGTAATACTCAAAATTGCGCCCGCAGCGGATCGAACGATGGATGTTCAGCGCCGGGGCAAGCCACAGATGCACGCCGAAGCGCTCCATCTCCTCGCCCACAATGTCACCGCACTGCTCCACAAAAGCAAGGTCAAAGCTCTGTGCCAGCGCGGTGCCGATGGGAATGGCCGTGCAGTATTGGGTCTTGATTTCGCAGCCGGCCTTCGGTTTGCCGCTGCCGCCCATCAGGCTCATCACCAGCTTCATCGGGCCGGACAGCATTTCCATAATGGAATCCGGCATCGAAGCATTGCCGACAGCGTGCTTGCCTTTGTCGTCCTCATAATACTCCTTCGCAAGGCGCAGGCCGGCAGGACCGTCGGCCATGATCAGCCAAGGAATGCCCTTGACAGTGCTGCAGCTCTCGCCCGCAGCACCGCAGACATGGCGGCCCGCCGTGCCGATCATCGAAGCAAACCCCTTTGCGTTGGGGTCGAAGGCGCCGATCAGCAGCAGAGAGGCGTCCTCCTTGGTCAGGGCGTCCACCTCGGGCAAAACTTCCTCGGTGCGGGCATAGTCTATCGTTTCACAGGCAATCGCGGCCGGGTCGATTTCGATGACCGGCACACCCCCCGGGCAATCCATTGTGGCGGCAGGGGCGGCAAGGTCAGTGAAATCCGTGCATCCCAGCACATTTTTGGCCTGCAGAGTCGTGACCGTCTTGTCCAGATGCAGGACGGCGGCGGGGGCGGTTTCGGCGCTGCTGACGCCGACACGGACAAGGTAATCACCGGCCTCGAGAATATAGGAGGCAGTCTCGGCATCATACGCTGCCATCTCCGGCAGGGTAAAGGTACAGGAGACAGTTCCTGCTTCTCCCGGGGCAAGTGTGCGGGTCTTGGCAAAGGCGCAAAGCTCCTGCCAGGGAGCATCGAGCTTACCGGCGGGCTTGCTCAGATACACCTGTACGACCTGCCGACCTGCCAAAACACCAATGTTTTCCACGGCAGTGCGCACAGTGATCTGCGCGCCGTTTGCCTCCACCTCGGCAGCCCCAAGGCGGAACTCTGTGTAGGAAAGCCCGTATCCAAAGGGGAAAAGAGCCTGCTTGCGGAAGGTATCAAAATAGCGGTAGCCTACATAGATGCCCTCGCGGTAGCGGGTTTCGTTCATGTCCTCAAAGTCTGGCATTTCCGGGTATTCCTCAAAGGCGGCCCAAGTGGTCGTCAGCTTGCCGGAGGGGTTGGCCTTGCCCAGCAGAATATCCGCCAGCGCACCGCCGGTCTCGACACCGAGCTGAGAGAGCAGCAGAATGTTGCGCACGCCCATAACAGGGGAGAGATCCACCACGCCGCCGACATTCAGCACCAGCATAAAGCGGGTAAACTTTTTGTCCAGCGCCAAAATATCCCGCACCTCGGAATCCGTCAGGCGGATGTCGCCCTTGAGTGGCGTGCGGTCGTTGCCCTCACCGGAAATGCGGGAGACAACATAAATCGCTGCATCGCCCTCAGCGTTGAGCGGCAGGTCATATTCTGGCTCAGGCATGACCTTGCCCATGCCGTAGAGGATAAAGTTCTGCTTGGCGGCTTTGGCGTCCTTTTTCAGCTGCTTCAAAAAGGCTTTGTGGGCCTTTTCCCGCGCCTGCTCGTAGCCGGTGTGCCACTCCATCCCGGTCAGGGTGAAGCCTGCCTGCTGCAGCCCTTCCTCAATGGTTACGCTGTAGCGTGAATTTACCTCGCCGGAGCCGGTGCCGCCCCGGATCGTGCGGCGCACGCCGCTGCCGTAGGCGGCAAGGGTACAGGGTTTTTCCAGCGGGAAGCTGCCGTCCTTTTTCAGCAGTACGGTGCAGCCCGCTAAATTTTTGCGCAGCGCTTCGATGTGGCGCAGCTCATAATCGGCCATTGCAGTGGTATTTTTCATGGGAAACATCCTCCTTTTTCAATAGTATACAAGAAATATCCTCAGGCATGGGAGAAAACATTTCGTGTTTTGAGATAATAATTAGGAAAGCTTACGCATTTGTCAGGACCTTGACGCCGCCTTCGACAAAAGTCGCAATCGTGTCCAGCTGTGCTTCTGCCAGCTCCGGTGCGGAGGCTTGCAGCCCCGCAATGCCGTTGAAGATGAAAACCAGCACCGCACCGATGTTTTCGTACTGGGTACTGTCAATGCCATCCTGCTTTACCTTTTCAAGAATGGCGTTGCGAAGATGGGCGGTGAACTGTGCCATGGCCGGTGCAGAAAAAAACTCGGTACAGAGTTGGTTTTTGCTCAGCAGGGTGTATATATCCTTGACGAAGGCGCGCGGGCTGCTCAGCAGACCCTGTGCAGTGTTGAGTTGGCTGATGACCTCGGCAACAGCCTCCTGCTCCAACTGGTCAACCAAGTCATAGACCGTCTCATAGTGGGCATAAAAGGTAGTCTTGTTGATCTCGGCCCGTTCGGCAATTTCCCGCACGGTGATTTTTTCCAGCGGCTTTTCCTTGATAAGCTCGTAAAACGCGCTGCGGATGGCACGTTTCGTTTTCTTGATGCGTAAATCCATGGCTGATCCTCCGTCAATTTTGCTGCAAGGCGGCGCTTATCCAACGTATTTGGTGCAAAAGGTTGGATAAGCATCTTTTCCCCAAAAAGTTGCTGATTGTAAAGGCAATCCGATAATGGTAGTATAACACCAGCAGGACGGATATGCAACTGTAGTTGGATATCTCCTCGGAAGTTAAATGATTCTATTACAGAGGGCAGTTTTATGAAAACCTTGTATCTTGTCACAGGCGCGGCCGGTTACCTTGGCGGCGAGGTTTGCCGCCAACTTGTTGAGCGCGGTTTACACGGCAGAGCGTTGGTTCTGCCGGGCGATAAAACTGCCCAGTATATCCCCAGGGAAATCGAGCAGTGTGAGGGCGATTTGTGTGATACAGCCTCGCTGGAGCGCTTTTTCAGCGTTGCGCCGGACACCGAGACCATCGTGCTGCACTGCGCCAGTATGGTAGCACTCGGTAATGAGCGCCGTGAGCTGGTCATGAAAGTCAACGTGCAGGGCACACAGAACATCATCGACCAGTGTTTCGCCCACCCGGAATGCAAAAAGCTCGTCTATGTGGGCAGCACGGGAGCCATTCAGGAACTGCCGCATGGTCAGCGGATGAAAGAGCCGGAATGCTTTGTGCCCGAGGAAAGCCTTGGCGTTTACGGCCAGAGTAAGGCAATGGCCAGCCAGCTTGTGCTGGATGCTGCAAAGGCCGGTCTGAATGCCTGTATCGTCATGCCCAGCGGCATTCTTGGCCCCGGCGATGCCGCCTGCGGCCCTGTTACCAGTGGTCTGTTGATGCAGATGCGCGGCGAAGTCTCGGTGGGGCTGAAAGGCACATTTAACCTCTGCGATGTGCGCGACCTTGCCAACGGGCTGTTTCTGGCGGTGGAAAAGGGGAAAGCGGGCGAATCCTACATTCTCGCCAACGAAATCGTGACCTACCCGGAATTTGCCGCACTGACCGCACAGGAGGGACACTGCAAAAAGCCGCTGTTCTATCTGTCGAAGGGCATTGCTAACCTGGCGGCGGACATTCTGGAAAGGCAGGCCAAGAAATCCGGTAAGAAGCCTGCGCTGACCCGCTATGAAATTTACAATCTGGCAAGAAACAACGAGTATGATTCCACCAAAGCACGGCGGGAACTGGGCTATACCTCGCGCCCATACCGCGAGACGATTCACGACGAAATTGTGTGGCTGAAGAAGAACCACAAAATTTAAAATACTAAAAAAGGAGAAAAACGAATGGATTTCAATAGCGTGCAGGGAAAAGTCGTCATCGTTACCGGTGCAAGCCGTGGTATTGGCCGTGCGATTGCCGAGTGCTACGGCGCCCAAGGCATGAAGGTCGTCTGCGCCGCCCGCAGTGCGGAGCAGGGCGAAGCCGTAGCAAACGGCATCCGCGAAAAGGGTGGGGATGTCATCTTTATCCAGACCGATTGCAGCAAGGCAGCCGCCATTAAAGAACTGGTGGACAAGGCGGTTGCCCACTATGGCAGGCTGGACGGTGTTGTCAGTAATGCGGGCATCGGCATGGGTGGCACACCGCTGCATGAGTACGACGTGGCCGACTATGAGAAGATTTTTGCCCTGAACTGCGAGGGCGTTTTTGCCGGCATGAAGTACGGCGCAGAAGCAATTCTCAAGAGCCACAGCAAGGGCGGCTTCCTCATCAACGTCGCATCCATTTCGGGCCTTGTGCCTCAGCGCGGTCAGGCGCTGTACAGCGCCACCAAGTTCGGTGTGGTGGGCATGACCCGCGCCGCCGCGCTGGATTACGCCGCCTACGGCATCACGGTCAACGCCATCTGCCCCGGCTATACTAAGACGAGCATCTTTGGTGATGCACCCGCTGCGGCGATGGATTTCTTTGCCAATGACTGCCCGGCCAAGCGGATGGGAGACCCGGAGGACTGCGCGGCACTGGCACTGTTCCTGGCCAGTGATCTGGCGCGATACATCACGGGCGCAGCCATCCCGGTGGATGGTGCACTCTCCGCAGGGCACCAGAATGTCAGCAGCTGGAAGCACCCAGAAATTCTGACAGACGGCAAGCTGAACAGCCAGAGCACGATTGTCGCCCTGATGGAAAATGACGATGCCAAGGCTGTTGTTGAAAAATTCCTGCCCGGCTTTGCCGCCAATGAGCAGGCAAAAGCCGCCTACGGCATGACTTTCGGCAAAATCGGCCCAATGCTGGGTCTGCGCGATGAAGCCCTGCAAGGTCTGCTTTCGGCACTGGATACGCTGTAAGAGGGGGATTTTCTTTGAAAAACGAAGCACTGTTCCGCACCGGCTCTGTCTGGCGCGCCATCTTTACGATGGCTGTACCGTCGGTCGTTATCATCTTTGTGATGTTCCTGTACAATATCGCTGATATGTTCTTTATCGGCTGCTTGGGTGACACGGTACAGGTGGCGGCAGTCTCGGTGGTTGGCCCTGTGTTTTCGATTCTGGCGGCTGCTGCAACGATGCTGGGCGCAGGCGGCTGCACCATTATCGCCCGGTGCTTAGGGGCTGGGGAAGTCGGAAAGGGTCGTGTTTATTCATCGCTGTGCTGTTGGGCAGGAACACTGCTGGGCGTGTTGGTCTGTGCAGCACTGCTGCTGAGCGGGATGCCGCTTTTGCAAATGCTCGGCTCCACACCGGAAACCACAGCGTATGCCCTGCAATATCTGCGGGTTTTAGCTGTGGGCGCACCGTTCTTGATTTTGGCAAACACGGCGGCGATGCTGCTGCGTGCCGAAGGTGCAGTCAAAGACGGGTTGATCGGCAATCTGCTGGGAACGGTTACAAATCTGCTGCTCGATCCGCTGTTCATTCTGGTTTTTCGATGGGGTGTCACCGGTGCGGCTGCAGCCAGTGTACTGGGCAATGTCGTGGCAACCGGGTTTTATATGCTCTACATTATCCGCAAAGGAACGGTGCTCACGGTTGACCCACGCTTCGCACTGCAAAAGCCTGCCGCACTGGGCGAAATTCTGACCATCGGTCTGCCCAACGGCATCGGCAGCCTGCTTTCCGGTTTTGCCTCTACCTTCAGCAATCGGCTGCTGTCCGCCTACGGTACGGGCGCGATTGCCGCAATGGCCGCAGCAGGCAAGACAACGATGCTGATCGGCATGATCACGATGGCAATCTGCATGGGCTGCCAGCCGTTACTGGCGTACAGCTACGGGGCAGGGGATAAGCGCCGCCTGCGGGAGCTGCTCAAAAACATCGGGCTGCTTACAATGGGAATCGGCGTAGCCGCCGGTGTGGCGTGCCTGCTGGGGCGAAAGGCGCTGATCGGTATGTTCATCAAGGAGGCTGCCGTCGCCGCGCTTGGTGAAAAACTGGTTGTCTGGCTCGTGCTGGGCAGCCCGGTCATTGGTCTGACCTATCTGGTCACCAATCTTTTGCAATCGGTCAACAAGGCAATGTCGGCTGTTGTTCTTTCGCTGCTGCGGCAGGGATTGCTTTTGCTGCCGCTGCTCTATGGCTTGGACTTCTTCTTTGGCGTGACCGGAATCGCCGCCGCTCACTTTGCTGCGGACACGGCTGCGGCACTGATTGCCGCCGTGATGATGGCGCGCGTCTGGAAGAAGGAACTCTCTTAAAAAGTATCCTGAATCCCGACTTTTTGGCTTTGCCGAAGAAAGTGTGTCTTGTACAATACGGGTAGGAGTAATCAACAAAAGTAAACACAGTACCGCTAAGAGCGGTACACAAGGAGGCCGATTATGAGTAAGGTTTGCGTTGTTACCGGCGGCGGCTCCGGCATGGGACTGTCCGCAGCCAAATTTATGCCGAAGGACCGTATTATTGTTGTGTCCGGTCGGACGGAAAGCAAGCTGACAAAAGCGGTGGAGCAACTGCGGGAAGCAGGATTTGAAGCCTATGCAAAAGCCTGTGATACCTCAAAGCGCGACAGCGTAAAAGCGCTTGCCGAGTATGCCGCCTCGCTTGGGACGATTACCAACGTGATCCATGCGGCGGGTGTTTCCCCGGCCATGAAAGGCACGATGGAAAATATTTTACGCATCAATGCGTTGGGAACTGTCTATGTAAATCAGGAATTTTCCCAAAAAATGAACCAAGGCAGCGTTATTGTGGATATTGCTTCGATGTCGGCCTATTCCACACCGAATTTTATGATACCCAAAAAGGCGTACCCCCTTGCAGAAACAGACGAGGCGCTGTTCCTGAAAAAGATTCTGAAGCTTTCTGCCCTTACGAAGGATGAATACCAGAAGAAGGGCTTGATTTATGCGCTGTCCAAAAATTTTGTGACATGGTATGCTGCCAAATGTGCCTTTGACTATGGTTCCAAGGGTATCCGTGTAGTATCTCTTTCCCCCGGTCTGATTGCTACCGATATGGGAAATCTGGAATCCGAGCATGGCGGCAGTATGCTGGCTTTCTCCTGCGAAGGGCGTATGGGAACCCCCGAAGAATTAGGGTTTGCGATTGCGACCCTCGCAGATGAACGCAACGGGTATCTGGCAGGCGTTGATATTCTGTGCGATGGCGGTACGATTCGCGGTCAAAAAGAATTCCGGAAGAACAAAAAGTAACGAACATCCATAAGTTTGCACAAAAGCCCCCAACCAAACAGGCACTAGAAATGCCGTCCGGTTGGGGACTTTGTTTTTGGGGCATTTGGTCAGGTGTAATCTTAATTTCTTTCATATAGGGACCTCCCGCCGGGGAAATATTCAGAGTCCGCTCCATTCATGCATTTGCTCCGGGTTTCGGTAACCGTAGCATCATGGGGCAATGTGGTGTTTTTACCTCATCAGGTGTATCATGACGGCAAAACCACCCGCTCCTCATATCACGTCATGCTGTTTCGCGGCCACGAAAACAAAAAGCTCCTCCGCGCCGGGAAGCATCCAAAAGAAAGTCCAACGCGAACGAAGGAGCAGGTCAACGCCTATAAAAACACCTTAGAGAAAATCTTGCAGACCATGTCAGCGTCATAACAAAAACAGCCGTTCTCTTACGCTTCAAAAAAGCATAGGGAAAGGCTGTTGTCATTTTGAAATATAAACAATATTTGTATATTTTTATCTTATGCAAAATTCAAGGTTGGCGCAAGATGTATTGGAAATAAGGTTAGCTGAGTTGAGCATCGCTCAAGAGTCGCAGTTCAACAGTATGAAAAAACGACATTCAATAGAGATTAAAATTTCGAACGATACGCGACAGATACAGACGATAATACGCTGATTTTTACGATGCAAGATATAAAGCGGTGCAGTTGAAAATAGGTATTCAGTCGGAGAACCACGACAGGACGGTATAGACCGATGTTGAAACGTTAAATTTGTAGGTCCTGCACAGCGGCTCCCAAAACAAGAAAAAGCCCATTGTTGGTTATCACAACAGGCTTTTTCGGTATTTTTAGGTGTCGCTGCACAGTAGTGGTCAAATGGTGGTCTAAATGCAAATAAACGCTGTAAGAACATGCGGTAAAAATACTTTTAACAAATCTGTAAGAGGCTCATTTGATTCTATTCTGAATATCTTCCACCGAAGGCAGCTGCTTTTCCAATTCCCCGGTAAGGTTACTCGTAACCTTATATTCGCCCACGCCGATAGGCTTTGATATGTCTTTTAAGGAATATTCTGCCACGAGATTGTTTTTGCTCTTGCAAAGCAGTAGGCCGATGGATGGGGGGGGGCGGCATCCTTTTTTAAGATACCATCTACTGCTGATAGATAAAAGTTGAGTTGCCCAGCATATTCCGGCTTGAACTCTCCCGTCTTAAGTTCCACCACTACATAGCAACGCAAATTCAAATTGTAAAAAAGTAGGTCAATATAAAAATCATCGCCACCAACATTCAGGTGGTACTGATTTCCCAAAAATGCAAAGCCGGTTCCTAACTCTAACAGCAGTTTTGTAACATCTCGTACAAGGGCTTGCTCAATGTCCCGCTCCAGCATATCCTCTCTGAATGGAATGAAATCAAACACATAAGGATCTTGCTTTTGAATTTTCTGTGAGCTCACATACCATCCGAAATGATATTCGGGTGCTTGAATTAGAATATCCAATCTATACAAGGATGGGAGCAGGTGGTGGTGTGTTCATTCTGGATTCGAGCCGCTTGCAGCAGCGATGGCTGACGGTACGCCAGCGGGAACTGCTGATGGATGTGTGCAGCGTTTTGGGTGATGAACAAGCCCTGCTTATGAAATCCATCATTGGCGGATTGTCGCCTTGAATTGTGAACGTACTGTAAACGATTAGCACTTGCTATTGACCGATTGCTAACGACTGGAGTATACTAAACATACAGATTTATTCTGTATAGCACCTTTACAACTGAATACACAGCATAACAGGTACTTTACTCTCTCGGTGGGGCGCACAGCAAGGTCAAGGCAGACCCTAACCCACGGCAGGGAGAGAACATAATGATACTCCAGATGCCCCACAGCTTCAGATGGGGTGACCGCGCAGGGGTTGGAATCAGTAAGATCCTTGCAGAGTCAGTGTACGGTCGTCGTCAGCGGCTTGCCTGTTATGTTCCCAAGTCTGGGGGCGAGCGGCAAATTAGACATTTTTCTTCAGCATTATTTTGATGCACACGGTTTCTTTTATTATTTATATAACCGTGTGATTGACGCTACTATGCGTATTATTTGACTTTTATTGAATTTGCATCAAGATTTGCGGGGAAAGTGTACCCTCACGCCCGGATAGAACAGAGATAATATATAAGAGCCCGGAGAACCTTACCGAAATCGGTAAGGCTCTCCGGGCTCTTTTTTCTCCCCGGAAAGTGTATTCAAAAGGGTTACACGGAATAACAATACAGCACGGAAAGGTAGCGAACTTATGATTAGACCAATTCTGAGAGATTGTGCGAAATACGCCCGCTGGCCGCCGAAGTGAATCAGTTCTGATTCACTATTTGAGCACAAAATCGAAAAAGTGAATCAAATCTGATTCACTCCCACATTTCGCCCAAACGCGCCCTGTGTGGGGCAGGTGCCACACGCAGCACACGGATACGAAACAGCCAACGCACCCGCCGTTTGGCGCGTTTGTGGGGCTGTGGGGCGGCGTGAGCCGTACAACTTAACACTAGAGAATAAAACTTACTACACACAAAATTACGATAATATGAGATAATAGATGTATATCAAACAAGAAGGGATGATGCAAATGACTTTTACGAAACTTCCGAAATCTATTACCGCAGAAGAACTCCTCTCAACGCCGCTGCCGCCCGTAAAGTGGATCATTCCCGGTCTGCTCCCAGCTGGTCTTGCGCTGTTTGCCGGCCCCAGCAAAGCGGGCAAAAGCTGGCTGACCTTGTGGCTGTGTTTGCAGATTGCGCAGGGCAATCCTGTCTGGAATCGAGAAATAGAGCCGCGCACCGTGGTTTATTTCTCGTTGGAAGATACATTTAACCGTCTGCAAAATCGCATTTTCCAGCTTATCGATGGCGGCGATGCCCCGGAGCGATTGATTCTTCAAACCGAATGTCCGAGCATCGGGCAGGGCTTAGAAGAACAGGTAGAATCTTTGATTCATACATACCGCGATGTTGGCTTGATTGTCATAGATACACTTCAAAAAGTGCGTGTAAGCGATGGAAACGGCGGGATGTATGCAAACGACTATAAAGAAGCGGGGGCATTGAAAAAGATTGCCGACAAGTATGGCATCTGCATATTGCTGATTCACCACTTGCGCAAGCAGACTGCATCCGACCCATTTGACCAGATTTCAGGCTCCACAGGTCTTATGGGTGTGGCAGATACCAGCTGGGTTATGCAGCGCAAGCGAATGAGCCAAACTGCTGACATTTTGCTTACCGGACGCGATATGGACGATAGAACGCTGCATTTGCGGGAAGAAAATTGCATCTGGACTTTGGAAGATGAAGAAACCGCAGAGGAACGAGAGATCAAGGCTGTGCCGGACTACTTGTGGAAAGCGGCGAAGTACATCGAAAGTGTCGGAAACTGGCAGGGAACGGCCTCCGAGTTGATTGCAGCGGCAGGTATTGAAAATGCCAAGCCGAACCAGTTCACTTACAATATGGCCAAGTATTTTGATAAAGTATTTGAACCGAAAAACATCCGATATAAAACCCATCGAAAAAACAAGGTTCGCCTTTTGAACTTCTATGGTGACGATGGTGACGGTGGTGACGATGATATTGACATAACTCAATTATCGGGGTGGGGTATCCCAGAAAGACCGTCACCATCGTCACCATCGTCACTCGGAGCGCTTGAGGGAAGCAAGCACTACGCTGGATATTTACGCCCACGCATTTGACAAAAATAAACGCAAAGCACAAGAGAAACTCGGAAAGGCGATTGGATTATGAGAAAAATCAAATTGACCAGAGCAAACAAAAGTATTACGCTGAAAGCACTCGCACCTTACTATTACCAGCAAAGGGCGCTTGGGCATAGCACAGAAAAACCGGGGCGACTGATACTAAAAATCAATTCTCTCCCAGCCGATAAAAAAGCTACTTTTTCCACAGAAGAAATTCACCTTATGCGTACCACTGTAAATCAACTGAGAAATGAACAGCTGGCAAAAGGGCAATACACTGATGCCGCAGATGATATGCTGCTAAAATTATTCTAAAACCAGAATAACATTAAAACAAAAAGCGCATTGCAAAAGTACATTGCAATGAGCTTTTTGGCGAGACCGAAGGGATTCGCCAAGCCGCGCCCTAGAAACGCCCCACCGGGGCGTTTCTGCCCCGCGGGACGCAAAGCGCGGGGCACGGGCTGTTCGAATCCGCTCTTTTACTGCTCCATAAAATCCATGCAAAACAAAAAGAGCAGCACCCCATAAGGTGCTGCTCTTGGTGCGACCGGGAGGATTCGAACCTCTGGCCTTCCGGGTCGGAGAACTACGACAGGGCGGCGCAAACAGACGCTGAAACGTAAATTTTGTTGGCTCTGCACAGTTACGACCAAAACAAGAAAAAGCCCGTTGTTGGTTGTGACAACAGGCTTTTTAGGCATTTAACAGTGCGGTTGCACAGTAGTGGTCAAATGGTGATCAATCACAAACTACCATGTAAAGAAATAATCGCGGACATATTTCTAATATAGTATAGTGTTGCATTCAAGATCAAGTTGAATACACATTTTGGATGCGTTATGGTTTTGATAAAAAACCAACAAAATCATCACTTTAAAAGATGACCATCAAAGAAAGAGAAAAAGCCAACTTACTTGTACTGTTTACAGAGACTTCTTGCATTTTTCCCTCCTAGGCAATCAGACTGTTATGTGAAATAAATTCTATGTATCTGCAAATTATCATCGGTACTAATTGAAAGCTAATTTTGCACGGGAAGCATACTTCAAGCCTTATATTTTCAGTCGTAAAACTCAAACTCGATTTCTTTGCAGTAATCAGAGAGAAATGCCTTTTTCCGGTTTAATTCATTGCCATCCTCTCCATGGTAGGTAAAGATGACTGCATGGCTAAGATTATTGCAGCTTCCAAAAACAGAGGTGAGAAACTCTTTATCTGCAATAAGGCTGTGACCAAGTATTAAGACCGTGTCAATTTTGCTATAGTCAAATGGCTTTACCGATGATTGCTCGTGTAGATATTGCCGGAGAATATTTGAATACTTGAACTTTTGGAAATCTTCCGGTTCTAACCCTTTCCCAGAATTTTGGATTCGTTGCATTTCAAGATATTCATCACATAGAGTATGATATAGACAGTTTTCGGGGAAAAGTTGCTTTTGCTGCATCAAATATCGGCAGAAATTCAAGCGTTCCCTGCAAAAGCCTTTATACCATCTGATAGTATCAAAACTTGGAAAGCAAAAAGGACTCACGGGATCATACCCAAGTACAATTTCATTCTCAGCTAAAGAACCATGAATATAAATGATGTTTCTAATATAATTCTCACACAAATTTGTGTAATTAAATGTTAAGGCTAGCGTGGAAGGTGATAAGCGAGAGGAAACATTTACTTTTTTGCTAAAAGGTATCCTGATCTGTTCCTTTTTTAGATAATCTATAAGCGCTATCTTTATCTTTTGAAAATCTTTGTTGAATGGTTTGATGACTTCATTTGCGGCGGTATCACTACGGAGGTCTTCCGCATTAAAAGGAACGGTCAGTTGGTCGGCACATTCTTCAAATCGATGCCAATCCATCTGAGGACAGTAATTATTTATATAGTGACGATACTTCCGGAAGAAATCATCTCCAACGCTTTCTGTGAAATCCACATATCGTGTATGGTATCCATGAGCCAAATCAAACCCGTTCCCAATAATAGCCAACTGAGTTAAATCCTGTAGATGATTTTCCATAGCACCGCCCTAACCCTTCATACAGGAGATAGAATCTCTACTATCTTACGACTTTAATCGATATTTTCTCGCCCTGCTGCTTCCCTCCGCAACAACAGCTCCGTCAGAAACTAATTCCGACAGATACATCTTTGTGCGGGAAACTTGCAAGCCGATGGCGTCGGCAATTTGGGTGCTGCTGGCTTCCGGTGTGTCGGTCAAATATTGAAGAATGTCGTTCTTTCGCTTCTCTGAGATAGAACTAGACTTTCCGCCGCTTTTTTCCGCCACTTTTTTATCGCCACTTTTTGCCGCCGCTTTATTGGCGGCAAGCGGCAACAACAGCGTTGTGCGATCTGGATTAAAGCTTTCTACAATTTCCGGCTCCTGCCAGCCCTGCTTTTGCCAGACGGTACGGATGCTCGGCAAACCGCTGCCTGCGCGCTCACCGACATTGATCAGGTTGAACATCTTAATGAGTGACTCATTTCGCGGGTCAGATACGCCGCCGACAAGGGCCTCCTGCACATTGATGCGGAAAGCTCCGGGGTTGGCAATGCGAATCTTATCCGGCCATTTTTGAATCACCAGACCGCGTCGGTCATAGTAGTCAGCATGGATCAAGGCGTTTGCCAAAGCCTCGCGCAAAGCCTTATGCAGAGGGGTGTCGTCAATGCGATCTGTACCCTCCAGTTTAAAAGGCACTTTAATATCCTGCGCGATTCGGTTGTATACACGGAAGTAGAAATCGCAAATATTACCACTCCAATCGCCGGAACTGGAGACTATACGATCTGTCCAACGCTCATCCTCTGCGGCAGAACGGTCATGCTCTTGGTAATCCAGAAAGTAATGGGGAAACTCGCGTACAATTTCGTATTCGTGACCGAACATAAGCAATCCCGCAGCGGTAGGGCGCAGCTTGCCGGTAGCATCTCGTGCCATAGCACCGATGCGGTGCAGAAAATCCTCCACAGCTAATTCTGACCATACATGGCCGGGTCGGAGATTATCCATGCGCTGGCGATAGCGGCGAATGGTGTCCGTATCAAGGCAGTCTATCGTCATAGTATCCATGACGCGGGCGTCCTGCGAAATATCCGTCTGATCCCGCATCATGGCGCGCACTTCATCCTTGGTGCAGCGGTAATCACCCTCGCCATTTCGACGATACGTTCCCGAAAAAGGATCAACGCCTGTGTAGACCGGCTTATCGTGGCGGTCAGCGCGGGGCACTTCGATAACAACAATCTGGTTGCCGCCGCTTTTTACAATTTGTACATTTCGGTCAGAAAGAATATTAACATTGACGATGGAATGATTATTGACGCTGTTCCAGAAGTCAGAAACAAGTTTTTCGGGAGAGGCGAGTTGCACACTGGAAAAACTCTTGTCTGCATTTTCTACAACGCCAAGCAGAATATAACCGCCGAAAGTATTGGCAAAAGCGGAGTATGTCTCCCAGATGCTATGGGGTAAACCGCCTTGTGCCTTTTTGGCTTCTATGCGGTTGTTTTCTTTGTATTTACTCAATTGGGATAAATCTAGCATAACATCTATCTCCCGAATATGTTATTTACAATTAAGCTAAACCCATTATAGTGCATAGAGCGCGTAAAGGTCAATGAAATCGTATTATGCCAGAATAGAATTTTTGATGCCAATATTGTTGGATTTGCTGTTTCCCATATAAGCAGTTTCTATACAGAACATCAATTCGTGCCATAGTAACAACCTTATACAATATTAAGCTTGGATGTAGTTGATTATAGCATAGAGGTCGATAAAAAGTGAGTTGGAAAATGTGTAAAAAACGACGTGAGACTACGTTCCGTAAAGCTGGGCAAGAAGATAAAAATAAACGATGAAACGATGCATTTTGGAAAGCTATACAGGATAGTGCAGTTACTTATAGACATTCAGTCGGAGAACTACGACAGGGCGGTATAGATTGGCGTTGGAACGTAAATTATGTTGGTTTTGCACAGTGGCCTCCAAAACCAGAAAAAGCCCATTGTTGGTTGTCACAATAGGCTTTTCCGATATTTTGCAGCACCACTGCACAGTAGTGGTCAAATGGTGGTCAGCCATCGAGGGGAATCTCGACTAACCGTGAAGGCACAGAAAACAAGTAGGATCGCGCAGAATCTGGCAAAATGCCTTATGCTGTGAGGGCCTGCGGTTCTTGCTTTTTCTCTTTTACCTACCTTTTTCAGTTCAACAATGTAAATCACATCCCACACAAAGCAAATACCATCCGTGACGGGGATAAACCGGTTGCCCTCCGGTGTTCCACAAATTGTGGGAGTCCGTGTACCGATGCACTTACAGACGGCGATCGCGATGGTCTGACCTTAGATAATGCTGAACCGGAAGTAGGACAGCAACTGCAAGCTAAGGAAAATCACAAACGCCGGAACTCTCCATGGCAAAAGGAACTTGCGTTCTTTTGAGGGCGGCTTTCGTATAACGAACACACCGGGATTTTATCATTATATAAGCCGCTTTTCGTGAAAATCCTGCACGCCTTCTCAAAGCGTCCAGCTCTGGCTTGTCGACTGCAGATCCACCATGTGAGCGTACAGTCCCTTCCGGGCGTACAGCTCTGCCGGGCTGCCCTGCTCGGCCACGATGCCGCCCGACAGCACTACCACCTGATCCGCACCGGCCACGGTGCGCATTCGGTGGGCGATGATGAGGACGGTTTTGTTTTTTATGAGCCGGGACAGAGCCTCCTGAATGGCAGTTTCGTTCTCCACATCCAAGCTGGCGGTAGCCTCGTCCAGCAGGATGATGGGCGCATCCTTCAGGAAGGCGCGGGCAATGGAAATGCGCTGGCGCTCGCCGCCGGAAAGGGCGCAGCCGTTCTCGCCGATGTTGGTGTTCCACTTGTCCGGCAGCTTCTCGGCAAATTCCTCGC
>ERZ1035001.302-NODE-302-length-28880-cov-9.741509_pt1 | contig 28880 bp, 45 predicted proteins | sample MGYA00520685_ERZ1035001 | MGnify/ENA primary metagenome ERZ1035001 (study PRJEB33766, sample SAMN09781749) | gut metagenome | biome: gut microbiome | host: Homo sapiens | place: Madagascar | study: EMG produced TPA metagenomics assembly of the PRJNA485056 data set... | reverse complement strand
ATCCTTGCCCATTCATCGCAGTTTGCGTGCAGGCGGGCGTGGATCTCCGGGCAGACGTCCACCTGGAACCCCAGTTCTATGCTTTTTTGGCGGTTCGGCCCGCCAAAAATCTCATGGCGCTCGGCACCGGGACGATCAGTATACCAGCATCGCCTTTGCGGTTTATCCTTGTAACCGTTAGATAGCAGCTTCTTTTTGGTCGTCCTCGGCTTGGGGTACGCACAGTTTTGATAATATCCATCCAGATCATCATACTTGGCTCCCTTGCTCATATTTCATAGTCCTCTTTACTTTTATTTTTTCACCACCGGCTATGGTGATCGTAGTGCCGTCTACTGCGATGGTCGCTTTCTGGATATCTCCGTCTACTACCATCTCGCCCAGAACGGCTATGGTTACAGCCGTTTTTTCTTTCACGGGGCGGAACCCTTCCGCTTCGCACCCGTTTCCGATCAGTTTGACCAGTTCGTTTCTCATGGCTATCTTTCGCCGATGCACCGCTTCCTCTTGTCTCATTCCTCCGCAGCTGCAGTCTCTTGATGCCTGTCTATCTGCGTCTTCTTGATCTTCTGCGATGATATTTATCTCGTTTCCGCAGTACTTGCATTTCCCAGTAAAAGTACCCAATCTCTTTCACTCTCCTCTCTTGTAGGTTTTTTATAATCTCATCATCGGGCGGCTTCATGCTCCCGGTGAACGCTCTGGTGATCCTGGCGTTGCGTTCTTCTTCCCGCTGTGCCAAGAAGTCCTCTTCTGCTCGCCAGTTCATCGTTCGATGACTCGTCCGGATGCTCCGTTCCCGTAGATCTCTTTGGCGATCTCCAACATATTCATGCCGTTGCTGTTGGCGTCGGCGTGGATCCTGCGCTCGCAGCCGCCCAGATAGTGGATCACGATCCACTCCCTGCCATCCACGTTTTTGTATTCTATGTTTTCTACGCCAGATCGATCGTCAGCTATGACAGCCGCTTTCAAGCTTGTTATGAAATCCTTTTTTGAAATGTTTGCCACTTTTATCTCCTTTTAACTTGTTGTGCTTCTCGTTTTGTCCTATAATTTACTCGAAGTTAACACTTGCGTTTGTAGAAAGGATCGCTTATGGAATTACGTGTAAAGGTCAGCGAACTCTATGCAAAAGTGAAGGAAATGTATGACGATAACATGGAGTATGTGGACATTCTCCTGGTTTCCGCAGACAATTCCGATCCCGATGATTCACTTCCTGCATGCATCTCCTTCACGGCAATCTCTCACGACGAACCCTACTGTGGCATCAGCTACGAAGAAGTCGAGGGCGTTGAGGTTGAGGACTGATCCGAAGAGCTGGCCGCTTGCGGTCGGCTCTTTATTCTTCTGCTTTTGCCTTCCGCTACGAGCAGCGCTTCGTACTCGACTTTCAGTTCTCTGAATTGCCTTCCCGTCGTCCTGGCGAGGATTTCCCGCGCTCGATCCATCGTTTCGGCTGTTATTGTCATCGCGATCTTTTCCATCTTCTTCTCCTCTCGTCGATCGGGAGCACGAACGCCAGCAGGATCGGGAGCACCCACTCCGGGCCGATCCCGAATTCTCCGCGGCAGATCCATGCCCCGCCTATGGTTATGATTATTGTCGCTATTAAGATAAGGATTGCTGCAAAGGCTCTCATGCTGTCGCCCCCTCTTTCTCTTTCTGGGCTTTTTCTTCTGCCCATTTTCGTTCAACGTATGCCGTTGCTACCTCCACGCAGGCTTTCGTGAACCTCTCCCGGTATCCAGGAGTAAACTCAACCACAACTTTTATTTCTTTCCGCTTTCTCGCCATCTTCTTTCCTCCTGTTCAGATCTACCATGGCTTTTCCGTATCCGATCAGTTCGCCCTTTTTCCCTTCGGTCATGTATGGCAGGGCATCAGCCACCCGTTTCATGACCTCGATATCTCGCTGGTCGTTCGTCATCCCTTTTCCTCCTCTCTTACATATGGCTCCGGTTCTTCTATGATCAGCTTCCACGCTTCCACGATCTCTGCTTCTCCGACGATCCAGTCTCCCCTGTACGTGGCGATTTTCACCGTTCTGACTCCGTCCTCGTTTACTGTCACCCAATAATCTCCGTTCTTTCCCGGTGTCATTATTTTGGCATCACTCCACCCACTGCTTCCGTGGTTCCTGCACCATGCGATCCACCTTTCCATGTCTTTCAGTCTCCGGATCACGCTCGTTCTCACCTGGCATGCCTTGTCGGCGTGCTCGTACAGAACCCTCAGCGCCTTCTTGTGCTCTTCGACCGTCTTTTCCAGATCGTCCATACATCTTTTTATCTGGTCATTGATCCTTTTTTCTGCTCTCGCCGCCCACCAGTACGCGGCGATCATGTACCCTACGATCAGTACTACCCAGCTAATGCAAAACCACTTCATCCTCTTTCTCCTTTTTCATACTTCTCTTTCCAGTGTTGTCTTTTTCGTTTCGAGCCTGGCGATCATTTCGTCCGCCATTGCTACACGTCCGACCTCCACGATCATCTCCCTGGCACTGGCTTCTCCCAGTTTGTCTTTTGATATCACATACAGGTTCGCCAGAACCAATGCAGTATCCGCCATGATCTCAACCAGACCTCCTTCTATTTCTGTGATCCCTTTTCCTGTTTTTGTCATTTTTTTACCTCCGTCGCCCTGTACTCCGTCTCTACTACTTCCCAGTCGGTCGCCAGCAGGTCGCTGGCGCGAAGATCCCACCGGGGCTGCACCTTGGTCGGCGTGATCATGACCATCGCCGTCTTCTGGCTGTCGGTCGGCATGATCGCATAGCCTTCGCACCAGCCCCTTCTGCGGATCTGGCAGTTTTCAATCCCGGCCACTACTATGGCTTCATAGATATTCATAGTTTGATTCCCTCCTTGTCTGCCAGCAGCAGGCGCCCTACCTTCGTGATCGTGCCATATGTGCCGACTCCGTATCTTTTCACCAGCTCTTTTCTGGTTATCTCTCCGACCACTTCCCATGTGTCCGGGTCTACCAGTTGGTAGACTTTTTCTGGTTTTGTTTTCATGATTCTTCCCTCCAGCACGACGGGACTCCCAGCTGCAAAGCCCCCTCCCGGGTGTCCGCTCCGTAATGGGTTCCGTCGTCATCCAGGAACAACCACCTCTCTGCTTCCTCTTTGGTCGGCTCCGTTCCGGGATCCCATGCAATTATCCCGACGGCTATAAAATCCTGTACCTGTCCCACGATCCCCAGCAGTGTCGTGCGGTCGTCGCTGACTACTTTTCGGATCGTGCTGGTGTCTCCGCGTCTTTTTAATAGTTTCATTCTTCTGCTTCTCGCCTCCTAATAGTCCTGCTCCCTGCAGGTATCGTCAATCTGCTGCAAAGGATCCGAACGGCGTCCCCATCTTACTCCGTCGGCGTCTTCCAGCGTTTCGAAGTAGCCGGCCAGGATGAACACCGGGTCGTATCCGGTTTCTTCTGCGGTCAGCTCCGCACGTCTCATTAAATAGTTTTTGAATGCTTCTGCCTGTTTTGCGCTAATATTGATACTCATTACATCCCCCTATCTTCTCGGCAGTTTGCGATACCGTTCTGCGATGCGGTGCTTTCTGGAGTATGCCCAGTAGATCGGCATGGTCCATTCATCCCACTTTTCGACTGCCGCCACCAGCTGTTCCACTGTGAAGATGTTATTTTTTAATTTTGGAGATTTGTACATTTTTATTTCCTCCCTGTTTTTCCTATTGGGTTCCCGGCGCCGATTTGGTGCCGTTCCCTGTTTTTTCCTTTTTGTTCCGTAGCTATGCTACTATAGTAGTATTGTAGCCTACTGTTGTCAAGTCTTTTTTGTTAGTTTGCCTACTTTTTTCTATTGACCCGCTTTCCTTCTGGGGCTATAATGGGCATACAGGGAGGAACGGAAAACATGACAATAGGTAAACGAGTTAGAGAATTAAGAATTGAAAAGGGAATGACAATGGATGCTTTTGGCGAGTCTATCGGTATCAAACGACCGTCGCTTTCTAACATTGAAAACGGCAGGAACGGCATCAGCGACAGAACCATTCTGTCTATTTGTCGCGAATACGGCGTGTCCGAAGAATGGCTGCGTGATGGGATCGGCGAGATGTTTGTTCCGGTTACGCAGAACGAGAAGATCGCCCGGTTTGCAGGCGAGCTGATGAAAGATGAAACGCCAGAATTCAGAAGACAGCTGGTAGAGATCCTGGCTGATCTGGACGACGATGGTTGGGAAGCCCTGGCTTGCTTTGCAGAAAAACTGGCCGGAATAAAAAAATAGAGCAGGCGCGCTGCCTACTCTATCATTGATTTTATAAATGCATAGATCAATTTTACTTGCTCGAAGCTCAACCGCTTCATCATCTCTTCAATCTTTTCTACAAAATACTCTTTCCCTTCTTTATTTGTTTTCATAATCGGGACCTCCTCTTAGCTTTAGTTTAATACTTTAATTCCGTTTCCGGATTTTTATTGCACTCTAATTTTTACACAATTTCGACATAATCCGGCGGAGAAAGGAAAAATCATGACTGTTCAGCAATTCAAAGAAGTAGAGGATTATCGCAAATTCACAGCGCCTGCAGAACTGCACAAGGCTGTGAATACCCTTCGCGGCCTTGTCGCCGGTATTACTACTGACCGTACCGTTTCGGATGATGAAATCAACGAACTGTCTAACTGGTGCCTGGTTAATAGCAGATTTTCGTCGCGCCATCCATTCAGCGAGCTGATTCCTAAAATAAGAGAGATCTATGAGGACGGCATTATCACCGAAGAAGAATCTGCGGACATTTTATGGCTATGCAACAATTTTGTTTCGGATTCCGACTACTACGATCTGATCACATCTTCGATCCAATTTTTGTTCGGTCTGATGCACGGCGTCATGGCAGACGGCGAGATCAGCGACAAAGAGATCCTGTCATTGTCTGACTGGGTTCGCACGAATCAATATCTTTCCGGCTGCTATCCGTTTGACGAGCTGGAGAGTCTTATTCTTTCCATTCTTGCAGATGGAAAGATCGACGAGGATGAGCGAAATATTTTAAAATCTTTTTTCAGCAACTTCATCGACACGACCTTGTCTTACAATCTAAACGAATCCGAATTGAAAGCACTCCGTGACCAGTACAGTGTTGAAGGCATCTGTTCTATTTGCCAGTCTATCGATTTTCCCGGTTCCGTCTTTTCTTTCACCGGGCAGTCTTCAGTTGCCACCAGGCAAGAGATCGCAGAACAAGTCGAATCTCTTGGCGGGATTTTCAAAAATAACGTTACCAAAAAAACAAACTATCTGATCGTCGGGAACGAAGGGAATCCGTGTTGGGCGTATTCCTGCTACGGCCGCAAGGTGGATGCTGCGATCAAGCTGCGCAAATCCGGCATCCCGATTGTGATTGTGAACGAAACGGATTTCTGGGATATCCTCGAAGATCTGTAGCAACGCTGATCGAATTTTAAAAGAGTTGGAGGACTATATATGAGAATTGCAATCTACGCTCGTAAAAGCGCGTTTTCCGATAAAAGCGAAAGCGTGCACAACCAGGATCGGATGTGCCGCGAATACTGTGCTCTTCACTTTCCAGGAGAACACGTTTTTGTGAATTATGCTGACGAGGACAAGACCGGAGCGAACGTGAACCGGCCGGCGCTACAGAAGATGATGCGAGACGTGCACGCCGGGATCATCGATCTTTTGATCGTGTACCAGCTGGATCGGCTGACCCGTGACGTGCGGGACTACTGTAATCTATCTGCCGAACTGAATGATTGCGGTGTTCATTTCACATCGGTGAAAGAAGCCGTTGATACGTCCACCCCGATCGGCGAAGCGTTGTCAACTCTTTCTGCTGTTTTCGCGCAGATGGAGCGGAAGACGCTTTCAAACCGTGTTTACGATAACATGATGGGCTTGGCGATGGCCGGATGGTGGACAGGCGGGAATCTTCCCTGCGGCTACACTACCCGGAGAGTCGTAGAGAACGGCAAGCCTCACACTCTTCTCGTTCCGGATCCAGAAAAGGCAGAGCAGCTGCTCAATGTTTTCAAGCTGTTTGTGGAGCGTGGCTCATCTTTTCGTTCGTTCGCATCATTCGCACTGACGAATGATTGTTTTCATGTATTCGGCGTTCCATCAACGTCTCAGGTTCGCCGCGTGATCACGTCGCCATACGGCGCTCCGGCTAATAGAGATCTGCGCGACTACTATCTTTCGATCGGCGCGAACGTGGTCGGGACGGAGTCCGACTGGGATGGTACCCATGGTGTGATGCGGTACGGTGTGACTGATCAGCGAAATGGAAATGCCACGAATCCCCGCACGGCATGGATCGTGTGCCCCGGACGGCACGAGCCTATTCTGCCAGCAGATCTCTGGCTCGCCGCGCAAGATCAGGTCAAGTCAAATATGTTTTGCAAGCAAGCTAAGCATCCCCCAGTGCTCTTAAAGGGAATCCTTCGCTGCAAATGCGGGCGCATGATGTCTCCAGTCCGCTCACGGTACAAGGGCAAGGTGTACATCTCGTACCGCTGCACTCGCACCGGTGAAGTCGGTCGAAAGTCTCCAGACTGTGTTTCAGCCTGCCGGGACTATGTTCTGGACGAGAAAGTCTTGTCCGTTTTCCGTGAGATCGAAAGAGATCCGGATGTTATAAAAAAATATTCCCCTGCGGTGCCGGCTACCGATCAGGACTCGCTCCACAAAAAAGAAAAGGAAATCGAGTTGCTGCAGAAAAAGATCGGCAATCTGTCTTCCGCCCTGGCTATCAATCCAGAGTCGACGGCGGCAAAGTACATCATTGCAGATATGGAGTCCCTGGATTCACAGATCCAAAAAAAGCAGATGGAGCTGGCCAGTCTGCGAGCAAGCAGACTGACGGCAGCGCAGGCAGAAAAAGAACTATTTGAGAAACAAAAAGAGATCGCCCGGCTGGTACGGAATCTGGACGACCTGCCGCCAGAGGAACAAAACAAGATCGCCCGCAGTGTGCTGCGCAAGTGTGTGTGGGATGGTGAGACTCTTTTTTTAGAATTTTAATTTATGTCTTTTTGTGACTATCGGGACTGCGATAGACTCAAAAATATGTAAAGAATAAACCTCTTTACTTGTTTGTTCTTTTTTGCTATACTGAAACTGTTCCAGAATGTTGTAACATTTGACAATGGAACTACAGGTAAATAAAGAGCGAAAAAGCCCCGGCTACCATGGGGCTTTTTCGTTTTTTGCCTATACTGCACTCCAGATTTCGCGTGTTTCAAATTCTGTCAGTGCCCCTCCTATGTCTTCGCCATCTTCCCACATTTCCGCCTCTTCTGGCGTGATCTCGATTTCAAACAGCCGAAACACCCCCAGCGCATCATTCAAATAGCTCTGCTGATCAGCGCGAACTAAATGATCCCATTCATCCATCACGATCTTGGTCGCCTTTTCTTCTGTAGTGTTTCGAGGAAAGATCTTTACATCTCCGTTTCCCCATTTTTCGCGGTATTCCTCAAATACAAGCCTTTTTTCTTTACCCGTTCTCATGTGATCCTCCATTTCTTTTTTTACTACCATTTCGATGTATCTCGAAAGGCTGTAGCCCAGCTCTTCCGCTCTCGCTTCGGCGGCCGCCTTCCATGACGGCCGTACTTTCATGTTGATTCTTGCAGTTCTGTTCTCCACTTTTTCCCCCTTCTTTTACAGCATTGTTCTATCGGCGTTTTTCTGGCTTTTTTTCGATAAAAGCTCGAAAGTTTTTTCCGTGTAGTCGTCGATGAGTTCCTGGGCTTTTTCGTTGTTTTTTTCAAACACGGCATCCAGAATCTTTTTGATCTTTCTTTCGGATGCTTCTACGCTTCCGTTGTCGTCATATCCGTAGTAGTCTGCCAGATCGTAGAAATCTGAGATCACCCATTTTTCTACTTTTAATTCTCCGTTTTTTGCCATTCTGTAGATCACTCCGATCTGTTTCTTTGTGAATTCTGTTGCTTTGTTTGCTCCGTAGTTTCTCATCGTTTCGTCCTCCGTGTTCCTTATCTTTATCTTGATTATATTATAGCAAAAGGTATGTACTTTGTACATACCTTTTGAGTATTTTCTTTGTATTTTTTTCAGTACATGAAGTACTTGGCAATCTTGCCCGGCTTGGCGTCTTCGTCATTTATGAAGTCGTATGCCAGATTGAAGTAGAAGTCTGCATCGTCCTGTCCGACGATCTTGGCGGTTCTGCTGTAGTCGTTTACCATCATATTCATCACCAGGTAGTAGTCAGTTACATGATCGTTGATCCCTTTTTCCTGCAGGTATTCGGCGATGTCTTCCCGGCTCCAGCGCTGCCCATACGGGATCATGCCCTGGACGATCCGGGCAGCTTCTTCCGGTTCGATCTGGTAGGCTACCTGCTCGGCTTTTTTGACGTAGTCCTGGTACTTTTCCGGGAAATTATCTTTTAAAAAATCCGCCATTTCATAGTATACCAGATCCATTGCCTGTTTTTTCTCGACGCTTTTTCCTGCATAGACGGCGTCGGATATTTCTCGCAAATCCATGACGGTCACCTAGCACAGTTTCACGACGGACAAATTCGCATTTGCAAAATTTGCAGCAACGCCGATATTTTTCACTGTCAGGACTGCGGTGTTATTTACGCATGCGCAGGACTGCGGCACTTCGATGATCGTTTCGAATGCCGGATTTACTACCGCGGTAGCATTGGCACTCGTCGCCTGGGCGATAGCCCCGGGCACGTCTGCGCCGTTTTTCTGCAGCTGTACTGCCACATCCCCTGCGGTGCCGCTCTCGACGGCAATGCCGTTAAACGCGATCTGATATAGTCCCGGTTTTCGGATCGTCACGGATCCAGTGCCGTTTGCAAATTCCACGGCGCATCCGGTTTTCTGCGAATTGTTAAATTTTAAAACGTCATTTACTGCAGCCGCCTGGGCAGACAAATTCCACGCCTGCAGCGTGCTCTTTTTGTAAATATTATTCATTTTCTCTTTCCTTTCTACGAAAAAAGAGCGGCATGACACCGCTCTTTCGGGGTGTAGCCATACACTAATAGCCGCCACAGCATCCGCTGTTTGCAGCGTATGGGCTGCAGGTGATGTATGCCGGTTTGGCAACAGGCTGCAGCTGATTGATCAGGTATGCGTTCTGTGCGCACTGGCTGTTTGCCAGTTTTTCATCCTGCAGACGATCGCGCAGTTCCTGCATCACATTGGCATTGATCAGTGCTCTGGTGGCTTCGCCTTCTGCGTGGATCGCGTTGGCGATCTCGCAGGTCTGCTGCGAATTTTCGTACCGAACAGCATCGATGTTGCGATTTGTTTCACAGCAACAGTTCTGCTGTGCAAAACGATTCTCTGCTATTGCTCTTTCGGTGCCGAAAAAGCCCTGCTGCATCTGCGCGGTCTGGCCGGAAAATCCGTTCAGCATTTCGGAATTCATCGCATAGAATCCGTCGCACAATCCGTTCTGGATTCCCAGTACGGACCGGTTCAGATTATTGAAGTTGAATTCACTACACAGATCCGCCCTAGTCAGTGCGCCCTGTGCGGCCGCGCCCTGATTTCCGAATCCGAAGCCGCCGCCACCGCCGCCCCAGGCGAGCAGGAAGAACAGCATCATGACCCACATCCATGCACCGCCGTTGTCGCTATCGCCGCCGCCTACACTATAGACTGGCTGTGCTGCCGGGCTCATTGTTTCCATTCCCATGATCTTATCCCCCTTTCTTCAAATTTTATTTCACGCCGAACTGGCTGAAATTCTGTTTTAATTGTTCGAAATCAATTCCACGTTCCTGACACAGATTCCGCACGATCTGTTCGACCTGCTGCGGACTTTTGCCCTGCGCCATCTGCATGGCGCGGCTGAACGTAGGATCACCGCTAAACATTTGCTGCATCATTTGCAGCGGGTTTCGCGCGGCCTTTAGCTGACCGAACGCCTGCATCATTTGCATTGGATTTAACAATGTTGATCTCTCCTTTCAGCGCCACGATGGCAGACTCAATTCTCTGGAACCGTTCCTCGGTCGCGTCGGCGGCCGGAGGTTTAGGTCTTTGCAGTTCATATGTATTCAGGATCGCTTTTCCGTCCATGCCTATTTGTTTTGTGTAGATTTTTCCATTTGATAGATCTGCGAACACGGTGACGGATCCGTCCAGGTCGATCATCGTCCCCTGGGCTTCGTCGATAGATGTGACCGCCATGCACTTTAACATGTTCTGCGGATTGCGAAATTGCTCATACTGCTGCAGCCGCTGTGCTGGCGGCTGATAAGGTGGATAATATGGATTCTGAAACATTTATTTACACCCCTTTCCTATGTTTAGTGTAAATAAAAAAGCGACCCTCGTTGTTTACGAAAAGGTCGCTTAAAGTTTATAAAAAGTGATTTAGTTTTTTGAGAATCTTTCGATGCTTGGACTTGACGGTTGATTCTGACCAGCCCAGCACGTCGCCGATATAGGCTAAATTCTTTCCGTCCAGATAGTGCAGTCTCAGGATCGTTTTTTCGTCCTCTGTTAGTATACACTTCTGCAAAATTTGCTCGAATTCTTGCACTCCACATATCTGCTGCAGTTTCCTGCGCGCTTCGATGTGGTCTGTCATGGTTTTCTCCTATTTTTTGAAAATGTACTGCTCCAGCTCCTCCTTGCCTTTTTTTACTTCTCCAGTGTTGTTTCCAGTTTCGGCATGAGTCAGCAGCAGGTGCAGGCTTTTCAACATCATTTTCTGATCTTCTTTGATCTCTCTTAATATTTGATCATGCTCATTCAGGCGCCGCTCGTCGTTCTCCAGGTACTTGGTGTGCTTTTGCATTTCTTTTTTTAGTTCGTTCGTTGGCTTCATTGCTGCTCCGATTGCTTTTGCGATGTAGACGGCGGCGCCGCCCACTGCGACGATCACTCCGCTGATTGTTAGTATTGTTTCTGTGATTCCCATGGCGCCCTCCTGCTATCCGATGTACTTTCTGCCGTTCTGCACAGCGCACACGTATCCGGACGGGATCTGCAGCCATATGCTGGATCCGGATGTAACTACCCTCTGGCAGGTCACGCGCGTTCCAGATTTCAAAACGGCATATGTCTGATTTAACGCATGCGCTTTGCCGCCAGCCGTCAGCTCGCTTCGTTTTTTCTGGCGATATCCGGTTCCTGGGCCCGTGCGGACTTTCATGTTTGATTTTAGCGTGTAGGTGCTGCCTACACGGTATCCGGACGAACTAGTAGATCCGGCCGGTTTATAATTTGCCAGCCAGGTCTCCGGATTCTGCCATTTCCAGGTGGACAGACTGCGGACGCCAATGTGCAGGTGCACGCCAGTGCTGGATCCAGTGGTTCCGGCTACGCCGACTTTGGTGCCTTTGCTGACGCTCTGTCCCTGCCTAACAGATATGCTGTTCAGATGGAAATATGCAACAGCCACGCCCAGGCGTGGATATTTTACGTATACATAATTTCCGGCCGAATTGTCCCGGCCGCGTTTATAAACGACTCCCGATTCGATAGCGTGAACGGCTACCTTCCCGCATCCGTAGTCTACGCCGTAATGGAATCTTTTCTTTTTTGTTCTCGGATGGATCCGGTAGCCATACCCGGATGTCTTCCGGTAGGATGCGCCCCCGAAGATGATCGCTAATGTGCTTGCTGTGCTCACTTCTCATCCACCTCGCTTTCGTACTCTTCGGCTGCGGATCCGTCGCCGTTTGTGGCGGCCAGATCTTTGCCTTCGATCATTTGCTTGAATGCCTGGTGCAGACCGACTGCGATGCAGCCACCCAGCGCGCCGCCAATGATCGCCGTGATCGCCGGTCCTTCCAGGCACGCCTCTGCGAACGCGCCTATGATCGGCAGCACCGTCGGAATGATCCGGTTATCGGTCGGCAGCCATTTCTTGATGATGTATCCCAGAATCAAACAGCCTACGATCACGTAGCTGTTGACCGGGATTTGTGTGATGATTTCGTTTAAATTGATCATGATTTACTCCTTTCTGATCTTCACTTCGTTCCTTTTTTCAGTAACTCGATCAGTTCGTTGTACTGATCCTCTGTGAGTTTTCCAGCTGCCTCCTACTTCCATTTACCTATAGCAAACCAGTCTATTGCGAACCAGTATGGTTTGCCCGTTTTATAGATCGATACAGTGGTAGATGTTGTTGTACGGTTCTGGGCCCCTGTTGTGTATATATTTTCTGAAACCGTGATGCCTTCAAGGAAGTTATGGTTCCCCAACGCAAGAAACCTGTATTTGGTATCTTTAAAAGCTGTAGGAAAATCAATTTTCATTGTACTTGCACCCTGCCCGGTTTGTACGCCCTTCGATCCCCACTGAAACATTAAACCGTTTGCAAGCTTAATGTACCCATTTGTTCCATCACTGGTTTCCCCTTCTTCAATTACATGATCGTATACACCGAATAATGCCAGTGCGTCCGCGGGGGTGGTGGCTCCTGTGCCGCCTTTACTAATCGGCAGCGGATTCGGAAATTTCCCAATCCCGCTCAGACTGGTAAATTTCTGCGTCACCCCGGTCACGTTGATCCCGTCCAGGGTAACTTCATAGAACGGCATGTCGGCGATCAGATCTCCGGCGTCCAGGTCTCCGGCAGTATAGGATGGTGCGACAGGTGTGCCGGTAGTCGGTGTGCCCTGGATTACGACCCAGTCTCCACTCTGGACTTTTTGCTCTTCGTCCACCGTCCAGCGGCAGACGATCAGGTCTTTTCGCTTCTCGCCCTGGGTGCCGTTTGCGATAGTCACTTCATCGTACGTGCTTGGTTCTACACAAAAATACCGCCCCTGGATCATGCCAATCCCGGAACGGATTTTCACAGAATTGTTGGAACTGACTTCGGCGGCGAAGTTTTCAAAAAAGTTGAAAACGCAGGAATCTATTCCCGCCATCCCCCGGTGCCACATGGAATCTTGGAGCGGCGTAATGTGCGGTTCCTTTGCTGCATTCGTTATCGAAATCATTTGCTAACCTCCTTCCACAGTGCCTCGGTGCCGACGACTCCCGGCTCCCATACGTTGCTATCGACCTGGGACTCCCACGTCTTTCCGCTGTGCTTCACTTTGTCGCCCTTGGCGTATCCGTTAGTGCTCCCAGGTTGTTCCCAGTCCGGGATGACTTCCGGATCCGGATTTAACACTTTCGCCCACAAGCTCGGCGCATCTTCCGGCGTCCAGGATGCCTGTGATGTGTGCGCCTGCAGGCATTTGTACAGCGTGCCGTTTCTATTGACTTTGTAATCTTTTGGATATGTCACGGAGTCCGGCGACCATTCCGGGTACAGCGACTGCACTGTCATGGCATCTTCGTCGTCCAGCGTTTGCGCCTGGATCTTTGCCACTTGCAGCGATGCTGCTATGATCTCTTCCTTTGCTTCCGGTGTGCGATCCGGTTTATAATTCGTGACGCCGTAGATCTTGCCGGTGTACTCTTCAGTCCGGTAGAATTCCGTGTAACCGTCGTATGTGGCAATGGTCTCCCCGTTGTCACCTTTTACTGTCATGCTCCGGGTTTTTACTTCGTCAGAAAACATCGCTCGAAGATCTTCCGGCGCAGCGCTGATCGTTTTGATCGTCAGATAGCCTTCCGCTTCACTTGCGATCTGCTGGATGGTCAGCTCCGACAGGTCACTGAATACTATTTTCATCTTCATCATCTCCTTCTATACTGTAGTCCAGCGTTTCTTTGCCGTCCGATATTCGCCAAACTTTCCCCGTGATCGGTTTTTTTGCATATAAACCAGTCAGGTAGTCCCGGCCGCCCACGATGTCTCCGATCTCTACGGCTATGTTCAGCGATGCCACGTCCATCTCGAACGTGGTTCGGTTGGCCACTTCTTTCAGCTTTTCGATCCCTCGTTCTTCCAGTTCGTCTTCTTCGGCGTTGTTGTTATCGTAAACTTCTACGACTTCCGCAGCGCCTTTGTAGTATTGGGTTTTTCCGATTTCTCCGTTTTTTCCAACATACAGATCGATCACCGTTCTGTCTTTCAGTTCTCCTTTTCCCAGGCAGATCAGATGATTCACTCCGTTTCTCACGTCGGAAAAACTGAAATTCAGCTGATCATCCTGCGACAGCTCGATGGTCTGTGAATGATCTACGATCGGCACCGCCGCCAGCTGCACATATCCGGCAGTCTTTTCCTGCTGCAGGTATTTGATCTGCAGGCGATAGCCTTTTGACAGCAGCATTTTTTTGATCCCGGAAAGCAGTGTGGTGTACCGTTCGAACTGATAGCTCGTTACGCTTGCTCCGGTGTTTTCGTCAGAAACTGAAAAAATAGTGCTAAAATTTTCCCCGATCAAGGCTTTCAGCACGGTGTTCAGTTCGCCGGAAATGATTCGGTAGTTTTGTCCGGATGGCGGGCGAATTATTTTTTTGTCCAGCATTCCCCGCCATGTCCTTCCGTAATACTTGATCACATCTAGCGTGGTGTCGGTATCGATCTCACCGATGATCCCGCCGTATTCTGTGTCCGGGATATAGATCACATCCCCGTACCCGACGGACTCTGTGAACTGTCCCCGTCCTATCGACAGCTCGAAATCATTTTTATCCCCCACATCAATATCGATGTCAACATCGAACAGCCTTTTTTTATCTCGCAGAAATTCATCTGCCAGGATCATCTCCATCTCGGCTCACTCCTTTCCAAGAACAGTGTGATGTCGAATCCGAACGCTCCCGTCCAGTTTACTGACAAACTGCCCGGCGGTATTTTGCGAAATACCGAATTCTCTTTTGCTCGCAGATCGTAGATATTTGCTGTTGTGTTATTGTTTCGATATTTTGTGATCGTATTCTCTCTGCTGTCTATCACCATATACTCGCCGCGCTCCAGCGTGTCGAAAACCTGGTATGGGTACCCGGATATGTTGATTCGGGGATCCGTCACCGGTCCGTATATGGTCATTTTGAATTCGCTATCTGTGTAGTGGTCTACGATCCAGCTGCGATTTCCTGCGCTATCTGTTGCGTAGTTATATGGATAATCGTATGGATAGTTCAGCCCGTTTTCATTTCCGGATTCTTCAGATCTATCGTCTGGGTAGAACTGTTTTGTCAGCTCGCGGATATAAAACGGGTACGGCGCCAGGAATGTGGCCGACTGTTCATAGCCGTAGAATTCACCTGACGGCTTTGTTTCTCTGGATACGAAATAACCCCGGATGTATTCGTCCGCGATCCACAGTTCTCCCTGTTTCATCTCCAGGATATCTTTTTCGCATTCCGCAAAGAAGTCGTTCATGTTTTCGCTGATTTTCTTCTCGCTTCCACGAAATTTAAAAATGATCGGTAGCTTGATGGGATCCTTGGTGAACTTTGTGATCCGGATTCCGTACTGCTGTTCAATGTTTTCGTATGTCCAGTCTGACGAATGTGGATTGCATTCTTTGATGTGCATCTCATACGACTGGTTCAGAATGAATTCTTTTCCGCTGTTTCCTGCTTTGTATTTTGCTACAATCATCCGAATACTACCCCCTGCCGTTTCAACTCTCTTCCGATCAGCCTGCTGTCTATGTAGATGCCGCGATTTTGCATCTGCTCCAGGCGATCATAATCGATTCTGGCTTCAAACGAATTTTGCGCCGTCAGTCCAACGTTTTCGATCTGTCCCATCGTGTTGGCCATAACACGTTTTACCAGGGTGTTAACCTGGCGCATGCTTTCCACGAATCCAATTCCAAAACCCTCACCAACGAACACACCGATTTCTCTGGTTGCTCTGGATGGCGAATGGACTTTAAAAATTGATTTTAAACCATCGAGTACCGACGAGCCGAATGACTTTACTTTTTCGAGAATCCAGTCTTTTACACTCTTTATCCCATTCCACAATCCTTTCACCCAGTTTTTCCCGACGTTAACCAGCGATCCGATTCCGGACTTGATTTTTTCAGGGATCGACTGCGCAAAACTTGATACTTTTCCAAACAGGCTGCTCACCCAGCTGCTAATTCCAGACCACAGTTTTTTTAGGATCTGCACCCCGACTGAAAAAATCTGCCCAATCATCGATAACAGTCCCGTAACTATCGCCGATATGATTTGTGGCAGCGCTGCTACCAGCTGCGGGATTGCTTGAATCAATCCTTGTATCAGCGCCATGATGATCTGCAGTGCACCGGAGATTATCATCGGCAGATTTTCTGTAATTCCTGTTACGATTCCGTTTATTACTTGCGGGATCATCGCTATGATCTGCGGTATTGCTTCCACGATTCCGTTGATCAGTGCGATGATGATCTGGATTCCCGCCGAAATCAGCTGTGGCAGTGCTGCGATCAGCGCATTGAACAATGCCATGATGATCTGCAGCGCTCCGGAGATCAGCTGTGGCAGCGCGGCGACGATTCCTTCTACAAGTGTAATTATGATCGTTCCCGCCGCCTCTACTAGCGCCGGTACTGCCGTTGCGATCGCCGTTACCAGCGTCGTTATGATCTGCCCGGCTGCCGCCATCAGCGACGGTAGTGCGGATGCTATTGCCTGGATCAGCGTCTGCAGCATTTGTGCCCCTACGGCAATCAGTGCCGGGAGTGCCACAACCAATCCATTCACGATCGTGCTGACGATCTGTGGAATAGCCGCAGTCAGCGCCGGAAGTGCTGCTGTAATCGCATTTACTAGTCCATTCACGATTTCCACCCCTGCGTTTAACAACGCCGGAAGAGCGTTAGTAATTGCTGCCGCGATCTGCGGTGCCATCTGCGCGAATGCGTTAGACATGTCGACGATTTTGTTTGAAAACCCTTCGACCGCCGCCACCGCTTCGTCTGTATTGGTTGCAAATTTATATAATCCAATTCCAACAGCTGCGATTGCAGCGCCTACCATCAGGAACTTTCCGGCAGTCATTGCAATTGCCAGGATTTTTTGTGCGTTTGCAGCGGCGAACGTGGCCACTTTGTTCGCCACAAGGGATGCGGTGTTTGCAATGACTCTTGCTGTTGATGCTACGAACGACGCCGCCATTTTTATTCCGTTCAGCGCCACCCTGGCCATATTCGCCGCCAGGGTTCCTGCGGCGCTTCCTGCTTTTTTTGCTGACGCAATAAATTTACTTAGACCGCTTTCGTTGTCCGCAAGCGCCTTTGATACCGCGGACACTCCTAGCGAAATCTTTCCGATGGCGATCAAGGCTGGGGCTAATGCTGCACCAAACATGATGAATGTTGCAATTGCAGCACGCACCGGTTCCGGCAATCCCGCCAAAAAGTTAGCCACGTTTTTCATGGCATTTGCGATGTTTCGCAGCGCCGGAAGCATCACTTCTCCCATGCTAATCGCCGCCTCCTGAAATGCGGACTTCATCTGGCTTAGCTGCGCTGCCGTTGTCTTGTACCTTTTTTCTGCTTCCGCTGCCATTGCGGTGTTTTCATTCCAGGCACTGTTTGCGGTATCCACAGCCTGTCCCAGAATGTCGTTAGATCCGGCCAGCGCCAGAACTGTATTTGACAATCTTGCATCTGTCAGCCCTAGATCCTGCAGTACGCCGATAGCGCTTTGCCCATTTCTTTCGGTGTCATTCAGTCCGTTTATAAACATGGACAGTGCGCCGACCGCATCCTGCTCGAATGCGGTTTTGAATTCATCTGCGGATACTCCGGCCACGCTTGCAAATTTGTTTAAATTTGCGCCACCTGTTTCAGTAGCGGTCTGAATTCGCTTCAGCAGCGTGGACATTGCTGTGCCTCCGGCTTCAGCTTCGATGCCTACACTGCTCATGGCTGTTGCCAGTGCCATGATCTGTGGCTCCGACAGACCCGCAAGACTACCGGTAGACGCTAGCCGCGTGCCCATCTCAACGATGTCCGATTCTGTCGTCGCAAAATTATTTCCCAGGTCTACGATAGTAGACCCCAGTCTGCTGTAGTCGCTCGCGGACATGTTCGTGATGTTCGCAAATTTTGCCAGAGACGACGCCGCCTGTTCTGCGGACAGGTTCGTTGTGTCTCCCAGTTCGATCATGACCTTCGTGAAATCCATCACGTTATCCGTCTTGATCCCTAACTGTCCAGCCGCTTCAGCTACTGCTGCGATCTCGCCCGGCGTAGATGCGGTTGCCTGGGACAGATCCAGGATCCCCTGGCGTATCTTTCCCAGCTGCGCATCCGTTCCGTCAACCGTCTTTGTTACGCCTGTAAATGCACTTTCGAAATCCACGGCGCTTTTTAGCGATACTCCGCCGACTGCCGCGAACGCCGTCGATAACCCTTTCAGCTTTTGGCCAGCCGCTTCCGTTTTTTTTCCCAGTTCTTCTGCTTTGATCGATAACTGTCCGAATGCCGACGACTGCTGTTGAACCTGCTTCAGCTCGCTTTCCATTCCGTTCAGCGCGACTTCTGCGTTATTGATCTGGGTTTTTAGGCGATCACATGTCGCGGCCTGTTTGTCATATGCGGCTGCGGCTTTTTGGGCTTCCACGGAATTCTCGCCAAACTCTGCAGCAGCTTCTTCCGCAGCTTTTCCCAGCGTCTGCAGCTTGGTTTGCGCTTCCGTCAGCTGTGCATTCATTTGTGTGATCCGCTGCTTCTGGACTTCTATCTGCTTTGATAGAACCTGCGCTTTGGCCGCTAATGCCTGCGTAGATGTGCCATTTTTAGAAAACTGCGAATCAACCAGTTTCAGCTCGCTGGACAGCTGTTTGCTGGCTGTTACTATATTGCGGATGGCGCGCTCAAATTCTGCGCCACCGTCCAGTTTTATTTTTGCGCCAATATCAGCTGCCATTTCATCACCTCAAACATGGGACGTACAGATCTCTTTTCACTTCGGTTGCCGATCCGTTTACAACTTGCTGCGCGTTCATCAGATCGTGCAGTTCCCCGATCGGCATTGATGCAAATTCTCTGTATGGTATCCCTAATTTTCGCCCCCAGAGTTCCATGTAAACTAATCCGTTTCCTCCGGGGCTTTTCCGTTTTTTTCTTTTGACTGTACTTCTAGTTTTGTTTTCCCGCTGGTATTCATCGCACCCGTGATAGCTGCGATCAGATCCCCCGCATTGTTTAGGTCTACCGCCACATCCAGTTCTTCTTCTGTCAGTGCGACATACTTTCCATCTTCGATGCGCACGCCTTTTTCTGGCGGCAGATCTTTGCAGAATAGATTCATGTATGCAACGCCCTGCTGAATCAGCACGGCCATGATATACGTGATAGCGTCTAACGTCTCCATGTTTACGCCATCGCCAGCACCTCGCATTACTTCTCCCATCTTGTCGATGCTCCCGAACTTTTTAGCGAATGCCTTTGATGCTCCAAGAGAAAACGAAAGCGGGTATTTACTACCCGCAATTTCTACATATGTTATTCTGTCCATGGCTTACCTCCTATGATACCGGGTTCTCTCCTTTGCTACTCTGCGCATTAGTCGCAGCCGCTGCTCCACACTTGAATTTCAGCCACAAAAGTGCTTCGCTTTCCGATTCGAACCACGCGTCCGACATCCACGGATGGATTCCGTTTTCTCCGCTCGCATCACTTCTGGATACTGCACCCGACAGTTCTGGTGTCTGCCAATCTACATCCTCGCCCTTTGTTGTGGCAGTTCCTTCCGGCACATTAAAATGAACCTTGTGCAGGAAAATGGCGCGATATTTATTCACATCGTTTACCTGGTGCATTTCAATGAATCCAACGCCTAGGTATGGTGGATTGTAGTCGTCGTCAAAAACCTGTACCGTCGCTGTTTTTTCTTTTGAATACGTTTCCGTCATCGTTTTGGTTCCCAGAATTGCTTTAGAAACTTCCTGGGAAAGATCTGCCGTCGTCAGTGTTAGCTCGCCGCCCTGGAACGTCCCCCTGTCGTTTTCGGCAATGCCATTGTCTGCATAGAATGGATTGTCGTCACCGGTCGTCCAGGAAAGACTATATTCAACGGCTTTGTCCATGATGGTCGGATCTGCATATGTTACAGTTCCGCCGTCATTGGTGTATGTTCCAAACACTGGAATTGAAAATCCTTTAATTGCCATTATTTCATCTCCTTTTCTATTTCTCTTTCGAGTTCTTTTTTCATTGCTTCTCTCGCTTTTGCACGCGCCTTGTTTACGCTGGTTCTGATGATCGGATTTTTTATCCGAAAACTAGATCCGGATGTGATTGCTCTCGCCAATAGGACGTTAGGCAGCCCTCCCGGATGCTTCTTCGTCTTGATGCTTCCGTATCCGTCAAATCCGACATGTGTGTCTACGCTGTTTCCTTTTTCGGCTATCTTTGCCACACCGAATCCATTTATCAGATCAGCTTTTTGCTGCCTGCTGATCGTATTGATCGGATTCGCTGCCGTTCCATACGGCGGTAGCCCCGGTATGCTCCCTTCTGCGGTCGGGATTGTTTTTAATCCTGCTTTGATGGCATCCGCGACTATTTTGGCTCCTTTGTAAACGGCACGTTTCTCTGCTTCCTCCGCATTGTCGCTGACCCGTTCCAGGCTCCGCACGTATTCTTCTAGTCCCGTTATTTTCAGCCCCATCACGTCACCTCAAAAGTCCACTCGTAGTGGATGAATTTTCCCATGTTTGACTCCTCCCTTTGCACTGATTCCAATGCAAAAGAGACCCCCGCTTTATTGAGAGCCTCCTGGATCTTGTCGAAGAGTTTATAGTCTTGCGGCAGCGCGTACAGATCGATGCTCCCGCCGATCGTCTGGCACAGTTTGCCATTATCCGCCGAGAGAGCGCCGGTCTCGTCTTCTTCGCTGTAGACGATGTGCGTTTTTGTGGCGTCGTTCGGTCTATGATGCCCGACGTTATCAGACACGCTCGTCAGTGCCTCTTTGACGGGCTTTAGCATTTCATCCAGTGATCTCATAATCTTCACCGTTCCTTTCCAGCGCCAGTTTTAAAATTTTGATCCCGTTTTCATCTTCGGCATTTTGGATCTGCCGGATCAGAAACTGGGCTCCGTCTTCGGTGACTGCGATCTGGTTCGTGCTGATCCCTTCCCGTAAATCGTAAATGGCGATCATTCGCTCGATCAGCTGATCGGCTTTGATCGCTTCGTAGTATCTAGTCACTCCGACAGTCAGATTCTCGTACATGTGCTTTGCAGCCGTCTCCAGCTGTTTCCTTGGCTCTTCCCCGTTTTCTGCAGCATTTGTCACGTTGCAGATCTTTACCGGTCCGCTGTCAAATGTCATTCTGCTCGTCCTTTCTGCGAAAAAAGCAAATTGTTCAGTTCATAACGCAGGAAACGGGGCATGCTCGTCTCCTTGCCTGCCCGTTTCCTGAAAAGATATGCCGCATAGTGTACATTGATCATTTCGCATTCGATTGCTTCCTCGTACGTGATCCCTTCCCGCTCCATTAGTTTTTTAGAAAAATCCAAAAGCTGCGTCAGGTAGTCGTCGTTCGCCGTCGTGAACTCCTGCTGAAGATCCTTTTTTAAAATAATCAATTTTTCTGCGTCATTCATTTAAACCCCTCCTAGGATTTCGTTACATTTACAGTGTAGACTCTCACCGCATTGCCCTGTTTTACTGTCACGGTCAGCGGCTTAGTCCCCTTCGTCCATGTTATTTCTTCTCCGATTCCAACGTTCTTTCCGTTGTAGGAAATTTCAACAGATGCGCTACCTTCTACTGGCGTAGCTACAACGGTGCCCTTGGCTGCGGATGCTGCTGCGATCGCGTACTCTGTCACGTCCGGGCTAAATGCTGGAGCCAGCGTTTCGGCTCCGATCGTCAGGCTCTGCAGCTTGGCATCGTTTGCGGTGTCTGCTGCAAAGGTCATTGCCGTGGTCACTTCGTTGTTCTTGATGTTGATCGCCATGAATGCACCCGGGATCACCGGCATGCCGTCAGCTCTTTCTGTGCCCTTGAATACGGTATTGTCCAACAGGAACTGTACGTGCTCGGACTGCGTCAGTTTGATGCCAGCGCGCTGTGCCCACAGATACAGCTCTCCGTATCCTCCGACGATATCGCCGTCTGCCATGAATTCCAGTTCTTCGATCGTTCCAGTGATGATCGGCAGCTGTTCCTGCAGGTCCGCAGTCAGCTTTCCTTCTGCGCTAAACGCTACCAGTTTTGCCTGCAGCATTCTCTTCGTCTTGGAACTCATTGCCCAGAAGATCTCGCCACGATTGTATCTGGTATGCATCGCCGCAGTTACCACGATCAGTTTTGCCCAGAACTCTACAGCGCTAAGGCTATCGCCGTCGAATTTCACGATATTGGACTGGTGCAGATCTTCCCATGTTGGTGCTGCATCCGGATATCCGCTCGGCTTCATTGTCTGTGCCAGTCTTGTTACGATACCCAGCGGCATCTTGCTCGCTGCGCCTTTTCCGTACAGGATCGCCTTGTCCTTTGCATATCCGATCGCCGCCGAGATCATTTCGATGATTTCCGCCGCCAAATTTACGTCAGTCGCATCTTCCAGCATGGAATTGCACACCGGAATGAATCCGGCCACTTTGTAGCCGTCAGTCGTTACCTGGTTAAATTCGAAACTAAGTTCATTGATTGCACCGCACATTTCTGTCCATACACCTTCCGGAATTGTGCCGACGATCGTCTGTCTTCCTTCTCCGGCAACCTGCGCTGTGCGCACGTGCTCAATCAGCTTGGAATATCTTGTGGCATTTTCTGCGATGATATCCAGCATCACTACCGGGATGTTCAGCTCTGCTCCGCTAACGCTTCTCGTTTCATTCTTCATGCTACGCAGGCGCTGTAGAAAATCCTTTACTTCCTCATCTCCCATGATCTGATCTCTTGTTTCCATCGGCAGTGCGTACAGTGCTCTCACGTTTTTTGGCAGGCTGCGGATGGTTGCGCCAGCAAACGGCGCCGGTAACTGTCCTCTTCCCATTCTTTCTTTCCTTTCTGCACTTCTGTGCGTTCCAGCTTTTCCGGATCTATCTTCCGGTTCAGCCGCTTCAGCTTCTTCCAGTTCTGCTTCTAATCCTTCAATTTCTCCGGCCAGATCATTCTTTGCGGTTTCGTGCGTTTCTTTTTCTTCGTCAAATTTTTCAACTTCCTCCTCGACCGCTTTCTGTTCTTCTTCAGTCTCCGCTTCACCGATCGCTGTCTCCAGCTCGGCTTCTCTTGTCTGAAATTCTGCATCCTTTTTCCGCAGTTCCTCCAGCTGTTCTTTTTTTGCGTCGATCTTACGCCGAAGCATCAGTTTCTTTAGTGCCATTTTTTTCTCCTTTCATTCGCGCCATCATACGCGCTCTCCACGACTCATTCTTTCTCTTTCGGATGTCTTCCACCTGTCTTTTGCGGGCTTCGACCCCGGTTTCTTCGTATGCCGGGAAGGTGACCACAGACACTTCATACAGCTTCACCGCTTTGATCGTCCAGTGAACGCTATCACCTCGATCTTCGAATTCTTCTGCAACGATGTCGAATCCGAAACTGCACTGATTGACGTCGCCGCGCTTTACCCGTTCGTAGACGTTTACAGCATCCTGATCGTTCGGGTTGATTTTAACTTCGCCCCACAGACCTTTTTCCTCGACCCGGAGCTGCAGTGTTCCGGCGACGTTTCTGCCTAGTACCAGGCGCGTGTCATGATTGATCAGACACCGGATATCATCGTCCAGCGCTTCATCGAATGCGTGTGGGTCCACGCTTTCGCTCGCTCCTGGCCACAATTCATACTCGGATCCAAAAACCGCAAAATATCCAGAAATGAACATATCCCCGGATTCTTCTGCCCTGGTTTTGAACGATCCGGGTACTCCCCGCATCTGTCTTTTTTCTCTATCCATTATTCTCACCTCCTCCGTTTAGTTTGCTTTGATCTCCTATCATTCCTCTCGGTATGTAGTTTTCCAGTATGATCAGATCGTTCAGTCCTTCTCTTGGCGACAGTCCGATCCAGTCTCTGACTTCGTTTCCATCCATGATTCCCCGTACATACTGATCGTCTGCGATAGCCGCCAGATCTTTCAGATCATAGTTGTACAGACTTCGGCTGTTGAACCGGAAGAACCAGTCCGGATTCAGCAGCAGCTTCTTGGTCATTTCCTGCTGGATGCTCTGCGCCAGCGGCATTATTTTGGAACTAATGAAATTGTTCCAGGCGTTTCGGTCGAATTCCCCGACGCCCAGAACGAACGGTGGCACGCCCAGGATGGACGCGACTGTTCTTTTGTCCAGTTCCACGAAATCCGCCAGTGCCAGATCTGCCAGTGTCAGCGGTTTGACCTGCTCCACGGAAAATGCTTCCGATGGAATCATCCACGGTTCTCCTGCTTCTGTTGTCGAAATATAGTCGTCCAACAGTCGCTTTCTGCCGTCCGGGTTTGAAAACTCTTCGGTCAATCCATCCACTTTTACGATGATCGACGGTTTCCATTTGGATTGCATGAATCCTTTTTCTGTGGCTGCCGCCTGTTTCAGATTGTTTGCCACCGTTGCCAGTGTCGTCCGGTATCCCGTTCCCTTCCAGGGATAACTTGGATCCGGATTTACAACAAAATGCAGTACATCTCCCGGATCATATGTTTTTCCGTTAATCCTCACTTGATATCCCCAGTTCCCGTCCGGTATCAGCGAAACGGTTCCCGCCGGCATCGGTATCATGTCTTCCAGGAATCCGTTCTGCGTCTTCGGAAAAACAACTGCGTTGCCGTTCCCTTCCAGAAACAACGTGCGGACGATCCAGTGAATGAACTGCGATCTAGTGGTGCAGCTATACGGCTCGATGTCCACTTTCCGGCTAAGCTCGTTTTTGATTCGAACGTCTCCATCTTCAGTGTTTTCCATCAGGTGGATCGTCATGGATCCGATCAGCGCTGCGATCCGGTCGACCGCTGTGGACACTTCCGGGTTCTGCGCCAGCGATGTATATTCGCAGCACGTCAGTGCTTCGTATGCGTCCAGCCCGCACAATCCTACGATGCTTCTTTTCTGCTGCGGCTGCGCTCTGGCTTGCTTTGGTTTTTTCTTCGTCTTTTTGCTCATTTCTCACCCCACCATTCCTTTGCGTGCTGTGATTTTTCTAAGTTCTCCAGGTACCGGACGACGGAGAACACGGATGCATCGAACAGGTCGATTCTGTGCTCCGGCTGCACTTTTTCGTATTGGATCATGTCGTCGGTCTTCTCTACCGCCGCCACGTTTTCCACGCAGTATTCATATGCTTGCGAATGCAAGTAATAAAGAGTGCCGTTTTTTGCACTCTTTTCTAAATATCTGAATCCTTCGGATTTTTTATAATAGTATTGCGGCTGATCCACGATCTTGAATCCCGCCCGCTTCATTCCGATGAAATACTCCCGGCAGAATTTCCGGTCATGGCCAACCTGTTTGATCTTGAATCCTTTCTTTCTCATGGACTCAAACCACTTGATCACGTCCGCCTGGTTTACAGTCGGACTGTTGCACATGGTCAGCCATCCGTCTTCTTCCCATTCGAATAGCGGGATGTTGTCCTGATCCGCTTTCAGATGTGCTGCCACTACCGGGAAGAACGCATGCGTAATCACGATATCGGTTCCCTTGTAGTTTCCAAACAGGCACGCCGCAGTCAGATCGTGCAGTCTCGACAGGTCTGCGCCGCCATACCAGTCGATCGGTAGTTTTGCCAGCTGTTCCAGCGTGAAGTCGTATTTTTCATCGGATCTTCTAAATTCCTCGATATCAAAATACGCTTTCAGTGCATTGGTGTAGACGTTCAGACTTTTTGCGAAAAAGTCTTTTCGCTGCTGCGGATCGTTCTGCGCCTGGAGGGCATCGTTCATGATCTCTTCCGGCCGGATCGTTACCCCATACGCCGGATTTGCCATTTCGTGCACTTCCGGGTTTAGGTAATCAATTTCTCCATCTTCCCCTGGATTTGCGCAACAAATAAAAATAAAATACTGCTCGTCTTTTATGGTCCCGTCCAGAACCTTCCGGCAGTATTTCAGTCGCTGGCCAAGGAACAGCTGTTCATTGTCTCCTGCTGTCGATATTCCGATCAGCAGTTTGTTGCTGTACGCCTTCATGGCTTCCTTGAACAGATTATATTGTTTCGGTTTTTTGAATGCATGGATTTCGTCTATTATTGCAATGTTGCAGTTCAGCGAGTCCTGCGCGTCTGCATTGGCTGCCAGTGCTCTAATATAGAACGAACCATCCGGGAAGGTGGCTTCCATGGAATGTTCGTTGTTATTATCAATCACTTTCACCAGTCCGCCTTTGTCTTTCGTTTCTCCCAGACGTTCCAGGTTATAGTCTAAGAAATTGAAGCTCTCCAAGCTCTGCATCAGCGCAGCAGATGCGATATAGGTCTTCGCTCCGGATCTTCTGTACCACAGCGACAGCGCCCACGACAGTGCCGCAGCAAACGTTGTCTTGACGTTTTTTCTCGGAACGAATATCAACGCCTCGTGGTACTTTGTGATTTTTGTGCCCCGCTTCACGATTCCCACTACGTTGTAGATGATGAATTTGTGAAACGGCTCTAGCAAAAAAGGCTTGCCTCGGAGCGGGGTTCCGTCGATAGCTTCCCCTTGCTGATGGCATAGCGTTTTTTCTATGATCCCGATACAGAACTCCGGTCCTTTTGGATCCAGCTCATATTCCGGATTCTGAAGGTCTGCAAAAAAACGCCTTGCAGCCTGTCTCCGCTCTTTGTTCGCACAGATCTTTCCGTCCCGGATGCCTTCTGCGTATTTTATTACGATTTTCAAATTTTTAGCTTCCAAGACTCTTTAACGCCTCCATCAGTCCCGACGATCCACCGCCTCCATCGTCTCCTTTGATTTTTTTCAGCCCCGACGGCGTGAGGCCTAGCTCTCTGTTGTATGCCAGGATCCGCGTCTGCATTCCTTCGATTGCTAGGTACAGCGGATTCTTAACCAAATTTGTGCTCCCATTTTTGTTAGTGTGCCTTATTACAAAGTTGTCTCCAAACTTAGAGAATTGTTCTTTCGCCTTGTCAAGATCTTCATACATTTTGGCGAGCGTTTTAATGGATTCCAGGTACTCTTCCCTATAAGTCCCAACCGACCTCATGTCGGCTATGATTCTTTTTTCATAGGTCTTGGCTCTCACTTCACACTTCACCTCCATCCTCAGTACGCCCGTAGCACATCCGTGCTTTTGTTGTGTCTCGGTTCTTGAACGGTAAGCCCTCATTTCTGGCTTACCGTCGTCCATTCGTGCCTTCGCCGCGCCTTCGGACCTTTTCGCCGGCCTTGTAATTAAACGACTCTTTCCGATCGCTATCCTGCCCGGCGATCATTAAGTCGAGTTGCACTTCAGGATTCCTCCGCTTAGCATTTTTGTGAGTGCTGTCATCTCATTGACGGTGCCAGGTTTTTATAAGGCCGGTAAGTAACCTGGCACCGGGCGCATTTTATGTTTAGGCCACGCCACACCGCGTTCTTTTATAGCCGCATAACGCTGTAACGGCTCTTGAGTATGGAATTGTTCGGCTTCAAGTCTCCCTTGCTTTCCTTCTCAAGAGCTGCTATACTAGTCTTGTGAGGGCTGCTTGATGCCGGTATCATGCAGTTACCACCGCGAGGTGGCCTCATGCCCGGGGTGCTGCCCGGGCTTTTTTCATTACAAACAATGCCACACTTTCTCACAGAAGTCTATTGAAATTTCAACGTTTTTCAGCTTTCTTTCCAGTGAATTCTTCCCACCGTTTTACAATCACATCAACAAATTTCGGATCATATTCCATCATTCTACAGCTCCGCTTCATTTGCTCGCACACAATCAGCGTTGTTCCTGACCCTCCAAATAAATCCAGCACGCACTCTTTCTCTTTGCTGCTATTTTGAATCAATTTAGCAATCAGCTTCATTGGCTTCATCGTCGGATGCAAATCATCCCTCGCCGGTTTGGGCGCATCAAGAACCGTGGTGAAATCCTGCTCCTGACTAAACAATCTTTTGCATAATTGAACCAAATCCGCTTTTTCATTTTTTCAAATTCAACACACTGTTCTTCCATAACCGTCGACTGCGTTCTGTCGTTGCAGAAATAGTGTGCGGCGCCATCTTTCCATCCGTACATGCACGGCTCATGCTTCCAGTGGTAATCTTGCCTGCCAAGAATGAATGTATTCTTGTTCCAGATCAGTTGCTGGCGGACATGGAGTCCATTATCCAACAGAGCCTCCTCAAAAGCCATTTGTTCTTTCGAGGAGTGCCATATGTAGAACGCTCCCCCATTTTTCAAGCTTTCACTCATCGTCTTAAAAGCTTTTTTTAGGAACATTAAAAAATCATCCCTCTTCATATCATCGTTTTCTATCGTCATGCCTTTCGAATTTTTCACAGCAATATTATAAGGCGGATCCGTTACGACAAGATCCGCTTCATTCCCATCCATCAATTTAGCCACATCATTCTCATCCGTGCTGTCTCCACACATCAGAACATGGCTCCCAAGAATGAACAAGTCACCTTTTTGCGCCTTTGGCTTTTGTGGCGGTTTTATTTCAAATTCGTCGTCTTCCACTTCTTCCGTTAGATCTTTAAAATCTTCGTCCTCGTCAAATCCGAATTCCGCCATATCGATGTTTGTGATTTCTTGGAGCTCGCTTTCCAAAAGTTCCATATCCCATTCTGAAAGCTCTGCAGTCTTATTATCCGCAAGCCTAAAAGCTCTCACCTGCTCCGGCGACAAATCATCTGCATAAATACACGGCACTTCTTCCAAGCCAAGCTTTTGCGCGGCCAGGTATCTTGTATGCCCAGCAATGATCTCTCCGTTGATATCCACTATGATCGGATTCTTGAATCCGAATTCCTTGATGCTGGCTGCCACTGCATCCACAGCTTGCGTATTCTTTCTTGGATTTCCAGGATACGGGTTTATTTCATTCAGTTTTTTGGCCAAAATTTGCATGTTTTTGCACCTCGTTTTTTTGACGCCGCATCAATCGCGCGCGTATATTTTTTTATTAAATGTCCCCCTCTTTCGAAAATC
>ERZ1035001.296-NODE-296-length-29451-cov-5.267213_pt1 | contig 29451 bp, 40 predicted proteins | sample MGYA00520685_ERZ1035001 | MGnify/ENA primary metagenome ERZ1035001 (study PRJEB33766, sample SAMN09781749) | gut metagenome | biome: gut microbiome | host: Homo sapiens | place: Madagascar | study: EMG produced TPA metagenomics assembly of the PRJNA485056 data set... | reverse complement strand
GGTCGCACATGCGTGGTGTAGAGGGGGTGGGGTGTATCGAAAGGGGTAAAAGAAATGGCAGCACGAAAGGAAAAGAGCAAAGAAGCCAAGATAAAGAGTGAAAAGACAAGATTAAAAGGGATTTTCAAGGACTTAGACGAAAATAAAAAGAAGTTGGTAACGCCGCTGATAGAAAAGGCTGCTTTTATGTCGATAGAACTTGATGAATTGCAGAACGTGATAGAGGAAACGGGCTGGACAAGTGAGTACAAAAACGGAGAGAACCAGTACGGGACAAAGAAAAGCCCGGAAGCAGAAACATATATAGCATTATCCAAGAATTATGCGGCTATCATCAAGCAATTAACAGAGCTTGTACCTGCGGCAAAACGTAAGCAAAGCAAGCTGGCAGCCCTTAGAGAAGAATAGGGCAAATGCCATATAAAAATTATATCTATGAGTACTACGCAAAGATAAGCAGCGGCGAGATCATCGTAGGAAAATGGATTAAAAAAATATTTGAAATCATCATAAACGGGCTGCAAACGCAGGAGTATTTTTTTAATGCCAAGGCAGCCAATAAAGCTATAAAATTCATAGAAACATTTTGCCACCACAGCAAGGGACGCAATGATTTAATTACGTTGGAATTATGGCAAAAAGCTATAGTTTCCACCATTTTTGGCATACAAGATGCAGAAAAAATACGTGTTTTTCGTGAAATTTTTATTGTTATCGGACGAAAAAACGGCAAAAGTTTATTTGCATCTGCGGTTATTGCGTATATGGCTTATTTAGAGCCGGAATACGGACAGGAAATATACTGTTTAGCACCGAAATTAGACCAAGCAGCCCTTGTATACGATGGATTCTATCAAATGGTACAGGCAGAGGACGAGTTGGGAGAACTGGCGAAAAAACGGCGCAGCGATATCTATATTGCAGAGAGCAATACCGTTATCAAGCCGATTGCATTTAATGCTAAAAAGTCAGACGGTTTTAACCCGCAGCTTGTTGTATGTGATGAAATGGCGGCATGGAGTGGGGACGCTGGATTAAAGCAGTATGAGGTTATGAAATCCGCTTTAGGCGCACGTAAGCAGCCGATGATTTTAAGCATAAGTACAGCCGGATATATCAACGATAGCATTTATGATGAACTAATGAAGCGTAGCACAAGTTTCTTGAAAGGAAACAGCAAAGAGCGCAGATTATTACCATTTTTGTACATGATTGACGATGTGGAAAAATGGAATGACATAGACGAACTGAAAAAAGCAAACCCGAACATGGGCGTATCAGTAAAAGAGAGTTTCTTTATTGATGAAATCGCAGTAGCAGAGGGCAGTTTAAGTAAAAAGGCAGAGTTTATTGTAAAGTACTGCAATATCAAGCAGAACAGCTCTATTGCATGGCTGGAATATCAGACGGTGGAAAAAGCAGAAGTGTTAAAAACGCTGGAAGATTTCAGAGAGTGCTATGCGGTGGGTGGCATAGATTTGAGCCAAACAACAGACTTGACAGCCGCAAGCGTGGTTATAGAGAAAGAGGGCGTACTATATGCATTTACACAATTCTTTATGCCAAAAAACAGGCTGGAAACCTTACAGGCTACAGACGGCGTACCGTATGACATTTTCGTAAAGAAAGGCATTATTACGTTATCCGGGGACAATTACGTTAATTATAAAGACGTATTTAACTGGTATGTATGGTTGCTGGAAACATACGGCATAAGGGTTTTGAAAATTGGATACGACAGGTACAGCGCACAGTACCTTGTAGACGATCTGAAAAATTACGGTTTCCACACAGACGATGTTTACCAAGGCGAAAACCTCACACCTGTAATACGGGAGTTTGAGGGAATTATTAAAGACGGCGATTTTAAAATTGCAAATAATAAATTATTGCAGTCGCACTTTTTGAATGTGGCATTAAAGCACAATATGGAAACAAGAAAATTCAGACCGATAAAGATAGAGCAACGGGCACATATAGACGGTTTTGTATCTGTAATAGATGCAATGACAGTAAGACAGAAATATCACGAAGAGGTAGGCGAATTGCTGAAAAACGCCGCTTAGAAAGGAGAGTGAACGGTATGAAATTCATAGATTATCTATTTCATGGCAGACAGTTAAGAGTAATAGATAATTATTTTAAAATGCTGAACGGTTACAGCCCAACGTTCACAAGCTATAGCGGCGGTGTGTACGAAATGGATTTGACACGAACAGCAGTAAATAGTTTTGCCACACATTGCAGCAAATTAAAGCCGGAGATTACGGGCACTGCACATAAGAATCTGGAAAGGGTTTTACAGCATAAACCAAATTATTTTATGGATACGGCAAAATTTATAAAAAGGCTGGCTACATATGTAGCAGTGGAACATACCGCCTTTATCATTCCAATAGAGGACGAATACGGGGCGTTGTGTGGGTGGTATCCATTGAGGGCGCAGAGGTGTGAGGTTGTCGAAGCATCTGGGCAGATTTATTTGCGATATTTGTTTACAAACGGAGAACATGGAGCAATAGAGTTTGAAAAAGTCGGAATAATGACAGATTACGAGTACACAGACGATTTGTTTGGAGAGGACAACCGCACGTTACAGCCAACAATGCAACTGATTCATACGCAAAACGAGGGAATCATAAACGCAGTAAAAAACTCTGCAAATATACGTTTTTTGGCAAAGGTTGCAAACATGCTAAAACCAGAGGACATAAAGAAAGAGCGTGAGCGGTTTACCGAGGATAATTTAAGTGCAGATAACAAATCTGGAATGATTATTTATGATAACAAGTTTAGCGATTTGAAGCAGGTAGAGAGCAAACCGTATGTGCCAAACGCACTACAAACGCAGCAGATAAATGACAACGTGTGTACGCATTTCAATACCAACATGGAAATTTTGCAGAATAAATTTGATGAAAATATCTGGAATGCATATTACGAGGGGAAAATAGAACCGTTTGCCATTCAGTTATCTCTTGTTATGACAAACATGACTTTTACCCAAAGAGAAATAGCGTGCGGCAATTCTATTGTATTCAGCGCAAACAGATTACAGTATGCATCAAATGCAACAAAATTACAGGTAAGCACACAATTATTTGACAGGGCACTACTGAACAGAAACAGTGTTATGGATATCTGGAATATGCCGCATGTTGAAAATGGAGATAAGTATTACATCAGAAAAGAATATACAGAAGTAAGCGAACTGGGAAAAGACGGCACACCGCAACTGGAACAGATAGACGGAGCAATAGAGCCGGGAACAGGAGAGGTTACATAATGCCAGTAAAAAAAGAAAGAGAATACAGGACAGTTGCAGCCCCGTTATCTGTGGCGGCAGCAGCTAAACGAATAGACACAGAATATTACGTTGAGGGGTACGCAACGACATTTGATAAGCCGTACCTGCTATATGAATTTGAGGACGGCACGAAATTTTATGAGCGTATAGATGCACACGCATTAGACGGTGCGGATATGTCAGATGTAATTATGCAATACGACCATGAGGGGCGTGTATTTGCAAGAGAATCAAATAACACATTGATTCTGATACCAGATCACAAAGGGCTTTTAATAGCTGCGGATTTGAGCAAAACAGATTTAGCCAGAGGGCTATACCAAGATATAGAGGCTGGAATGATTACGAAAATGTCATGGGCATTTACGGTATCAGAAGAAAGTTACGACAGAGCTACACGCACAAGAACAATTTTAAAAATCAAAAAAGTATATGATGTATCAGCCGTAAGCATACCCGCCAATGGCGATACTGAAATAGCAGCCCGTAATTTTGCGAGTAGGAGCTACGAAGCAGAAAAGCAGGAGAGGCTTAAAAGACGGATTGCAATACTAAAGATGCAGGCAAGCATATAAACAAAAAAGAGGAGATTAAAAACATGAGATTAAAAGAAATCGAGCAGAGATTAGCTGCAATCAGAACAGAATTAACAACCAGAGGCGCAGACATGACAGACGAAGAGGTAGCAACTCTGGAACAGGAAGTAACAGACTTACAGGAAGAAAGAAAAGGATTACTGGCGGCGCAGGAACGCAGAAAAAAGCTGTTAGAGAATATTGCAGCAGGTAACCCGGTAGACGATAACGGAAACGGTGCAGAACCAACTTTATTGCGTAATTTCAATGGAGCAAATGGTGCAGGAGAGCCGGGGAACGGAGAAAATCAGAACGGGGACAAATACGGTAGCATGGCATACAGAAAAGCATTTATGCAGTATGTATGCAGAGGTACAGCAATCCCGGCAGAATACAGAAGTGATGCAATCAGTACCACAACAGACGTAGGCGCAACAATTCCGACAACTGTATTAAACCAGATTGTAGAAAAACTGGAAAATACGGGTATGATTCTTGCACTGGTTACAAGAACAGCGTACAAGGGCGGTGTATCTATCCCGGTATCCACTGTTAAGCCAACAGCAACATGGGTAAATGAGGGCGCAGGCAGCGATAAACAGAAAAAGGATATTGCAAAGGACGGCATGATTACTTTCGCATATCATAAACTGCGTTGCGCTGTAGCAGTATCCTTAGAGGTTGATACAATGGCAATCAGTGCATTTGAAACATTGCTGATTAACAATATTGTTGAGGCAATGACAAAAGCATTGGAACAGTCAATTATTGACGGAAACGGTACAGGAAAGCCAAAAGGAATTTTGGCAGAAACACCAGCCGAGGGGCAGACTGTAAAAAGTGCAGCACCTGCATACGCTGATTTAATTGCGGCAGAGGCGGCATTACCGCAGGCATACGAAAACGGCGCAGTATGGTGCATGAGTAAAAAAACATTTATGAGCTATTACGGGCTGACGGATACAAACGGGCAGCCGATTGGCAGAGTAAATTATGGAATCGCAGGAAAGCCGGAAAGAACACTACTGGGCAGAGCGGTAGTGTGCTGCGATTATGTCAAGAGCTATGATAAATCACTTGCCGCAGGTACAAAGTTTGGTTTCCTGTTTAATTTCAAAGATTACGTGCTTAATACGAACTATGCCATGGGAGTAAAGAAGTACGAAGATAACGAAACGGACGATCAGGTAACAAAGGGCATCATGCTGGTAGACGGTAAGGTGGTTGATAAAAATAGTCTGGTTGTACTGGAAAAAATCCAGAGCGTGTAAATGAGGGGCGGCGGGTTTACCGCCGCATAAAGAGGTAGACATATGAAAACACATTTTGATACAAAAGAGCTTGCGAAGTGGAAAAAGGAAGATTTACAGAAACTTGCAAGTGAAATGGGATTAAGTGACAGTGGCACGAAAGAAGAGCTTGCAAAAAGAATTGCAGCAGAAGAGGTGGAAGTGCCGGAAGAGGAAGAACCACAGCAGCCAGATACACCGGGAGAAACCAAACAGGAAACGCCAAAGCCGGAAGTGTCCGAAACGGACACCGAAAGGAGCGGCGTAAAAGTAAAGGTAATTGAAACCTACAGAGATAAGCTGGCACAGCAGACATTTGAGCCGGGCACAGAATTTGTAGTAACAGCAGAACGTGCAAAGGTTTTAGTGGCAGCAGGAGTGGCGAAAATCACAGAGTAGAGGCGGTTTTATGGAAACAATATTAACAGATACCATAAAAAGCAGCATGAGGATTTTAAGCAAATCCGCAGTGATTGAACAGGACATAAACAACAGCATTGCAGCCTGCAAGTTGGATTTACAGCTTGCAGGCGTGGTAAATATCAATGAAAATGATGCACTTATTATCAGAGCCGTTACGTTGTTTGTGAAAGCAGAGTTTAATTACCAAAATGCAGCAGATAGATACAGGCAGAGTTATGAGGCGTTGAAAATGTCGCTGTGTCTTGCCGGAGATTACAACACAAAAGAGGGATAAGATGCAGGAAGAAATTACGTTATGTGAGCAGATCAATGACAGCGAGGTAGAGAAAACTATTATTTTCTGTGACGTTGAGAGCATTACGCAAAGTGAGTTTGAGGCAGTAGGGCAAAAGGACATAAAGCCGCAATACAAGTTTGTGGTATGGAGTTTTGAGTACGGCAATCAAACAGAGATTGAGTACAACGGGCAGAGACTGACGGTATACCGAACATACAAACGGAAGAACGAAGAAAAGACAGAATTGTATGCAGAAAAGCGGGTGGGCAGACGTTGAGCAAAGAAGTAGATATAAAAGACCTTGCAACAGAGATTGCAGCCGGGCTTACAGAGTACGACCAGAACGTAGCGGACGAAATAAAAACGATAGTTGATGATGTGGCACAAGAGGGCGTGGACGAACTGAAACAGAGCAGCCCAAAGCTGACAGGAAGTTATAGAAGAGGTTGGAGGAAAAAACAGACCTATGCAGATACCCGCACCAAAAGAAATACTGTGTTCAACAAAACGGATTATCAAATTACACATTTGCTGGAATATGGACACGCAAGCCGAAATGGCGGGCGTGTAAAACCAAGCGTACATATTAAGCCTGTAGAGGAAAAAATGATAACAGAATTACAGGAACGTATAGAAAAGGCGGTGCAGCAGTGAGATTAGAAACAATAATTGACAGGGCAAAAGTAATGGGGCTACCACTTGCAAAAGATGCGTTCCGAGAAACGAAAGAGAACCCGTTACCAGTGCCGCCATATCTTGTATATATCGTACCGCAAGTAGTAGGGCGTGGAAGTGATGAAAGAATTTTGTTACATGAGATACACGCAGCACTGGAACTGTACACAGACAAATTGGCAGACGGCAGTTTAGAGAAAGAAATTGAAGAAAAAGTATTATTTGATGTGGATTACACAAAGTACCAAGATACGATTGAAAGTGAGGACATGGTACAGACCGCATACGAATTTACAATTTACGAGAAAGTGAGAAAGAAAGGATAAGGATATGGACAGTGAAAGAATTATTTTAGGCAGTGGAAAACTGTATTGTATGGTTTTTACCGGGGAAATCCCGGAAGATACAGCAATTGAAACAGACACAAACCAGCTTGCACATATCAAGGGTGGTGCATCGTTGGAGTATACCGCAGAAACATATACGGCAAAGGACGATTTGGGCGTTGTACAGAAAACGGTTTTAACCAGTGAAGATGTGACGTTAAAGGCAGGGTTGCTTACATGGTGCGCAAAGACACTTGAAAAATTGTGTGCAACAGCGAGAGTAACCGAAACAGCCAAAAAGAGAACTGTAAAAATCGGTGGAATCAAAAACCAGAACAATAAAAAATACCTCATTAGATTCTTACACGAAGATAGTGAGGACGGCAATATCAGAGTAACGATTGTGGGAAGAAATGAGGCAGGCTTTAGCTTTACATTTGCCAAAGATGCAGAAAGCACAATCGAGCCGCAGTTTAAGGCGCACCCATTGGATAAAGACGGAACATTATTGATTTTTGACGAGGATATCGTTACAGAAGTGTAAAGAAAAAGCTGCGGGGCACTTCCCGCAGCTAAAAAAGGAGAGTAAAGCATGGCGAACAAAAGCTTTAATTTTGGAAAAATGAAACGCAGTTTTTATACAACGACACTGAAAGACGGCAAAGTAGTAATTGTAAACATGCCAAGGAAAAGCACATTTGAAAAGATGCAGGAAATCAGTGATCTGGACGAAGAGGAAGTGGACGGCAAAGAAGTATATAAAACAATGTTGTCACTTATGGCTGAAATCTTATCTAACAATAAAAACGGGGAGCGGATTACAGCAGAGTATTTGGAAAGCGAAGAGTACGACATTGAGGAAATCGTGGCATACATTAACGATTATGGCGATTTTGTCAATTCGATTAAGAATAACCCAAATTAAAAATGCCGTATTATCCGGGCGGCGGCAGCGGGGACGAGGTGCATTATAGATTAAATACAAAAGGGGAAAAGCTGGTAATTGACTATCTGAACATCACAATATTTGATGTGCAGGAAATGCCAATAGATTTGTATTTATATTTTATGCGAGAGGCAAATATACATAAGCTCATGCAGACGAAAGAGGGCAGAGAGTACTTAGATAATTGCTGGAGAATGGAACAGACAAAGCCGGATAGGAAGAAACTGCGGGAAAAGATGCGGAAAGGAGAGCGGTAGCGTGGCAGCAGGAAATATTAAAGGCATTACCATAGAAATTGGCGGCGATACTACCAAACTATCCAAGGCACTTTCTGGGGTAAACAGTTCATGCAGTTCCTTACAGAAAGAATTGAGGGAAGTAGACAAGCTATTAAAACTAGATCCCTCAAATACAGAACTTTTGGCACAAAAACAAAAGATTCTGAAAGAAGCTATAGGCAGTACAAAAGAAAAGCTGGATACGCTGAAAGAAGCGGAAAAACAGGTACAGGAACAGTTTGAAAATGGCGAGGTAAGTGAGGAACAGTACCGGGCACTGCAAAGAGAAATTGCATCAACGGAAATCAAACTGGGAGATTTGGAGCAGCAGGCGCAGGAAAGTAACAAAGAGCTTGAGGGCGTGGCAGATGCAGCGGACGATACCGCAGAAAAAGTAAGTAAGATTGATGCAGCAGCAAATGCGCTGGACACTGTAAGTAACAAAGCGGGAGCAGCAGCAAAAGCATTAGCCCCGTTGTCCGCAGGAGCGGCAGCAGTGGGGGCTGCATCGTATGCGGCAGCAATGGACATAGATAACGGCTATGACATTGTAATAACCAAAACAGGCGCAACAGGCGAAGCACTGGAAAGCCTGCAAGGCAGTATGGAAAATATATTTACAAGTTTACCGATTGACGCAGAAACAGCAGGTACGGCAATCGGAGAAGTAAATACACGTTTCCAGCTTACAGGGGAAGAACTTGAAAAACTGTCACAGCAGTTTATAGAGTTTTCTGAAATCAATGATACAGACCTCAATACATCAATAGATAATGTTGATACGATTTTAAATAAATTCAATGTTGATGCATCGCAGGCAGGCAATGTACTGGGACTTTTGACAAAGACAGGACAGGATACCGGGTTATCAATGGATACGCTGGAAAATTCATTGATGCAGAACGGTAGCACCTTAAAAGAAATGGGACTGGGGATTACAGAGAGTGTAAATTTACTGGCAGCATTTGAAAATAACGGCGTAGATGCAACAACAGCAATGGCGGGCTTGAAAAAGTCTGTTAAGAATTATACCGCAGAGGGATTAAGTACAAATGAAGCACTGCAAAAGACGATTGACAGAATTAAAAACGCAAGCACAGAAACAGAGGCGTTATCTATAGCGCAGGAAACGTTTGGCTCTAAAGGTTTTGCCGAAATGGCGCAGGCTATCCGAGAGGGTAAGTTAAGCTTAGACGATTTGGGCGCATCACTGGACGATTACGGGAACGTAGTACAGGATACCTACGAGGAAACATTAGACCCATGGGACGAAGCAAAAACAACGCTTAATAATCTGAAACTTGCGGGCAGTGATTTGGCAGGTACAGCGTTATCAGCATTGAAGCCAGCCATTGAAAAAGTAACCAATGCAGTAAAGAGTTTTACGGACTGGTTTAGAAACTTGTCAGACGGGCAGAAAGAAACGATTGCAATTATTCTGGCGGTTGTGGCAGCTTTAGCCCCGGCGTTATTGATTATAAGCAAGGTGGCGGGGGCGATATCGAGCGTAATAAACGTATGCAAGATGTTAAAGCCTGCGATTGCAGCAGTAAATGCAGTAATGGCAGCGAATCCCGTAATGATAGTAGTGATAGCAATAGCCGCATTGGTGGCGGCGTTGGTTGTCTTATATAACAAGTGTGAATGGTTCAGAGAGATAGTTGACGGTATTTTTTCTGCAATCAAAGATTTTGTGGGAAATGCCATTGATGCAATCAAAGAATTTATAAGCGCAGTATGGGACAAAATACAGGAGATATGGGGATTTATACAGCCGTACATAGAAATGATATGGGGCGTAATTCAGCAGATCATGGCAGATATTGCACAGATTTTTAGCAACACATGGGAGATCATAAAAGCAGTGTGGGATTTGGTAGCACCGTATTTTATGATTTTGTGGGAAGCAATAAAAACTGTATTTTCTGTAGTTGGCGAAGTGCTAAGCGGCTTCTTTTCGGTTGCGTGGGAGCTGATTAAAACCGTTTGGGACGTTGCGGTAATGTACTTTACTACAATTTGGGAAAATATCAAAATTGTATTTTCTGTAGTAGCGGAAGTGCTGGGGGCGTTCTTTAGTACGGCGTGGGAAGTCATAAAGGCAGTATGGGACGTTGTAGTAGCGTATTTCCAAGCGGTATGGAACGGTATTAAAACAATCTTTTCAGTAGTAAAAGATGTATTAACGGGGAATTTCAGTGACGCATGGAACGGAATTAAAAGCATTTGGGCTGGTTTTGCTAATTTTTTCAGCACAGCATGGAACAGTGTAAAAACAATATTCAGTGCAGTAGGAAATTTCTTTAGGGCAACATTTAGTGCAGCGTGGGAGGCTGTAAAACAGGTATTTGCAAACTGGGGCAGCTTTTTCAGCGGCTTATGGGACAGAATCAAAAGCACGTTTTCTAATTTGGGCACTGCAATATCAAATGCAATCAGCGGGGCAGTACGTGCCGGAATCAACGGAGTAATAAGCACGATTGAAAGAACTATTAACAGTGCAATAGGGCTGATTAACGGGGCAATCGGTTTAATCAATAAGATACCGGGCGTAAACATAGGCGGGCTGGGATATTTAAGCCTGCCAAGGCTGGCACATGGTGGTGTATTACAGAATGGTGCGGCAATGGTTGCAGAGGCGGGACCAGAGTTAATACAAATGGTAAACGGTCAGACGATTGTAACACCATTGACACCAACGGCGAGAAATACCGCAATGGATACCGTAAACGGTAAACAGGGCGGCAGTACAACAAATGAAATTCAATTGAAAATTGAGAATTTTTACAACAACAGGGAACAGGACATAAGAGAACTTACAGAGGAAATATTGGAAATTGCAGACCAAATAAAAGAAAGGGAAGAGGCGGCATATGCTTAGTGAATATTTTGAAAGTGCAAATAGCTTTACCTATAACGGCATAAATTCGTTGGATATGGGGTTATTTATTACAGGGCAGAGTGCCGCCGATTCAGCAGCAGAGCCGGAGATTGAAACCGTAGAAGTGCCAGCAAGGGGCATCTTGATACAGGACAATAGAATAGACACGCTGGACAATCAGAGATTTAAAGATTACGAGCAGAAATATACATGCTGTGTAGATGCGACACAGGGCAGGAGTTTAGAAGAACTGGCACACAGCATTTATATGTGGCTGTATGCGCCGAGAATAGAGTATAGCAGGCTGTACGACACTTACAATACAGAACGCTATAGGCTGGCGTATATAAACAGTAATGCCAGCGTGTCAGAACTGGCAAAGCGGTTACTGGGAGAGATAGAAATAACATTCATGTGCAAAGCATATGAAAGGCAGCTGAATGGGGATAAGACAATAACCCTAACGAAAGCAGCAACCATATACAACACAGAGGGATTTACGGCAACGCCGTATATAAAAATAACGGGAAGTGGTGGCATTACGCTGTATATCAATAACCGGGCACATACCTTTAAAGATGTGAACGAATACATTGAGATTGACGGCGAAATAATGAACGCATATAAAGGCGATCTGCTACAAAACAGTAAAATGGTTACTACACTTTTCCCGAAGCTGGCAGCAGGAGCAAATAACATAAGCTGGGCTGGCAATGTAACAAAAGTGGAAATTATACCGAGGTGGTGCAGACTTTGATACCGATTCTATACGATGCCTTAGAAAAAGATTTTACAACAAATGGAATAGGGTTTTTAACAGATGCGGTAAGCTGCATTGTAACCGAGGAAAGAAACGGCACATATGAGCTTGCGTTGACGTATCCGACAAAAGGACATTTGGCGAAATACTTAGAGAATGACGCAATCATAAAAGCAAAGGCGAATGATGAAGATAACCCGCAGCTTTTCCGTATTTACAACCATACGAAAGCTGTAGGAGAAAATACAACATGGTACGGGGAACATATCAGTTATGAGCTGAACGGCAACCCGGTAGACCGTTTTACCGTAAAAGATGTAAACGGGGAGCGGGCATTGAATGAGTTGCTGGACGCAGCGATATTGCCGCATGAGTTTACCTGTGCAAGTGATATTACCACAACCAACAGCACCAGCATAGACGGGGCTGTAAGCGTCAGAAACGCTATGGGCGGCACAGAGGGCAGCTTATTGGACGTATGGGGCGGGGAGTATCACTACGACAATTACAGAGTAGAGCTTTTAAAAGCAAGGGGTGCAGATAATGGCGTAACGATTGAGTACGGCAAGAATCTGATAGATGCAAAGCAGGAAAAGAATATTGCAGATGTTATAACAGTAATTTTTCCGTATGCAAAATATACCGCAGACGGGGCAGAGCAGGAAACGTATATAACATTGCCGGAAAAGGTGTTACAGCATGAGAACGCAAACAAATATGCAACGCTGCGCTGTGAGATTGTAGATTTATCCGGGGAATGGGAAAGCGGAACAATTATTACTACGGACATGCTGCGGGCAAAGGCAAAAGAGTATTTAGGCAAATTAAGTACAGAGCCAAAAATAAATATTACCTTGTCTTTTGCGTCATTGAACAAAACTAAAGATTATAAAAACATAAAGGCTTTTGAAAGCGTAAAGCTATGCGATATTGTGACGGTAAAAATATTGCCACTTGATATCAATGTAAAAGCCAAGATCACGAAAGTAAAATATGACAGCATAAAAGAGCGGTACAATTCTCTGGAAATTGGAGAAAGCCGCACAAATCTGACAAAGACTATTACAGCGGCGCAGAAAGAAGCACAGGAGCTGATAGTAAAGAACCAGACAAGAGCGGAGCAAATCAAAAAGCAGATTGAGAACACCATTAAAAATGTGACTGCGGCAATCACTGGCAACAGCGGTGGTTATGTGGTATTACACCCGGAAAAGAACCCACAGGAAATATTTATACTTGATACGCCGGATATGTCAAAAGCTAAAAACGTATGGCGTTGGAATCTTGCCGGACTGGGGCACAGCAGTACGGGAGTAAATGGAGAGTTCACGACAGCAATAACCGCAGACGGTCAGATAGTAGCAGATTTTATTACCGCCGGGGAATTAACCGGGGCAATATTAAAAGCTGGGACAGTGTATGCAGAGGCGTTAGATGTTGAGTACAGGAACAAAGTAACTAAACACGCAACAGATGCAGCAGAGGCAGCATTAAACAGCGCAAAGCAGTATGCGAATGGGTTACAGGAAAGTACCAACAAAGAAATTCAAGACGTAAATAACGCTATTGACGATATCAACAATGAACTGGAAACAACAGTAGCAGACGGGATAATAACGGAATCTGAAAAGGCTGCCATACAGAAAATGTTGCAGATCATTGTGAAAGAAAAAGAAGAGGCAGACGCAAAACACGAAGAGTTATTTGATAATGATTATGTGCCGTCTGCGGAATTGAATGCAATGCATAAAGCGTGGCTTGCTGTATTTGGAACTGCCAATACTGCCAAATATAATGTGCTGGTTACAGCAATCAACAACGTTATAAATTCTGAAACAAAAGAAGAGATTGAAAAAAACATGGAAACATACCGAACAGCATACAGCGAGTATGGCAGTGCGGTTACGGAGTATCAAACAGCCGTTTCTATTGCAATAGAGGCAGCAGCAAATGCCTATGCAGCAGAGAAAGCAAACAGTGTGGGCGAAACCGTCACAAAGGAAATGACGGCGAAAATTGAAAGCACAGCATCAGAAATTACATTGCTATGCAAAACTATTGAAGAGCATAACATGCACAATTATGTAGCAGGTGGAGATTTCAAGGACGGTTTTACAGATGAATGGTATACGAGCAGTGAAAATAATGAGGTTATTACGGATAGCACGCTGGGGGTATGCGCCAAGATCTCAAAAACTTCCAGCACACCATCATACATACGGTGCAAGATTGGCGTATTGCCAGCCGGAACGTATAGAGTACGGTATAAGGCAGCAGCGGCAAGCGGGAGCGAAAGCAACGCAAGAGTACAGTGTACTTTTTATTCCACACAGACAACGGCATACGGATTACTGAAAAGCACAGAATGGACAACCGTAGAAAGAGAGGTAACATTACCAGAAAGCACCAGCACAAGGTATTTATATTTGTATGCCTATACGCAAGGGGCAGCGGTATATGTAAAAGATGTAGAAGTGCTGGGGCAGATGTCGGTATATACAGAGGCACAGTTAAAAATAAACAGTGATTCTATTACGCAGGAAGTTAAAAGAGCAAAAGGAATAGAGGACGAATTAAGAGCCTCTATTAAAGTAAATGCTGAAAATATCACAAGCTGCGTAACAAAAGGAAACGTAGGTAGCTATATTACACAGTACTACAACAATGTCATTGTTGCATTTAATAACAGCTCAAAATATGTGCAGATTAACGCAGGAGAAATTGCAATTTATGATTATGGTGTAAGTGCCTCTAAAAAACGTGCTGTATTTGATGAACAGGGAAACCATTTTTACCGAGATAATTATTATGTTGGAAAAATTGGTACAAACCAGTGGGTAGACAATAATGCACATAAAGGGCTTGTATTTGATTTAGAAACGCAAGGAAAGTATATGGCATGGGCACAAAAACCTACAGAGGGGGCAAGCAGTTATACAACCATATTATGTTATTCGAGGGCGAACAGCATATTTACACAAGCGGGCTTACATCTGGGGTGCAATATGTATGGGCATGGCTGGATACTGGACAATGTAGACCTGCGGAACTGTAGCGCAAATGGTTATACAACTTTTACAGGGACATTACCAGTTGTATTGGAAATACATAAAACAGACAATAACGGCGGTATTGGTTGGACATATGGAAACGTGTATATAAAGAATGGCATAATAACAAGTATTCCACAATAAAGGAGCAGGACATGGAAAAAGAACAGGTTGAAATTACAGAAGAGGCAACACCGTTGCCGCTTGAATTAAATAAAGCACCAGCACCATTACAGGAAGAGGAAAACAAAGCAAAGACGGATACATTTAATTTTACAGAGGCAGTATTGCTTGCAATGAATGAAGAATAAAGGAGAGTGCGCAATGAGCAAAGAACAGGAAGAAATGCAGCAGGCAACAGAGGAACATATAGAGCAGCCGTTACCAGATGAACCAAAAGAGGAACAGAGTGAGCCAATGGGAATACTTACAAGCCGAGCGCATGAAGATATGACATTAGCAATTTTACAAGTACAGGCAGCCTATGGACTGCCAGCATATTTAACAGATCTGATTGTAACGGCAGTACTTGCGGATATCCGGGGCTGTGCAAATAAGGATTTGCTTAATACATTGAGCAGAAAGGAGTAGCACATGGCGTTACAGAATGTACAGAGAATACAGATTGAGCTTGACGGCAGCGCACCTTTTGAGTATGTCGTGGCAAAAGCTGGGGAGAAAGAAAGCCGGATAGTGGAAGTTACACTGTTGGAGAATAAGAAAGAGTTTACCATACCAGCCGGGACAACAGCCAAAATTAAGTATTACAAGCCAGACGGCAAATTTGTATTGAACAATGCCACAATCAACGGGAATGTTATTACAGTGACATATACAGAGCAGATGCTGGCAGTTTCCGGCACTGGGCGTGGGGAAATTGTTTTATACAACGGAACAGCCGTATTACGAAGCGCAACGTATTACACGAAGATTACGCCAACGGTGTACAAGGAAAACGGGCTGATAAGCGATAATGAGTTTCTGGATATGGCAGAAAGCATTATTGCGATGAATAAGCAGATAGATAAGGCGATAAATGCAACCAAGAGCACAGAACAGGCTGCAACAGATGCCAATACAGCAGCGGCAGCAGCAAACAGCGCAGCGAAAGCAGGAAATGCAGCAGCAGCAGCCGGGAACAATGCAGCCAAGGCGGCAAACGATGCAGCAGAGGCAGCAAATGCGGCGGCAAACAGCGTAGACAAGACAAAGAAAGATGCGACAGCGGCAGCAGGAGCAGCCAACAGTGCAGCAAATGCAGCCAACGAAGCCGCTACAGCTGCTAACAATGCAGCGAAAGCAGGAAATGCAGCAGCAGCAGCCGGGAACAGCGCAGCTAAGGCAGCGAATGATGCAGCAGCAGCGGCAAATGAAGCCAAAGCCAATACAATAACAGCAACACAGAACGCACAGACAGCAACCAGCGAGGCGAACACAAAGGCAGCAGCCGCCAATAATGCAGCCGTAGCGGCAAATAAAGCGGCGGCAGCCTGTGAGAATATGGCAAAGGGAATAAACAGCATGACGGACGGCACAACGGGCATTACCTACACAATAGGGATTAACGGCGGCATGGTGTATTTAGAATCAGTATAAGGAGCAGAGCATGGCAAGAATTTATTTAGCGGATAAAGAAACATTGGACAGTACGCACGCAAATACAAATGCAATTCTGGCAGCATTAGAGGAAAGCGGCGGGGAACATAAGAAAGCAGTACGTTATGGTATCAAAATCAGCAAGAGCGACAGCGGAAAGAAAAGCCGGGTAACGTACCTATATGACGCTGTAGGCATGACCCCTGCGGCTATGAACTATACAGACGGTGTTTTTAACTATGGTAGCTGGGGCAATGTGGAATTTGTAAAGAATAACTACCCTTGCATGGTTAAGTTTGACGGTACAGAGGACTACAAGTTACTGGCAACAGATTACTCATTAAAGGCAGACGGAACAACGGCAAGCGATGTGGCAAACGTGGATTATGCGGGTAATGCAATGGCAGCATTTAAGGGCGGCTGGCTGTGCCAGTACGAAACGGCTACAGACGAATACATCATTTGGAGTAATGTAAAATACGATGACGGGTACAACGCATACCACAGAACAGCACCAGACGGAGTTATCAGAGAGGGATTCTACCGCAGAATCTACACACCTGCATTATTAAATAATGTAGCAAGGTCATTAAGTGGGCAGCAGCCAATGGCAAGCAAAAATGCAACGCAGGAACGTACATACATTAAAGCAAACGGCGATGTATGGGAGCATACAAGCTGGTGGGAATGGAATTATATTATTGCACTGTTAAAGATTATGGCAAAATCAGAGGATTTACAGGAAGCATACGGCAATGGAAACATGAGCGGTTATGTGAATGATTCAACGAAGTATTACGGAGTACTTGCCACAGGCAGTATGGACGATAAAGGGCAGTTTTACGGATATAATGCCGGAAATAAACAGATTAAGGTATTCCATACAGAGGCAATGTGGGGCGATCAGTGGGAGCGTATCTGTCAAATGGTTTGTGATAAAGGCGTTGTGAAAGTGCAGCCATATGGAGATTGTAATTTAACTGGTGCAGGATTTGAAAAAGTGCTAGATTTTGCAGATTACGGAGTAAGTGGTAGCGTTGGCGGCTACATGAAAGATACCGTTATGACGAAAGCGGGACGTTTCCCGGTAACATATACAGGCAGCAGCTCAACATATCTGTGTGATTACTTTTGGTTGAATACAGGCATTGTGGCTGTGCCTCGTGTGGGCGGCTACTGCGACAACGGGCTGAATTGCGGGGCTTACGTGTACTTGAGCTACACCGCTGGCGTTGCGAGCTGGAACGTTGCGCCCGGTCTTTCTTGCAAAATGCCTAATGCTGCGTAAGCAGTAAAGGGGGAACGGGGGATTTCTCCCCCGCAGGAAAGCACAACATACGAAAAATTAACGGTAGAGAGAATATAATAGGGGATTTCCGGGGCGTGGCTGTGCCTCTTGTGGGCGGCAACTGCAACAACGGGCTGAATTGCGGGGCTTACGTGAACTTGAACAACACCGCTGGCAATGCGAACTGGAACATTGCGCCCGGTCATTCTTATCAAATTATGGAAGATTAACCAAATGCCCCGGAAATTCCTACACCGCTGGCGGTTGAAATACCGCTGAAAGTGAAAATACAGCCGCAAAAGGTGCAGTATGGTAGCCGGGGCGAAGCCCTTAGTTGTATAGCGTGGCGAACTACTGCAAGGCGATAAGAAAGAGAATAAGAATGATTAGTTTTAACGGCGTAAGCGAACAACTGTATATACCAGAAGAACAAATAAAAGATATATACAATGCATCAAAAGGAAAGAGCAAGAAAGAACAGGCGCAGATAGTAAAAGCGAATGTAGAACACTACAGAAAAGAGCTGGATAAAAGATTAAAGAACAATACATTTGCACCGAAAAGACATAAAACAAAAATCATACAGGAAAATTCCTGCAAGAAAACACGAAAGATAGTAAAGCCACAATATATGTATGAGCAAATGGTGCACCATTCCGTAATGCGGGTATTTGTGCCGATTGCAATGAGAGGCATGTATTACCATGTGTACGGGAGTATACCGGGAAAAGGTGTACACAGAGGAAAAAGAACTGTAGAACGGTGGATAAGAGAGGATAGCAGAAACTGCAAGTACATATATAAGCTGGATATACGGCATTTCTTTGAGAGTGTGCCGCACAGAAGATTAAAGAAAGCACTAAAACGGAAAATCAGAGATAGAGAGTTACTAAAGAAATTATTTATTATCATAGACAGCCATAAACCGGGGTTGCCGTTAGGCTATTACCCGTCACAGTGGTTCGGTAATTTTTATTTGCAGCCACTAGATCACTTTATCATGGAGCAGTTACATGTAAAGCATTACATACGGTATATGGACGATATGGTTATATTCGGAAACAATAAAAAGGAACTGCATAAAGCGAGGCTGCAAATTGAGAAATTCATAACGGAAGAGCTGGGATTACAAATAAAGAAAAACTGGCAGGTATTCCGTTTTGACTATGTAGACAGAAAAGGCAAGCGCAGAGGCAGACCGTTGGATTTTATGGGGTTCAAATTTTATAGAGACAGAACAACGATACGAAAGAGCATATTACAGGGCATACGTGGCAAGGTCAACCGGGTAAAGCGAAAAGAAAAGATTACGTGGGTAGATGCAGGTAGTTTACTTTCTAGGCTGGGCTGGATTTGACATAGTGACACTTACGCATATTACGAAAGATACATAAAACCATATGTAAAAGTGAAAGTGCTAAAAACGCTGGTTTCAAAGCACGCAAGAAAGGAGAATGAACGCAATGGAATGGTACGCAGCAGAAAGCACCGCAGAAGAGAAACCAAAAGAGCTGGATATAACAAGCAGCCCACACCTTGTATATAAGAGGCGCAATATTGAAAAAGTACCCATGAGTAACGAAAATGAGGAAAGCATGACAGGAGAAAAGTGGGTATATGAAGAATGTATGCAGGATAAAGAAGAGTATGAGAGCCAGCAGGCAGAGTTATTAAGCCCAACAACAGAGGCAATCATGCAGGAAATTTCCGCATTGCAGATGCAGCAGACAGAAACGCAGATCACACTTGAAATGTTAATGGAGCAGTAGAAAGGCGGCACAGACATGTACGAAGAACTGAAAAAGAAATACGATAAAGGCTATATCACAAAGGCAACATTAAAAGGCTGGGTACGCATTGAGCGTAAGGTAAAGGGCAGAGGGATTACAGAGGAACAGTACGAGCAGATTACAGGCGAAAAATACGAGGCATAGGAGAAACACAGAGAAAATGGTAGAACAGGTAATAACTTACATTATGGCAAACTGGGTAGCATGGTTATTTGCCGGAGCGTATGCAATTCTTATTGCACTTTATAAAAAAGAGAAACAGCAGCATAAGGAAGAAAGAGAAGAAAACAAGGCAGTGCGTGAGGGATTGCAGGCACTTTTGCGGCAGCAAATCATAGATATCTGCCTAAAGTATGAGGAACGCAAAGAAGCTCCGGCATGGGCAAAGCAGGCTGAAACATCAGCATATAAAGCCTATGAAAAACTGGGCGGCAATGATGTAGCACACGCAATGCATGAAAGATTTATGCAACTGCCATTATCAGACGGTAATTTAGAAACAGAAAGGATACATTAGCAGTAAATGACATATCACAGGAGAAAGCGGCGTAGAAGAGTGACACCACAGGCGGCGGTAAGCTGGCTGTGGGAGTTCAGTAAAAAAGTAGTGTGGACGGTAACGCTCTTGTACATTGTGTCGTTTTTGTTCGCAATGGTTTTATGCTGGCGAGAGCTACAGTTTATAGGAAACACAGCGGCAATAACAACACTGATTACAGAATCAAACGAAACATTCCGGGTAGTTGTTGGTGGATATCTGATTAAAGCAGGTATAGAAAACGCTTGCAAGATTGTTACCAGTAAGCAAACGCCGCAGGAAGAAACAGACGATAACGCAGAGGGGTAAGATGGTAATATGGGCTTTATCATGGAAAATATCAGAGTTATAGGAATTGTGTACCTTATAGGTGCAATCATTACTTTTATTGGTTTATTTGCTTTTTTTATGTGGGCGGCAAAGGCAGATGCCAAGGAACAGGAATTATACCCGGAATATCCAATAGAAGATGAAAACGAACCATTCAGCTTGTACATAACGGTTGTATTTATTATTTCCATTATGACGGCAATTATATGGTGGGGCGTACCGCTTTTGTTGGGTGGGTTGCTTCTTTATGACAAGATAACGCAGGGGTGCCCGCAGTTAATGGGTGGTATGAATGACACAGAAGAAAAAGAAAACGGAAAGGAATAGAGAAAATGGAAAAAGCACTTTTTTATGTAGCGGCAGCACTGATTGCCGTAATGGTTTTAACACTGTGGGTAAATATTGTTGTAGCAATCACGAAAAAGGTTGTTGCGTGGGACAAGTTCCCGGTGCAGGTATGGGTAATGATTGTGGCAATTGCCTCTACACTGATTACCGCAGCGGCATTTGCACAGTATTTCAACATTGCAATGCTGTGGTATTACTGGGTGGCAGCTATTGCACTGGGTTTTTTGGTATGTTATGCGGCAATGTTTGGATATGATAACCTTTATAAGCAAATTATGGAAACGGTACAAAAGATAAGGGAACTATTGGCAGGAATCACAAAAGACGCTGAAAAGAAAGATTGAGGATAAAATAATATGAGCGTATTGATTGGACATGCAAGCATCAGCGAGAGCGGAACTATTAACGGGAAAAAAGGAGATCAGACGGGCAAAGAGGTGTGCGTAAGAAATTTTTATAGCAAACCATGGGATTTTATGGCAATCCACCCGGACGCAAACGTAAGAGAAAAACATGCAAAAGCGGTAGAGGCAGGCTGTGCAAATAACAATATCGGTTACGGACAGGGCAATAGAAACACATTAAACACAGAGGCAAAGAAAGTAAATTATGATTTGTCAAAAGTGGGACTGTGCAATACGGACTGTAGCGAGTTCCAGAATGTGTGCGCTGTTGCATCTGGTGCAGCAGGCGTAACGCATGGCAGTAACGGGTGGACTACAGCAACTATGCGTAACGCATTAGAGGCTGCGGGCTATAAAATCATTACAGACAGCGCATTTCTGAAAAGTGAAAATTACTGTGTAAGGGGTGCAATCTATGTAAAAGAAAGTTTGCATACAGTATGCGGGCTGACAAATGGAACATGCGCAGCACAGACGCTTGCAAAAGCCGGAATTGGTGGGTATGCAGGAAATAACAATTATTCCGGCAAAGGTATTGGTACAGCAGTTGCAAAGTGCGGTATGAATATCAGAAGCGTAGCGGAAGTAAAAAACAATACTGTATACAGTTCGATTAAAGCAGGCACAAAGGTAGAAGTATTGGAAGTACTGGCAAACGGCTGGTATAAGATTGTATGGGCTGGCGCATCTTGCGGCTATGCTTATACATCAAATACAAACAATAAGTATTATACATACACCGCCAACAGCAAAAATAACAGCACCAGTACCAGCGGAAACAGTGGATTAAAGCAGACACAGAAACCAGAATCAGCGTTGTGTTTTGACAAGGCACTGGCGGGTGCATATGTTGTTACGGCGGACAAATTGCACATGAGAGCAGGAGCAGGAAAAACAAAAGCGGATTATGGAACTATCGCAGAGGGCGGCAAGGTACATTGCTACGGATATTACAACAAAGAAAAGGGCACAGGCGCAAAGTGGCTGTATGTTGCCTGCGGAAACGTAACAGGATACTGTCATAGCGATTATCTGAAAAAGGCATAATATGGACGCACAAACAGCAGGCAGGGTATTGGCTGCATTGGTTATATGCAGCGGGCATAATAAAGGCTGTGACGAGTGCCCGGCATACGATGCAGAAGCAACAGGAGAAGCACAGCAGAAACGATGCAATGAATTATTGAGCGATAGCAATATTGAAAAAGCATTAGAAACAATGAGAGGATAAAAGAAAGGGTAGCGGTGTGAGCCGTTACCCTTTCTTGCCTACTGATTTAAAACCAGATCGTAAAATACGTTTTCAGATAAAATCTGTATGTCCTTGCCTTTTAATATGAGTGATTCAGCCTTTTTCTGCTTATTGCTTTTACCGTCTTTTATGAGGCTGCAAAAATCATTGTTGCCAAGAATCAAATAATTTGTTTTGGCTGTAACATTATCCCCACACTGCCCGCCGAGGTTTACCACAAGTTGCATAGCATCTTTACGTTGCATTTTTTCAAGCGTGCCAGTGAATACGCAGAGCTTGCCATAAAGCGGGTGGCTGGTATCAAAATTATCTGTAGTTGCCGTAATATCTTTTGCGTGTAGCTGGCGGCTAGAATAAGAAGCCTTAAAGCTGTCAAAATCTCCATATTGTGAAATTGCATCAGAAAGCAATGCCTGATAGCAGGCGTTGCAGGCTTCACAATCAGCATAGGAGCGGTGCGCCGGGGAAGAAACTTTATAATGGGCGGCAACCGTTTCTAGCTTATGGTTTTTTAGTTCCGGCAGCAGTTTCCTTGCGAAGCGCATTACATCAACAAAGGAATTGGTAAAATCAATGCTGTGCGTATCCTGCAATACGTCATAAATAAAATTGATATCGAAATTTACGTTATAGCCTACAAGGATATCAGAACTGACAAAATCATAGAAAGATTTAATTGCATCGGAAATGGCGGGAGCATCAGCAACCAGATCGTTTGTTATCCCGGTCAGTTCGGTTATAAAGCTGTCAATAGGTTCGGTGGGTTTAACAAGAGTAGTAAAAGAATCAACTAAAGAACCGTTTGAGTAGCGTAGTGCGGATAGTTCGATGATTTCACAATAACGGGAGTCCAGCCCGGTTGTTTCAATGTCAATTACCGTATAAGTATCTGGTGCGGCAATGAGGCTGTGCCCTTTATTTGGGCGGCTGGGTTTTTCTGATTTATCAGACGTAGTAACAAAAGTTTTCCCGTTTTCATCAATACCGATAGAAATGAACATAGTAAATACCCTCTTTCGTTTGAAAATTATAGTCATGCTGACCTTTAACACAATTATGCTTTTGAAATGTGGTAAAGTCAAGAAAAATTCTGATTATTAACACAAAGACGATAGGGGCGTACTGAATGAAAATATACGCATACAAAGGGAAAGATAATTTATGTGGGGAACGCATAAGATTGGCAAGAGCGAAAAACAGAATTACACAAAGTGATTTAGCAGCACGTATGCAGGTAGCTGGGGTTACAATAGAAAGAGATTCAATAAGCCGGATAGAACGGGGGACAAGAATTGTAACAGATTACGAATTGAAAATATTTTCTAAAGCGTTGGGCGTAAGCATGGAATGGCTGACAGACGAAAGCGGGACACTATAACAATAGTTATGGTGTTTTTCTTTATAAAAAAATACACCCAATGAGTAAAAAATAATTGACAAATATACTCAATGGGTATATAATATAATTGTAGCAAGGGAACAGCAGGAAAGGAGTTAAAAATGGAGAACGAAGAAATGAGCAAAGCCGATTTAATAGCAATGTTGGTATCAATTAGAGAAGTAGCAAGAACAAACGGGGAAACACATACAGTAGAACATATAGAAAAGATTCTTGAAGAAGTAAGAAAATAAAATAGAATAAAGGGAACACACGAGGGGCGGATACCTAAACAATCCTGCTAACCGCCCCAAGTGCTATAATGTAAATATAGCAGGAATAAAACAGAAAATCAAGGGGCGTGATAAAATGACGATTGAAGAGGCACGCAAACAGCAGGGCATGAGCAGGCGTGAGGTATCGGAATGGTTAGAGATACCATATAGAACGCTGACAAACTGGGAGAACGGAGTACGGAGCTGCCCGCATTATATTGAAAAGCTGATAGTAGAAAAGATATTGCAGGGCAAATAACGAAAAGCACACAGAGAGCCGCAGGACAACAACGCCTGCGGCTTGTTTTACGAAAGAGGGCGGGAACATGGCAAATCAAAAGGGTAGCAGACAATTAAAGCATAATGATAGAATTAGATTAGAAGCCTTGTATAATGCAGGGCATAAGGTTGTGGAGATTGCAGAGATTTTGCATGTACACCGCAGTACAATTTATAACGAGTTGAAGCGTGGACAATATGAACATTTGAACAGTGATTATACAAGAGAAATGAGATACAGCGCAGACCTTGCACAACGGAAGTATGAGGAAAATTTAAAAGTGCGAGGAACGCAATTAAAGATAGGAAATGATATTAAGCTGGCAAATTACATAGAGGACAAAATAATAAATGAAGATTACAGCCCGGACGCAATCATAGGGGAACTGACAGCAGAGGGACGCTGGGGAGAATTTCAAACCAAAATATGCACCACTACAGTATACAGCTATATTGATAAGGGAATCTTTTTAAAGGTAACAAATAAGGACTTGCCAGTAAAGAAGAACAAAAAACGCAAATATAATAAGGTAAAGAAACAGAAAAGAGCAGAAGCAGGGGAAAGCATAGAGAATAGACCAGAAGCAATAAACAACCGGGAAGAGTTCGGACATTGGGAAATGGATAGCGTAATAGGACAGCGGGGAAAATCGAAAAATACATTGCTGACACTCACAGAGCGAAAGACACGAGCAGAAATTATTTTTAAATTGCCAGATCACAGCGCAGAGGCAGTAGTGGCAGCAGTTGACAGATTAGAGAAACGCTGGGGAGAAATGTTTAAGACAGTATTTAAGAGCATCACAGTAGACAACGGCACAGAGTTTGCATATTGTGCAGAGTTGGAGCGTTCAGCGATAGGCAAGGGAAAAAGAACCAAAATGTATTATTGCCACCCGTACAGCAGTTGGGAGCGTGGCACAAACGAGGTAACAAATAAAATGGTACGCCGCAGAGTTCCAAAGGGTACAAATTTTGACGGACGGACAGAGGAAGAAATACAGGCAGTGGAAGAGTGGATAAATAAGTATCCAAGGCGCATACATGGGTATAAATCAGCAGGGCAGTTATTTGATGAAGAACTTAAAAGAATCAGTTAATCTATTAAAAGGGTATAATGGCTGGCTGGAAACGGTACAGCCTTATTGGATTGCTTGCAAAAAGAACAGTAGAAACGGAATATACAATAAAAGTACATATGTTTTGTACAAAATGCCGATATTGAAATTTTGTCGAAAAAAAGGTTGAAATTTTTATTGATAAGTTTTAGAATGAAATTCGACAAGAGAAATTAAAAATCTCTTGCCGGATTTCTTTTTTTATTTACGGCGAGAAAAGAAAGCGTGCAAGAGTGTAAAAAGCTCTTGTGCGCTTATTTTATTTCAAGAGAAAGGAGCGGGAACGGTGGCAAGAAAATACAAAAGATTGCGCTATGAAGATAGACAAGTAATAGAGAAAATGAGCCGGGCGGGCAGCAGGGTAGTAGATATTGCAGCTACTTTAGGAGTACACCGGGATACGATTTATAAGGAGTACACCCGCTGCGGAGCTACGGCGGATACCTACAGCGCAGACAAGGCGCAGGAAACGCTTTAAATGCACAAAGGAGAACAAAATGGAAAAACAGGAAAAACAAGCAATAGAAATATTACACATGATGTGTGGTAATAACGGGTGCGTAATCTCTGATAGTGGAGGGAAAGACAGCAGCGTATTAAAGCATATTGCATTAAAGGTAAAAAACAGATACGGATTGGAATACAAGATAAGACACAATCACACAACGGTAGATGCGCCAGAAACTGTGCATTTCATAAGAAGAGAAAAAGAAAAATACGAAGCAATGGGAATACCGTATGAAATATTCTATCCTGCACAATCAATGTGGCAGCTAATTGTAAGCCATGGAACACCGCCAACACGAATTATGCGCTATTGCTGTAAAGATTTAAAAGAAAATACAGGACTGGGCGAAAAGTTAGTAACAGGAGTAAGAAAAGCCGAAAGCAGGAACAGAAAAGAAAATCAAGGAATAGTTACAATTACGAACCCAAAGAAAAAATTGGTAAGTGAGATAGAAGAAAATGAAAATTTTCAATTAACAAACAAGGGGGGGTGATTGTTCTTAATTTAGATAATTCGGAAACACGTAGAATAGTAGAAAACTGTTATAGAACACAAAAAACGTTAATAAATCCGCTGATAGATTGGGACGATGATTTTTTATATTGGTATATAAGAAATGAAAATATTGAATTAAACCCGCTTTATGGCTGTGGTTGGGGAAGAGTTGGTTGTATAGGCTGCCCGTTGGCTGGTAAACATAGATGGCGAGAATTTGAAAGATACCCAAAATACAGAGATGCGTATATTCGTGCGTTTGAAAGAATGATTGAAGAAAGAAAAAGAAGAGGGTTAAAAACTATGGAAATGTGGAGTACTGGGAAAAAAGTCTTTAAGTGGTGGATGGAAGATGAAAATTTAGACGGTCAATTAGCATTTGACTTAGACGGGAATATTTACGAGGAATACACATAAGCGGCAATGAGCCGCACGAGTGCCGTTAGTTCAGTTGGTTAGAGCAACCGCCTCATAAGCGGTAAGTCATGGGTTCAAGTCCCATACGGCGCATTGAAAGCAGGAACGTGGCAACCTGCGACAGCGTGGCAGCAGGCGAACAACTACACGCTGGGTGCTGTGAATTTGGAGCAGTGGGCACGACAGCTAGAGAGCGTGTGGACGGTCAACAGGTTTTAGGCAACTTTTTAATGCGAAAAGGGGCAACACAGCATACGAAGCCACTACAGGAGCGTGGGCAATATGAAAATAAGAGCACCGCCGGGAAGAGAGGAAAGTATGGAACGCACAAAAGATTTTTATAACGGCATGAATTATGCAAAAAAACAATTACAGCAACGGGAACATGAAAGACGCAGAAGAAAAAGATATTTCATTAAGCAGAAATTATGCGGGATTGCGACATTTGCGGTGTTGGTAATTGCAACACCGTTTGCACCTCTTTTGGATTTGGATATTATCACGATTTCAGCATTTTTCATGCCGATAGCATTATCACTTACCTTTAGCAAGGAAATGTGGATAATGGACGCTTATTATTGGGAAGTAAAAGAAAGAGAGGAAAAACGTGAGCAGCATGTACATAAGAAGCCAAGACAGAGAAAAGCTGTATAGGTTGGGTGGAAATTACGCATGTGTGGAGTATGGAAGTGCAACAGAAAGAGCCAAAAAGGGGCAAGAACCAAAAGAAACACACAGTATTTTTATTTCTGACGGAGTGTTAGAAGAAATAGGAACATACGAAACAAAAGAGCGGTGTTTAGAGATTATAGACGAAATACAGAAAGTAAGCGTTTCTTATTTATATTCAAATGGTAGCCCCGGATTTTTAAAGGGTGAGCCAGCATTTCCACCATTTGCAGTGGAAATACCAAGAATATACGAAATGCCAGAGAAATAGGAGAAAAAGCAATGAAAATTAAAATTGTACAGCATGTACTAACAAAGCCAAGCCCGGAAGTAGGCAAGGTATACGAGGTAACAAAAATAAACAAGAGAAGCAACAGACAAGGCGGCACAGTATATTTTGTAATGTGCGAGGGTGTAGAGGTGGGCGTGCTTGAAAGAGAAATGGAGATTGTAGAGGACGGGGCTGTAGAAGAATGACATTAGAGCAATTCATAGAGCCAATACACAACATTACAAGAATACGCATTGTTAAAGGCAAGGGCAGTAGGTACGAAACCAGTGAGGCAGACGTATACATAGGCTGGTTGGGAATATTGCGAGAAGATAAAAGCCAGATCGGTAAAGAGATATGGCGGGCAGAGGTAAAGGATTTTGCAGTAGTGCCGGATATTCGGCATAAGGACTGGGAAAAACTGGGGTTAATGAAACCATTAGAGCCGGGAGAACACCCACAGTATAAATTTAGTGATTTGACAATGACACTGTATTACACATTTTTTATATGAGAAAACGAGGTAAAAAAGTATGAGTGAAGCAATGGCAGCAGTAGAAAGAGTTGTACGGTTTGGAATTAAGATTAACAAAAATGAAGAGGACAGCAACAAGCGGGTAATATACCTGTACGATGCCGCAGGCATGATACCTGCGGTAATGGATTTTGTAGAGGGTGCATTTAACTATGGTAGCTGGAGCAATGTGGAATTTGTAAAGAATAACTACCCTTGCATGGTTAAGTTTGACGGCACAGAGGACTACAGATTAAACCCGGACAATTACGAACTGAAAGAGGACGGGGCAAAGAGCGATATTACAGATATTTATTATGCAGGTAATGCAATGTCCGCTTTTAAAGGCGGCTGGCTGTGCCAGTATGAAACAGCTACAGACGAATATATCATTTGGAGCAATGTAAAATTTGATGATTCATACAATGCATACCACAGAACAGGCAAAGACGGCACATTAAATGCAGGATTCTACAGACACATTTATACACCGTCACTGGTTGGCAATGCAGCCCGCAGTATTAGCGGTTGTCAGACTATCGGAGATATGACAGCGGAGCAGGAAAACGAGGCTTGCAAAGCAAACGGCGATAAATGGGCTATGAGTTCATGGTGGGAATGGAACTATATTATTTGCCTGTTAAAGATTATGGCAAAAACAGATGATTTACAGACAGCCTACGGAACAGGAAACAGCAGAACCGGGCAGCCAGCGGATACAGGCACATTAAACGACAAAGGGCAGTTTTATGGTGCATCTGATTTCAGAACACAGGTTAAGGTTTTCCACACAGAGGCATTATGGGGCGATAAATGGGAGCGTTTAACAAAGCTGATCTGCGCAGACGGAATTGTAAAAGTATTGCCGTATGGAGAGCCAAACTTTACGGGAGAGGGATATACAGACGTATACCGCTATATGTGGAATGATTGGCGTTATGGATATGTAGATAAAACCGTAATGACACCATACGGGCGTTTGCCGATTTCATTTGATGGAGATAACCACAAGTATGCAGCAGACGGCGGGGCAGTAGATACAGAAATTGTGGCTGTGCCTCGTGTGGGCGGCTTCTGCTACAGCGGGCTGAATTGCGGGGCTTACGTGTCCTTGAACAACACCGCTGGCAATGCGTACTGGAGCATTGCGCCCGGTCTTTCTTGTGAAATGCCTGCGGCTGCGAAGCAGTAAAG
>ERZ1035001.291-NODE-291-length-29625-cov-10.074400_pt1 | contig 29625 bp, 32 predicted proteins | sample MGYA00520685_ERZ1035001 | MGnify/ENA primary metagenome ERZ1035001 (study PRJEB33766, sample SAMN09781749) | gut metagenome | biome: gut microbiome | host: Homo sapiens | place: Madagascar | study: EMG produced TPA metagenomics assembly of the PRJNA485056 data... | reverse complement strand
TATTAATTACAGTTCATACCATAATTCATTCATTGCAACGACAATACCTCGTCAGCGTCAAACTACTTACAATAGACAATGGATTTCTCCTAACAAATTGTTGAGTAATCGTTTTATCTGTGGATATTTTTATGATGAGCGTTGTGTCAATCACTGCCTCATATTTGTACCAAGTCGTTAATTGATAGTGTTCCAACACTATGTTTAGTGTGTTTGTCACACGACACCACTTTCTTGCTCGTTTTACCAAACTTTCCCGAATATGGAGTTCATATTCGCTGACCTAACTACTTGGTGAAGCTTCGTAACTTCCTTGTCAGCCCTCTGCGACATCTCCTTGTTTATAACCCTTTACAGGTTATACCCTTTACCGTTCAATCACTCATATTCTTGTATATCATGTTGATTTTGTAGAACATGGTTATACTTGTCCATGAAACCTAAAGCCTATTAACACCTACTTATTAACGCACACCTCCTGTCTTGTCGTATTATGTTTATGGATTGACGGCGTGAGTAGGTTTATCTCACTAAAACCCATAAACACAGACTTATACATTGCGTCTTTTTAATTTTGGGTGAATTTAATAGACCGTTTGGGAAGAACTATCGCATCTCTACGGCTTATCACGATTTTATTTAGTTATGTATTGGGTTGATATGTGGAGAACCCACCACAAAATGATTAATGGAGATTTTGTGACCTTCTCCCCATAAGGGGAGAAACGCACTAAGCCTAACACCTTAGTCTTGCGACACCGCTTAGTCGGTAGAGTGGTTTTATTTAGCCACTCTTGTTTCCTGATTGTCCATGAACTTCTTTGCGTCATTGGCAGACTTAAACTCATAAACCTGCACATACTTGTCATCTTTAGCAAGAGAGTCGTAGACTTTATTGCCCTTGGAAAGTTTAGTTGCACCAAAATCCTCAGTTGCAGACATCTTGATTGCAAACCGTGCCTTGGAGCTAAGAAATGCACCCTTGACGGTACGGACAAATTTACCGTCACATTCAAGAGAACCGACAATCCGTGTAGTCTTCTTAGACTTGGAGTCTGTGGTTTTCTCAGCTTTAGTAGGTGTTGTAGCTACAGGTTTAGAAGTCTGTGAAGACTTAGCAGAGATGTTTAATAACTCTGCTATTTTCTTTGTTTCAGTAGCATTGATTGTGTAAGCTACTCCATTGACGATAACTGCATTCTGTAAATTTTTCATAATTACCAACCTTTCTGTCTCAATCTTGTGAGACTTAAAAAATATTTTTTTCACTGAACTCAACTGCCGTTCAGCTTGGTTACACACTATCACAAAAAAATTTTGATTTTTTCGGCACAAAACTTCAAAAAATGCTTATTTTTCGTGGTTTTGAGTATGGCGAGAAATGGGGGTGGCAAAAACTAAAAGAAGCCTTGTGAAATGTAAAACCAGGTATAGCAGGTCAATCTACACACTAACTTAAAAATCCCCAATCCAAGCCAAAAAAATCCCATTCTTTCTCTCTCACAACCATATCGCATCACTTATCGTCAAAACCATTATTTTTCAACCATTTCTCAACTTCACACCCCAGTTTCCAAAATCACATAACACCAAAAATCACAAACACAACCAAACTTTTTCTATAATAAATAAGCATTTTCACCGATACCATTTTTTCATAACCACATAACAAATATCACATCAAAAAGAGAATAATATTATATAAATCAGCAAATCTAATACCAGAAAGGATACAAAAATCAATGAATAATCCAGAAATTTATGATATAATAATAGAAAATACCCAAAAGGAAATATCTATTATGAATCAATATGCATGGGAAATTCCTAAATATACTCGAAAGCAAATTAACAAAGCAGGCAAAATAATTGCAAATAAATCAGATTATTCAGAATCTGAATACCAACATGCCATTGAGATCCTAAACAATTGGAGAGCCTCACATGCATACCCTCTTCATGTAATCACGTGTGGATTACGCAATAAATTTCCAATGGCTTTAGTTGTGCAGCGAATTAAGCGTCTTGAATCAATTGCCGGGAAAATTGAAAGATTTCCTGAAATGGAATTATTTAAAATGCAAGATCTTGGTGGTTGCCGGGTAATAGTAGATAACATTGAGCAAGTATATGAATTATCTAATAGATATAAAGAATCCAGAATACGTCATATATTAAAAAGAACATATGATTATATAGAAAACCCTAAAGAGTCTGGGTACAGATGCTATCATTGTGTTTATCAATTTCAAAGTGACAGTTCTGAAGTGTACAATAAAAATATGTTAATAGAAATTCAATTCAGGACAAAATTACAGCATACATGGGCTACTGCTGTTGAAATGATGGGTATATACACAAAAAGTAATCTTAAATCCAGCCAAGGGAATGAAGACATATTACGATTTTTCTTATTGGTATCATCAGTATTTGCAATCATTGAAAAAACTAATATATGTCCAAATACACCATCAAATATAAACGATCTAATATCTGAAATACGCATACTTGACCAAAAATACAATATAATATCCATCCTTAGTGGACTTACAGTATCAATAGATTACAGTGACAAGAAGAAATTCAGTAAGAATACCTATTTCCTTTTAATTCTTGACTATGATAAAAGAAAAGTTGCAGTACGAACATTTAAGCCAACACAATTAGAAGTAGCCACAAAAGCTTATAGCAATATTGAAGAAAAAACAAATAAGGACGTTGTTTTAGTTTCAGCAAGTTCATTTGATGCCGTAAAAACTGCATATCCAAATTACTTTATAGATATATCAAATTTTGTTGATATGATGCGTAAAATATTGAAATAACTAATAAAAAAGACAGGCTATTATGTCTGTCTTTTTTTATTGGAACAATTAAACCAATCTGGTATAGGGGTGTACTAAAACTATACAAAAAATAGTCCCTTTGATAAGGGACGGTTTTCTGAACTTATTCACGAAGCGAATGCAAGTGAATAAGGAAGAAAAATTTTGGGATAGACCATAATGAATTAAGTAAACTTAAACACAAAAGAGAGAATATAATAATATGCCAATCTTAGCAAATACAATCAGAAAGGAATCAATATGACAACAGAATCAGAAATACCCAAGCATCGTAAATCAACTGGAAGCAATATATCAAAGAGCAATCAAAAGTCAAAACACAAACATCACTATGAAGAATGTCTTATACAATATGATTTTTCTTTTGGCACACAAACATACCGACATACACGATTACACAGCTACTGCACTATCTGTGGGAAAATAAACGAAAGATTCAAAGAGGATAAATCTATTGTAAAGGATTTCACAAGAAAAATAGATACTTCTATTGAAGAATGTATATTTATTATTCCAGGAATAGAATTATATGAAAAGTACCATGACAAATTACCAGTATTCTTTGTAGGTGATATTTATAAAGAGAAATATGTCAATCTGGAACAGAATTGCAAATGAAAAGAGAATAACTAATTAGACCAACAACAATCAATTAAATTTTTAAAGAGTAAATGGGCGTTAGACCATTTACGAAGTTATTATTCTTTTTTATATTGTTTATGCTTTTTTATATAACTCTTTATGCTTTTATACTATATACATACTTTTTGGGAAAATTTTCACACAGAATTAAGTACCCCTTTGGGAAAATTTTCACACAAACTTAATAGGTAGTGTTAAATCTTTGGGAAAATTTTCACACAGAATTTTTTAGAGAAAGGAATGATAAAAAATCGACAACTATATTTACCTATCTGAAAAAGATAAAAAAATAACCTCTGTCGGATTTTCAAAAAAGGAAATTAAAAATCATAAAGGTATTTCAGGTTTGAAATACTATCTCATCATATTATATTTAAGGAAACATGTGCAAACTTTTGGACAAGTTACTCTCACACTCAATGATCTACTACAGGAAATTGGATATTCTACAAAAACAAATAATAAATCCATATACTCTGATTTTCGAGAAATTATTAAGACAGAACTTATAAACAAAGGTTATGCAAGCTGTAATACAGACATTTTTGTAGTTAAGCCAAATGATTTATTTTATCTTCAATTATCTTACGAACACAATATTTTTTTTACAGAAGATAATTTTGTACAAATTAGCATTGCAGAATATGAAAAAATCTGTTCTCTCTCATCTAAAATTAATAAATCTATTTTATTGGGCATTTATCTCTATATAAAGCAATATATCATGGATTATCCAGGAGATATTGCACCCGCTAAGATTTCTTTCCCTTCTAAATCACAAATTGCAAAAGGATTAGATACTTCTATTCCAACAGTTGAAAACGGATTATCTATATTAGAGTCTCATAAATTAATTTATATAAGAAGAGATATGTTTGTGGAGAATAAGAAAGAAGAAGGTATATTTGTTCCCACAAGAAATGTATATGCTCTTGATCCAAAAGAGTTAGAAGGTAAATCTGTATTAGTTGAGTTAGAAAGAATATATGGAAAGAGAATATACAACAAAGAGGATGTACCTGGCGAAATAAAATATTTAACAAAAATGAAAGGAGAATAAAGTATGGGAATAATGGTAAAAATTGCAGGAACAAATGAAGTCGGTGACTCAAATCAATTATATAAAATTGGTACGAAGTGGTTTAAAAACAAAGAACATTATATTAACACGTTAAAATCATCCAATATTTCATATCAAACTATATTAGATTTGTTAGAGTCTGATAAAAATTGTTTATTTTCTGATGAGGTTAAAAACAAGATTATCAAATTATTAGAAAACGAATTATAAAACAGAGAATAACTATATGTAACAACTAACCACGCACCACTATAAAGGAGCGAAAAATATGAAAACAAATAATTTTACAACGAAAAGGAGAACTAATAACACACATGGTAGGAAATTTTACTTTAAGCAAGAATCGTAATACATATGGAGGTGTAATTCTTGATTCAGATTATTGTACTGATTATGAAGGAACAAGAAATATTGCCAGTAGAATTGCGGCAGACTTCAAATTTGATCAAGATTGTAAAAAGAATATTATGAGCAGAAAAGCTGGATATAGAAAGGCAGATATTACAAAATGGCGGTAGAAAAAGATTTTATAAATAATAACGAAAATGCAATTGAATATTTATCCGGCGAACATTATATAACAGTCTCGTTCACTGATAGAAAAATGATTAATAGGGTTAAAAAATTATATTCTGAAAGAAAAGACGATTTCAAATACCTAAAGGAAAATATGGACGGATCAATTTGTGCAAAGTTACCTAAGAAATGGCTAAAGCTAAATGCAGGTTCCAAGGAAGGTCGTGTTATGACAGACGAGCAAAAAGAAGCTGTCCGAATTAGGTTACAGCAAGCCAGAGAAAAAATAAAGAAGAAGTAACTTATCTTATATTCAATTCTATTGAAAATATAATAGAATCTACTATCAAATCAGAGTGAAATCAAGTCTAAGGTAAACTTTATTGTCTAATGGCAAAGTCGCCAAATCACCTCAAAATTTTATTGTCTATAGAAAGGATTTTAGAAATGTTAAGATATACAAATTTTTGTACCACAGCTATAAGTGTAGATTTACGCAATAGCTATCATATTATCTCTGTTGCAACATGGAATAAGGAAGAACAATGCTATTTTGTCTCATTATATATCAAAGAAAAAAATATAGACTTGTTTGAACTTATAGAAAAGCATGAAAATGTAAGATTTGATGAAAAAGATCCTAAATCTATTCGTTCTGCTATGGCTGAAAATATTACAAAGTTATATAGCGAAGGATTTTTTGACTATTACATAAATCGTTATGATTTTGAAATGAAGTGCTTTGATAAAGGAATTGAACTTTTGGAGGCAGAAAATGTGTAGTATATGCCGGCAGAATCCATGTAACTGCCGATGCCCAAATTTCAAATCAATAGGATTAGGATACATATGCTCTATTTGCGGCGAAGAAATTCAGCTTGGAGAGAAATTTTTAACAAATAAAGACAACGAATATGTTCATTATGAATGTTTGTCTGACATCAAGTGGTTACTTAATTGGTTAAACGTGGATATAAAAGGAGAATAAATACGTATGAAAGTAAAATTTTTCAAATGCATAAACATGACTGAACTCGAAAAGATTATCAATAACTTCTGTAAAGGTAAAAATATTCATTCTATTCAGTACTGCCCTATTAATGATTTAAAAGATGGTACTGTTTTCAAATGTGAAGAAAGAGCAATGATTGTTTATAGTGAACTCACATAAGGAGGAAATATGGGACGATTTATAAGATTTATAAAAAAGTTGTTTGGTGAATATGAAAATAATTATGAATACTGGGTATATTTGAGAGAAATCAAAATTACACCACAGTTTGAAGAAACACCGCCAAGGTACACAAAATTCGCACAGAAATATGATTGGTATTGCAAACATGGTGAATTTCAATCTCCTATCATTTTGACGCATGATTTCACTTTAGTAAATGGTTATACATCATATCTGATTGCAAAAAAAATTGGTATAGAAAAAGTACCTGTATATTTTACATGATAAATATAAATTCAACGGAGAATATATAAGTGGAGGTGAATTTATATGAACAATATTAATGATGTTGAAGAAATGAAAGAATTGATTACAGATGAACTTTCTGAGTGTGAATTGTATGACAATTTCAAATGTGAAGGGTGTACCGAGATAGAACAATGTTATCACAAAGCGTCTACAAAATTGTCTCATGAATTTGCTGAAAATTTAGACTGTGGTTGGTACGATTCGGAAGATGAATTTTGGGAGAATTTATAATAGGTGGTGATGTAATAATAAATGAGTGAATACGGGATTAAAATAAAAAATATCAGTGCTGGCATGTTATATGATGTAAATCTTGGTACACGAGATTATTTTACATATACGGATGCTATGTTTAATAATAGTTTATTCAGTTTTTTCTTACAAAAAAACGGATTAAATGTTTATAAAGGCGAAAGCACAAGAGATATAATCTGTCTTGATTACGAGTTTGGGAGCCGTTCTTACGACAATGAACATGCTCGATTAGAAAAGTTATTTAATGATACTGATGGTGATTCTAAGGAACGTATTAAACAGGCATTACAAAAAGTTGAAGATAGAAAAGATCTGTATGATGAAAAATCACGAGATGAAATTCGAGAGTATTTTTATGAGAATGGTGTTAATGTTACATATAAACGTAAACGCAGAGACGGAACAATTAAAGAAGAAACAATTCATTATGAGATGCTTTTTCGTACAAGTGCCAAAGCTAAACTTGGACAAGTTATTTTCATAAATAGTAAATTATATGACATTGCATATGATTGGCTAACAATTGGACTTGGAAAAAAAATGAGTCATGACAATGCGAAAATCGTTGAAATGTCAGCCTATGCTCCACTTACCACATCTACCATTATTGGTACACTTCATATACCTGTTGAGGATATTCTAATTCTCAAAGATCAGGATTCCTTTTTTGAAACAATGACAAAAGTTGTTAAAGCAGAAGAATACGAAGTAGAAGTCAAAAAGAAAAATAAAGAAACTAACAAAAACGAAAAGGTAATTGAAAAACGTAAAAAATGTGTTGTATCCGAAGAAAAACGTCAAGTTAAAAATACAATTTGGGATGGTATGGCACTAATCGAAGCTGATTCTAATTATCTTCATCTCCCATCTTATATTAACGGTATGGCATTACTCAGAAATCATCTTTTTAAGGCATGTGCCTTTAAGAGTTATCTTCAAAAATTCTTTAAAGATTGGTGTGAGAAGAATGGATATGATTACACTACATACCAGGTTCAAGATATGTTTGGTAAATGGCATTATTTGAAAGACATAAAAATGATAACTACAGATAATGCAATCAAATGGAAAAAATTTCAAGACATTATGGGTAATACTATTACTGAAGCATATGAATATTGGTGTAAAAGAATTCATGAAGATGGTGATATATGGGGGATTGTTAAAACAGATCATCCGAGTAAATTGGGACAATATCAACAGTTGAGTTATCAAATGATTAATACTCTTCCATGTACAAAGGATGATGTAAAAGATATTGCTCGAATTAGTATTGATTATGTTGAGTTGCTCAAACGAAACAATGATGAATTTGAAAAATTTCTCAGGAAATATGCAAATGAAGTAAATCATTATGAGATGCTTGCTGATTTATATGCTCAAAATCACGAGTTTGGAAATAGTAAATTCTTTAGATATGAAAAGAAAGAAATAATTAAACAATATGTCTTTAGAATGAGAAAAGGAAAAATTATGGTCAATGGTGATAACTTGACTGTATGTGGCAATCCTTATGCACTTCTACTTTATTCTGTTGGCGAAGATTTTGAAAGAGATCCAACATTATCACAAGAATCTAATTGTATTCAATGTTATACTAAACGCTTTGAAAATGGCGAATATCTTGCAGCCTTTAGAAATCCGCACAATTCCCCAAATAATGTATGTTATTTACATAATGTATATTCAGAAGAAATGAATAAGTATTTTGCATTTAGCAAGAATATTATAGCAGTAAATTGTATACATACAGATATTCAAGATAGAGCCAATGGAATGGATGAAGATTCAGATTTTATGCTCGTTACGAATCAACCAACGATGGTTTGTTGTGCCGAAAAATGTTATAAAGGTTTTTCCACAATTGTAAATGCATTACAAGAGTCAGGCATTACTTACAATAATACAAAAAAAGATTATGCTACTATGGATAACAAGTTTTCAAAGTCTCGCATGGGGATTGGGTATTCGAGCAATTTAGCACAACTTGCAATGACGTATTATTGGACTGAATTACAGAAAGATAATCCAGATGAGAATAAACTGAAAGAACTTTATGACAATTTTATTATTTTGTCTGTTCTTGCACAGGTGATTATTGATGGATGCAAAAGAGAATATGAAATTGATGGTAATAAAGAAATTGACAGAATTAGTAAACTTCCTTGTATGAGCATTAAGAGACTTGTTGGATATACAGATTCTGGTAAACCCAAATATAAAAAATATGACTTCCCTGAGTTTATGAGGTATACGAGAGAAATTAAATATACCAAAGACGGCAAAGAACTCCCACAGGAAGAAATTGACGAATCAAAAAACAAGCTCAAAAGTCGCATCAATGAAGAATTATTATGCCCTATGAATTGGCTTGAATATTGGATTGATAAAATACAGAACGCTTCTACTTCTGATACTATCCCTATTTCTGAATTCTTCATAAAGATGCATGGTCGTGGACATGATAGACAAATGACTAAAATTATGTCAATTATTGTAGAATACGATAATTATGTAAAAAATACAAAATTAAAATATTCTGATGATTCCGAAACTTGTTCTAACTTATTAGTTGCGAAATCCGAAGAAGTTGTTGAACAATTACAGAAAATAAAAATTGGCAATATTATTACTATTAACCGATTAATTGAAGTGGCACTTTCTCTCGACACCGGTGTTGGAAATTCTAAAAAAATATCTTTGAATCCTTCAAAATATACAAGAAAAGTATTGAATTTATTGTATAAAATGAACAAAGATAAATTTTTGTTGAATTTTAAGTAGGTTGTTTTGCACAAAAATGGTGTAATTAAATTGTGCAAATATGTCAAAAAGTCAATAAAATAAAGGCATTCGACATTTGACTTAATGGGTGTAATATGGAGGGAAGAAAGCGCAGAGTTGTGTCAGTAAACTCCCACGCCATTGCCAATGCGTGTAATAAGTAAGGGCTTGCAAGTTTAAAACGTATACTAGGGGTAGACGTATCATTATCTACCCCGAATACAAAATCATGAAATTATCTTCTCCGTATAAAAAATGGAGAATAATATATTGTATTTTTTCTGTATACTTTCATGGTATACAAAATTACCTCCCTTTCTTAGATTAGTAATCATACTTCTGTTCTGGTCGTGTGGTTACTATATATCGCAGCATAGAGCAGTCTGGAAGCTCGTCAGAGTCATAATCTGAAGGTCATAGGTTCAAATCCTATTGCTGCTACTCTCCTACTTTGTAGGAACGGCAGGTTTCGTGTCGTGAGATGTTAAATCTCGAAATAAGCATGGTGACATGTATAAAGTGGTTATTGTCGTATTACAAAACTGCGACTGTAGCAATACAGCTTGACGGAAAACACATAAAATCTACACCCAACCTTCTATTCAAGGGCTACTGCTGGCGAATATGGTTGTTTAGATGTGGGCGTAATGAAAAATGCGCTGTAGAACACAGAAATGTGGGTATGATTTATGTACAATTGGTGCGAGTATCGCAAATGCAAGTGCTGGTTGGATTTTAGCAATGATGTCTCAAATCGAAAGATAGGTGTCGTTCTAAAAAGCAAGTCGATAGCAAGACGAACAGAATGGTGATGATTGTGCTGTACTCAAAAGGTACAGATGGTCAAATGTACACCTCATCGTTCATATTATGCAAAAAAATTACAACATACTTTTGAAGAAGAAAATATAATGCATATTTATATTAAAGGTAAATTGATATTTAAAAGATAAAGCAAAAGTGTGTATGACCACAAAGAGACAAACAACTTATTCATCTGCAATATGGTGACATATAGTACTCGCAAGGTGCTATATGAGAAAATACGAGTAGACGCAACCGTAAGAGATTTGCACTCTCTGAACCTCGCAAGGGACGATGTATTGAAAGGAAATCTATAATGCTTTGTGGTAAGAGTTTGCTGGTTATGTCAAAACCAGTGTTGTTGCTACCTACTGTCTAATCGACAGTGTGATAATCCGTATCCAACTACGGCAGATGGTAGTTCGTTAGGTCAAATATCTCAGCCTATATTAAGCAAGAATCTCATACTTAGGTATGGGATTTTTTCTATTTTCCGGTTTGGCTCAGTTGGTAGAGCAACTGATTTGTAATCAGTGGGTCGGGAGTTCGATTCTCTCAACCGGAATTATTCTGCTATTTGGCAGAAAATAATATAAAAGATGTGAAAATCATAATTAAGATTTCTAAACAGGAAGATTAAAACTGAATAAGGAGTATGGTGTACCGTATAAAGAAGATGGTATTAGCCATACGTATACGAAGCATCGTCATTATTTCCTTTGTGAAAATAGATATAATATGAATGCGATTCGTAAAATTAGAAATGAAAGTATCGTCACTGTGGCGAAATAAATAATGAAAGGTGGTTGGAAACCATCATAAATACGTGTTTTTATGATACTAATGCTATTTTAGAGTTGCAAGATAAGGTATTTGACAAATATTTTGTAATTAGTTCTATATCACTTCAGGAGCTTGAGTCTATTAAAACTTCTAGTAAAAAGGACGAGGAAACTAAATACAAAGCCAGAAAAATCTTGCATTTGTTAGATGAAAATAAGGATAAATACGATGTAGTTGTTTATTCTACACTCATGGAGAATATTATAATTTGTAATCAGATGGAAGTTACACCTGATACAAAAATAATTGCGTCTTGCGTACACTCAAGAGAATTGTTACCAGATGGAACAGATTATGTTTTTATTACCAATGATATTTCTTGTAGGATGATTGCCAGCGAAGTATTTGGTATTACTGTTGGGAACATTGATACTATGAATAACCATGAAATCTATAAAGGTTACAAAACAATTCATGGTAACACAGATACCATAAATTCAATTATGGCGAATATTGATTACTCTGAATGGAATATCAACGAATATTTAATTATTGAAAATACAGATGATGGAATATCCAAAGAGATGCGATATGATGGTTCTACATTCGTTCCGCTAAAGTTACCAGCTTCAAGATTTATTAAAGGTAAAAATTCATTGCAGTGATGCGCCTTAGACATATTGAATAACCCAGACATTACTGTTGCTGCTATTTTAGGTGGATACGGCTCTGGGAAAACTTACCTTTCTATGCAGATGGCTCTTTATAATGTTCAAGAAAAAGGCAGAATAGGTAAAATTCTTGGCGTTAGAGAGGTTTCTGGTGAGGGAAAGGATATTGGTTATTTACCAGGCGACATGGAAGACAAGGTTGGCAAATTCTTTGAACCATTAACACAGTCATTAAACGGCGGCGAATTTGAATTGCAAAGTCTAAAAATGTCAGGTGTTCTTTCTACTAATGTGCCTTTCTTTATGAAGGGTACTACATATAATGACACCATTATAATTTGTGATGAAGCAGAGGATTTATCTGAAAGCCAAATAAGACTTATTGGCACTAGATTAGGTCAAAATAGCAAAATTTATTTAGCTGGCGATTATAAGCAGTCTTTACTCACCAAGACTACCAACAATCCCCTCATTAAGATGTGTAATGAATTTAAAGGAAATGAAAAATTTGGATGTATTTATCTTGGCGAAGACGTAAGATCAGAAACAAGTAAAATGTTTGCCGAATTATTTGAAAAATAGAAAGAGGTGTTATTTATAAAAGTAAAACCTATCTTTAATAGTTTTTTAGCAAAACAACTGCTCCATTGTGGAAATCCAATAGTTGATTTGCAGAGAAACCACAAATTAAAAAACGCCACTGTTTTCTTTTTCGAAGAAACAGATAAATTTATAAAAGATTTAAAAGAACTGACTGTCGAGTAATCGGCAGTCTTTTTATATTCATTAAAAATACAACGAAAGGACAAGGTGAAAGTTTATGGCGAAAGAAGTTATATGTGGTATATATAAAATTACAAATATTATCACTAATAAAGTATATATTGGAAGCTCTAAAGATATTTATTCAAGATGGGATAAACATATCTACGATTTAAGAAGCGGAAAACATCATTCTCCTCATTTGCAAAGGGCATGGGATTATTATGGGAACAAGAGGTTTAAATTTGAAATAATTGAAAAATGTGATTTAGATAATTTACTTGAAAGAGAACAATATTACATAAATTTTTACAACTCCGCCAATTCTGATTATGGTTATAATATAAGCCGATTAGCTGGCAGAATAACTTTAAATAAAGAACAGATTGATAAAATAGCTAAGACGTTATCAGAAATGTTTAAGGGTGAAAATGCTTGGTGTAATATATATAGTGAACAACAAATAATATCATTGATAGAAGATTTAAAAACAGGTGATTATTCTTATAATCAGTTGTCTGAACTTCATAATATATCTTATGATGTTGTAGCTTCTGTTGCTTCTCATTCTTCATGGAAATATTTAACAAAAGATATTATATTTCCAAAGCCAAAAACAAGTAGCAGAAAGAATGTAAAATTAAAGGAAGATGATATTTATAGTATATCAGCTTTAATTTTGAATGGGTTATCAAATAATGACATTTCTATTATGTACAATGTTAATCCTAAAACAATTTCAGACATCAGAAATCATAAAACATGGATATCTATAACAAAAGGATTTGATTTTCCAAAAAGTGTAAGAGTTTACAAAAATAAATATATAAACGATGTTATTAAAATAAAACAGAACAATCCAAATTTTTCATACAAAAAGATTGGAGATATATTAAGAATATCTCCTAGTTACGTTTGTGAACTATTAAATAAATAATTGGAGGTGTTAATTATAGACGAACTATTATTTGAAATAGGCAAAGATGATGATATATACAATGAAATTGTTAAAAATTATCTAAATGACAGACGAATTATCATTAATCAGGAAATCACCGATGATTTATTAGAAAACGTGTGTCTTATGATTCTTAAATGGAACTCTGAAGACAAAAATCTTCCTGTGGACAAGCGTAAGAAAATATTTATATATATCAACAGCGATGGTGGCGATTGCGTACTTGGTACTCAGATTTTGAGCCAGATTACATATTCTAAAACCCCCATTGTAACGATAGGGTTCGCCAAATGTGCGTCTATGGCTAGTTATATTCTTGCTGCTGGACATGAACGCTACTGTTTTCCGAATACAATTGTCCTCTACCATGATGGACAGACTGGCTATGTGTCTAGTGGAAATAAAGGCAAGGATATCCAGAAATTTTATGATAAACTTGATGAACGAATGACTAAATTTATGATCGAACATACCGATATGACGGCAGAGTTTATTGAGGAAATTAAGGATAGAGAATACTATATGTTTTCTGAAGAAGCCAAGGAACGTCATATTGTTGACAAGATTATTGGTATTGATTGTGATATAGATGAAATTATTTAAGGAGAGCGCACTGCTCTCCTATTTTATTGGAGAAAAAGGAGATTGAAAAATGGCAACTAGTAAATTAAAGTTCACAAGAACAACTACAGACAAATTAACAGTAAAGGCAGGTACACTCTCAGAGGATTGTACTACTATTACCTACACAGATGAGAATGATATGGAGCAGGAAGTAAAAGTAGCTGATCTTCTTACTTCATTTAAGAATCAAGTAATTGATTTTACTGTTGCATTAAAGACAGATGAAGAGCTAGATGTTCCGTCTGATGAAGAGTAAGGTGGTGATATTATAGAAACCACTACTCTTACACAGAAAGAACTTGATTATCTTGTTGAATTCGTAGAAAGTGATACACCTAACGACTGGGAAAAAGCTAAATATGATTTACATTCTGATATGCATAGAGATTCTTTAAGAAAGTCTTGGTATGTTGGTAAATATAGTGGGTATAATGTCTACAAATATATGCAAGATAAGCTTGAAAAAGGTTTTACATCTGATGAAGAGTATATCAGATTAGAAGCCTTACGAGATAAAGAATATAAAGAACGTGTACGTTTACAGGATGCAAATCGTGAAAAGCGTGCGGTTCTTAGAGAATATTCAAGAGTCGAAGCAATTCAGGAATATATTGAGAAGAAATTAGATGAACGTGAACCACGACCATTTGTAAAATGTGGATATAAAGTTAAAAATGGCAATGAAGCTAGTCTTTTAGTTAGTGATTTACATTGTGGTGCTACCGTAGATTCTATTTTCAATTATTATGATTTAGAAGTTCTTAGAGAACGCATGAATGAATTAGCAAATAAAGTTATTGCATTTTGTCATAGAGAAAATGTAAATATGTTACATGCTGAATTTCTAGGAGATTTCCTTACAGGTATCATACATGGCTCTACTATCGCTCAAGCACAGGAAGATATAATTGATCAGATTTTTGATGCTAGTGATATTATTGTAGAATTTATTCTTTTACTAAAAAAGGAAATTCCAAACATTAAAACATATTTCTGCTACGGAAATCATGGACGAACCACACAAGGAAAATCAGACGCAGCTAATAAATCAAATTATGAACGTATTATTCCAGCATATGTACGAAAAGAATTAAGAAAAAATGACATAAAGGTCATTGATGGCGGTTATGAAGATTTTGTAACATATAAACTTCGTGATGGGAAATTAATTGTATGTACACATGGAACTAATGACCATCCTGATACCGCCAATAAAAATTTTACAAAATTATTGGGTGAAAATGTCTATGAAATTCATATGGGGCATTATCATTCTGTAAAAGAAGGAAATGGTGCTACTGTTAATGGTAGTGTTATGGGAAGTGACGATTATAGTATTAGTAAAAGATTATATAACCAACCAGCACAGGTGCTGAAAGTATATTATGGCAATGATGATGTTGGTACTTTTAAACTTACATTAAAAAATTAATTTAAAAAGTCATTATTTTGATGGTGTAAATTATAACTAATATATTATTTTTGGCTGACGAAGTCACTGTCAGAGGGAGTGTACTCGAATGAGACGCTACCCTCTTTTATATTACAAAAAAATATTATGGAAAATAAAGGAGAAAAATAAAAATGGTTAAAGCAGATTTAGTAAGAGAAGTAAAGAATATTGTAGGCGAAACATTAGAAGGTGTAACCTTAAAGGATACCACCTTATTTGTTGATGCTGTTATTAAGTCAATTCAGGATGCTGTTGTTGCTGGCGAAAAGGTTCAGTTAGTCGGCTTCGGCACTTTTGAAACCGTAGAAAGAGCCGCAAGAGAAGGTAGAAATCCTTCCACCGGCGATGTGCTGCACATCGAGGCTTCTAAGTCACCCAAGTTTAAGGCAGGTAAGGCATTTAAGGATGCAGTTAAGAATGCATAATTGATTGCGGTGATTCTTATAAAAATTTTATATTTTGGAAATAATAAAGAATTTGCCAATGCCGTAGTATATACATATGAATATGCAAAGAAGAATAATGAATTAGATGATATACAGGTTGTGGCAAAATATTCTGATACAGTGGAAATCATTAAAGAACTTATGAATCTTGGATATGATGTTGCAAGTATAATTGACATGCGTAGTGATTATGTGGATGAATATATTATTAAACTGACATGCAATGAAATTTGGTGTGAACCCGCAAAACGTGAATGTGGATATTTCTCTACATTCACTTACGCTTGTTTTATCATGGATTATTGTAATTCCAAGATTCTTAAATATATCGACTCTTCTTTAATGTTCGAAACGAGCATAGACGAAGACGAATGCAGTGGCGATTGTGAAAATTGTTCTGCTCATGAAACAGAACTTCCAAATGATAGACAGTATGTTGAAAGATATTCTGTTAATGGTAAGGAAGTTAATAAGGTAACTTATGATGAAGTGGCAGAAAAATTTCATAATAAATACATGGAGTCTGTTGCAGATATGCTACTCTCCTATTGCGAATTTATGGATGAAATACGTAAAATAGGATAATATTTTATGAACAAATAGACATAATTGGCTTATAAATGCTTTGCAAGAGCATAAAATGCCGAATTTGTCTTATTAAAAGAGTGTACAGTTTGAACTGTGCGCTCTTTTATTATGGGTAGGTCGTATAGCGGCAATTACGCCTGACTGTAAATCAGGTGCTTCGGCTTCAGTGGTTCGAGTCCACTTCTGCCCACTAAATATTAAATGTTTATAATAGTGATTTAGTTTACAACTATCTCGCTATTTGTGTTATGAAAGGAAGTGAGATTATTGAATGGTAAAATAGCAGATAAATTAGATCCGGTTACAGATGAGGAATGGGCAGAGGTTAATGAGTTTAATAGAAATATGGTCGAAGATTACCTCAGTAATCAGACTCATCTTTCACCACATAGTTTACATGCTTATAGGTCTGCATTAAAGATATTTTTCGTATGGGTTAAAAATAACCTGAGTAACAAAAACTGTATAGAAATTAGGAAGAAAGAATTTCTTCGCTATATGAATTTCCTTGCTAATCGTGGACTGTCTGAAGCTGCAATTAAATTTAAAAAGTCTTCTGTCAGTGCATTGAATAAATTCATCGAGAATTTCTACGATGAGGACTATCCTATGTTCCGTAATTATGTAACTGCGGAGATGCAAGTGCCAAAAACAGGTAAGGTTTTCGCAAAAGAACCATTAACTCCTGATGAAATGGATCATTTATGTTTAGTATTAGCTGAACGTGAAGAATGGCAGAAATTAGCATATGTAAAGTTTACATATTCTACTGGATGCAGACACGCAGAGAGCTTACAGTTGCTTAAAGAGGTTGTTAATTATGAGCCTAAGAGGAAAATTGTAACAATTGTCGATGAGGATGGTAAAGAACAAGAAGTAGAATCTGTATCTTATAAAACACATGAAATTCGCTGCAAGGGACGTAGTGCCGTTGGTAAGGTTAGAAAATTGCAGTTTGGACAAGATGTAATGGACGCATTAAAGAAATGGCTTGAAGTACGTGGAGATGATGATTGTCCTTATATGTTTGTTGTAAAAGCTAAAGATGGTTCAACGGTGCGACAGATTGGATATAGTGCATTTAATGATTGGTGTATAAATGAATTTTCTGAAATTGTTGGTAGGAGAACGACTCCACATAACTTCCGAAGAAGCAGAGCGACCAATCTTGTATGTTATGACCATCGTGCATTGGAAACAGCACAGAAACTTTTGGGACACGAATCTTCCGAAACCACCCAGATGTATGTCATCCGTGAAGACACCGAAGATGCCGATGAAGCCTTCATCTAATTCCAAATTTATCACCATCAAAACAGAGAATAATATAATAACAGCGTTGATGCAGTCCTACGCTATATAAAGATATGGTTCCTGCTGGTTATAGAAGGCAAAGCTATTCTTTTCTCATACCAAAAGCTAAAGTGAGACATTTCTTGGCATTTATCATTCGTGTGATATTGTAAGTCCATTTATCGTTATTTACGGATATCATTTCTTATCGTGCATCTCTACGTTAGTGAGAACGTTAATTCAGAACAAAAACCGTTGGAGGTTTTTATCAGTGGTAGTACTTGTACTAAACTGAATTTGAGCTTGTGTGCCGACCGTGTTGGCTATCGGATAAGAGATACAAAACCTTATCAATTGGTCTTGCTCCGAAGACTGAAATATTAGGAGAATAAATAATAACATATCAGAGAATTTTCAATATTCTCTTGTCGGTTGACTGGTAACTAACCGGCAGTAGATTTTACCAATCTACATAATGATGGAGAGGTAGCTCCTCTCCTATTATGCCGTCTTAGCTCAATTGGTAGAGCAATTGATTTGTAATCAATAGGTTGTAGGTTCGAGTCCTATAGGCGGCTTTATGGAGAGATGTCAGAGTCTGGTTTATCGTGTCTGCCTTGAAAGCAGATGTGTGTTAATAGCACACCGTGGGTTCAAATCCTACTCTCTCCGTTGCCTGGATATAGTTCAGTTTGGTAGAACGCTTGATTTGGGATCAAGAGGTCACAGGTTCAAGTCCTGTTATTCAGACTGATAGTTCAATCATAAGAAAGTCAAGCGGTGTGATGTCAGAGATAATTAACATAAAAATATATATTTTTGTATATATCTTATGAAGACAAAACACCCACCTAAGCCCTACCGACCAGTTTTTTAATGAGCAGGGCATAGCCCGTCAGCAAGTAGATTGAATCTACTTTGCCGTACAGTATAAGCAGTTGTCTTTCAGCAGTCGAAAGACTAAGCACGCAAATTTATGGGCAGTTAATATGTGGACACGTTTGTGCTTAAATCTGTTTACCTCTTTGTATTTGAGGTGGCTTTATTTGCAATGGAAAATCGAATGAAATTTTCGTTTGTTAGTAAGAGCTGTTTATTTGAAAATAATAAAAGGACTACTATAAGCAGTCCTTTTATTAAAAATGGTTATTATCTTCATTTTTTATTTTCTTTTGATACATCTACTGTTTCTTCCCACTGATATCTTCCGGGGATATGTCCAAAATCACTTTCATGTTGTGTTTTATCAGATGTATCAATATCATATCCACCGCCTTTATCATATCCATAAGTATGTCCACTTGAATCAGTATTATATTTCCCAGTTCCTTCTCTATTCATATGATACCTCCTTTAAAACAAATCTCTAGTTACAAACTAATTATATATTATAACTATCAGTAATTCAATAATAATTTATATATTTTCTGCTATTTATGGAGTCATAGAAATATGGCTCTTTTTATTATGCGTGAATCTGGCTGGATGAAGAGACAGTCTTGAAAACGGTCTGGATGTAAAAGTCTTTGGGGTTCAAATCCCTAATACGGCGTATGCACCTATCTTTGGGCAAGAAAAGCGTCTCCAAAACGCTTAACCTGTGTTCGATGCGCAGTGGGTGTGCTGAGTACAAATTGTACTAACAAATAATAGGTTGCGACTCACCGCTTGGAGGAAATTTTATGACAAAAAATATTTTCGATACCACTGTTGAAGTTTTAACAAATGATACGAATGCTCTTACAAAGAAATACCACGATTCTCTTAATAACGGGAAAATCAGAGAAGCCATTGATACTCTTCGACTTTTAAAAGATACATTATCTTTAATCAAAGAATACGATTGGCATTTGGAATATTCTGATATTAATGGTGAAATTTCCGTATGGGAACAAAATCATTCAGGTGAAACTAGAAAGAAAAGAAAATGGTTTACAAATGGATATTGTGGCGAAATATGGTATAGAACATTTTCATATTATATTCAGAATAATAAAAATTATTTAGCTGATAAGACTCTTTCACGCGCAATGAGAGGTTCTGGAAAATCTGAATCACTATCCAAGCTATGCAATATGTATAATGGAATTGTTGTATATAATATGGCAAGCGGTTTTCGTGAAATACGAAATAGAGATGATGAATTAGGTTATGCAAATTCATTTGTTAAATATGAAGAGTTTATCAATAATATTGATAAATATAAAAATAGAATTGTTTTCTTAGATGAGTGTCATGGACTTGATTGTGATGAAATTGATAAAATAAAAGAAAACAATCTTGTTATTGGATTTGAATCGTAGTTTATGGATATATGGAGAGTGTTTTTTTTGATATTCTCTTTTCTTATATAACAAAATTACACTTTGAAGGTTTTATAAATTTGAATTTTATGGGAAGCAGTATTACTACTACTTCTCTTTTTATATTGGAATAAAAGGAAGGAAGTGATTACTATAGCTAATTTAAAACAAGCAAAAACAGATGATGAAATTAAGAAGCTAACTGTAAATTCGGTAAAATCAGCATACCATGAATTAGCTTTAGACTACAATCATCTTCTTAATCTAGATTATGTATACTGCCCTCATTGTGGAAAATGGAAAACCGTAAAGGCATTTTATTCATCTACTGAGACAGCAAGTGGAATTGAACATTTTGCATGTAAAGAATGTTTAATAGATATGTGTACTGATAAAGACAAGGATGGAAATCGAATAGATAACAAACAAAAAACTATAAATACATTTAGAAGACTTGATTGGGTGTTTATTGATTCTGATTATGACTCACAAATTAATGCATTAGCTGAAGGTGTTGGTGAAAAAAATCGTGCCACGGCAGCACAACAATATATTGTTATGGTTAAATCGTTACCACAATATAAAAATAAACATTGGTGCGATTCAGAATTAAGTGTTCAAGATGACATGGAAAATAATTCTGAAGATGTAAAAATCGTACAGAAAACATTACGTGCTGCTAAGAAAAGATTTGGTACAGATTACAATAACGAAGAATTGATGTTTCTTGAGAATGAGTACCAAGACTGGATTTCGAGATATGACTGTTCGCAGAAGGCTCAAGAAGAAACGTTTCAAAATCTATCAATACTTAAACTGATGAAGCGTAATGCAATTAAAAAAGGGGCTTCTACAAAAGATTTGGATTATTCTTATCAGCAATGGCTTGATACAGGTAATCTAAAGCCAAAACAAAATACACTTGATACATTTTCAGATGCTCAGACAATGGGTACATTAATTCAGAAATATGAGGAAACACGCCCTCTTCCTGATATAGATCCAGAACTTGCAGATGTTGATAAAATTGGTACTTACATAGATGCTTTTTATAGAGGTCACGCATCAAAAATGCTTGGTCTGAAAAACAGATTTTCAAATATATATGAACGAGTAATGGCAAAATATACTGTCAGTCCACCATCTTACGATGAGGAATCAGATAGTGAAATTCTATTTGATAAGATTTTTGGTAGCAAGGAAGATGAATAATTATGGCTACCGCAAAGAAAGAAAAGAAAAAGTCATTACAAGAAGTATATCAAGAAAAATCTGAGCGTGTATTAGAAGGAGTTGCTTATTGGGCTTCATTCTATAGGAAAAATCCACAAAGATTTGTACTCGAATATCTAAATGTGAAATTAAAGCTATTTCAAAAGATTTTAATATACATGATGATGGTTAGTACAAACTTTATGTATATTGCAAGTCGTGGTAGTGGCAAGACATGGTTGACAAGTTTGTACTGTGTTGTGCGTTGTATCCTGTATCCTGGGACAAAAATCTGTGTGGCTTCTGGATATAAATCTCAATCACTAGAGGTCATTCAAAAAATAAATGATGACTTTATGAAAAATTATGGTTGGGGTTCCGCCAATCTTCGTTCTGAAATTTCTGAAATTTCTACTTCTATAAACAATGCTCATGTTGATTTCCGAAATGGTAGTTGGATAAAAATCGTTAGTTCAAACGACTCTGCTCGACATAACCGAGCAACGCTCATAGTCGTGGACGAATTCAGGATGGTAGATTTAAACACAATTAATACAGTTCTTCGTAAATTTTTAACTGCTCCACGTTCGCCTGGTTATCTTAACAATCCAAAATATGCTCATCTTCAGGAACGTAACATCGAAATGTATATGTCATCTGCGTGGTATAAGTCTCATTGGAGCTTCGAGAAATTAAAAGCTTACTATGCAAATATGCTTGATGACACTAAGCGTTACTTTTGCGTAGGGCTTCCATATCAATGTGCTATACGAGAAGGCTTGCTATCTCGTGAACAGGTCGAGGATGAAATGTCTGAGGCAGACTTTGATCCTACTGCATTTAAAATGGAAATGGGTGCTGAATGGTATGGTGACACTGATGGTGCTTTCTTTAAATTCGATGATATATCTCCAAGGAGAAAGATACGAAATTCTTTCTATCCTCTTGAAATTTATAAAAATCACCAAATCAAAATTCCAGAATTAGTTCCAAATGAAAAACGAATATTATCTGTCGATGTAGCTTTGCTTGCAAGTAAAAAGCATAATAATGATGCTGCTGCTCTTATAATTAATTCTGCTATTCCAACAGAAAAAAATGATTATATATCTAATATTGTTTATATAGAAACACATGAAGGAATGACTACAGACGAGTTAGGTATTCTTGTTATGAGATTATTTTATCAATTCAATTGTACAGATTTGGTATTGGATACTAACGGACAAGGTATTGGCGTTTATGATTTTATAATTAAACCTCAGTATGATGCCGAGTATGGGGTTACATATGAAGCAATGACTTGTATTAATGATGATAATATGGCTGATAGATGTAAAATTAGAAATGCGAATAAAGTCGTATGGTCTATTAAAGCTACTGCTGATTTTAATACAAAAGCAGCTATTGCATTACGTGCAGGATTTCAGAATGGTTCTATTAATCTTCTGACTTCTGAATTTGAAGCAGAAGAATTGGTAAAAAAGATTCGTGGATATTCCAAGATGACATCAAAAGAACAAGCCATGCTTAAATTACCATATATACAAACATCATTTATGGTTAATGAATTGATAAATCTTGACCATGAAATAAAAGGAACAAATATTAAAATTATAGAAAAACCAGGAATGCGTAAAGACCGTTTCTCAGCACTTGAATATAATTTTAAAATTTGTACAGATTTGGCAGTAAAATTAAAACCAAAAAATACAGACTTCGACATCATCAAAATGGTCGGTGTCTCAAAACGCCCTAAAAAATGGGGATTCTATAACTAAGGAAAGGAGGAAATTAGAAATATAAATGGCAACACAGAAAACAAATAATTCTGCAAAGAAATCAGTGCAAACAGAACCATCGCCAACTCGTAAAAATGAGTTGACCACTTCTACTCAGAAGTATGCACAGATGATTAACTTTCAGGAATTACAACGTATCTTACAGCAGAATATATCCAAAGGTACATCGAAGACATATACTCAATACACAAAAGAGAAACTTCAATCATACATAAAAAGTCCTCTTGCCAATATTGACAATCTTCGTGATATATCTGCTTTCTTATATCGTATCAGTCATAACTATAAAAAGATTATAGAATATTATGCTTACACTCCTATCTTTAGTTATAACGTATCTTACAATACTCCCGATTGGGCAAATCCACCACAGGATGCATCTGAATACATTAAAGGATATCAAGAACTTTGTACCAGATTAGATAAAATGGATCTGAAAGAAATGGGTTCACAAATAATTGCCACTTGTTTAAGAGATGGTATCTATTGTGGATTTTGTTACGATGATGGAGATTCGTTCTTTATACATCCACTTGATCCAAAATATTATAAAATAGGTTCTCGTGCAGAAAAAGATACATGGATTGTAAAATTCGATGCCTCTTATTTTGATTCTGGCAACAACAAGGATTTCTTATATGATACTGGTAGCGAAACTGATTCAGAAGAAGGCTTATGGGATGATGTTTTTGTAGAAGGCTACGAAACATATAAATCAAAAGGTAATGATTATAAATGGTTTGAATTACCACCAGAGAAAACTATCTGTATTATATGTGGCGATGATCCAGTTGTACCACTGCCCTACTTCCTACCTGTATTCGTATCACTCTTAGATTTGCTTGATTACGAAGCTCTTATTCGTTCTAAAACAGAACTTGAAAATTATGTTCTTCTCTTATCAAAAATCCCTATGAATGAAAATTCAGGCGAAGTAAATGACTTTGCTGTAGATCTTGAGATTGTACAGGCTACTCAAGCTGCGATTGATGAAGTATTACCAAGTCTTGTTGGTTCAGCATGGACTCCATGTGAAGTCGAAAAGATTGAGTTTGGTAATAAAAATCAGGTTGATGATACTAATGTATATTCACAGGCAATCAAGAACTTATTCTCTTCTCTTGGTATATCAGAAATGATATTCAATGGTCAAAAATCTGGTTCTGTTGGTCTTAAACATTCTATTACAGTTGATATGACGCTCCCTATGGAATTATTAAAAAGAATTGAAGCAAACATCCAGAGATATGTCAAATTAAATATTACAGAGGATTTTGAATTTTATTTCCATTATGTATCTGTATTTGACCTTGATGAAAAGATGTCTCAAAGAAAAGATAAAGCTACGTTGGGTATAGATACAATGGATTATGCAACGTTGGATGGTTCTTCACCTTCAAGAGTTGTTAATAATGCTTTTATGATGAGGTCATTAGGATTAATGAATTACTTTACTCCTCTCTCATCTTCATATACGCAAAGTGGCACAAGTGATAATGAAGGTGGTGGTCAAACTAAGAATGAAGATGACCTTTCAGATGAGGGGCTTGCTACCAGAGAGGGTGAAAAAGATGTTGGCACACAAGCCGGTAATTAAGGAGAAAAAGGATGAAACAGAATTTTATAAAGACATCAGATTCTGAAACAGCTTCTAAGATGATAAATCTTGGCTTTCAGAAAATTGATGAACAAAATGGTATTTATACTTTTCTGAATACTGATAAATTGATGTTTTCAGATGATATAGATAAATCAAAGATTCAGTATAGTAATATGCTGAACATTTAGCCACTCTCCTATTTCGAGTGGTTTTATTTATGCCTAAATTTTGAAGAAAGGAGAAGAAAATGGCTAAGAAAAGACTTCTTTATATAGAAGATTTGTATGATTTCTATTCAAACAAATACAAACGTTCTACTAAATTCAGTGCTGAAAAAACTGGTGAACCATTGGTTGTTCAAGTACATGGACGTGTAAATTTTGATGAATCAGACAAGAACAAAGATGGGCTTCTTCCAGTTCATTTACAGTCATGCCATACAGATTTAAATGTAAACGGCTCTAATATTGAATCTTCTGTCATGAAAGCTGCCCTTCCATCTTTTAGCAATCGTCCTATTCTTGGATACATTCACAAGGTAACAACTGATGAAAATCCAGAAGGTCAGTGGGAATTTTATTCTCACAATATGCATGAAGACGAGAATGGTGATGTGGTTTATGATGAATACCCTATCGGAATCATACCTGAGAGTTGCAATGCACAGTTAGTTTACGATGAAGAAAAAAAGAAAACTTATTGTGAAGTCGATGGATATATTTTTGAGGAATATTCTAAAGCTGCTGAAATTTTACAGCGTGAAGAAGAATGCTCTGTATCAGTCGAATTGTCAATCCGAGAACTCAGTTATGACGCAAAGCAGAAGTTCTTAAATATTGAAGATTTTTGGTTTTCTGGTGTGACAATTCTAGGTAAAACACCTCAAGGCAATGAAGTAAAGCCTGGAATGACTGGTTCAAATATTAAATTGGCAGATTTCAGTTCTAAGAATAATAGTTTATTTGAAGATTATGAATCAAAAATGATTGAACTACAGGCACGAATTGAAAATTTAGAGACTGCTTGTTTCAATAAAGAACAGAGTTCTTCTGTTCGTACATTATCAAAGGAAGGAGGAAACAAAGAAAACATGACAAAATTTGAAGAGTTACTTGCTAAATACAATAAAACTGTTGAAGATGTAACCTTTGATTATTCAGAATTATCAGACGAAGAATTAGAGGCTAAATTTGCAGAAGTGTTTGGTGAAGACAATAATGCAGATGGTGACAATTCTGGTGATGATACAACGAATGAACCTTCTAATGATAATGAAGGTGATGGAGAAAATCCTACTGAACCAGAAGGAACTACTGATGGAGATAATGAGGGCGAAGGTCAGAACTTTGAGAATATGACAAAGACATTTGAGATTTCTCATGATGATATTCGTTACGCTTTATACAATCTCTTATCTTCTTACGAAGATGCAGATAATGAGTGGTATTACATTACTGGTGTATATGATTCTTACTTTGTTTATGAAAGTTGGAATGGCGGTAAAATTTATGGTCAGAAATATACGAAAGATAATGACAATGTATCATTTGATGGTGAACGCTATAATCTGCACAAAGAATATCTTACAGATTCAGAATATACAGAAATTCAGGATATGCGTTCCAACTACTCTTCTGTTATAGAGGAACTAAATACATACAAATCTGCTGAAGTATTTGCAGATAAGATGACTGTATTTGATGACGAAGCATATTCGGAATATCTTGATACAGACGAGTTTAAAGCACTTATGTCTGAGAATTCTGTAAACAAATATTCTAAGGAAGAGTTATCTGAGAAGGCTGATGCTACTCTTGGAAAGCTTGTTAAAAAGAATAAGACATTCTCTTTTGCAGGTGAAACACCACAGAAGAAACATGTGAGCAGAGTTGCATTTAATGCAGAAAAAGAAACAGAAGATACATATAAACCATATGGTGATCTGTTTGATTAAAACGAAAACTAAATAACTTTTATGAATTAGCACTTATGGAAAATCCATAGGTGTTTTTTATTGCACAAAATTAAAAATTTTAAGGAGGAAATAAAACTATGGCTAGTAATTTCATTTCATATACTAAGCACGGTGTAGCTGAATCAACACTCTTAAAGGCTACAAAAGTTGGTCATCACTATAACTTAGTAAATGAGTCTAAGGATATTGACAATGGTTCTGTTGCTGTAATTGGTGACAGAAAGAAAGCAGATGTATTTGAGGCAAAAGTTCCTACAAAGGCAGACAAGATTGTTCTCATTTTAACTGCTCCAAAGATTTATGAGGAATATACAACAAAGATGCAGGAGGAATCTAACTTCTACAACGGTAAGGGTGAAGTTATGAGAGCTTACGAGATTCAGGATACTGATAGATTCACACTTTCTACAGAAGCTTTCAATTCTGATGCAGAGTTAGCTGTTGGAAAATATGTATTCGTAGATGGTACAGACTTCAAGCTTACAACTGGTGATAAGCCAAGTATGACTGAATATGGTTTTGTAGGACATATCTACGAGGTTGCTGCAAATGGAAATTATCGTATTTGGGTAGATAAGAATGCCCAGGTATATGCGTAATTCGGTAGAAAGGAGGATTAATATACTATGCAGAGATTAAGATTTAATGAAATGAGCGATGTTATCGTTGAAAAGTTTGATGAGACAAAATATAAGAACTTCTCTCGTCTGTGTGTTGACACAGCAAAAGGTACTGTAAAGCAGTATTCTATCGAAGAAGCAAATGATAAGATTCGTAAGACAATTATTGAGATGGCAGGTCTTTCTGAGACTCCTACTCCTAATGAAGTAAGAAAGGCATTTAAGAAACAGTCTGTAAGAGAAGCTGTATTCGAGGTTATTGAAGAGACTGTTGAAGATACTCTTGTATCTGGTTGGACAAGTTCACCTGTATTCCAGAAGTATGTAGAGGTTAAGACTCTCGCTCTTGGACAGACAAACAAGTTCTATACAAAAGATCCTTGCATTATCACTGTTGCTGAGATTGCTGATGGTCATCACAGCATTGAGAGACAGAGACTTGGTGCTGGTAAGGAATTTGGTGTAAGCGTTAAGTCTTATGGCGCAAAGGTTTACATGGAAATGTCAAGATTCCTTCAGGGCGTTGAGGATTGGAGTGAGTTAATCAATAAGATTGCAGAAGCATTCACAAGATTAATCAATACTCTTCTTCATGAAGCTGTTATGAGTGCTGGTACTTCTCTTCCTGTTCCTGCTAAGTGGAATATTCGTGGTGAGTTAAATGCAGCTAACCATGATAAGTTTGTAAAGCTTATTTCTGATGTTCAGCTTGCTACAGGTGGTGTCGCTACTATCGTTGGTACAAAGGTTGCTCTTGCAGGATTAAAGAACCTTGGAGATATTCAGTGGGTTTCTGAAGTTGCAAAGAACGATGTTTATAACACTGGTAGAATTGGTACATTTGAGGGTACTCAGATTATCGAGCTTCCACAGGCATTTAAGGAGAATGACGTAGAGCATTACCTTGAAGACGATACAAAGCTTCTTATTCTCCCATCTAACATCGACAAGTTTGTTAAGATGTACTATGAGGGAATGGATGAGACTAAGGAAGTATCTGAGTCTGGTGATAATGCCGATGATACAAAAGAGTACGAGTTCAAGTCTCGTTTTGGTATCAAGACTATGACTAACACAAGATTTGGTACTTGGACAATCGGTGCGTAATCCATAGAAATATTGGGACTGTATATCTAAATGATATGCAGTCCTTTTTGAATTGAGTGAAAGGAGAAAATATAAATGGCTTATCAGAAGAAAGCTACAACTACTTCTGCCGCAAAAACAAAAGCAGAAGATGCAAAGGTTGAAAAAGATACAGTAAAGGAAACAGTTGCAGAGGTTAAGAAACCTAAGAAGTATGAACCAGATGATTTAATTCCATGTCGTTCTATGTATGCAGGTACTCTTCTATTTACTGGTGATAAGACAAAGATTACATATGAGTTTAGTAATATGGGCGATTTCAGATATATTGAGTATCAGGATTTACTCTCAGCTTTACTTGTTCGTAAGAAGTCTTTATTTGCACCTTATATCATTATCGAGGATGAGGAGTTGCTTGAAAATGTACATTGGCAGGAAGTTAAGAAAGTATACGATGGTTTATATGATAGAGAGGATTTAATAAATCTTATTAATCTTCCAACTATGCGTTTTAGTGAAGAGTTCAGAAAACTTCCATCTGGTTTCAAGAGTACAATCGCAACAATGGTTTCTGAAATGATTTCAGAAGGAACTTTTGACAGTATGAATAAAATCAAGATTATTGATGAGGAATGCGGTACTGATTTGAAGTTACTTGCTGAGTAATATATTGGAGGTGTTGTATGAATATCTCCTACGAAAAAGTATTTGACAGATACTTTGGATTAATTGATGATGTCAAAGAATTGTCTTTAGAAGAGTCTGATTTGTATGAAATATTAGCAGGGCGATTACACTCTGCTATCTCTGATCCATTTATTCGTAGATTATTTTCCACATTAAAACTTGATGATGAAATTCAACAACTTGAATTTGAATTAACAACTTCTGTTGATGAGTATTCTGATGAAGAATTTGTTATTGAACTATTTAGCAAAGGTATGGCTATTAAATGGCTTGAACCAAAAGTTAAATCATTGGAAAATACTGTGAGGTTTTTCGGTGGAAAAGAAGAGAAAAAATTGAAAGACGATTATT